>Ga0315538_1000036_pt1 | contig 84532 bp, 56 predicted proteins | sample SalMarSW160230MG_2_FD_203834 | JGI IMG/M metagenome (GOLD analysis project Ga0315538, IMG submission 203834) | Salt marsh sediment microbial communities from the Plum Island Ecosystem LTER, Massachusetts, United States - Salt Marsh Sediment SW1601-230 ...
CCCCAAACGCTGCCTTACAACACCTTCATGCCTTAGTCGTCACGTACAATAAACCACTATGAGCTGGAAGTTTTTGCCTGCATAAGGAACTATTGTCCGTATTGCAAAGGTCGGGCATAATCTTTGTAACGATTGCGGAGTTTTTTGTAATATATAACCGTTGTTCAAATAAGTACTTATAAATCACTATGCAATCTTCTTTTAATATGGCATGTCTGTTGCTTATTTCTGATATGTTAGAGTGAGGTTTGCGCTATGAATATGAACTTAATAACTGCAATCGATGCTATAGTAGCAGGCACTGCTTCGACAGGGCTCGTGCAATCGAATAATGGATTGAATAAGTCTAAACCTGCGCTGGGCAGTACGGAAAATAGCGAGAATCTACCCGGTACAGCGGTTGATGAAACGTCTGATAAAATCAATAACAACGACTGCGCAGAGTTGAATGCCCAGACTTTTATCACTTTCCCCCAGACCCTTAACGAGGCAAAAGCTAAAGGACTCTTACAATCAAACAATGAGCCGAATAAGTCTGAGACTGTACCGGGCGGTACGAAGGATAACGCAAATCTGCTCAGTACAGCGGTTGATAAAACGTCTGATAAAATCAATAACAACGATTGCGCAGAGTTGAACGTCCAGACTTTTATCACTTTCCCTCAGACCCTTAACGAGGCAAAGGCCAAAGGGCTTGTACAATCGAACAATGAGCCGAGTAAGTCTGAGCCTGCACCGGACAGTACGAAGGATAACGCGAATCTGCCCAGTACAACGGTTGATGAAAAGTCTTATAAAATCAATGACAACGGTTGCGCAGAGCTGAATGCGCAAACTCTTATCACATTCCCTCAGACCCTTAACGAGGCAGAAGCCGAATTATGTATTTGTTCAGATGACACGGTGAGTTCGGCGCAGGAACAGCTTGTCCTCGGTGTAGAAGCCGAAACACTACAACAGAATCTGCTGGATATCGTGGCTCACAAACAGGGACCAATATCTTTACCACCTGCTCTATTGGCTTCTCTTGGAACTCGCACAAATCAGGATACTGAAGCAAATGAAAAGATATTCCTTACGGACGAAAACGGTCAAATCGCGTCTGAGTATCTTCGATCGGTCTCTAGCGAAAAGCTTGACCGACCCGAAGTCTTATTGACCAAACAGTACGAACAGCTATTTATAGAAGGCGAACCGTTAATTGACAAGCAATTGACAGCTAAGCTACTTAAAGCTGGGGTCAGGGATCGGGGATCAGAGGAGGCTTCACCTAGTCCGCTGATCCCTGAACCCCGGCTGCTGATTTCTGAAGCCAGGCCGCTGACAAGTGAAGAGAATCTGCAAGAGGCACCTCCTGCCAACCAGGACCTCATTATCAAGACCAAAGATAGCCAAGCGTTAAGCGAGAGCTTAGACAGCAGATCAGTCCTGCCTGATAGCCAGGTAAATGCGGATGGGAAAAAAGGCTCAGGCATAGCTTCCGTTTTGGATTCTGCCGTACAGTTGGAGGCACCGAAGAGCGACACTTTGCACGGAGGACAAGAAGCCCCCAAGAGCCGATCGCAATTGTTAATCACATCTAAGACCTCAAGCGAAACTAACGCTGCATCTGATACCGACAAGTCTGCCGTAGCCGAAGTGATATCGAAGCGTGGCGAAAGCGCCTCCCAACAAACATCTGATGATCTGCCTGAAAAATCCTTTCTGCGAACTCTTAGCTCAGCCCAACTTAGTATCTCTACAGAAAAGGTCAAGGATCAGAATGGTTTTGTCAGGAGCAGCTCAAATGTAACTTTGGAGCCGACACCTCTTTCTGGGGATCCTCAGTTAAAAGTGTCTCAGGCCTCATTTAGTCAACCTCAGCCCAATCTAGCACATAACAGTACTCTGTCCCAGGAAGAGATTAAGAGCGTAACTGAGCAAATCTTGGAGTCTATTCACGCTTCCGTTCGTCCGGTTAACACTCAGATTACAATCCGCCTCAATCCACCGGAACTTGGCAGCGTATGCGTAAGATTTGAGCAACAGCAGGACGAGATAACAGGCTTGCTGCAGGTCAGCAAGGCAGAAACCAGGTGTGAGATAGAGCAAGTGCTTCCCCAGATAATACGATCCTTAGCAGATTCCGGCATTCAAATAAGGCAACTTGATGTACAACTTGAAGATTCGCCACAGAGGCAAGCTGATCAGGAACAATTATTCCAGGATGGTTCCAATCAGCACAGCTTCACGCGAGAGGGCGGTTCTAACAGGGAAGCACCTGCTGAGTGGTTCTTGAGCCATGATACTCAACAAGACAGTTCCCAGCCACAACTGGGGATAGACCACAGTCGGATTGACATGCTTGCATGAGCAGACCGCAATTTTACTGATTCCTTGCCCACGGATGTATGGAAATGAAGCAAATTAGCCTTTGTGTGCATCTTTTATAAGATTTATAGGACACTGACGAGCTTGTTATACCGCTTCTGCCGGGCGGTCTCGATCGATTGCAGAAATGCGGTTTTAAATCTGTTCAGAGAGAACCGATGCATGACTGTCTTTCTTGCCTGTCGACCCATAAGTACTGCCAAGTTTCTATCCTCGAGAAGCATCCTGGCGTATTTACGCAGAACTTTCGGCTTATCGCTCAGAAAACCGCTCACGCCGTGTTTGATTGGTGACGTAGGGTGATGATTACCGATAATGGGTAGTCCTGCAGCAATAGCTTCGGCCATGGCCATATTAAGGCCTGCTTCAAATCGTGGATCAGCGGTATGAATGTAAAAACGATGTGACTGTAATATACTTTTCAGGTCGTCCCAATTCTTGGCTGCTTCGACGCCTAACATATTCGGATTGTGTCCAACAAGTCGTACTGGAAGTCCACTGAATGCCTTTTCGTACAGGTCCTATAACAGTATTTTCCTACGACTATCTATGAAATTACAGATTCGAAGGCCGGCTGCTTCTTCGCCGGAGTATTGTAGATAGTCGTCGATGTTTATCCCGAAGTACACTATATCCTCCGTCAAGCCCCAAGATTCGCCTTTGAACATGGATGTAGCTACAGCATGACCACCTATGAGTTTCAAGTATCGGTGTAGCATCTCTTTTAGCTTCTGTGGATCGATATTGCATTGCTCTTCCTGCAGGCGTCCTTCGAGGTTCGAGTGCAGCACAATAAGCCTGGGCTCCGGCCGTGATTTAATGTCGAGCAAATCTGTTATATTGTGAGTGATGATGCAGTAGTAATCTGTACTCGAGCGCAGCGCTTCATCGAGGGTAATGAGCCTGGAATTCGCCGGTAGAGGTCGCATCTGTTCGTCCCACCCCAGTATGTATCTGCCCTTAAGCCCTATTATTATGTCAAGTTTGTATCCCAGTACGCCAAGCTGATATACCCATAGCTCGTGACAGTCGAACGCAAGCAAAATTCTCTGGCCGTTTTGTTGTCTTTGTTTGCCGATCTGTAGTTGCATAGTTGCTTTTCAGCAATATTCCATAGTTTCTGTATCTGACGCCCGACCAAGGGTATCAACGGACCTCTATTCTGACAGGCTCGGTCGATTCCTTATACGCGGGATTCATTGCGTGCACTTCGCGCGCCAATGTAAAAATAATCGGCTGTGCGTTCGCTAAGGCATGAATAATAAAAGTGTCGTGGGCATATAAGGGGACATCAGCCATTGGCGCGCCGACCAACGATTTGTCCAATACTCTAAAAGTTACATGTTTTCGGAGATAAATGCTGGTGGCTCTCTAAACTCCTGTAAATTCTTGGGTGTTTTTAATTATGTAAATGCGATATCAGTGTCCCTAAGTCTCATATTACAGGTCCGTTGGTTTAGCCATTATTTTCTATAAAGAAATCCCTTAAGTCCAATTTGTTTTGGTCGATAAAGACCTCTGAAACGCAATGAAACTACGTGTTCGTTTTCAAGTTAAAAGTTTCTTAAGCAAGAGGTCACTAAATTGGGGTATTTTTTAAGGAGCCAAGCGTATGTTAGCAATAAAGAATAACATTATGGCAGCAACTGCCGCTCGGTATTTGGGGCAAAGCTACGATGCCTTGGCCAAGTCGGTCGGAAGGCTGTCCTCGGGCTTGCGCATCAACAGTGCCAAGGACGACGCAGCAGGAATGGCTGTAAGAGAGTTGATGAGGGCTGATATCGCTGTCCTGCAGCAAGGCGCACGTAACGCGCAGGATGGTATCAGCCTACTGCAGACTATGGAAGGTGCTCTGCAGACAATCGACAACGCCCTGGTTCGAATGAAGCAGTTGGCTGAGCAGGCTGCTACAGGGTCGTACTCCTCCGCTCAGCGGAGCATTATGGATAGTGAGTTCGACGAAATGGCTGAAGAAATCAATCGTATCGCAACCTCGACAGATTTCAATGGCATCGGGATGCTCAACAACACTAGTGCTGTCTCGATACATTTCGGTGACTCAAGTGACTTTATTCAAATCACCGGAAGCGATATGACCAAGTCCGGTCTGGGAATTGGCTCGCTGAATATCGACGACGCAGCAGACGCAAAGACCGCATTGGGAACTCTGGACAGTGCAATCAGCTCAAAGGACAGCGCTCGTGCGAAGTTCGGATACAAGATGAACCGGCTGGAAAGCACCGGAGAGGTTCTTGCAATTCAGGCAGAGAATCTTATGGCAGCCGAGTCCCGTATTTCGGACGTCGATGTGGCCACCGAAATGGCAGAGTTGACAAGAAACCAGGTGTTGGCACAAGCTGGTACGGCTATGCTGGCTCAGGCTAACTCGATACCTCAAATGGCACTGACGCTGCTGAGGTAGAATACTTAGAGGCCTGAGGTTGAATAAGCCTAAGGCTTATGAATCGTAATCGGGAGATGACCGACGCACGAGGACCGCCGGTCATCTCCCTGCAGGTCAAAATTCACTCGTGTGGCGTAACAGACCAGGTCATGTACGAATGACCAAATCATATTTATAAGCCTCCGGCTTACTCTTAGGTTCTGATGCTTTTGTAACGGAGTAGCTGTATGAAGGAGATCGCAGCATATCAGAATGCCACAATCGGTACACAAAGTAGAGGAAGACTCATCGTTCTTCTGTATGAGGGGGCAATTAAGTTCTTGAAACTTGCAATCAAAGAGATGGAGGCGCAGAACTATGAGGCGAAGGGCCGATACATAAATAGGGCTCAGGATATCATAAATGAGCTTAACGGCGTGCTGGATATGGATCGTGGTGGCGAGGTTGCTGAAAACCTTCGTAGACTTTACTCATTTATGAATCGACGGCTGTGGGAGGCTAATGCGAAACGTGATCCGCAGATGATTCAGGAAGTGATCGCTTTGATGGAAGAGCTTAACCAGAGTTGGAAGGCCGTCGTGGGCTAACCTGCCCTGTCATTGCCCTGTTTCAGGCAGACTACTCTGCTTTACTTCAGAAAGACCTTTCGTTAGGATTCCTGGTCATTTAGATTTAATCGTTTGGGGGAGCAATACAAAATCTGTCGGACGTTATCACTGCGCTTAAAAATTATAAGTCAATTGAAAATGGAAGATGTGGTTGTCTTCTATAATGACGGGATTATTCTGAGCATTCTCGTATCGATAGCCTGTTTTTATTTGCCAACCATTGGTTGTAAAAACCGTCAAGTCGACTCCCAATTGTTCAATACTCTGCTGATTTCCTAACGCAAAATCTGTGGCTTGTTTGTCGTATTCGAGACCAAGGATCACATCCTTCGTCAAATAGTGAGTCAGCCGAAGAAAAAAATCACGGCTGTCTGTTCCCATGTGATGGCCTATCACTCGGCCCTTATATGTGTAACCTGACCGATAAAGAAGGTGTGTATAGAAAACATTTCGATAGCCTGAAACGTGGTTATCCGCATACTCGATCCGCAGATCGGTTCTTCCTGTTTGCAGGATATCGTTTAGCTGCATTCCGAATAATGTCCCCCACTTTATCGGCAATCCACCTGCTTCATCCTCACCAGCAAGGTCTGCGTACATTTTAATTGATTTCAACGGGAGTATCTCGTTGACCGGAATCTGTGTGGAAAAATCGAGCCCCGCAAGTTGGTTATTTTCAACCTGTTCGCGTTTAAATTCAAACATTCTAATATAGTCTCGTATGCCTACATGGGGCCTGCCGGAGCCATCGAACATGATGGTCCTAGATACACCTATCTCCGAACTCGGGTGTGGTTTGAAACTCAGCCGTAAGCCGGTGAGTTTTGCCTCCGGTATTGTTCTTTCTTTCTCCAGTTCACTGAAAAACCATACCGCCTTGAAAAGGCCAAAGCCACGAAATATCCACGGCAATTGCACAGGACGTGAATTTGAAATTTTGACCATCTTAAGAGGTTCTGCATCATTACTCATCAATATTGAGCCATGTCTGCCTGGCCCCCACCACATCGAATCCTTGCCGGCTTGAATTTCAAAGCTGCCGATTGCGATTTTACCATATCCCTCAATCAGTTCTATTTCGCTGTCGCCTCTCGGGGAGGAATCAGTGTATTCCGGATGCATAAAAATGGCAATCGTGTTAAGAAAGCTCATGCGCGACACAAAGCCAAGCCTGTAATTTGATTTCCTTTCAAACACATCTCCTCGTTGATTCTCCAGATCTGGTTTCTCGTCGGCATAAATATATCTTAAGTAGGGGTCTTCAACCGGCTTTATAAAACCTTCAGTCAGATTTCCATCCAGCATACTCATTGTTACTAGTTCATTTCTGAATTCGTTCTTTAGCCTTTCAATTATCTGTAATGTTATCTCGTTTCGCTTATCGTGTTGCCCGAAGTTCTCGATAGCCTCCGCGACAAGTCTGGCCATTTCAAGACGAGTCACAGGCCTAGTATTTAACATAGCGCTGTCGATAAGACCTTGTCCGACAAGCTTCTCGATCGCGTCATAACTGAAGTGCCCAAGCGGAACGTTTGTCGAAACCAAGCCCCAACACGAAGAAGCCAAAGAGAAAAGAAAAATACTTTGCCATATTATTCGCATATAGCGTGATTTTACAGAAGCGAAGAGAGTACAGCAATAAAATATCGTAGTCGCTATCTCGCTAGTAGTTTACTATACTTTCGCTTATCGGGCCTGAAACTCTCATCATACCTATTACTTTTTACTATATTGGAGTTTATGTGTTTATCGGCTGGTCCTATAAATAAAATAAAGTTTTTCATGTTTCCTTGTCGAATAGAATAATCAAGTGTGGATTTTAATTTGTTAAGCTTAATGTGCAGCTTGAATCATCATTGTATGCGGCTTTGTACCTGGGAGAGAAATTTAATATCGGAAGTAATAAAACGAGAAGAACATCTATATGTCTTTAAGGCACTGTCTGGGGGTATGTATCGGGGCTAGTTTCTAAATTATGGGGTTGTAATATGCGTGTTCTATCTTTAGCCGCCAGGAAGTGGTTGGAAGCTTTTTAAGATACATAAAGTTGCTACGCGGAATACCTGCATCTTGAGCCAATATTATCTGACTATGCAACCTATGGGGATGGAGTCTGTTTGAATCTCGAATTTTTTTTTAATTGACTGTGTATAATTGCCCCCTGCGAAAATTGCAAAAATCTATTGACAGTGGCGTTTTTAGTATTATTATGCGCGAAAATTGAAAGGTGGTTACGGGTAATGTGGATAATTATATGAGTAAGAATTTTCTTCATTGTGCACGCCGACCATACTTTGTTAAGCTTTGAAGGCGGCGCGTTGAGTTCTTGCTATATTATCCACGCTGCAATGGAGTGTAGAATGAAACCCACTGTGCCTCTAAGGATGTGCAGGCTCACAAGTACGGAAGCTGTTGAAGTGCCCGCTTCGTATTCGCAAAGGCGTTACGTTCAAAGAACGCTTATGCGCTTACCCGCCAGTTTTTGTCTGCTTAAGATAGCCTTAGCAGCCTTTACAATATTGGCATTGGCGGTTTATTGCGTGCAGGCTGAAGAAACTTCTCTTGGTGATGTCGACCTCTCCGAGGCAGTGCAGACGGAGGCGGGTTCTGTTTCGCCTGAACAGATCCGCAAAGCCTTGAGTGAGGCCTCCGCCACGCAGCCAGACGAGCAGGCACCTGAGCAATTAGACGAACCGGAAGCCGATGTGGTCGAAACTCAGAAAGAAGTGGCCCCAGCGCAAGAGGAGCTATCGATTATTGAGCAGTTGCTGTCCGGTAAAATCTCTGATATTGCATCTACGAGGTTAACTCAGTTTGGATATGATGTTTTTCAGAAACCGGTCTCAACATTTGCGCCTGTAACAGATGTTCCAGTAGGTCTGGATTACGTGGTTGGGCCCGGTGACCGTTTTACCGTAACCCTGTGGGGCAGAATCAACGAACAATATCCGGTTACGGTAAATCGTAGTGGCGAAATCACTTTACCCGAGGTCGGAGTCCTAAAAGTTTGGGGGTTGACCTTCGGCCAGTTGCAGGGCTTCCTCCAGCACGAGTTCTCACGCAAGCATACCGATTTTAAGCTCGCTACTACAATGGATAGGTTGCGAACGATAAGGGTGTATGCTGTGGGCGAGGCGAGGACACCCGGCAGTTATACTATCAGCTCCCTCTCAACCGTGATAAACGCCCTTTTTGCAGCAGGCGGACCATCCAAAAATGGTACCCTTAGAAAGATTCGATTGATGAGAGCTGGTCAAGAGCCTGTTTCAATTGATATTTACGATTTTCTATTAGGTGGTGACAAGAGCAAAGATGAGCGCCTGCAAAACGGAGACACTATCTACATTCCGCTGATCGGCGCAGTAGTTGGTGTGGCAGGCAATGTCAAACGCCCTGCAATCTACGAAATGGCCAAGCAAATGACTCTGGCTGAAGTACTCGATTTGGCTGGTGGAGTAACGTATGCAGGCTGGTTACAACGTGTACAGGTGGAAAGAGTTGAGAACCATACAAAACGTATTGTGGTTGACTTCGATATTTCTGAAAAAGCTGACATCGCAAAGCAAACACAAGCAGCACATACAATCATCCAAGATGGAGATGTCATCAAGGTCTTTCCAATCTCAGGTGCGGCACAAAATGTTGTCTATCTTGAGGGTCATGTGATAAGGCCCGGCAAATATGAGCTCAAGCCTGAAATGCGGCTACGGGACTTGTTGAATTCGTATGATGTGTTTCAGCCACAGGTGAATCTGGAGTATGGAGAAATCGAGAGGCTTGTAGAGCCTGATTTTCATCCGATAGTCATTCCATTCAGCGTCGGCAAGTTGCTTCGCGGCGATGAGTCTGAAAACCTTGAGTTAAAATGTTTTGATACGGTTCGTCTTTTCAGATGGGACGAGAAGGCCAAACGCAGCGTCTCGGTATTAGGGCAAGTCTATCGCCCCGGCGAATATCGCTTTGTTTCCGGCATGAAATTAAATGAGCTTATCGATGCATCGGGTGGTCTACAAAAGAATGCCTATGTCCAGCGTGCGGAATTAACCCGGCGTTATCCGGATAAGGATGGCATACGCACTGAGCGGATCAACATAAATATAGAAAAGGCCATGACCGGTGATCCAGAACATAATATTACCCTTCAGGATTACGATCACTTGGTTGTCCTTCCGTTGCCAGAGCTGATGTTTCATGAGCGAAGTGTATCTATAGCTGGTCTTGTCCATAAGCCTGGTGAGTACCGTTTTTTCGAGGGGATGCATCTGAAAGATCTGCTGATTTTGGCTGGCGGACTACAGAAAAATGCCTATGTACGGAATGCGGAATTAACTCGGCGTCACATTGATCAGGAAGGCCTGCGTACTGAGAGGATCGATGTAGATATAGAAAAGGTCATGGCTAGTGATCCAGAACATAACATATTATTGCAGGATTACGATCACCTGGTTATTCGGTCTATCCCAGAGCTTGAGCTTGACCGTGTCGCTACAGTGTTGGGTGAAGTAATGTTTCCAGGAATGTATCCAATAAGAAGAGGCGAAACTTTGAGTTCCTTGTTACAGCGTGCTGGTGGATACACCGGACGCGCATATTTCAAAGGTTCGGTCTTTACTCGTGAAAACGCCAAGTCTGTTCAACGTGCAAGAATGGATGAACTCATAAGGCAAATAGAAGAATCTGTTTTGGAAAGTGCCAGTCAGACAGCCGGAGCAGACCAAAAAACAATAGAGAGCCAACAGACAGCGCTTCAGGCGAAAAAGGATCTCATCGCGAAACTTAGGGCTGTAAAAATAGATGGAAGAGTGGTTATAAGATTAGCGCCGTTGGATACTTTCGAGGGGTCTAAGTACGACTTAGAATTGGAAAGAGGAGATATGTTAGTTATTCCAGAGACCCCTGGTTTTGTTAGCGTTGTAGGAGAAGTCTTCAATCCCACAGCTTTGCTTTATGAGAAAGACACGACAGTAAGCCAATACTTACTCAAGGTAGGTGGACTGACCAAAGATGCAGACAAGAAGCAATTGAGTATTATCAGAGCGGATGGTTCTGTTATTAGTATAGCACAGAGGAATGCCGGCAGAATCGCTTGGGATTCTGAGTCTCATCAATGGTATTTAGGTGGGTTTATGAATATCAGACTTGATCCGGGTGATACGATTGTAGTGCCGAGACAAATGGATAAGTTCTTATGGATCCAAACAACAAAGGACATAACTCAGATAATGTTCCAGATAGCAATTACTGCGGGAGTAGTTCTTGCAATTTAGTGATTTTAGGTTAAGGTCTTCTTATGGACGATAGCGGAAGGGAAAACCGCAAATATGGTGAGCACAAGCAAATCGTCAAAGATAATGAAATAAATCTCCTCGATTATTTGAGGGTAATTTTCAAATATCGCCGCGTGGTACTGCTAATTTATGTCGCAGCTGTGACAGTGATTGTAAGCCTCTTACTACCGAAAATTTATTCAGCCACCGCCTCAATAGTACCACCAATGGAGATTCTGCAAACAGAGTCAAATTTAGCGGGGGGATTAGGGGTAGGTAAAGGCTCTATGCTTGGCCAGATAATTGACGTCACGAGTATTGCTGATATGTACGTCGACATTCTTGAAAGCCGAGCTGTTGTTGATGCCATCATAGACAGATTTGATTTAATGAAGATTTATGGAGAGGAGCAGTACAGATCTAATGCAAGGAGAATGCTTGGACAGAGTACCGATGTTAAAGTCTCCAGCGATGGCATCGTCCGTATTTCGGTGACTGATATTGACCCGAATAGAGCAGCGGCTATTGCAAACGCTTATGTAGAGGAGCTTGATCAGCAGAATAAAGCTTCCCAAGCCATACTCACAACCTTCAATAGTCGGCAAACCTGCCTCGTGCTACGTAGCGCTTCGCAGAGTAATATTGGATAGACTAATGTATCCTTCTTTTTCCAGATGCAGGATAACACTCTGGACACACTCTTGCGGCGACAGATCAGTAGTATCAATGGTTATCTCGGCATCATTTGGCTTTTCATAAGGGTCAGAGACGCCGGTAAATTCTTTGATGATCCCTGTCCGGGCCTTGGCGTACATACCCTTGCGGTCCCTTTGTTCGCACACGTCGACCGGCGTAGCCACGTGCACCAAGACAAAGCCACCCACCGGCTCAATCATTTCTCTTATTTCCTTGCGAATGCGATCATAGGGAGCAATCGGTGCACAAACAGCGATCCCACCGTTTTTGGTTATCTCCGAAGCTACCCATCCGATGCGGCGAATATTGATGTCTCGATGCTCCTTCGAGAAGCCCAGTTCTGAAGATAAGTGTCTGCGAACAAGATCGCCATCCAGCAGTGTCGTAGGCCGGCCACCGATCTCCATCAGTTTCGTAATCAAGACATTAGCCAGCGTGGATTTGCCGGAACTGGGCAGGCCTGTAAAGAATACTGTAAAGCCCTGTTTGCTTCGCGGCGGATAGGTCCGCCTGAGCTCAGCTATCACTTCAGGGAAAGAAAACCACGATGGGATATCTTTGCCATCTGCCAGGCGAGCTCGAAGTTCTGTGCCGGAAATGGACTTGGCTTTGACACTTTCACCCACTTGGTCAATCGGCATGTATGTATCTTTATCCTCAACGTAAACCATCATTTTGAAGGGCACCATCTGTATCTGCAATTCTTCCTGGTGTTTCTGTAAAAGATGCTGTGCTTCGTAAGGTCCATAAAACGACTGACCGGATGAATCTGACCCCGGTCCTGCGTGGTCTCGGCCAACTATCAAATGCGTACAGCCGAAGTTTTTGCGAATAATTGCGTGCAATACCGCTTCACGTGGACCGCCCATCCGCATAGCCAAAGGCAGTAAGCTCAATATAGCAGTATTCTTTGGATAGTAACCTAAAACCGCCTGATAACATCTAACCCGCGTGTAATGATCTACATCTCCGGGCTTGGTCATTCCTACTACCGGGTGGATAAGTAAGTTGGCCTCTAACTCTGCAGCCGCTCGAAAGGTCAGCTCTTGGTGCGCCCTGTGCATTGGATTGCGGGTCTGGAATGCTACCACCTTACGCCAGCCCAGGGTAGCAAACTTCTCGCGCAGCTGCTTTGGCGTATACCGTAGCTCAACGAAATCATAATGGTCCGGCAGCCTTACAGCCTCGACCTTGCCTCCAACATAGAACGGATTTGTGTTGTACAATAGATATCTTACCCCTGGATGCTCCTCGTTGGTGCTTCCAAAGACGTGTTTTGTCTCTGCTTTTAAGTTCGGCTGCCAGATGTCCTCAACATGTAAAGCTGCCAGCATACTGCCTTCAAGATCACGGAGGGCAAGTAAATCTCCAATTTTAAGGTTCTTGGCTACTTGTTCTGTCACATCGAGCGCAATCGGTATAGGCCAGATTGTACCATCTGCAAGCCGCATGTCGCTGCAGACATTTTCGTAATCGGCTTGATTCATAAAGCCCTGCAACGGTGAGAAACCGCCGTTTGTAAGAAGTTCTAAATCACAGATCTGTCGTGATGTTAGATTCCACGATGGCCATTCCCGAGACGCAGTTTTCATATCCGCCGCCTGCTCTTCATTGACCATTAGATCTATCAATCTGACACCATGCGGTCTGATTAAATGTTTTTGCATTGTTTAGAACTCCTTTATGTTGTTGCTCTTTTTACTAACAATACATGGCTTCGTACACACGAAAACAAAGGACAAAACCATGTTCATTTTGACGAAAGAGCAAGGTATTGTAACAAGCGTTTGGTAATCCCGCAAGGAATTCTGTGAACATAGACAGCTCACAGCTCAGGGCTGCAGGCAGCAGTTCAATTTCGCTGGCACAATTCTGGAGCAGCGTCTCTGCGATGCTGGCGCAGCCGTCGAAATTACCATCGATCTGGAAAGGCTGATGAGCGTCAACATGTTCGGATAAGTTCGCTCGGGACTCAATGACATTGTGAGAATCTTGTAAGCGTGCTCGGCGTCGTACAGACATGCCCAGAGATTCGGTCGGCAACTAATGCCCCAATCCCTGGTTTCGTCGCCGAGAATTTCAAGCGAATCGCGCGCTGTGGCAGCGAGTTCAGGTATATCATGAACATTAATATAGTCATTTGTATACAAGCTATATAAATGCGACACGTGTCGGTAATACGCATCCGATGCTTGCATGTCCCAGTCTTGAAGCCTCTCTTTAATCCGGCTGGCGTTGACGATATTATTTGGTGCGAGTCTAGCACGCGTAGCGGCGAGTTGTTCAATCCCAATATAAACTAAGAATCTCCGTTGCTCAAGCCACTTGTGCTTTGGCTCTTCAACGGTGGTGTCAAGAAAGAACTGAGCTGCGCTCTTTAATGGTAGGGTAGACCTTTGCCAAGAGATCCTTGTCACCCCTGTACTCATAGTGATCCCTCAGGTTCAGACATAACATTTTTAACTTCATTGATGATCCCTTCATTCAATTTCAGCAGCTCGGACTTGACACCACCATGTGTTCATTGCCGATGAGCAGAGTTTGGCTTTGGCGTTAGGTTGGTTGACGATCTGGATTTTGGTGGAGGGTCTCTTGGCTGCCTTGTTTCCTTTCGTTTCATCATACTGACTGGACAGGCCAATTGGGAGACTCTGTGCGTGCTGTCTTAAGGTACTCTTCGATCCGGGCAATGACTTCGGGATGGTCAACGGCGACATCGCGCTGCTCACCCAGATCCTCAGACAGATCAAACAACAGCAACGGGTGGCCCTGTTTGAGGCGAATCGCCTTGAAGTTGCGCCAACGCACTGCCTGTTGGAATCCACCTTCAAAGAATTCCCAGTAGAGAAAACGGTCGTGTATATCCTGGCTTCGGCCGAGAAGTGTTGGCAGGATACTGACGCCGTCAATATTCTTTGGTGGTTGTTTACCTGCAATTTCTACCGCAGTGGGCAGGAAATCTGCGAAGTACCAGGCAGTGTCGCAGGTCCGCCCCGAGGGCACTTTACCGGGCCAGCGGACGATCATCGGCACGCGGATTCCACCCTCGAACAAGTCGCGCTTATAGCCGCGGAGTGGACCATTGGAATCGAAGAAATCTGCGACTTCCGTAAGCGTTGTCGAATAGTTGGAACGTGGTCCATTATCAGAACAAAAGAAAACAATCGTCTTTTCGTCGATATGCAGCTCCTTTAATATCTGCATTACTTTTCCAATGCATTGATCGAGTCGATGGATCATAGCGGCATAAGTCTTCATAGGATCCGGCCAATCCTTGTCGGTGTATGGTCCCAGTTCCGGTACATCAAGAGGGCTGTGCGGATTATTGTAGGCCAAATACAGGAAGAAACGGCGGTCCTTGTTATTCTTCAGAAAATCAATGGCTTCATCGGTGCACATATCCGTGTGGTAATGGCGCCGCCCATTGTTCTCATTACCGGTTACATCATACAACTGCTTATTACGATACCGCTTTGATGGATAGTAGGTCGGACTGAGTGTTGCTGCCGTTCGCACTAACCAGCCATAAAATTCGTCGAAACCGCGATTCAACGATCCGGCGTCCGGATTATAGCCGCCAATGTGCCACTTACCAATCAGGCCAGTCTGGTAGCCAGCTTTTTGGAGCATGTGACCGATGGTCTGATCTTCGTCAGTCAGGTACATTCGTCGGACTTTTTGTTTTCCTTTATATCCGACCGAGCCGCCGACTTCGCACATGTTGCCGCGAATACGCGTGTGCCCTGCGTGTTGGCCGGTCATCAGAACGCTGCGCGAAGGAGCGCAGATGGTTGAGCCAGCATAGCAGCTAGTGAAACGCATACCTTCGTCTGCGATCTGATCTATGTTGGGTGTTTGAAATTTTTTCTGCCCGTAACAACTCAAATCTCCATAGCCCATATCGTCAGCCATGATGAAAATGATATTAGGTCTATTTTCAGTAGCGTTAGCTGCCTTGAGGTGAAATGGGAACGATACCGTCGCCGCCCCTAAAGCCACCTCTTGCAAGAAGCGGCGCCTGTTAATATTATATGCCATTATATGCCCTGTTCATTAATCATCTCCTGTTAACCTTGCCACGGTTTAAGATCGTTTTTCTTGATAGCAGCATCAATAAAAAAATATACAGATATAAGCTTTTCAACCTCGTTGCTCAGTGCTTCAATTCAAAAAGCTCTTAGTCCCCTACATAAAGAGTAATCAGTTCCTCAATCACTTCCTTTTAGCAAGGTTGTGCCAGACAAATCGACATCCAAACTTATTAAAAACTATATCACATTTTCTTTAGCACCAATAGCGACTTTCATCCTCAGATTCACTTCGAGGGTTTCAATCTTCACTGAATCCCTGTCGAAAATCTCATAACCGTGCTCATCCTTCAATAACCTCAACCGGAATTGGCCACGCCGAGAGTCGGCGAATCCCCCAAATTCAATGAGTTCGGTCGTGCCAATCACGCATAATTGATCTCATGTCCAGGCTTCTAACCACCAGACAAGCAGGTTCTTTCATTACAGTACAATTATCGCAGGATTCTACCCCGCCTCGAATTCATAAAGGTTAATACTAATGGGAGCAACGATAAACTTTTTTGGAATCTTTTTTACTGGGATTTCTACAATATCAACTTCAGGCTTTTCTCCCCCTACGTTAGAGGCATTTACATCGTCAGCGGCAATTTGCCACAACTTGCCTGCGCCGGAAAGCTTTAAGCCAGTAATATTCAAATTGAAATTCTGAGCGGATTCTGTCGGGTTAATAACGGACAAAGTCAAAGTTTTACGGTCTGCGCTCACGCCAGCTACAATGTCCAGCGGAAAGGTGTCACTTCCGGATGGTTTACTGGCTTTGTCTAATCCGACTGTTCCCTTTATCTGCGGCTGCGGTGAATCGCCGATGACCGCCACTGGAATAATCTCGCACAAATGTTCTCGAAAGGCCTTGAATATCAAACCCTCCACCCGATAACCCACCGCACTACCAGTGTTGTCGGAAAGGAGCGTACGAAAAGCACCTGCATAGGCGGCCATATATATCATATTTGTATGACGGAACATCTCATGGTATGTAAGGGTAACGGCCATCGGACTCTTCATAGCAAGTGCCTCAATTCTTAGACCCCCTGCTACAGTGCGATTTCTGGGACTCCACTCGTCAAAAGCGAACTTGATGTTCTTTTCTTTGAGTGATGGTATGCGTTTAAGATATTCCTGCCAAGCTTCGAATTTGAAGGCTAATTTGTTCGGCAGCCGACGGACACAGAGTTCCAGAGGATCCTTCACGTCGTAAAATCTCTGCGTTTTCTCGTCGAACGCCATATCGAGGTAGGTATGGAAATGCTCTCCGAGGTAATCGACATCATCTAGGATACTGGTCAGCAAACCGTAAGACCAATCATCCCGGGAGCCAACCTTGTATGGGACGTTCATGGTTAGTGGCAGGTTCCACCCTTCGAATTGCCTCATAGTTATTGAACACCAACCCAATTCTTCAACAGTGGCTCCCGAGGCCACAACCTTGATCGTGGGGTCGATTTTCTTCATGGCACGAGTAAATAAAGAGTGCTTGAGACAATAATGTTTCAATTGCATGTGGCCCATCTGCCATGGACCATACATTTCATTACCGATGCCCCACAACTTTACATTGTAGGGTTCAGGATGACCACCGGATGCACGGAGCCTGCCCATAGGTGTGTCGATGGAGCCGTTACAGTATTCGACCTCTTTAGCAGCCGAAAGGGCATCTCCAAAACCACTGTTGACGACGATATAAGGCTCAGCGTCTATCAAACGGCAGAAAATCATAAACTCATCGATACCATTATCGTTCGTCTCTAAGCCACCTCTGACTACATCACTGACCGGTGGCCTTTTATCTATATCGCCGATTCCGTACTGCCAGTCATACCCGGAAACATAGTTACCGCCAGGCCAGCGGGCAATCGTTATTCCAAGCTCTTTCAAATACTTAATTGTATCCGGATTAAATCCCTGGACGTTGTCTGCGGGCATAAGAGACACAGCACCAATATAAAACTCTCCATTTCCTGTTCCGACAATTTTCAGGCGCCCATCATTAGTATCTGCCTTGGAAGTGAACTTTAAAGGAAACTTGGCGTAACTGCCTGGAAAAGGACTGATCTTTATTGTCTGGCGGTCACCCGGATTGACTCCCCAGACAAGACTGACCTTGATACTCGCTCCTGAATCGCCAGCAAGGATAATCCGACCTGTATAACTTTTGCCTTTACGCAGGGCCAATCCCGCCTGTCTGATGCCGTGAGGCGTTGAGCCATCAAGTTTGATTAGGGGAGTGTGCTCGCCGACATAAGAATACTCTCGGTCCATCACAACGAATTCGGCAGGACCGACCGGCCTCCATGTGTCCGGCATACTAAGGAACCTTGGTCCTTCGCGTTCGGGTTCAAGCCGTAATTCAACTGCATAGAAAAATTTTCGATCATAAAGCATTTCGGCCCAGGCCTGGATTGATGCCGGCTCCATTAACCCGCCATAAATCAGCTTTGTTATAGGTTCGCCGGTTTTACTAGCATCGATATTGACTTCTATTGCAAGCGCCGGCAGTATGTTAAGTGTCAGGCAAACGACCAGTACCGCGATCAATCTCGTTGTCTGATTCATGCTTAAGCTTCCTTTCTTTCAATCATTTTGCTATTGTCTAACTGCATGACCGGGTATGCTCTTAATATCAAACCTGGATGTTTTTGGATTGATGTTCTGAGCCGGCAAATCGTCAATCACATACTTGGCCAAGTCAAGATTGCTTTTTTTGATCGCTTCGGCAACATACCGGGCGATCTCGTAAGCCCCGTATTCATTAAAGTGACTGTCGTCTTTAAGCTCCTCGTTCTGGCCTGGAAATGTCCCTGCCGGATAATGAACAAAGGCCTTTTTTGACTTCTCAGGCCCCAGAGCCTCGAAGAAAACCTTACTCATCGCATTCAAATCAATCAGCGCCACGTTCTCTCCTGTTGCTGTCTGGCGCATCGCTTCAGGATAGTCCCCCAGGGTGTTGATGATTTTTCCTTCGGCATCAAAACGTCGGCGATGCATCGATGTCACCAGCACAGCCGTTGCGCCGTGCTTTCGCGCCTCATTGATGAAAAGCTTGAGGTGTTCCTTGTAGGTAGTAAACGGCTCAACGTGGGCGGAGCCCGGCTTCTGGTCGTTATGCGCAAACTGAATGAACAGATAATCCCCGGCTTTTATCTGGCTCAAAATCTTTTCCAATCGTCTTTCGCCAATGAAGCTCTTTAAAGACTCTCCGGATTCTGCATGATTGGCAATCGCTACGTCAGGCTTGAAGAATCGAGGCAGCATTTGCCCCCAGCTTGCCCAGGGTTCACGTGTCTGGTCGGTGACTGTGGAGTCGCCGGCCAGATAGACGGTAATGGCATCATCCACTTTAGTTATTTCTATCGCGTAAACACAGGGATTTTTATTACTGAATTGAAGAGTTAACTGATTATCCCAGTGCACGACACCAATCTCACGATCTTTCAATCGGACTTGTCCGCCGCCAGCAATCTGACTGTTTCGCACATTAACAATAAACGTGCGTGTCTCAAATTCCCCGGGTAACGTCTGCACTTTCTTCAGCATTAACCGACGCGATTCTGCCTTGACGGTAGTGATCGATTCGCTTATCTGATCTCCGAGTGTGATAGTAACCCTATAATTGCCCTCAGACACATCAACCGTGAAGAAAAAAGGTTTATCGCTAGTACAAAAATCACAACGCAATGCATCATCCCCACCTCGATCTATCGATGAGATCGCCGCTGGATCAAGGAATCCATAGCCAAGTTCCTTGCTGTAAACGGTGGTCGGTAGGACCTGTCTGTACCCTGATGCAACTTTGCCCGATCCGAAATCAAACTTAAAGCTTTCCTTGTCGGTTTGTGCCGTGGCTTTCGTTATTAGTACCATGCAAGCAATTGCGAATCCTGTCATGATAATGCGAAAGATAAGGGTCGCGTTTAACTGCCTTCTTATCATTTACAAGCTCCTGTTCTTGAGTTATCGAAAGTCGGTGAAATCATTATAGATGTTGTGAAACATTTTCTCGGATAGACTCCTCTTTGTTGCAATCTTTATTGTCCCTTTTTTAACTTTGGACAACCGGTAATCTCGGTTCAAGGCATGCGCCTTAATCCTTCACAGCGTACATTCCACTTTCCATTGTCTGGGAAACCGGGCGCCGGACGTTCGGGACAACCATCCCAGCCGGCAGCCATCATGGCAACAGCAGTAAGCAATCCGCCGTTTCCGGGCAGATATAGTGGCAATCGGGCTGACTGGTAGTTATGCCCATTAGCCAGATATAGGTTCTTTGGCGATTCGATAAATAAAGCGTCGACCGCCTTTTCCGGCTCGCCCAGGCGGGCTGCGGTCATCGCCAGCATCGGGTAATCCCAGCCCCAAGTCTCCGGCCATTCCCACTTCTGCATAACATGCTCAAATGTCCGCTTCATGGTATTTGGATCAATCAGAGGAGTTAGCGGAACGAATCCAAGCGCAGCAACCATAGAGGGATGATCGCGAGGTATTGTGTAGGGCGACGTCTCGATTCCCGTGTAAACACCATCACGAATAGTCGGACGCGAAAGCTGCTGCATAACCTTATCCCATTTCGGCTCGCGCTTAAGACCCAATCGCTCGCGCCACTTCTGTGCGGTTTCCAGCCCCCAGTACCAGTAGGCCAGTTCAAAGGTCGGATTAAGATTTCGCGCCCGATACCGTCCGTAACTTTCCTGGGCGGGGATCAATGCCGGGCCCAGCACGTAGCGCTGACCGGCCTCATCCCACACCGGATATGAAGCCATAAACTCAGCCGTCTCAAAAACAATCTGCCGATACCGCTCTAAGGTTTGACGATCACCACGAGCCCGGTAGCACAACTCAGCGTAATAAATCGGATGCGGCTGTTGCCAGATCAAAAAGACACCTACTTGGCTGGGGCTGTCCTGACCATCCGGCGAGACCATCTTCGGCCAGCGAACACCTTGATAGCCCTGAAGCTTAGCAGTGGCTCTGGCTTTGGGAAGAATCGATTCATACCATGGTAGGCTACGCTCCAGCAGAGCCAGCCGGTCCCAGAAAGCGAAGTGCACCGCATGCCACCAGTGCATTTCCAGATGAAATTTTCCAAACCAACTATTCTTCACCAGCCCTGTCTCCTGCGGTGGAAGAGAACCTGCACACTGAATAGCCGTTAAGTATTGCGAGAGTACAACCCTGCGTTCCAGTTCTTCAGCTCGGGGGTCGGTACATTCGGAAAAATCTATCACGCCGCCGCTGGTCCAGAACCGCTGCCAGTGCTCAGCGGCTGCCATACGGACCGCCTGGAAATCGGGCGTCGGTTTCGTGATTTGCTTCGGAGAAAAAGCGAACACAACTTCGAGCACCTGACCATCGCGAGAATAGATTTCATATTCATGTTGTGATTTGGCTCGGATGCTCGTTGAAGGCAACCAGGCGACGCGGACATAATAACGATCGTTATCGAGAACCCGGGTAAAATCAGCTTGATTATCCGTAATTTGTAAGAGCGTTGTATGGCGATCTGGATGATCCCAATCTGCTGCGTTGCCCCAGTCCATTCTACCATAGGGAAATTTCAGCGTGACAGCTAACCGAGCTTGTTCAAGTAGGGCTGATTCGACGCGGATACCCAGTATATCTCGTTTTGGATGACAGACAGTAAAGACTTTTACTTGGTGACCATCAATTTCGAACCGACTGCTCAATAGTCCCGTCCACAGGTCCAACGTCTGGCAGATATTGGTTAGATCCTCGATGCCTGCGGTCGAGCCATCTGATTTGGTGATGTGCAATCCGATTTGCCCGAGGTGTAGACGATGTGGATTGGCACGCAGCCAGGATGCGGCAGGCGAGTATCCATTGGAATATTCTCTATCCGAAGCATACGGCACCTTGTGTTCTGCTACAACATAGTCCTCTAAAATATCGGCCAAGTTATAACTTTTACCTCCGGGAGGTGGGATTGTATGCCAGCCCCATTGTGATTGCGTTCCGAGTGACATGCCCTGCTGATAATACTGTGGGAATGTTTGAGCGCCTGTGATGTCGGCGGTGAAAGCGAACTCGCCGTTGCCTACGCTAAGCGGCGTCAGTGGATCAGATTTATTGAGCGTGACATTATGGCGCGTAATTAGTGCACGGCGATCTATCTCCTGGCTGAAGGTTTTCACCGAGTTCGGCTCCGGCTGAACAGCATGAGAAGCAGATTCCGCCGTTAGGTGTCCTGCGGAGGCCCTGGCAGGTAAGATGGCAGAACCAACAGCCATCACTGCTACGCCAAACTGGATAAGGGTAAAACAAGTGTTCGTCTTCATGCCATTAAAGATTTTTCTGTTTTACTTGCTCAAGCTGGGTGTCAGGCACTGAGCCGCACTGGTGGGTATTGAAATCATCTACGTTCTTGAGCACAAAGGTCGGCACATCGGGAGCTCGCCCCTTAGGGGCAAGCTGGGCATCGACGTGGTGGAATTTGGCGCCTTTGACGTCGTTTAGCACAAACACCGGGCGGAAATCTTCCTTCAGATAGCTTACCTGGACGTTGTTCATCTCGATTCCCTTTACGTGTCGAATGAAAAAGCCATAAGCTGGCATCTCACCAAACATCCATGGTTCAGGGTAATCATTCTCATTCTCAGGTGGCTGAAGCGTGGCCTGTTCCTTCGTGCCGCCGCCCTGATAGTAAATCCGAATGTTACTTAGCTTAACATCCTCAATGTCATGGCCGGGGATGCCACTTATGATCGAGCCAAAACGCAAATCAGCGTTATAGACGATTACATTGCTGATGCTGACGCGACGAAGCTTACCCACCTCAGCGTCTTCGGGACCTCGCATCCGACTGCCCAGCCGGAGAAAGAACGGAGAGTTCACAATGTCACGCATTATGATGTTAGTTATCGTGACATCCTCAAGCAATCCACCGTCCACGGTCTCCAGCGCCAGACCACGACAACGGTCGAAGACACAGTTTGATATAGTGATGTTCTTAAAGCCGCCATTTGACTCAGTGCCGAACTTGATTCTGCCGGTCGTGCCGCCACGGTCGGGGGCTCTGATTTCTTTGCGCTGGTAAGTACCGTCCAGTAAGGTGCCCCTGTCGTATCCGCTGACCTGGCAGTTCGTAATAGTTACGTTCTCTGTGGCCCGTGAAAAGCCCAAGCCGTAGGAGCTTTTCAGGCAAATGGCATCATCCCATGGCGAATTAACCGTGCAGTTAGATACTCTAACGTTCCGGCAACAGTCGATGTTGATCCCATCGCGGTTGGTGTCGATCTTTAAATTGTCCAGTGTGATGTTATCTACACCGGTTGCCAGGATGCAGAAATGCCCGCCGAACAGGATTGAGATGTCGCGTATGATGACATTGCGACAGAGCTTCAGGGCAATTGCCTTATTGCCCAGGCCGACTTGTGCGTTATCCCAACGCCTAAGCCCATTTTTGCCGTTTATCAGGCCTGGACCGAAGATGGAGATATTCTCGATCTTCTCGCCCCAGATTAGGCTGTTGTGCCAGTGGCTGTGGCCGAAGTCCTGATACATATCCGTCGGGTTAGGCTCAGCCGGATCATAGCCACCTTCTACTTCGGATGGATTTGCAGCCTGAATTGTCGCACCATGATCGAGATATAATGCGACATTGCTTTTGAGGTGTATAGAGAAGCACAGGTAGGTGCCAGCCGGAAAGTGCACTGTGCCACCTCCTGCATCGGCCGCTGCAACAATTGCCTTATTAATCGCAGGCGTATCGACCGTCTTGCCGTCACCCACAGCACCATATTTTTTTACATCGAACACCGAGGTGCCGATTTGGGCACCTGCAATTGATTGAAAGAAGACCAAATAGAGACAAAACTTTAGTAAGCATTTTGCCATGATTTCTGTCCTTTCTTCTTAAAAGCGTTTCGATGTCACCTCTAAAGTTTGTCCTGCTCGACACTGTCACGCTGTGTGTCGGGCAATCCCTGGCATTGGTGGAGCTTGAAGTCTTCGACTTTCTTTAGCACGAATGTAGATATATCCTCGACTTTCGGCACGGTGATATTGTTGAATTCCGCATTTTTAACATCATCCAGAACAAAGGCCGGGCGAAGGTCTTGTTCCATGGTAATAAGCTGGACGTTGCTAAGTTTAATCCCTTTGGCATGACGGATAAAGAAGCCGTATGCCGGCAGGGTTCCGAACATGGTTGGCTCAGGATAAGCATTTTCCCTCTCAGGCACTTCTATTTCGGCCTGTTCTTTTGTGCCTCCGCCTTTGAGAAATATCAAGACATTGCTAATATGCACATCCTCAATCATGTGGCCTGGGATTCCACTGATAGTTGAGCCAGCGCTGCAGGCGGAGTTGTAAACGACAACATTGCTGATATTCACGCGCCGCAGCTTGCCTACAGGGATACCTTCAGGGCCGCGCATTCGGCTGCCCAGCCGAAGGAATATCGGCATATTCACAATGTCCCGCATAGTGATGTTGGTGATCGTGACGTTTTCAAGCAGCCCACCGTCAACCGTCTCCAGCGCTAGCCCCTGACAACAATCGAATACAATGTTGGAAATGGCGATATTCTTAAAGCCGCCGTTGGACTCGGTACCGAACTTAATCCGGCCGTGACGGGAAACATGGAATTCGGGATCAAAACGTTTGAAGGTCCCGTCGAGCAACGTGCCCAATTCGTAATCACCTGTGACCAGACAGTTGGTAATGGTCACGTTCTCGGTTGCCCGCGCCTCACCAAGGGCGTAGGAGCTTTTCAGGCAGATAGCATCGTCCCACGGTGAGTTAACGGAAAGGTTGGAGACCCGCACGTTGCGGCAGCAGTCGATGTTGATCCCATCGCGGTTGGTGTCGATCTTGAGATTGTCGAGCGTGAAGTTGTCCACACCTGTTGCCAGGATTGCAAAGTGACCACCTTTTAGAATGGAAACGTCGCGAATGATAACATTGCGGCAATTCTTCAGTGCTATCGCCTTGTTGCCAAGCAACTCCTCTGGAAGGTTGTCGCGGCGATTCAAGTCGCGAGAGAGGCCTTTACCGTCGATCAGACCCGGGCCCAGGATGGAGACATTCTCAAGGCCCTCGCCCCAGATGAGACTATTGTGCCAGTGGCTGTGGCCGAAATCCTGATAATCGTCCCACGGATTCGGTTCGGGCTTGTCGTAGACATTAGGGTCGAACTTGGCTTCTATTGTTGCGCCCTGGTCGAGATAAAGGGCAACACTGCTCTTCAGATGAATCGAACCTGAAAGATAGATGCCACCCGGGAAATACACGGTACCACCACCTGCGTCGGCTGCAGCATCGATGGCTTTATTGATTGCTGCTGTGTCGAGCGTTTTGCCATCGCCCGATGCGCCATACTTCTTAACGTCGAAAACCGAGGCGTAAACTTGAGATACTACGAAAAGTCCAGTTAGAACGCATAAAACACAGAACTTAAGTTTCCGTTTTAACATTTTGTCTGCTCCCTTCTTTCTACTTTAATACGACGTCCCAAACCTTAGCACGGCGAGACTTGCCCTGCGGTCCTTCAACATACAGCGTGACAACGTATTTACCAGATTTTTGATACTGGTGAATCGGATGCTGCTCGGTCGAAGTGGCGTCGTCGCCGAAGTCCCATTTCCATGCAGTAATCTTGCCTTTCGATAGGTCCTGAAATGCAACCAGCCGGCGGTCCATATCCAAAACGCGGAAAGACCACTGCGCCTCGATTGCCTTTCGGAAACGCTGCTCGAGCGGCATCAACCTGAATGCAACCAGCTCGGAAGCGTTGCCGTACATTGTATGCTTGCGAGAGAGGTTCCAGAAGCCATTATAGTCTTTTTTGTTGACGTCGTCGTAGTCTATTATCGCCCAGCATAAGCCGATGGTCTTGTTCTCGCTTAGCACGGATTCAACCGCGCGTACAGGGCCTTCATGACCGGCATAATCAAATGGTGTGATCCAGAATTCGAGCACGAGATTTCCAGACTCGCCAGGCTTGAAATCGTAAGAATAAGCAGCGTTGGCATAGGGAAGGTTTTTTATCCAAGGCTGACAGCCCCATGCCAGCGCCCAGTCTTTACCATCAGCGGGAGTGAAGATGTGATAGTTCTGCGCATGTACTCCGTGAAAAGAGAAAAAAGCGTCCATTTTATCCAGGTCCTTGTTAGGATGAAACTTGCCGATTAATGGCCCGCCCGAAAGGTCGCCGTCCACCACTACCTCGAAGGTGTCGTTATGAAGACCGGGAAGGGAAAAATCCCAGTAGTCATCATAAACCTCATAAAGAAAGTACAGCCGGTTCAAACCTTTAACCCATCCAACACGAACACGGACATCCAGTGTATTCGGGTCGGGCCTGGGGTGTTTGCCTGTATCATCCACGAGTTGGTCAGTACCGATGATGTATTCATCAGGCACCATAGACCAGTCCTCAGTTTTGCCGTCGATACGCGGAATCATATTAGCGGGGAACTGAAAGATTTTGAAGGTGACATCCGGCCGCTCAAGAGCTACGGCTGAATAACAGATAATCGCCACAAACGTTACAACAAATAGTACTCGGCTTAAGTTCATCTGACCCTCCAGTGCTATTGTGCCTACTGGGCCAGGGTGGCCTTTTCAACAGTGAGCGTGGTATTGGCAGAGTCTTTATATCTGACGCCGAGGTAGTAGCTGGTCATGGGAACCTGGTCGTAGCCCATCGCCTTGAAAGCCACATCAAACCGATAAAGGGGATCCTGCATTAAACAAACCCGTCGGTCTACAGCAGGGATAGTAGTTGTGTAAATGCGCAACTGGCCTGATGCAAATGTGACGATCTCCTCACGCCAGTCGCCGAGGACATCAGCCGTTACCTGAATCCTCCCCTCGATGCTGGAGATAAGTGTCGGGCCCTGGTACTTAACGACTGAGGCCCCCCTTGACCAGAAACCGCCTTGGCGGACTAATTCCCGCAGAAGATCCGCGTCCCACCAGACGAGCCCATCTTGAGGCGGGACCGGACCATCCAGTTTTTCGCCTTTTGACGAGAAGAAAAACTTGTCCCCCCAGCATTCCATGCCCGGTTTGTTTGGGTCAATGTCTGCGGTAAGTGCTGCTTTTATTTGGTTATCGATAATCTCCTCCCTCGTGCCGAATATCAAATCACCGGTTCGTGCATCCCATAGGCTGACACCGTTCTGCGGATGGGGGTCCTCATAGCTGTACCACACCTCCAGGCCGGGCCGATCAGGGTCCACATCCGTTACGTAGAATCTATCTCCATGCCCCAGCCCCGTACTCCACATAATCCGACCATCGTTGTCTATCGCTATCGAGCCATTTAATATCTCGTCACAACCGTCGCCATCGATATCGGCTACGTGAATGTTATGCTGGCCTTGGCCTTGATATTTCCAGCCTGACGTCTGGTTGGACCAGCTCCAAACCTTATGGAGCTTCTTGTCCCGTAAATACCAGGCATCCATCTTCATCAGTCCGTAGATACCGCGGATCACCAGCACACTGGGAGTCTTACCATCGAGATAAGCCACGCCTAACATGTGTCGGCTTGCTCGGTTGCCACTGGTGTCGCCCCAGTCGCTGAGTTTGCCCCGGGCAATCCAATCTACCTTGTCGATCTCTTTGCCGGTCTGGCCGTCATAGACACTTAGATATTCCGGTCCCTCCAAGACGAAGCCCTTACCGCCGTCGAACGCCTCCTCACGAGTGGCAGCATAAGGAGCGGTTCTCAGGCACACTTCGGCCTTGTTGTCGCCGTCAAGGTCGTAAACAACCATAGGCGAGAACCATATGCCCATATTAACATTCCAGCCCAAATCGATGCGCCACATGAATTCGCCTGTCCTACCATCGTAAGCCTCCACCTTGAATGTATCCGGACTCGGACGAATCCTGCCCGGATCGATGCGCCCAGCGGGTTGCTTGATAACGAAATCATAAATGCCGTCGCCGTTCAGATCACCAATGCCGATCTTGTCGATTGATCGAACATCATCTCGCAGCTTGATTGACTTGTATTGCTGTTCGGGTGGGTTCTCACGAAGAACTGCCCGGCCGGAAGGTTCTTTCTCTTGGCCATTCAGCACCGGCCTGACCCACCAAGCGTTAGCCTGGCCAAGTGGTACTTTAACATCAATGAAGTCCGTGGTCTTGAGGAGATGTTCGGAGTTTAGCTTTACTGCTTCGCAACCAGCGGTTGAACGATAGACGTTAAAAGCGATGTTTTCTGGGTCGTTTTTTAATAGCCGCCACCCCAGATAAATCTTTCCTTGACCCACCGGCACTGCCAACATTCCGCGATTGAGCTTCTCCTCGATGCGGTGTTGTGCCCAGCCTAATGTAGGATTTCCCGTGTAAAGTGGATTGAGCGTATAAGCGCTGTAATTCGGCGGTATAGAACCTTGCGTGGATTTAATAGGAACTGCAGCGTAAAACAATAACACAACAAACACAATATTTCTGACCATAGTTCATAGCCTCCTATAGACTTAAGCCAGAGACTTATTAAATTGACTCCAATTCTAAACAATATAACCAATTAACGAAAGCATAACTTTGGCCCCGATTCTAATTGAGTCGTTATGGTTAGCATATAAAAAGCCTCACTTGACTTAGCCGGGTTCAGAACGAAATACAACATGGATATTCAACAGAGCTACTTTATGACCAAATTTAGAAGTGAGTGAACTCGGATCGCAGCACGCAAGTGCCAGTGTTGTGATCGTAAATTGTATTGCCGTATGGAAACGTGCCCCTATTGTATGGCCTTATAGTGACATTTCCAGAACACTCGGTCAGAAACGTCGGTTAGGGACAAGCGGATCATTGAATCTTTCAAGCCAATTTTGAGCCAGAATTGAAAATTCGTAGAAATCAATTATACAATCGCCGTTCAGATCCAGGCCAGAAGTCTGATCACAATCATTCTCCAGCCAGATTTCACAAAATCCAGGAAGATCATATATATTGACTAAGCCGTTACCCGTAAAATCACCGTATGATGGTGGCACCGCTATTCTTATCTGAGGTCGCGGCGGTACTGCCATGCCGTCGCCCAGATAAAAACCAGTGTGTGAAGGCTGATTATATGAAACATTCTGCCAAGCAATGCCGAGCCTGTACACCGGGTCGTGCATAAGGGTATAAATACGATGGTCGGTAGGTATGGTAGTTGTATAGATACGTAGATGACAGTTATCACTCGTTTTCCAGATTACTTCTTCTCTCCAGTCACCGAAAAGATCGGCTTGCAAACAAGGAGTTGACTTTGTTCCATTGATTGAAGAGCAGCCATAAGCTGTAAGCAATCTGGAAGCGCCGTACTTATCAATCCGATTACTATCGAGCAGTTCACGAAGCAGATCGCCATCCCACCATATCGCAAAATTACATGACGCAGGGGCACTACCTATCCTCTGGCCATAGCAATTCCAAAGGTTGCCGCTTAAACCACCACCTGCAACCCAGCACTCATATCCTTTATAAACGGCTGTAATATCGGCAGCCAAAGCTCGTCCTGGACCCTCATCTGATGACGGTGATGTCGGTTTAGCCCATATAAGCTCACCGGTTTCGGCATCACGAAATTCCGCCCCGACCTCATGAACCGGTTCATGGATATCAAACACTTCCAGACCCAGCCTATTCGGGTCCATATCGGATAAATGCATTGCATCTCCATGCCCTAAACCTGTTGTATAAAGCCCTGTTCCATCATCATCAATACAACATGCACCATATACAATTTCATCTTTACCATCGCCATCGACATCAGCGACGCTCAGATTGTGATTTCCCTGTCCGAGATATGCTCTATTCGTCGAAGGATTGGCATCAAAGGTCCATCGTTGGGTCAGTTGACCATTTCTCCAATCCCAGGCGGCCAACATGGTCCTGCCTCTTGTCCCATCCCTTGACGTATAGTAACCACGGCACATGACAAGGCTGGGTCTTACTCCATCAAGATACGCAATGCACGCTAGGAAACGATCAACTCTGTTGCCGTAGCAATCACCCCAATTACATACATTGTCTCTGGGTGGTATATAATCGGTCGTGACAAGTTCTGCACCTGTCTGACCGTCAAATATGGTGAGAAACTCAGGCCCCTCTAGTATATAACCGTACTCATTGCGCCAGTCAGCATCAGGATTACCGATTACATTTCCTAATCCGTCAGTAGTCCCATCTGCTGTTTTACAGGCAACCTCAGCCTTGCCGTCACTATCAAGATCATATACCATAAATTGTGTATAGTGTGCTCCTTCACGGATGTTTATTCCTAAGTCAATCCGCCATATTAAAGTACCGTCAAGTTCGTAGGCATCAAGTATCGGTGAATTAGTGAAGCCGTCGTGCGCATTATCCTGGGGGTTGTCCTCCCATTTAAGTACAATTTCATACTTACCGTCACCGTCAAGATCACCGACGGATGTATCACCGGGGGTATAACCGCTAAAAGTTACATAAGGACCGGGGGGGATCTGAAGGGGTACGGTGATATATTGCTGATCCATAATTTCTACGACTTCAGAAGATCCCCGTTCCTGACCATTGATAACAGGACGGACATGGTACCGATGCGACCGGCTCATGCTAACGCGGTAATCGACATAATTCGTGCTCTGCGTTATGGGCTGATCGTTCAACTTCACTGCAGGTCCACCGTCAGTGGATCGATAGAGGTTGAAAGCGATGTCGTTAGGATCGGTTCCAAGCATACGCCAACCAACGTAGACCGCTCCGCCACCCTGATTGATCGCTATTATCCCACGACCCAGCTTCTCCATATATCGTTGTGAGCGTGTGCTGGCAGTAAAAGAAAGTATCATCAAGGCGATTATTACCATTGTTGACCTGATACTGCGGTGCATACGGAACTCCTCCTTTTGGCTCATAAATACACTGCCCCAAATAGATATGCTTAATTATACCAAAATTTCACTGTCTAATAAAGCATCTTGTCGTTGCCGCAGGATTCTTCAATCCGTTTATCGATTAGGAAAGGTATCTTGCTGTTAACCCATTACGACTGTAACGTTATGCGTTTTCCCATCCTCAAAAGCGGGTATAATATTGCCTTTTGTTTTATCCCCATCAACAATGATTTCCTCAATACCTTTTGAGACGTGCTCAGGATTTTGTACAGCTATTTTATAAACTGCATTTCTGAACTTTCTTTGTATCGTAAAACTATTCCAATTATGTGGAATACAAGGATCTATCAATAGACCTTCGTATTCAGGTCTAATTCCTAATATATATTGGGTTATGGCATAATAATTCCAGGCTGCTGTTCCGGTGAGCCATGAATTTTTGGCTTCTCCAGGTTTATGAGCATCTTTGCCTGCAATCATTTGTGAGTAAACGTAAGGCTCCGTCTTGTGCAAATCACTGATATCCTCAAGATAAGAAGACGCAATTTTTCTGTAATACTCAAAAGCCCTGTCGCCATTTCCAAGACCCGTCTCAGCAATCATAATCCAGGGATTATTATGGCAGAAGACACCTGCGTTTTCTTTATAACCCTTTGGATAGGTGGATATCTCGCCTAAGTTTATATGGTATTTCGTAAAAGCAGGATTATTCAATACAATTCCATATTCACAATCAAGATGTTTTTTAACAGATTCCAAAGTTGACTGAGCTTTGCCATCATCCAACCCAATCCCCGCCATAACACAAAAGCCTTGTGATTCAATGAATATCTTACCCTCTTCGTTTTCGTGACTGCCCACTTTTTTGCCAAAATAATCATAGGCTCTAAGGAACCACTGACCGTCCCAGCCGTGTTTATTGATGCTGTCTTTTATTTTTTTCACGTGCCAAATAGCTAAATCTGCTTCCTTTTGCTGACCGTGCCGTCGGCATATCTCTGCAAACTCGGTTCCATAAAGAACGAACATTCCCGCTATCATCACGGATTCAGCTACGCCGCCTTGCTTGTTCTCTGTGGTCTGGAAAGGTTCATCCGGATTTTTGGAAAAGCAATTGAGATTTAGACAATCATTCCAGTCTGCTCTGCCGATAAGCGGAAGATTATGAGGCCCAAGATTATTGACCACGTGGTAAAACGATCTCTTTAAATGTTCAAACAAGGAATTCGCTTTTGTTTCGTCATTATCAAATGGGACCGGTTCATCGAGTATCGACCAATCGCCGGTTTCTTTTATGTAGCTTGAAGTAGAAAGTATCAGCCAAAGTGGGTCGTCATTGAAATTACCGCCAATCTCGTTATTTCCCCTTTTCGTTAGAGGCTGATATTGATGATACGCACCGCCATCTTCAAACTGGGTCGCGGCAATATCTAAAATTCTTTCTTTTGCCTTTTCCGGGATTTGATGAACAAACCCGATGAGATCCTGATTAGAGTCTCTGAATCCCATCCCTCGACCAATACCGGACTCAAAATATGATGCACTGCGGGACATATTGAAAGTGACCATGCACTGGTACTGGTTCCAGATATTCACCATTCTATTTAGCTTTTCATCATGACTATCGAGCTGATAAATTGAAAGCAGCTCCGACCAGTAATTTCTTAGCTTTTCAAACGCTTCGTTAACATCATCTGAGTTCTGATACTTTGCTATCAGATTTTCTGCTTTTTTCTTGTTAATAACTCCTGGACTTTCCCATTTGTCGTCCTCGGCATTCTCAACATACCCAAGGATAAAAACCAATTCTTTCTCTTGCCCCGGCGCCATATCCATTTGAAGCATATGCGAACCGATCGGCGACCATCCATGAGCAACGGAATTGCGACTTTTTCCTTCCACCACAGCATCGGGATTTCCAAATCCGTTATATAAGCCAACGAACGACTCCCTGTCTGTGTCGAAGCCCCGTATTGGCTGGTTGACGGAATAGAAAGCATAGTGGTTTCGCCTCTCTTTATACTCTGTCTTATGGTAGATGGCCGATCCTTTAACCTCTACCTCCCCTGTCGAAAAATTCCTTTGAAAATTTGTCGTATCATCTAGAGCGTTCCAGAGACAAAACTCAACAAAAGAAAAAAGTTTGAACCTTTTAGGTTTGTTGCCTTTATTTGTGAGTTTGACTTTCTGAATCTCACAATGGTCGCCAAGCGGCACAAAATGTAAAACTTCCACCTCCAGGCCGTTTTTTTCACCTGTTATTATTGTATAACTCAGTCCGTGCCGGCACTGATAATTATCCAACTTATTCTTAACTGGTTTCCAGCCCGGCGACCAAACATCTCCTGCGTCATTGATATAAAAGTATTTTCCACCGTCATCGATCGGAACATTGTTGTATCTATACCTGGTTATTCTTCTAAGCCTTGCATCCCGATAGAAGCTATAGCCACCTGCTGTATTCGAGATGATGGAAAAGAAATCTTCCATACCCAGATAATTAATCCAGGGATACGGTGTTTGGGGTTCCGTTACAACATATTCTTTTTGACGATCATCAAAATATCCGTACTTCATACTCGTTTGGCCTCAATAAAATTGATGCTCTCAATCGGTTAATTTTTCGTACCACGTTTTCTTGAGAATAAATGAAGTTATCAACAGGATAACAATCGCAGATATCAGAGAGATATTTTCTCTGATGATCAGATATATAGGAATGAGCACTAGAGAAGTCTGCCAAATAATTCCAATAACGATGTTAAACATATCTCTTTTGAAATTTTTGTTCCCTTGAAAGCTGGGGTCTTCCTTAATGACTTTGTCCTGAATCGGGCCCCAAAATCCCCAGGGTCGCACTTGCTTATAAAATGACTTCAGGACTTCTTCATCTTCCGGCTTGGTAACGAGGGTGCCAATAATGCAGCCCAGCAGTGAAAGAACTAAAATAAACGGGAATATGTAAAAATCCTGTACGGTAGGCATAAGCAAGGGCATCGTCAGGGAGGCGATCAGGCCTATAACCATTCCCCAGAAATAGCCGTAACCATTGAATCTCCACCAGTACCACTTCAAAACATTCGCCGCAGCATATCCGCCCCATAAAGACGAGACGATCCATACCGTCACAGAATTAATCGACTCAACCATAAAAAGTCCAAAAGAAATCCCGACAACCACCACAGCGAGCGAAATGATATAACTCATTTTAACATATTGTTTATCGGTTGCGCTTGGGTTGATATAACGTTTATAAATATCGTTAACAATATAAGCCGGAGCTGCATTGACAGTTGCAGCGAATGTTGACATAAAGGCGGCAAGCAGGCCGGCCATCAATATGCCTAACAAACCGGTTGGAACAAATCTGTTCATCGCCATAGGCAAAATCATTTCGAAATCGATATTTTCACCCATCGCTGCAAGATCGGGCATAAGATATACAATGGCCAGCACCGCTAAACCTCCTATCAACATATATCTTGGGAAAAACAACGCTACGGAAACGAAACCACTCATTTTGGCTGCTTCTTTGGGACTTTTGGTCGCGAGAATCCGCTGCATATCGTAGTTGGGGGCTGGTCCTGCCACGCTTAGCAAAAAGCCCTTGAAAAGAATCATCATCATAAAGCAGGTGAACAATTCATAACCGTCGGCCGCAATTTTAGTGTTTACCGAGTCAAGTATTCCGCTCCAGTTCAAATCAAGCCTCCAGCCGAAATATAACTCTTTCCATCCTTCAGGCACTAATCCTGCGATTTGTCCCGCAGTGACATGATTTATAGCGATGATACCAACAGCTATTGATGCTATGGTCATTATTACAAATTGGATAAGCTCGGTTAAAACCACGCTGTGCATTCCACCTTTTACAACGTACAGCGTGGTTATGCTCATAAAGATGAGTCCATATTGATTTGGCGTCAGATTCCAGGGCAGAAATTCCGAGGAAAATTTCCCGATTCCCTTGAATCCATAGGCCAGAAAGCCAATCACACTGACAATTGCAAATATAACGACGATAATATGAGATAGCTGTGCGCCGGTTCCGATGCCGAATCTGGTCTTCATCCATTCGGCGCCGGTCATGACATTTGAACGTCTGAGCCAGGTGGATAAATATACCATTAAAAATATCTGGTTAAAAACAGGCCATAGCCATGGTATGAACGCACCTTTGAGCCCGTAAACAAAGATTAGATAAACCAGCCACATTGTCCCCGTTATGTCAAACATCCCGGAAGCGTTCGAAACCCCCAGGATATACCATGGAATGCTCTTACCACCGAGAAAGTAGGAATCTATATTTTTTGAAGCTCTTTTAGAGATCAGAAATCCAACCACAACGGTGGAGATCAAATAAAGAAAAATAATCGCAATATCAACGGAGTGAAGTTGCATAACGTCACCTTCCATATTTGATATGATTAAATTGATGCATTTTATCTCTATGCATTCAGTTTCTTTATCCCAAAAGAGTCATAAGTCTAAATTGGTAGCTGGTGATTGGCAACTGGTTATTGTTTATTAGTCGGTAATTATTACCCATCAGTCACCAGATAATAAATGTACAAAATCTAAATTCCCCTTGTGTCCTTTTAATATTGAATAAACTTATGCTGTCTTGCCGATATCCTGAATGAGGGACAAGTGGTTGTCCCATAAACAGTTAAATTCAGGAGACAAGACAATGCAGGCTCTTTCAAAATTCTGTTGTCAAAATAAAAAATGCCCGGATTATGGAAAACGCAACGCAAATAATCTGACAGTATGCGGATGGTACGGCAAAAATAGTAACCGGTCAGTTACGGGTGGGAAATGGTGGATTACGACGAATCGAAACTAAAGATGGCTTTATAAGGGTCGATATCGGCTTGCTCGGCAAGTTTGTCAAGTGCGGATTTGAAAGCAGTCGTCACATCCGGTATTCTTTTTTTCAATGTGTGTAAAACCGTCATAAGAATTTCACGAGTTCTGGCGCCGGCAGCGGATTGAGAGCCGAAGCTGATTTTTCTGGCAATAACCAACGGGCGTAGTTCTCGTTCAGCCAGGTTGTTATCCGCCGGTACATTACGGTCGTATGCCCAGTGATATAGCCGGTCAGCCTTCTCACGAAATATATCCTGGATTTTCTGAATGGCTGGATGTTTGGCCTTACGATTAACAATACTCAGTATTTCGTTTTTGATTTTAGTCGCCTGCTGGTTGAATCGTCTGTCTGTGATATCCAATCTTCGAAGGCTTATCGCGTTAGTCAACTGTGGCGCCAATGCCTCGACAAAAGATTTGATTTCTGCATTTTCAGGAAAGGCCTTTTCCAAATCTTTGACAGTTCGCAGCAGATGAGCATAACAATACTGAATCGAGCAAGGCATTTTGTTATAGCCATTATAGCGATCCACTACCAAAACTCCGGGCACGGCTTTTTCACCGAATACTTCTCTCGGCACACTCGCAGAACGAGTTTTGCGAACCCTGAAGATACTGATTTCAGGTGTGCAAAACAGCCAGGTATAGCCATTGTTGCCGTTTGTTCGCCAACCTGTCTCGTCAGCGTGTTTGACCAGAGAGTCCCGATAATCTTCTATCAATGCATCCGGAACAACTTTCAATCTTTTCGACAACTGGTGCATTGCATCAACAAGACTGCTGTAACCGACGCCTGTCTGCTTTTCAATCTGGCCTAATGTGTTGCCGTAAATATAATGCTGAACCGCCACATAGGTCAGCAGTTGGTTTGAATACAAACACTTGGCAAGAACACCTGGCGGCCTGGCACTAATGAGCTTTTTGCATTTGGGGCAACGTTTGCGATGTAGATGATATACTATCTTTTTCATCTTCACCGGCTGACAGTCTATTACTGTTCTGACTTTGATGCCTTTTGGTTCAAGAGCACTTCCGCAATCCGGGCAAATATTGCCAATAGGAATTTTCTCTACTTTGTCTGCATCTTCTTCGCAAATACTTGCCCTGCCATGACCTTCATGACCCACCTTGCCGCCGCCTCGATTACGTTGATGTGCTTTTTGGCTGTTCGCCTTGACCGGAATCTTCGAGGATGGTGTAGATGAGCCGAAAAACCCTTCTTTCGCTGTTCGTTCTTGATAACGCAGCTTTGCTTTGAGAGAAACTATCTCATCTTCAAGCTCGTTAATTTTTCGCTGTTTTTTGAGACATTCTTGGCAATAAGTCATTGAGATCTCTATCTGATTTGTTCGATTTACCTTATCAAACTGTAGTTTTATCGGAAATTGTCCGTATCAGACTTGAATCTCACAAAAAATGGTCAAAAATCAAAATCTACCCACCCGTAACTGACCGGTTACCAAAAATAACCATATTCGCTTGCTATACTGTCGAACATGCAAGAAGCGATTCTCCGAACGAAAAGGCACGCCGCTATTTGGACTGCGACTATCTGAGGAAAAAATGATTTCTTTGTTAGACCATGTCTCTGAAGGTTGTGGCGTACGTAAGACAAGCCGCCTTGTAGGAGTACATCGAGATACTGTAACACGCTATATTCTTGCAGCCGGAAAACACGCCAAATCGCTTCATGATGAATCCGTTCTCCGTAGTTTTACTACGAAGGATGAATTGGTAGCGTTTTCCCCCCGAAACCAATGAGGTACAGTTTGACGAGAAATGGGCTTTTGTGGGCAAGAAAGAAAAACATTGTAATGAGAATAACCTGGCTGACAGGCATCAGGGAAACAATTGGGATCACGTTGCTTATGATCCTGAGCATCGTCTGGTAATCAGTGTTATACCTGGCAAACGCACAGCTAAAAATGTTGATAAACTTGTGGCTGATTTTAAAAAAAGAACCAACGGTCGTATTATGAATTTGATTACATCTGATGAATACAAACCGTATAAGAAGGCTATTTTGAAGGCTTATGGCAGAAATATTAAGCCACCTGCCACAGGTAAACGCGGCCGTCCTAAAGGTTCTCAACGCGTTCCTGCAAAGGGTTTGAAGTACGCTACTGTTCACAAAACTCGTCACAAAGGCAGGGTAGTAAAGATTGATTTGCGGGCTATATTTGGCAGTAAATCCGAAATCATGGCCGCAATAGAGGCATCGGCGGTTAGCAAGATGATCAACACCGCTTTTATAGAAAGACACAATGGTACAGATCGCAATCGCAATGCCCGTAAGGTTCGCAAAAGTTACTGTTTTTCTAAAGACTGGAATGTCCACAATGCTATGACCTATTTTACGATGTATAGTTATAATTTTTGTTGGCCGGTGCGAACGCTTCGTGTACAAAGCCGAGATGAACAATGGCTGTCGAGAACACCTGCGATGGTTGCAGGTTTGACCGGTCATATTTGGTCTTTGAGCGAATGGCTGAGTTATCCGGCCGTTCAATTATCATAGGAAACAAGGCGATTTTCGGTAAAGGCAACAAAGCTGAGGATATAAAGATTAAGGATATATTGATGCTCGGCACGAAAGAAAAGATCAAGTGGGAACGAAAGGATAGCGGCCTTGTTGTCAATACGCCATCGGTGAAAACCAACGACATGGCAATTGTTTTCAAGATAAGAACATCAGACTGATTGGGATAAAACTGTTGTAATCATGGTCGTTGGTATGAGCGTAGGCTGTCACTCCGAAAGCCATAACCGGGTACATGACGCTTAAAAGTTTACCGTCAATCCAGCGTAGAACGTTATGCCCGGGCCGTCGGGCAGGGAGTTCGGATTCCCACCGCGGTTGAACTCCGGCACCCAGATGTCCTCGTCGAAAAGGTTCTCAATTCGAAACGTCAGGGAGGCTCGTCCCTTGGGTATATTCAGCCACCTTGACGGGTCAATACATAGATTAAAAGACAGAAGATTCAGCGCATCCGGCTCCGGATTAACAACAACTTCGGATGCCAGGCGTGGCGGCTTTGCAAAGTAACTGTAGAAGACAGACGCAGTCCCATAATCCCATGTGTATCCGGTTCCCAGCTTAAACATGTAATCGGGAACGGTGCTTGGGTTGAGATCGGAGGTCTGTTTATTGTTCTGGTACATTGCCGAGCCGAGGACGTGCCAATGCGATGTTAAAAAGCGTTTGGCCTCGAACTCTATGCCGTCGAACTTCTGCTCGCCACCGTTCTTGAACGATGCAGGGCTAACACTCGTGTCGCGAATGACGAGCTGGTCGATGGCGCTGTTGAAATATGTGACCGCGGCATGAGTCTTCCTGTCTTGATAGAAAAGCTGGGCATCGTAGGTCGTTACCTCCTCCGGCTTCAAGTTATGATTACCGACGAGCATCGTATCATAGAGATCCGTCTCGAGGGCAAAGGGGGCGCGGAAGGCTTCCCCCCGCAGGAGCTTAAGTCCCCACTTCTTGAATGGGGTGAAAATCACGCCGTACCGAGAGACAAAACCTTCGTAACCCTGTGAGGATTCGTTCCACTGTGTGCCTGCAATGAGCTTAGCAGACTCGCCTATTTTGTAATCGGCCTGTGCGTAGACACTCTGGGGCTGATGATGGTACGTCGGAATGGATTGATAGTAATCCTCATCAACCTTGTAGTTTGACCGATACTCTTGCAGGTATCCGAGGGTGACATTCAGGTGGTCTATCGGATTAGTGAAGAGGGTTACTTCGCCCAGGACATCCGAGGTGTTCAGGCCGACGGTCTGTGTTACGTTAGCGAAGCTGTTTTCCTGGAGGTTGTAAGTAAGATTCAACTCCAGGTTTGTTCGATCGTCCAGGGAAACCCGGTAGCCGGCATTGGCGAATAGTTTGTTGGTGTCCCACTTGTGATATGGAAGAGACCACCACGGAATGCTGCCCAAATGAAAAGTCTCGAAATTCACTGCGAAAGCATCAAAGGTGAATCCGCCGCGTTCCAGGTGTACCATCCCTGAGAAGCTCTTGTTTTCGTCATTCTGTGAACCGTAGACTCCTAATCCATCGACCATACTATAGTCATAACCCTGCTGACCAGCAATGCGAATGGAGGTGACATATCCGAGCTTACCGGATCTTCCTCCCGCTGTAACATCAGTTTTATAGTAGCCGTAACTTCCCCCCATGCCGGAGACTGAGAACTCATTTTGCTCCGGGATCGCCCGGGGCTTCAAGTTAACAACACCTGTGAAAGCATTGGTTCCGTAAAGCACTGAGCCGGGGCCGCGAACCAGCTCAACGCTGTCCAGACCCGCTATCGGAAACGTCATATAAACTGGAAAATCGAGGCCACCGAAACCGCTCTCGCGGATGGGACGGCCATTGAGCAGAACAAGGGTGTGAAGATCCACGTGTGTCGGCATGTCGCCGCGGAAAGAGGTCAGGTTGTGAAGGTACGGGTAGGAGCCTCGCGTGTACAGACTAGGCTGACGCTGCAAGAGTTGATGGAGGTTCCTGTCTCCGTAAACCTCGGACTCCTCCCGGGGAACAACTACGACAACACCCGGTGCCTCGATTAGCGACTCGGCCTTCTTCGAGGCCACGGATACTTCGATGTCCAGGAAGAGGAGGTCCTCGATGTCCATTTCAAATAAGTCTTCCGCAGGATCAGTTTTCTGGGCCAAAAGCGGCGACTGGATTGCCAAAATAAGGCCCAGGGTGACTAACCGGACATCAAGACGAGTCCGCCTATGTAGGTTCAGCTTCATTCGAGCACCTCTAATAACTCAATGTTTTGCATTTTTTATGCTCACTTTTAAGCACTACAAAACGACGTTTTGATTCACAGAATTCGTATTTGGGCGACATTAATAGTGCCCCCCAAATGACATAAGATCTAAAACCTCGTCACAGTCCGCCAAAGGGTGACGGAGTCACGCTGTTTTTGTTATCGGTCACAAAAATGCCCAGACTTAAGGAAAAACAACGTTTTTCTTTATGAGTTCTTCGATAGGATATGGCTCCTTCGGCCCTTAGCTAATTTCAGGTAAGTGCCTCAACAGAATCCTTCGCTGCTACTCGTGCGTGTGACATACCTTCAATGCTCTACCTTATCATGCATGATATCGATTTCGTTAATATGAGAGTAAGGGAGGCCTGGTGCGTTGACAAGAAGCTGGGCCTTTCAGAAACGATTCGTGCTACTTGCCATCATGCCCCTCGGTTAGTCATACCCAAGGCATGTGCCGTACTCCGGCAGGCTCCGCCTTGACGAGACGCTCAGAATTTTACCTTCTCAGTGTCAATCCGGCGTAGAATGTTATGCCCGGGCTGTAGGGAAAAGAGTTCGGAGTGCCGGAGTAGGCGAGTGTCGGCACGTAAATCTCCTCGTCAAAGAGGTTCTCTACCCGGAACGTAAAAGTGGACTGCCCTTTGTTTAATCCTGTCCATTTCGACAGGTCAAGGTCTAAGTTAATATTAACTAAGTGAACTGCTTTAGGTTCTGGATTAACCACAAGTGTTGAGCCAAAAGGAGGTGGCAGTGAGGGAAAGTAGATTACTGGCGGTTTGCCAAAGTAACAATAGAAGATTGATGCAGACCCCTCATCCCATGTGTATGCTGTACCAAATTTAGCCATGTTTTCCGGCACGACGCTGGGACTGATGCCGACATCGGCTTCATTTTCCTGGTGCGTGAATGAGCCGAGCACATGCCAGTGGGGGGTGATGAAGTGTTTGGCTTCAAACTCAATGCCGTTGTACCTATGCTTACCTCCGTTCATGTAAGACATGTCGGGAACGGCACTCGCATCGTAAATGACGAGCTTGTCTATTTTGCTGTGGAAATACGTTACAGCGGCAGAGGTTTTTTCGCCATGATAAAAAACCTGTGCGTCATAGGTCGTTATCTCCTCAGGCACGAGGTCACGGTTGCCCCTGAGAATCCCCGGGTCAAAGAGGTCGGTTTCTATTGTGGTCGGAGCCCTAAAGGCCTCGCCTCGAAGGAGCTTGACGCCCCACTTATCAAACGGTGTTATAATTAAACCATATCGGGATATCCAGTCTTCGAAACCATAACTTGATTTGTTCCATTGCGTGCCGGCAATGAGTTTAAGAAACTTGTCGAACTTGTAGTCGCCCTGAGCATAAAAGCTCTTAGGCTCATGACGGTACGAGGTAACGGAATGAAATCTTTCGTCATCGTCATCCATGTTGCAGCTCGAGCGCTGCTCCTGCAAGAATCCCAGGACGACATTCATGTTGTCCGTAGGATTGGCGAAAAGGGTCGCCTCACCAAGAAAATCTGAGGTGTCGATCCCGATAAGCTCCGGCTTAAAGCTGGTCAGGCTGTTTTCCTGAAAATTGTAGGTGGCGTTCAATTCCAGGGTTGCTCGTTCGTGCAAAGGAATTCGATATCCAGCGTTTAAGAATAGCTTTTTATTGCTGAATGATTTATGTGGATTGGACCAAAAAGGAACAACCCCTATTGCGAAAGCATCATAATCCGACCAGAAGGTGTCAAAAGTGAAGTTTCCATAATTCAGATGCGCCACTGCCGAGTAGCTTTTATATTGTTTATTATCCTCGTCGTAGACACCCAACCCATCGGTCATATTATAGGGGTATCCCTGCTGGCCGGCAACTCGAACAGCGGTGATATACCCGAGTTTACCGGACCTTCCTCCAGCCGTAACATCCGATTCATAGTACCCGTAACTGCCTACCATTGATGAGACCGAGATTTCGTTCTTCTTTGGAATGCGGGGCTTTAGATTGACTACACCTGTGAAGGCATTGGACCCGTAGAGAACTGAGCCGGGGCCGCGAATCAGCTCTACACTCTCTAAAGTTGACAATGGAAACGCCAAATACATATTAACATTGAGCCCCTGGGTGCTTTCCCTGATGGGCCGACCATTAAAAAGTATCAGAGTATGCGAATCCGTAACCATCGCCATATCACCTCGAAAGCCGGCCACATTGTCAGTGTAAGGATAAACATCTCGCGTGTAGACACTGGGTTGGCGCTGCAGTAGTTGATGGAGGTTCCTGTCTCCGTAAACCTCGGATTCCTCCCGGGGAACAACTACGACAACACCCGGTGCCTCGATTAGCGACTCGGCCTTTTTCGAGGCCACGTAGATTTCGACATCAAGGAGCTCCTCAATGTCCATTTCAAATAAGTCTTCCGCAGGATCAGTTTTCTGGGCCAAAAGCGGCGATTGGATTGCCACGATGAGACCCCAGATAACCACCTGGATGGCAAGGTAAACATGTGTCCGCTTCATTATGGAACCTATAAGAAGAACTCTATTTTTGTATTTATACACCCATTTCTAATACTGAAAACGGCGTTTTGCTTCATAAGAATTCATGTTTTTTAAGAGGTTGCAATTAGCAAAGTCCCCCAACAGTAAAAGATTTTAAAAAATCCGTCACAACTCGTTAAAATACGAAGGATTTACGCAGTTTAGAGTATCGGATTGAGAACGTCCTAAACTTTAGACAAAGTAATATCCTATTCTGTGAATTCCGCGATCAAATATGGTTCCTTTGGCCCTTTCGGCTTGTCTTTAGCAGTTTTTGGTTGACAAGTCACGCACGCCCGAGGATACCTATCTCACCGTCATTGACGATAGCTTGTTGCGACTAAGGCGGGCTTATCGAGATACAAGCTTTTAGAGCAGCCGGTTGGGAACCCCCTGTGAGCAGTCCTACCGCTCGAATACCTCCATGCAATACTATAATCGTAAATATATGAAGATGCGCCGGACCACACCCCACATGCAAGGTATTCACATAAGATTAGGTTAGCTTTCGTAAACTTGGACTAACACTATCAGAATGAGCCCTATGCTCGGCCCGCCTAGTCATCTGCCAGTTGCATACAAAAACTAAGAATACTTGCCGAAAGGGTCGGTCTTGCTGTATATTATCCGGAACAACTTGCAGAATTCACCCGTATACGGTGCGGAATCCATTGTTACTTGAACGTTTATAATTTGAAAGGAGTCGAAGATGCGCTACAGTAAATATTTACCATTACTTTGTATTGTTCTATTTTCACCTATTCTTCACGCAGATGAGCTACTCTTGAAAAACGGGGATCGGCTGACAGGTAAAATTCAGTACCTCGTTGAGGGCAAATTGGTTTTCAAGGCAGACGTCGCAGGAGAAATCACAATAGACATATCGAGCATAGAGACATTCTCCAGCGATTTGCCGATTGAGCTGCATTTGAAAGACGGAACTATCCTAAATCAAAGAGCCATAAAGGCAGAACCAGACCGATTTGCCATTGAAGGTGGTGACACAGTGCAGCCGCAGACGTTTGAGCTTGCCAATCTTATGTCAATAAACCCTCCTGAAAAGCCAAAGCCGAAATGGACAGGAAACATTTCAGCAGGTCTGACATCGAAACAGGGCAATACCAGCACTGACTCAGTCAATGCTAGTATCAATCTGACCAGACGCAGTGAAAAGGATCGCACTAAACTAACTGCCGATTATGCCAAAGGACGACAGGAGGACCCAGACACCGGAGTAAAGAAGACAACCGAAGACTGGTGGCGCACCAAAGCAAAGTATGACTACTTTTTCTCCAAGAAGCTGTATGGCTATCTTGACGGCCGCTATGAAAAGGACAGCATTGCCCAACTTGATCGCAGAGTGGTGCTCGGTGGTGGTGCCGGCTACCAATGGATTGAGTCGGACGATATGAACTTCTCGACAGAAGCTGGTCTTGCTTCTGTCTACGAGAAGTTCGACAACCAAACGAGCAGCAACAGCGAGTTGTCTGTCCAGCTCGGCTACAATTTCGACAAAAAGTTGCATAAGTCGATAATGTTCCTTCACGATCTAACTTACTATCCAAGCACGGATAACTTCTCTAATTACTATCTGACAACTACAGCGGAACTGCGTGCATATTTTACGGAGAGGATGTTCGGGAATTTCAAAGTGATTTACGATTATGATGCAACACCAGCAATGGGCGCAGGAAGTACCGACGTGAAATACATCCTCAGCGTGGGATTGAGCTTCTAGCTGAGCCAATCACGGTTTGGCTAAAGCTCAAGCAACTACTGTCACTGTAAGTTATCCGACTTCGCTCGGGGTGCCAAGAGTATGACATGCTAACGATAGGCATCTTGGCCAGTGGAACAAACTTCCGGCCTGTCAGCCTGACCCTCTGCTTCGAATCCTGCTGTATGCTTGCAGACTGGGTAGAAATCCTGTATCCTGTAAAGCTATTGAGGTCTACCGTATAGCTTCACAGCCCGCCCGATTGGTATTGATGGGCGCTGGATGATATCTAATACGAGATTAGCAGGAGCTAATTATATGGAGCGAAGATTATGAAGAATATATTGTGGGTCGTATTATTTGCTGTACTGGTGGTTGTGTTTGTTGTGATTGGCATTATGCGAAAGGGCAACACTGCAGGTAGCAGGCGCGTCGCTGTGATTCCCAAAGAGACAGCTTCTCTTTTCTGGGAGGCCGTTCGACAAGGAGCATTGAAGGCGGGTCAAGAAGAACAGTATGAGATTCTGTGGAATGGGCCTGAAATCGAAACTGATCGAGAAAGACAAATTCAGATAGTCGAAGACTGCATCGCCCAGCAGGTTGCAGGAATTGTCCTGGCACCTAATGACAAAAAAGCACTAGTACCATCGGTCGAGAAGATATACGCTAAAAAAATCCCATGTGTCATAATTGATTCAGGCGTCGAGACAGACAAATATCTCTCGTTTATGGCAACAGACAACTATAAAGGAGGCGTCCTCGCGGGCAAGCGACTTGGCGAAATACTTCAAGGCAAAGGCAAAGTAATAATAGTCGAATGGACACCTAATGCTGCATCGACCGATGCTCGAGTGAAAGGTTTCAGAGATACAATTTCGAATGAATTCAGTGACATCGAAATCATAGACTCTAAATATCCCAATCCACCTACTGCTGCAAAGGCGCGAGATGTCACTGAAGATATGCTGACAAAGAACCCTGAGGTTGATGGTATTTTTGCTTGTAATGCCACTACTGCTTGTGGAGCACTACAGGCAATTCGTAGTCCAGCTTATGCAAGCAGAGATATCAAAATGGTTGGCTTTGATGCTCTGGCTATGCTGGTTGAAGGCGTAAAAAATGGAGATCTTGATTCAATTGTCATCCAGAATCCCTACAAAATGGGCTATGACGGAGTCAAAGCAATCGTCCACAAGCTGCAGGGTAAGGATATCCCCAAACACGTAGATACAGGTGTCGAGCTTGTAACCAAAGACAATCTGAGTGAACCCGGTATAAAAAAATTGCTCGATTCGCAATGACAACACTTTCGCAAGAACGCGCTACTGCTACAAAGGAAATTGCTTTGCAAATGAAGGGGATATCCAAGCACTTTGGTCCCGTTCAGGCGCTAGATAAAGTTGGTCTTACCGTTCGGGCCGGTACCGTACATGCTCTTGTGGGGGAGAACGGCGCAGGTAAATCGACCCTTATGAAAATCCTCGCTGGTGTCTATCAGCCGGATGAAGGCACTATAGAAATTCACGGCAAAAGATGCGTCTTTACAAACCCCGCACAGGCATTGGTATCGGGAGTCTCGATGATATACCAGGAGCTGGACCTTGCAGAACATCTGACCGTCGCTGAGAACATCTTCTTAGGTGCAGAGCCTATGGGTCCTGTGCGCTTTATGGTCGATAGAAAAAACATAGTTACAAGAGCGAAAGAATTAGCTGAGTGTTTTAACTTTGACATAGAACCGACCGCCAAGGTTGAGGATTTATCGACCGGTGATTGTCAAATTGTCGAGATTCTAAAAGCGCTCAGGCGTAAAGCCACTATCATCGTCATGGACGAGCCGACTTCAGCGTTATCTGAGCGCGAGGTTCAAAGATTATTTGAAGTGGTCCGGCAACTTCGCGCCCGGGGATTATCTGTCGTATATATCTCGCATCGGCTGGAGGAAATCGTTGGTCTGGCAGACGAGGTTACTATCCTACGTGACGGCAAGCTCGTTCACTCTGGGCCGATGACAGCACTTGATATTCCAAAGATCGTTCACCATATGGTTGGCCGTGAGTTGACCGATTACTTCCCGAGCGGAACCGCCGAGATTGGCGATGTGCTTGTGAGGGTCTCGAATCTGAACTCCGAAGCTGGAGCCTTCGACATTAGTTTTGAAATACGCCGAGGTGAGATTGCGGGGATGGCTGGGCTTGTTGGTGCAGGAAGAACAGAGGTCGCCAAGACTATATTCGGCGTCAATCCAAAAACTTCCGGACAGATTGTCGTAGCTGAGGATGAACTGAACATCCGTTCGCCCGCAGATGCCATATCGAACGGTGTTGCACTACTTACCGAAGACCGCAAGCGAACAGGCTTATGTCTGCAGCTACCTTGCAGTTGGAATATCACACTGCCGAACCTAGTGGAAATTGGGATGAGGCACGTGATTAGGCCTTCAAAGGAAAAACTGATTGCAGAAGGTGTTGCTTCACAGATCGCAATCAGATGGGCCTCACCCCAGGCACCAGCCGACTCACTTTCGGGTGGAAACCAACAGAAGCTGCTCATCGCCAGGTGGTTACTGGCAAATTCTAAGTTCATGATTTTTGATGAGCCAACACGCGGTATAGATGTCGGAGCTAAAACAGAGGTTTACACTCTACTAAATAAGCTTGCCGAGCAGGGAAAAGCGATACTGTTCATATCAAGTGAACTGCCGGAGCTGTTCGGCATCGCCGACAAGATACTTGTTATGCGCCGGGGAAAACTTGTCGGCAATCTTGTGACCAGCCAGACCAGTCCCGAAGAGGTGATGCACTTAGCTGCTGTTGGGAAGAACTAAATGAACAAGATGGTGCGCCAACTACTACCTTTTGGAACTCTCACACTGATAATCTGTATTCTCTCAGCACTTAAGCCGGACTCCTTTCTCACAGCCGAAAATATCCTCAATGTACTCAGTCGCTCCAGCGTCAACGGCATTATTGCTATGGGTATGACGGCGGTGATAATCTCTGCTGGCATTGACCTTTCTGTTGGTTCAATGATGGCTTTGTGTGGCATGGTCGCTGGGTATGTAATGCTGAAGTTGGGTGGCGCCCACCCACAAGTTGGATCAATGGTTGCTGGTACCATCGCTGGGATTGCTACAGGCATTGCTTGTGGCCTACTGAATGGGACGCTAATCACCAAGTTGAAGCTTCCGCCATTCATCGTCACACTTGGCACAATGAGCGCTTTTCGTGGAATATCCTACGTAATGAACAATGGAAAGATGTACGATGCCCCCACCTATACCTATCTTGGTATGGGCGATGTGCTGGGTATTCCTGTCTGCGTGTTGATTTTTGCCGTTATAGTCGCTGCCGCAGGTTTCATCTTGCGGTACACTCGCCTCGGGCGCTATACCTATGCGATAGGCTCGAACCGCGAAGCAGCCTTCCACGCTGGCGTGAATGTGGATATTAACCTAACGGCTATTTATACGTTGACCGGTCTTGTTGTAGGAATTGCTGCGATGATAGCTACTTCTCGGACGGTCTCGGCGCAGCCAACCGCTGGAATAAGTCTGGAGCTGGATATAATCGCGTCCGTCGTAATCGGCGGGGCGAGTCTGGCCGGCGGAAGAGGTACGGTCAGCGGAACAATAATAGGAACACTACTAATAAGTTTTCTTCGCAATGGCTGTACACTTTTGGGCATATCCACAAACGTCCAGCTTGTGGTAATAGGCGCGATTATAATCGGCGCCGTAGCTTTGGATCAGATGGCCCGCTCCAGAGCCGAAGCAGGCCGGAGCTGACCGAGCGAAATAACCTTTGAAATACAAAACTGCTGCCCGGCAAATTTAGAGACACAAAGTTCTTTATCCCTTTGCCCCTTTGTGCCTCTGACCCTTTATTCAAACTCTGCTTAGTCCCTTGAGCAGCTTCAGGTTTCTGGAGATTAAGTCTATCCTTTGAGAAACACAAGCCCAACAGCGCAAACCATCCTCGGGTGTATTTATCACATAATCCAACAGCTTTTCTACAGTGCCGGCAGCTACATGTAATCGCGTATCGGATGAGCCATAGTAGATAAGCAGCTCGCCATTATCTCGGGCCACCCAGCCACTGCTGAAGACCACATTCGAGACATCACCTATACGTTCTTCGCCCTGTGGGGCCAGAAGATAACCGCCCGGGGCATGCGTGACTTTCCAAGGCTCATCGAGCTTTGTTAAAAAGGCGTAAAGAACGTAACGCAGGCCCGCGGCGCAAGCTCGCACTCCATGAGCTGATTGCAGCCAGCCCTGGTCGGTTTTTATTGGAGGGGGTCCCAGCCCGTTTTTGATCTCCTTGATAGTATGGTACTTTCGGTCGTCGACAATCGTTTCGTGGTCGATAACCGCGTGTTCAATATCCTCAGCCAGACCCCAGCCAATCCCACCACCGGAACCGGCCTCGATAAAACCTTCCTGTGGGCGTGTGTAAAACGCATACTTGCCATCGACGAACTCCGGATGCAGCACAACGTTTCGCTGCTGAGCAGAGGTGCTCTTCAGATCATCGAGTCTGTCCCAGGTCTTGAGGTCCTTCGTACGAGCGATGCCACATTGTGCAATAGCCGACGAGAGGTCGCCTCTGGGGGCGTTTGGGTCCTTTCTTTCGGCGCAGAACAGGCCGTAAATCCACCCATCCTCGTGCTTTGTCAGCCGCATGTCATAGACGTTTGTCTCAGGGTTGTCAGTTTCCGGTATCACGATTGGATAATCCCAGAACCTGAAATTATCGATACCGTTTTCACTTTCCGCTACAGCGAAAAAGCTCTTACGGTCGTACCCTTCCACACGAGCTACAAGATATATCTTGTTATCCAGTTCGATTGCTCCGGCGTTAAAGACGCTATTGATGCCCATTCGCGTCATCAGATGAGGATTAGTCTTTTGGTTTAAATCATATCGCCAAAAGATTGGGGTATGTTCAGCCGTTAGAACAGGATACATGTATCGGTTAAGAATGCCATCTCCGCCCCCCGCCTGCGCGGGGGCAAGCTTGCCCCTGCGAAAGCAGGGGATTTTTTGGTTTCTGCGTTTGATGAGCTTTTCATGATCGTCGAAAAGAGCCTTTACTTTTCTTTCGAATGCTTCTTTCTGCATACGTATTAACCTCCTTTGCTTATGTCCTTTAGTCTTCTGATCGTCTCCAGACAGACCCGGCTATTGTGGTACGGGCTCTTCCATTCAGAGACTTTTGGCTCCTGCAAATCGGGTGTTCCATCATGGCTCACACGCCAGAACCATTCGCCATGCGTTTTATTAACGATGTACTGTTCGATGAATTTCCAACAGTCCAAGGCAGCTCTTAAGAAATGCTTCCGACCAGAGAGCTCGTAGGCATTAAGAAATCCCACAACTGTCTCAGCCTGTGGCCACCACTCTTTGTTTTTATTGATGATGTCTGTGCCCCTTGCTTCGTAGAAAAGCCCGCCATCCCCATCGAGTCCCTGCTCGTAAACAGCTTCTGCCATCTTAAGGGCGATTTCCTTGACCTGAGAAACCTGTTCCGGTTTATCCAGCACCTCAACCGCTTCGCAGAGTAGCCAACTACCCTCAATATCATGGCCAAATGAAATTATATCCTTGGTCGAATGCCACTGTTCGTCGAAGAACAGCTTAAAGTGAAAGGTCTCTGGGTCGATGATATGTTCCTGGAATATCTCGACAAGCTCTTCCAATCGCGTTTTTAGCTTCTCCTGCTCCGGCTCGGCGAGCCTCCGCCGAGACGAGTGGTCTTTCCATGCACGATACAGGTTTGTATATGCCTCCAGCAGGTGCAGATGCGTATTCATAGTTTTTTTCTCTCGTGCATCGCCGGTTGCAAGCCTTGCCCTATCAGCGGCTGACCAATCTCGGCTGAACGTCTCAAAGTAGCCTTTGTTGGCATCATCGTGACAGTGCTTCTCGATCAGGTAGAACAGCTCCTTCGCCTTTTCAAGCGCGGTGTTGTCACCGGTGGCGAGGTAATATTCCGACAGGCCATAGATTAGAAATGACTGTCCGTACAACTCCTTGCTGTCGTCTATGGGTTGGCCCTTAGCGGAGAGCAACCAATATGCGCCGCCAAAGTCCTTATCCCAGAAGTGTTGCATTATGTAATCAAAGGAGCGTTTAGCCATCTGGAGATACTCGTCATTTTTTTTGTATCGATAGGCTGCTGAGAATGTCCACAAAATACGGGCATTTAGCACCAACCCCTTAGGAGCATCCTTGGCGATTGTCCCATCGTTAGACATCCTGCCAATAAAGCCACCATACTCATTGTCCTTACTGTAATTTATCCAGAAGGACAGAATGTTCTTTTCTAATTCATCTTGTGCACTTTTAAGAAAGCTTTCGAGTCGTTTTTCTTCGCTCATTATTGGTGAGCCTCCATAATCAATTTCGACCCTTGGTATTTGTACGTCTTTAGTCGATTTTATTTTTAGATATTTTGAATTGCTATATGTATTCTCGGCGTAAAAAGCTACTGGCCGAAGATATCCGTAGGCATCTGATTCGCCTGCTCCACTAACATAAATTTTTTTCTGTACCGGTATCTCGTCGAATCTTTCGCCATCATGCGAAATGGCTAATTTAATATCTTTAGCTTGGCCAGATATGAATGAATACACTTTTACCTTATTAATCTCAAGCGGAACTTTGTAAACGATATACGATTCGTTACTTAATACCAGTCTGTGCATATCTTCTTTTGTTTTGCGTGCCTGCTTGTTTTCAAGTGACATCGAGCCAGCTCGCTCGTACATCAACGAAAAATCCATCATCTCATCTACCAACGTCAAATGCTTTACTAACACTGGCCCGACGACGTTGGATGGCTCGGAAATTCCACCCCCGCTCCTGTCTTCCAAGCCCCAGCGACTCCCGTCGCTAGACGGGGCTGCGGGCGACAGGAAGACGCGGGTGTTCTTTGCCTTGATCCTATAGAAGTACTGCTTTCCAATTTCCACATTCATGTCGTTGAAGAGGGGCCGATATGGCACCGCAGCATCTGTAATATCCTGGCCGATGACACTCCAGGGGCCAAGATTACTAACAGAACGTTCCACGATATATGACGATGCCCCTGCTGAACCCTGCCAGGAGATAGCGGACACATCATCGATCGGCAATAACCGTGGTGGTTGAGGGATATCAAGCTGCGGAATGGGCAATCTTTGAATTTCGTAAGCTTTCTGGCGCATGAGCTTTAGCAGATTGCGTTCATCGTATTCATGGCCCGAGGCAAATCCAGGCCAGTGGTAGGCCTTATATTTATCGCCACCGAACGGTTCGGAATGCCAATAGAAACCGCCGTCGCGGTTGTGAAACCGCAGACTCCAGATCAACGCCCCGGAAACGCCCTCGCTAATGACGGTATCGAGCAGCTCTCGAACGGCTTCGGTCTGGACAAATCCGAATTCCCCAACGAAGTAAGGCTTCTTGCCCTTGACTCGCGCGCAATTGGCTCTGACCTGTTCGAGCATCTCTTGAGGATTTTTGGGGTAGTGATGTGTGGTTACGATGTCGGTCAACGGTTCGTCGATCGATTCATTACGAAGGATACTTGTATGGAAGCCATCGACAAGAAGATGGTTTTTGTCGAGGCTCTTTATATAGGCAGCTATCTGATGCGTCCACTGAGCCGGACATTGCAGCTCGTTGCCCGTTTCCCATGCTAAAATAGCTTTGTCGTCCTTATATTTAACGCCTGTACATGTGTTTGTACGGTTGATTACATATTCGATGGTCTGCTTGAAATCGTCTATCACTTGCGGATCGGTCCAGAACGCCTCTTTGGTTTTGCCCCTAAAGGCTGCGTACTCGGCAATTCCTCCCCACCAAACCCAGTTGTCCACGAATGGAATGATAACACGGACGCCGGTCTTATTAGCCACTTCGAGCACCTTATCCAGAGCGCGAAAGGCCTGCTCATTGAACTGCCCGGGACCTAATACGTGGCGCGGTATGTTGGGGTCATCGCCGGCCTTTTTCATCGACAGCGCATAGAGCCGAACAGCCTGGCCGCCCATTTGTTTGATCGATGTTAGCGCATCGGTAATCTCGAATTCATCTGGTAAGCGCCAGGGGTTCGTTTGCTCAAATGGAAGATTGTCTTCCACGTAGTGCAGATTGGGAATATTAAAGGATATAAAGCGATATTCCTTTTGTCCCTCCATCAACTTGTCACCGTCACGCGTTACGAAATACTCGAATAAGGTAACAGGGTTCGGGGTTCGAGGTTCGGAGTTCAGAGTTTGGTGTTCGGAGTTGACTGGCACCTTAGCCCAGGTCCCTCGGCATAACAGCAAAACAACTGTAACATAGATCATTCTGCTCATCGCATAACCTCACTTACCCAGCTATGGCTCGGCACTCCGCCATGACGATTCAGTCTGTCATTTAAACACAACCTGGGTCGCATATCCGAATGTGAAACGAACTGTCATCTATGACAATGAGATACTTCGTCTTTCACTCAATGTACGTTGTGAATAGGTATTTAGCCAAGTCCAGTTCTGCGCCAACTTTCAGTTTCTCTGTGGCCTGGACGGTTTGGTCAAGATCGCTGTTCGTACCCAGTTTGTTTGCCTGTTTCTGGATGGTGACCGCTGGATTACTCAGGAATCCGCTGATCGGAACAACAATACAGAGACCAGCCTCTCGGCATTGGTCTCGCTGGATACGGCCAAGCCAGTGTCCTGGCTCATCCACAAGCACAGAGGGCCGGCGTGTTTCCGCAAAGCCCAATACTCCCCCTGCAGTCCGCGTGATGCCGAAGTCACTCGCGCGACATGTCGCCAAGTGCATTTCTTCACTGGGGACCTTTCTCTTACTCAGAAACAAACTAGTGTTTTTCAGTATCTGTCCACCATTCTCAAGAAGCTTGATCGTGCTATTGTCTCGGTCCAAGTCAATTATGGCAACTTCCCCGCTATTATTTACTTTCCTGTTCGTAAGGTTCTCGACAATGCCCTTCCACACACCTGTAGTGCCCGTCACGATATATCCAACTCGGTATTGAACGCCTTTCGCTGGCTGCTTTCGGATTCCGGAAATATCATTATCGATCTCTTTGCGCAGCTTATTGGCGAGGCTCCAATTCGTGATATCAGGAGGTGGTGGGTCGCCAGTCCAAAGGAGACCCGTCATCTCTCTGAACCTAACAGGGCTATTTGCTACATGTGCCTTATAGGCTTGGTGAGGTGCCTGATGAAGGGTAAGCCAGACCTCCCTGGCCTTGAACTCATCTTCCTCGATCATTCTTAGGTCGTGTTCCGTCGTGGCGATGATGTCGGGCGGAACGAACGACTCTTGCATACAGCCGCGAAGGCCCACTGAGAAGAACCAGTCGCCGACCTCGACTGATGGGAAACCTTCGCGACGTGCAACACGATGCAGTTGTGGCACACCCATGCTGATTCCCAGAGCAACACCTCGCCACCATTGAGGCGTCAACTCCTTTAGTTTACCCCATCCAGTTGAGACTTTCTCCCACTTGTCATCCGATGAGTCGATTTGGTCGGCGCATTCCGGATGACTCCAGTCCTCGCCTTTCATAATCGATAGATTGGGGCGGATCCAGTTAGGCTCGCATGGCCAGCAGTGCCAAAGGGGACGAACCCACTTTCTCAGAACGTCTGGTATCTGAGCTCCAATGACGGCAACTGTTTTGGGATCCTTGGGGAGCCAGACGAGGTTGTCTGTAGGGACGAGAACAGCTTTGTGCTTCTTGTTCCTTTTCCCGAGGAGGGCTTTCAGGTGCATCTGCCCGTTCTTCGCCATCGACGAATTCAAGAAGAATAAATGCAACCTATAGCCCTTCTTGTCTGCCACCCTTACCAATGCACGTGCCAAGCGACAAAGCACGTAGAAGGCGCCGCTTCCATCATCATGTGGCGAGAATACAACCGTTTTGCAGTTGTCCATGCTTATTCTCCCTTCATTGTCCTCTCATTAAGAAGGTTAACTATTGTTTATAAGATTCCGCATTTTCATTCTCTCGACTATACTTCTCCGTAGGGCGTCCACTCAGTGTGGCTGGCGCCACAGCGGACAAACATCCTATCATACTCGCTGAACACATTAAACTGAATCTTGTCGGTTTTTTCTGATAGATAATCTATCCGAGCATCCCTGCATTTCTAATAAATTTACGATCACCAGATACCAGCCGGTTTATGGTGGGGCAAGCCCCACCATACATCTGGATTCCCGCCTGCGCGGGAATGACGAACCTTAATTTAAGGCTGGCTTAAATTATCTTTCCGCATTCGCGTATCGCATACGTAAAGCGCTTACGCGCTTTACGTATAAGCCTTTTCTATCGGTTGTTTGTTAATACGCTTCAAGCGTATTAAGGCCAAATAAAAGAGTGAGCGGTGAATGGTATGGTCCATACAAAATAAATGGTCTTTGTAGATATGTAGGGTGGACTTTAGCGCACCAATAAGAAAAACGAATCGATTTCGGTGGGGCAAGCGCCAGCCTACATCTTTCGCGCATCAACACATTAACAGGTTACCAATTACCAAATCGAAATTTTTTATAAGCCCTTGTAGATGTGTACGACAAGATTGCAGTGGTGCAAGTCCGCAGGACGCCTTACGGCGCCACAATGCGTAGTAAAATCTTACGACATAGACACAAGTCATTTCGACCGTAAGCCTACTTGTGGTGGGCTGAAGCGGAGAAATCTACTTTGAAGGCAGACCTCTCCGCTCGGCCCTACGGGCCTCGGTCGAGGTGACAAAAGAGGGGCAGCCTCGGTCGAAGTGATAAAAGAGGGCAGGCTGGTTTCGGTCGGGAGAGCAACGGCAACGTCGATTCCGCCTTACCTACAAATGTGACATGCACCACCTTTGTAGCAAGTCTTTATAGTTTGCTACTTCCTGTTATTGTGAATAATATATCTGCTCTCAGATTTCATGGATGATAATAACATCGAGGTTAGCATGGAAGTATCGCAGAATGTTGGTGCGGCGTTGATACTTACAGTCTTAGCCGGTCTTTCCACAGGGATCGGCAGCGCCATCGCATATTTTATTAAAAAGCCGAAAATTGCATATCTATCGTTTTCACTTGGTTTATCTGCTGGCGTAATGATTTATATATCCTTTATGGAGCTTTTGCCCGACGCTACGGAAGCCATTGGGCAATTGGGTGGATTAGCGGCATTTTTTGTTGGTATAGCTGTCATTGCTCTGATCGACTGGTCGATACCGGAGCCTGAAAACCCACACGATTACGAGGGCCTTGATGCCCCGACGGCTAAGCGGCAGGATGCCTATCTGATGAGGACGGGCCTGTTCACCGCGCTTGCTATAGGGATACACAATTTCCCCGAAGGTTTGGCTACGTTTGCTTCAGCACTTAGTGACGTGAAGCTTGGCGTGTTCATTGCTTTTGCGATCGCTATTCACAATATTCCGGAAGGTATCGCGGTGTCGGTGCCGATCTATTACGCAACCTCCAACAAGAATAAGGCCTTTTTATATTCATTTCTATCAGGCACTTCTGAGCCAATTGGAGCTATAATCGGTTATTTGATACTGCTGCCTTTCTTGACGCCGGCTGTTCTCGCAGCCATTTTGGCGTTTGTTGCGGGCGTGATGATATACATTTCTCTGGATGAGTTAATACCCATGGCTCATCGGTATGGCCACGGCCATTTAGTCATAACCGGTGTGGTCATTGGTATGCTCATAATGGCTGTCGGTCTGATGATGTTATAAGTCTGCGTAGACCTGCAAAAGAAAGAAATCCTTTACTTTGTGCTCATTAACTATGTTTTAGCCCGGAGCCACTTCGATATTTCGGCGGCTTATTTATGTTACTCGACAATGACCGCAGTGCCAAAGACCAGGATTTCCGCTGCACTTTGCATAATCATTGAAGTTGCGAATCTTATCCCAACAATTCCATTAGCACCAAGCTGCTGGGCTTCTTCGACCATTCTATCGATCGCCTGCTCGCGGGATTCAGCCATCATTTTAGTGTAGTCAGTTATTTCGCCTCCGACCAGGTTGCGCAAAATCGCTAAGATATCTCTGCCGATATGTCGCGCACGAATTGTATTGCCTCTTACAAGGCCGAGATGCTTTATGATTTTTCTGCCGTCTATATTGGGCGTCGTTGATAAAAGCATTGGGTTATCTCCTTACATCTCTGTAACGGTCTTTTCTCCAGAAGTAAACTCTCTCACGCAAAACCGAGACAAATAGAATTGCCAAACCAACTATTAGTGCCAGCAAAGAGAGCTTCAGAAGCAGGCCCACAGTCTGGTCTTTGATAATTGTCTCTATTAGCTTAAAACCACCGTAGATCACAAGCAGAATTGCTGCAACAGAAAAGAATATCCATCCAATGTTGCGCTCGGTACGGTTGTAGACGTTGCTCCAATATTGCTCCCAGATTCTGTCTTCAGGCTCAACGAACTTGACGCCGTCTGTGAGCTGTTTGAGCTTTTTGAAATCTTTGAGTTCCGCCGAGCATCTTGGACAGGAAGCTAAGTGTTCCTGAAAAGTCTGCTTCTGCTGGTCGTCAAGCTCATTATCCAGATAAGCCATCATCAGGTCCTTGTAGTCCTGGCAGGTCATTACTGTAGACCTCCTTTCTGACGGTCCAATATCTCTTTCAGCCTTTTGCGTGCGTAGTATAGTCGGCTGGTCACTGTGCCTCTATTGCAGAAAAGGATCTCGGACATTTCTTCGTATGAGAAGTTGCGAAAGTGCCTCAATATTATCACCTCTCTGTGTTTTTCATCTAATTGGGCAATTGCTTTCCAGAGACGGTTCTTGGATTCATTCCTCTCGGCTACAACGCCAGGGTCGAAATGGTCAGGTGCATCTGCATCGAAGGTGTCACCATCGATCTCATCGAGAGAAATTGTTCGCCTGATTCTCTTTCTTCTTAGGTGACTAAAGCACAGATTCTTCAGGATTTGATAGAACCACGGAAAGAATTTGCCGGTTGAACTTAGCTGTTTGATGTTACGAAAGGCCCGCAAGAACGCTTCTTGTGAAAGCTCAAGTGCATCTTCGTGATTACCCACAAAGCCCAGCGCGATAAAATATGCGTCTTTCATATGTTTTCTTACGATGGCTTCAAACGCATCTTTAGGGCTACTCCGGGAGCCCCACATCTTTATTGGCTTTTCCTGGCAAAAGCTATCCAATTTACTCAGCTCCCAAAGTGCCGTTAGTGTTAGGCTCCTGCTGCATATTCTGCTTCCACACAAACAGACTCTAAATCCTGCCAGCTTCTTCAAATAATTTTTACTCATTTCCGTATAAAACTGCGCTAAGATTCTACGAATATATGTCTTAATTGCCAACATAGCTTTTCTTCAGAGCACCCATTAATGAAAGTTAGTTGAATATATGCCTAATCCGCTAATAATACTACCTACTACCCAAAAGTGGTTTAAGGCTATATAATTAGGATCGCTATGGAGCGAACCGCATACAGAATAATCGATGCCAATTTCAACCGCGCCCGTGAAGCACTTCGCGTGATAGAAGAGTATTGCCGGTTTGTCCTGAATTCAGCCCCACTGACGAGTCGAGCCAAGCAGCTTCGTCACGAACTCTGCGCAGCGATAAGCGATCTTGATTCCGGTAGGCTCATCTCAAGTAGAGATGCACTCGGCGATGTCGGCGCCGGTAGAACGATCGAGCAACAGTTTGAACGCGCCGATTTAACCGATGTTTTCGCCGCCGCCTGCAAACGGTTGACAGAAGCGTTAAGGGCGATTACAGAGACCGTTAAAGTAAAGAATCGGCCCTTAGCGCAGAAGATCGAAGAGCTGCGATTTACAGCTTATACGCTTGAGAAAGATATTATTCTTTTTAGTCGACCGGCTGAGAAATTCAGGCGTGTCGGGCTGTACGTTATCATCAGCAGTAATTTGCCCGCCGAGGTCATGTCCCTGACCAACAAGTGCATCGCAGGCGGTGCTGACTGCATTCAATTACGAGCGAAGAATATTAGTGACGACACGCACGAGGCTATGGCTACCGAATTTGTGCGGATATGTGCAGATGCTAATACGCTCAGCATTATAAACGACCGCGTCGATATAGCGGTTGTTGCCGGGGCGGATGGAGTTCATCTTGGTCAGAATGACTTGTCGGTTGAGCAAGCTCGCATGTTGCAATCGGCCCCACTGATTATTGGAAAGAGCACGCATTGTCTTGAAGAACTTGCCGGCTCGTGTCGACAGCTACCTACGTATGTTAGTCTTGGACCCGTTTTTGCCACGCCGACGAAGCCTATGCTCGATGCGGTCGGACTCAATTACGTCAAGCAGGCATTAGCGAAACTTGCAGATACGGGAATCTACGGCGTTGCCATCGGCGGCATAACTGCCGATAATGTCGAACGGGTTCTAAGCACTGGTGTGCGGACAATAGCGGTCTGTTCTGCAATAACCAAAGTCGCTTATCCTGTCGCAGCTTGTCGTGCTCTAAAAGAGAAGATAACCGCCTATAAGAGAAGCTGATACTTCCAGTGCGCAACAAGGGGTAATAATGGTAGTTTCAAAACAACTTTACCCTGATGTTGCGATGGGATTGCTAAAGGAAGAGGGCACGAAGATAGTGGGGCATTATTAAATGACGATATCCTTGAAGAAGGGGGAGGTATTTTGATATAATTACTTTTTATTGCCTCTTTCGATTGAAGTGATTGAGAGCGGCTGAAATTTTTGCAGAAAGCATGTACTTCAAACCAAATATTATATTTACAAGATTGGACTGAAATGAATCGTATGAGACTTTTTTCCCTCGTTCTGTTGGCGACATTTGCCGTTGTGAAAACACCCCAGATTTGCTGCGGCGATACCCGCGGCGGGACGTTTGTGGCTGCAGAACCGCTCCACGAAGCTGCCACCGCTGGCGATAACGAACTGGTCCGCTCGCTGCTTTCTAAAGGGGCTGACGTTGACACTAAGGACAAACACGACAGAACACCACTTCACTGGGCTGCGGCTGCAGGTCAGAAAGATACGGTTGAATTGCTTCTGACCGAGGGTGCCGACGTGAATGCTCAAGACAAGAATGGCGAAACTGCGGTGTATATTGCTGCCAAGTACGGCAATAGGGATGTAGTGAATCTTCTTATTGCAGGAGGTGCTGACGTTTCAGGTTTTCACTTGGCTGCTTACTTAGGAGATATATCCACAGTTAAAAGTCTAATCAAGGAAGGTATGAAAGTTGATGAGACAGACACAAAAGGCCAAACACCTCTTTACTTTGCCTGCAATGAAACAATAGCAGAATTTCTTATCGCAAAGGGCGCCGAGGTAAACACGAAGGATAAAACCGGCCAGACACCCCTGCATAGCGCAGCCGACAAAGGACAGATAGACGTGGCAAAGGTACTTCTGGTAAAAGGCGCCGATGTCAACGCAAAAGATAATCGTAACACTACTGCACTGCACTTAGCGGCTGCTAATGGCCACACAGAATTGGTGAAGGTACTTGTAACCGAAGGTGCTGATATCAACGCAAAGGATGAGTATGGGAGCTCACCCCTACAGAGAGCAGCGGCAAAAGGGCAAAAAGACGTAGTTGAGCTACTCATAGCTAAGGGGGCCGATATCCACGCAATGGACGAATACAATCGCACCGCCCTGCACTTGGCGGCCAGCGAGGGCCATGCGGACACTGCGAAACTGCTCCTTGCAAAAGGAGCTAACATTAATGCGAGGGATCTCTTTGGCTATACACCACTGCTTACGGCGCTGAACTACGATCAGAAAGATTTGGCAACATTGTTTGTTACCAAGCGGGCCGATGCAAACATAAAAGCTTACGACGACTTGACTGCACTACACCTGGCTGCTGAAAAAGGTTACCTGGACCTGGCCGAAACCCTCATTGCCGATGGCGCCGACGTTAACGCGGAGAACAGCTATTGGGATACGCCTTTGCATCAAGCAGCCAGAAACGGCCACACGGATGTCGTCAGGTTGCTCATCGACCATGGCGCCGAGATCAATGCAAGAAATAAACCCGGTTTAACACCATTGCACTTTGCCGCTGCTGCAGGTCATACTTTTGTCGCAGAATTTCTCATTGAAAGGGGCGCTGATGTCAATGCAAAGGACAACGCGGAGTCAACACCCCTGCACCGCAGCGCCCAGCATGGTCAGACTGATGTATCAGCACTTCTGCTGGCAAACGGTGCTATAGTTAACGCAATAGACGCCTCGAACCAGACACCTTTGCACCGCGCTGCCGCTTTCGGCCACGTTTCAGTTGTCTCACTGCTTATCGACAACGGCGCCAATGTCAATGCAAAAGCTGGCCGCGCTGCCTGGACACCGCTGCATTTAGCAGTTACCCAAAATCAAATAGTCGTAGTCGAATTTCTTATATCGGCAGGCGCCGACGTCAAAGCTAAAGACTCGCTGGGCCGAACCGCTTTGCTTCGAGCGCAAGAAAAAGGATATCAGAAAATCATCGAGCTTCTTAAAAAGCATCAAGCTCAAGAGCAACCATCTTCAGACGAAAGCAACGAAAAATAAGTAATGGGATACCACCAGCGTGCTATGCCAAGTGTACGCTTACTTAGGAAGTTAAAAGAACGTACAAACCACCCATGAGCGTTAATGTGGGTGTGTAGTTTTACAACCTTTACCGGCAGATAAAAGGTGGATATGTGCTGCTCATAAAGGAGCTTTGATGCTCCGAATCACAACAGAACATCTTCAAAGGAGAGGCTATTATGGAACGAAGAGAATTTCTTAAAGTTGGGGCAGGTATGGTAGGCGGCCTCTGCCTGTGCGGCCGAACATTACGTGCGGCGGAGTCTACCAGTTCAAAGATGCCTTTCAAGATTTCTTTAGCTCAATGGTCTCTGCACAAACGTCTTTTCGGCACAGCTAACCCGAGGTTAGAAAACATCGACTTCACAAAAACCGCTCGAAGCTTTGGCATAGACGCTGTGGAATACGTCAACGTATTCTTCAAGGACAAAGCCAGAGATAAAGAATACCTTACGCAGATGAAGAAACGCGCGGACGAGAATGGTGTCAGATCACTTTTGATAATGTGTGACGGCGAAGGAGATCTTGGCGACCCCGATCCGACACAGCGAAATAACTCCGTCGAAAGACATTACAAGTGGGTCGAGGCTGCTAATTTCCTTGGTTGTCACTCAATCCGCGTCAACGCTCACTCCAAAGGTACACCTGAGCAGCAGATGGAGCTAACCGCTGATGGATTGCGACGTCTGGCCGAGTATGCTGATGATTATGGCATAAATGTTATTGTTGAGAACCATGGGGGTCTCTCGTCCGATGCTACGTGGCTGACAGGTATGATCAAAAAGGTGGGCCTGGCCAACTGTGGGACACTGCCGGACTTCGGCAACTTTCCAGACGATGTCGACAGATATGAATCCGTAAAGATGCTGATGCCTTACGCAAAGGCCGTAAGTGCCAAAAGCTATGACTTTGACCGGCAAGGCAATGAAACTAAGATCGATTATTATCGCATGATGGAAATCGTACTTGAGGCTGGTTACCACGGCTATGTAGGTATCGAGTATGAAGGCTCCAGACTGCCCGAAGAACAAGGCATCTTAGCCACTAAACGTCTTCTTGAAAAGATCCAGCAGAAATACATCAAGACCTAACTGGACCTTGGTCGTTTGATATATAGGTACCAAAGATGCTTGTCGGGATAATAAAAGCTCATCTATGTATGCAAGGAGTCACTTCCCTGAAGCAAAAGAGGAGCATTGTAAAAAGTCTTATCGGCCGACTCAAAAGTAGATTCAACACGTCTATCGCGGAAGTGGACCATCAGGATAATAAGACAAGCGCCCTAATCGCTATCGCGATAGTCTCAAACGAAGCTGACTTCATAAATCAGCAATTTGACTCCATTATAAAATTCATGCGTAACGATGGCAGGTTTTACCTTGGCCAGGTCCAGCGTGAGATATTTTCCTGATTTGGCTTCGGAGGCTATCGTCCTGCCCAAATAGCCTTTCACGTTGCAGGTTTGGTCTGACCCTTCAAAGGATCTTGTCAACAATTAACCGTGCGCTGAGGAATACGTCGATACCCATCGCCCCGCAGAGAACGATCCATCGCAGCCAATGGACTCGCAGTTTCGCATGCACAACAAAGAAAATAATCACAGTTGCAATCACACCAGGCACGTACATTTTAGCGCTTTCCACAAGCAGCCTTGCACAATTTGCTCCCAATCCTAAAAAAGCCTGAAAGTACTTCGTTGCAAGTAGCAGAGTCACGATAGCAAATGCGCCCAAAACCATAGTAGTTAAGATTATCCATATTCTGTCAGCATAGCCGGCGTAGATAAGGCCCTGCATCCCCACGCCAATGGATACGGAGCCGACGAGTAATGGAATACAAAGCCAGATGATTGGGCTAACCGTCGAAATGAAGTTGCCATAAGCCAACACTATACCGAGCACAGCAATAGCCATGACGCCGAATCGCCTGCCCACTACTAACACAGCAAAACCGGTGACAAGCGCAGCTATTGGAACATGGTAAAAGCTAATTAGTACCGAGCTTCGCTCAGCGAGAACCAACGGCGCCACCAAGCTCGCTAGATCAGTTAGATGCACCCTCGTCTGTACAGGAACAGCGAAGAATCGATACTTGGCGGATATCCAGAAGAACAGCATTATCACGACAAAAGGCAGAGCTGCAAGCGGTGCGCTTAGCCAGCGAACTCTGGTTTTCCCGATGTACGCAGCCGGCCAGAACGACCATGGAATAATCGCAACCAGAGAACCGGCTGCCGGATGAAATCGCCCCAGGCAGAGCATAAAAGGTCCGAATCCATATAATGCTCCTGTAAAAAACGAGCCGCCAAATCCTGCCACCCACCGCCGACTAAGAATGTAACTTCCCAATGCAGCTACACAGACATTTACAGGCAAAAGACATTGTACCACAGTAAAATTCCTGAAATACGGCTGATATAAATAGACCGCAAAAAGCACATAGATCAGTGCCGCTATTGCGAACCTGACTAGGCGTACACTTCCTACTGGTCGAGATGTGCTCGTTGTTCGGCTAAACGGCCTTCTCATTCCTTTACGGTGTTTGCGTAGTCCTGATAAGGCTAACAATAAACGTCATTAGGTCATGGTTCATGGAGAATCAATGAACGATGAACTATTTAAGCACAACCTTGCCGGTACCTGTTGTAATCCTGCCAATCCTATGAACTTGTTCACCGAATCGAGAGAGTTTTCTTTGTATTGAATTGGCGAAGTCCTCAGCCACTATCAGGACGAACCCGATTCCCATGTTGAAGACCCTGAACATTTCTGCCTCTTCGACAGGGCCTTTGTTTTGCAGGAATGTGAAAATCTTCGGTACGGGCCAACTGTTTTTCTTTATGGCCGCGTTGCAATCTTTCGGCAGCACGCGGGGAATATTACCCACAAGTCCTCCACCGGTGATATGCGCCATCGCATGAACGATTTGTTTGACTTTGTACTGGGATAGTAGCTTTACCACCGGCCTTACATATATCCTTGTCGGCTCCAGTAGCATATCACCCAACACAGCCCCATCAAGTTCGTCTGGCCTATCGGTCATGCTAAGGCTTAGTCTTTTGAAGCATATATTGCGGACCAGAGTATAGCCGTTGCTATGTAGGCCACTTGAAGCAAGGCCAAGGATTACATCGCCGGGCCGGATATTCTTGCCTGTAACAATCTTCTTACGCTCGACTACACCAACGGCGAAGCCCGCCATATCGAAATCGCCTTTGGCGTATGTGTCGGGCATTTCAGCGGTCTCCCCGCCGATCAACGCACAGTCGGCAACTCGGCAACCGGCCGCAATACCTTTTACTAATTCGGTTACGACTTCCGGCTCCAACTTATGAACAGCCAAATAATCCAGGAAAAAAAGCGGCTCAGCGCCAGTCACAAGCATATCGTTGACATTCATCGCCACCAGATCAATGCCGACAGTGTCGAACTTCCTCATCTTTGCTGCTAACTGGACCTTACTGCCCACGCCGTCTGTACAGGCCACAAGAACAGGGTTTTTATAGTTTTTCTTGAAGAGCCTTTCATCGTAATCGAGTCGAAATAGTCCTGCAAATCCAATGGGAAGCTGAATAACTCGCGGCCCGAATGTGCTGGCAAGGCTTGAATATATCTGCCGGACCATTTCGTCGCCGGCGTCTATGCTGACCCCTGCCTGTGCGTAGCTTATGTACTCACTCATAGGTTACGACGAAATCATCAAACATGTACATCTGATAGCGCTCCATGGCAAATTTGTTGAGAGTGATATCAACTGGAATTTTGTATTTGCCGGTCCAGCAGGCAGTACAATAGTGGTCGGCAGGAAGGTTTGCACATGAAAGAAGTCCTTCGAGCGACATGTAACCAACGCTGTCTACCTCAAGAAAGTCTCTTATTTGTTTCAGGTCGCGGTTGTTTGCGAGCAATTCTTCCTTGGTGGGGAAATCGACGCCATAGTAACAGGGAAATCTTATTGGCGGGCAGCTAACCCGCATGTGAATTTCTTTTGCGCCGGCCTGTCGCAACGTCCTTATTTTGCCTCTCGTGGTTGTGCCGCGTACAATCGAATCATCGACGACCACAATACGCTTTCCATCCACCGCTTCTTTCACTATTTGCAGCTTAAGATTTACCTCAAGTTCTCTAAGCTTCTGGCTGGGAGAAATGAAGGTTCTGCCTACATAGTGGCTTCTAACCATGCCCATATCGAAAGGTATTTTACTCTGTTGGGCGTAGCCTATCGCTGATGACGTGCCGGAGTCCGGTACCGGGATCACTACATCCGCCTCGGCAGGATGCTCTATGGCTAATTTTCTTCCCAGTTTTTTTCTGAATTCATGCACATTTTCGCTAAAAATAGTTGAATTCTGCTTGGCAAAATAAATGTGCTCAAAAATACAGTGTGCCGGCGTGACATTACCGGGTTCAACAAAAAATCTGCTGCTCAGGCCGTTTTTGTCAAGTTTTACGATTTCACCAGGTTCGACCTCGCGAACAAACTTTGCCCCTATAGCATCAAAAGCGCAGCTTTCACTGGCGACAACGTAATGGCCTTTGTCGGTCTGTCCTATGCACAATGGCCTTATTCCGTAAGGGTCACGGGCAGCTTCAATGCAATCAGAGAACAAAAATAAAAGGCAATAAGCCCCTTGCAAATGGTTCAATACATGAGCGAGTGGATCGGCCTTACTGATATGGGTTGGCTTGGCAAGAAGATGAATGATTATTTCCGTATCGCTTGTCGATTTGAAGATACTTCCGTATGCCTCATATTCATCTCGTAATACTGTTGCGTTTATCAGATTGCCGTTGTGCGCTACCGCTACCTGACCATGAGAGTACTCAGCCAGAAGCGGCTGACTGTTGATCGGCTTGGTGGCCCCTGTTGTAGAGTACCGAACGTGCCCGATCGCTATTGGATTGGACAACTTCTCCAGAATACCTGAGCCGGCGCGGAAGACCCTCCTGACCGTACCCATGCTCTTGTAGCACTGAATAAACTCGCCATCACTGGAGGCAATGCCCGCTGATTCTTGCCCCCTGTGCTGGAGACTGTGCAAACCGAAATAAGTCTTTCGAACTGCTTGGGGGTCGCCAAAAATGCCAAACAGACCACAGCTTTCCTTCTTAGCCGACGCTACCCGAAATCCATCGGCTTGTGAACCCGTATCAGACATAGCCCTCACACTGCTTTGCAGTCGCTGAATAGTTGGCTCTTCCGAACCACGCTGATGTTACCGGTAAAAACGTAGTTTAGTGATTTGACAAGATCAAGTCAAACAAATGTTTTTGCTGATTTCCGGTAGGTACAGAAGCCTCGTTGAGAATCGTCTGCCAAGAGACTTCTACGATATGGTTATCCTTTGCCCTGGTTTCAAACTTAGACGGGTGTTGGCATCACCGTCTTTTAGACTGATCTCCAAGGTATTATTTGATCCCTTGATAAGAAATAGCTCGTTCTCGGCCGCCGCTTTGTAATATGGATAGAAGTTCATCTGATATTGTTTCGCTGACGCTCGGACGGTATATGTTTGTTTCGATTCGGCGGGCAGATTTGTGATGATATTTCCAAATCTATCGATTCTTGCAACTATTCCCTCTCTTGCGCTTCGATAGAGTTCAAATTTCTTCAGTTGGCTCACTTCTTTGCCAAGGTCGTCAAATTTGCCTATATTGATTTGCGCCGCAGCTTTTGCAAAGACGTCCCTACCATGAAATGTCTTGCTCGCGTTCAAGGGAACAGTCAGCTCTCGAATAGCCATTACTGTTTGCTCTTTAAGTGATTCCCAGAGCAGCCCATTATCCGGCGCAACAAAATAGTAGCTGTCGGTCTTGACTGCCAGAGCTTTTCTCTCTGTGCCGACGCCAGGATCTACCACACAACAGAAGACCGAACTCTTTGGAAAGTATCTATAATTGTTCTTTAGAACCCAGGCAGCCTCGATAATACTCTGGGGCCGGATATTGTGGCATAAGTCAACTATTTTTGCGTCTTTATCAACACCATAAACTATTGCTTTCATTACACCCACATATTCACTCGGCCCAAAATCTGTCAACAGAACTACCATACCGGTCCTCCTGTCGTCTTTTTATTCTTTCCTGTCATTTGAGCAAATTATCATACCAGCGAGCAGTCATCTTGGAAATGCCTCTTCTGAGAAGTGCCAATTCTTCAAAACCTGTTAATAGGCGTTCTCATTCCGGCTTTTGTCGGAATCTCCCGAATTTTCCTGAGCCGATTTTTTGGAATCTTCAGGTCTGGCGTTATACTTTAATATATGTTGAGGGACTGTTTTGTAAATACATATCTTTCGACAACCTGTTTTTCAGCCGATAAAAAAATTCTATTTTTAATGGGGTTTACGGATGGGGATTCAAAATCTATCGAAAGATGTTCTCCTGGTCACTTTATCGAAAGAACCACATTTAAGCGGCGAAATCGTCGCTATTAATGAAGCAGCCTGTGCCGATCGTGGCCATCATGTTATTATCGATTTTTCCCAAACAAAGATTGTCACCTCTGAGAGTATTAACAGCCTTATAATTCTGGAGAGACAGCTTGCCGATCTCGGATATAAATTAATTCTCTGTGCTGTTCCCGCACAACTGAAGCGTGTTTTTTGGCGTACAGGTCTTGAGTCGCTTTTTCAATTTGCGCCCGATGAACTAACCGCCTTGCAATCCATAAGGCATAGCCTCTATCTATACGGTTGAACCAACCATCTGCCACTGCAGAAAATCCGCGCCAGAACAACGTATCAAAAATAGTCAACTTCAAACATTTCACAATCCGACTATGTCTGCTCAGTGGCGTGGCACATATATTCTCTGCATCTCAAGCCGCTAACATTCTGTACGCTATGATATAATCCTTCGAGATAGACACTAACGCTGTGCAGCAATTGCGCTATTAGCTGCAAAAGCGTGACCGCTCTATTTTATTTATTCTTGATTTATGTCCAGATCAACTTAGAATCTTGTCTCATATATTACAAGGTATTCATGGGGTATATCAAGGATTATGCAACTTAGCGATAGGATGCCTACAGTGTCAAGCACCAAAAGCGCCGATATCCAATATATAAACTATTTAAGAGTTTTTGCTATTTTCGCGGTTATCTTTGCTCATGTCACCATGTGGTCGCTTACCACAACCTCCCCTCAGACTTTTAATTGGTGGGTAGGTAACTGGATATGTCTTTGCTGTTTGTGGGCCGTTCCGGTCTTCGTAATGGTAAGTGGGGCACTACTGCTTGACGAATCCAGAAATGAAACCGCACTACACTTTTACAAGAAGCGATCGCGCCGAATCGGCATTCCTTTCGTGTTCTGGACGATTTTCTATCTCGGAGTCAGAAGAGTTTTCGACCACGAGGAATTAACGATCGATTACGTTATCAAGCTCATCCTGGCCGGAGAACCACACTGGCATATGTGGTTTCTTTACATGATAGTTGGGCTATATCTCATAACGCCTGCTATTCGTACATACATCAGGCACTCTACTTCTGGAGAACGGATTTTTACTATCCTTTTTTTATTCGTCCTCGCCAGCAGCTATTCTCTTGTCGACATGTTGTTCTGGCGCAACCAAAAGTCGATTTTCACTTTGTTCATACCGTATATCAGCTATTATATGTGCGGCTATCAATTGCGTTTTATTGATCCTAAAAAAATTCCAATTCGATACCTTGCAATGGCTTTGGCGTTCTGCGCTGTCTATATAGCTCTACTTACAGGCGTGTATATCGAAACCGGCGGCTTTGTCAACGGCCGGTTTGTGCTCGACTTCTTCAGCCCTCCGGTCATCTTGATGTCGTTAGCTATTTTCTGGGCGGCTTATTTGAGAGACCAGAAAAAGAAATCAAGGCAACGCATCACACAAATTACGATGCAAAGAATTGCTGCCGCGACGTTAGGCATTTATCTTATCCATCTTGTGGTCCTCTTGTGTATGAGAGAGGGGTTCGGCAAGTATGCAGACGAAGACAACTTCTTAGCCGGAATAGTCATCGCCTCGGTAGTAGCGTTTATCCTGTGTTACCTGATCGTGGAAATCATTAAACACATACCATTCTTACGGCGAATAGTTTGCTGAACACAGGCGCGAGAGAAGTTCATCGCTCGTTGTTCATCGATTTACTATAAACTGCGTTGATGAGGTTACTGATCCTGCTTTGGTTTAAGTATACCTTTTAAGCCTTCGGTAAGCTTGCCGATATCTTCCGTGCCTTTTATGGCCTCTTGGCCAGCACCTTTTCCACCTCCAATTATATCCATTCCAAGGTCTATCGCTTTGTCCAAGGTTGACGTCATCGTCTCGACCATGTCTTTCGGCAAAACACCCGCACCTTGCTCAGCCACTCCACTGGCAATAGCTAATAGGATCTTACCTACAAGGGTAGCTGTATCTAATTTATCGTCGCTGCCCAGGTCGGTCATCTTGATAGGCGAAAGCTTCAACGTCACGGTGTCTGCTTGTCCCGGAACTGGCAGCAACTTTACGGTGACTACAACATTTGAAATCTCGAGGTTGTCAATATTCAATTTCTTACCAGAAGGCTCAGCTTCGGTCTTTGAGCCATGCGGTATTGATTTGATCATCTCGTTCAGGTTGTTAGAAATTCCTTTTTGCTCCAGAACAAGATTTAGGCCATCCATCTTGATGTCGTTTATGCGAACCCTGTCGGTCAGAAGTGATCTCGTATCAACCTTGATATCAGCTTTGTTTAACTGAAGAAGGCTGTCATGTTGGTAACCAGGTGGGTTGCCAATGACAAGATCACCCAAGCCAAGGCTGCCACTGATAATTGATAAATCGACATCCTCCACGCTTACCTTGACGTTCAAAGCTTTGGAGCCTGCCGACTCGATGCCAGCCTTAACAGCGCTATCTGCGAACAATCCAATAGCTACTACCCCAACAATAAGCAAAACCAAGATTACCACAAAGACACCAAGTACTGATTTTGCAAGCTTGCTCATGGTTCTATCCTTTCAAAAATTTCGCTGACGTAGTCAGGTTTCTCTGCACCTTGCCAAGTAAAAACAGGGCGAACATCCCAATGACATACCTTGTCATACCATCACTAAAGGCTGACAAAGTTCTAATCAAACACTCTCCCGCCTTATCTTAGCACCAAGTGGATTTAGTCTCTCTTCGATTCGTTCGTAACCCCGGTCTATGTGATAAACCCTGTTGACTGTCGTTGTTCCCTCAGCCGCCAATCCTGCCAATACCAGTGCTGCCGATGCTCGCAAGTCCGAAGCCATCACCTGAGCAGCTATCAACTTTTTTACACCTGCTACGATAACAGCAGGGCCTTCCTTGCGTAGATTTGCTGCCATGCGATTCAACTCTGCAACGTGCATAAACCTGTCAGGAAAGACCTTTTCAACGATAACGCTGTTTCCCTGTGCAAGGGATAGAAGAGCCATGAATTGAGCCTGTAAATCGGTAGGAAAGCCCGGATAAGGCTGAGTTGTTATATCGGCTGGCTTAATCGTTCCGGTGCGTGCAACAATACAGCCTTCACCTTTAGACTCAACGGTCACGCCGATGCGCCTCAGCTTATCGACAACAGCCATTATATCTTCGATTCGACAGTTCTTCAGATGTAGTTCGCCGGAACTTATGGCGGCTGCGACCATGAATGTCCCCGCTTCAATCCTATCCGGAATAACTTCATATTGAATCGGCTGCAACTGGCTGACTCCTTCGATGACCAGTCGGGGTGAGCCTATGCCGCGTATCTTCGCGCCCATTTTGTTTAAGCAGTTTGCAAGGTCGGCAATTTCAGGCTCGCAAGCGGCAGATTCGATGATCGTCCGACCCTTGGCAAGAGTTGCCGCCATCATCACGTTTGCTGTGCCAAGCACAGTTGAACCGAACGGTCCGCCCATGAAAATATCTTTGCCGATAAGGCCATGCGGTGCTTCAGCAACAATATAGCCATTTTCAAGATGAATTTTTGCGCCAAGTTCCTGCAGCCCCCGTAAGTGCAGGTCAACCGGCCTGTCACCAATTGCACAGCCGCCAGGCATCGAGACTTTTGCTCTGCCACAACGGGCAAGCAATGGACCAAGAATGCAAATGCTGGCTCGCATTTGGCGGACAATTTCGTACTCGCCAATCGGATTGTCGATTACTGTTGAGTTTATACATACTTGCCCCTGTGCGTTTCTCTTGACGTGGCAGCCCAGATTCTGAAGCAGTTGGCCAAAAACAGAGATATCGGAAAGATTAGGTACTGCCCCAAGAGATGATTCGCCACAGGCCAGGATTGTGCAGGCCATTATTGGCAAAGAGGCATTTTTTGAGCCTTTCACGTTTACGCTGCCCGCAAGGCGAACCGGTCCTTCGATCCGAAATACGTCCATAAGCTATTTTCCTTGCAAAGGGCTCCCTATTCTGCGATACTGCATGATTTAGATACAGTAGTACGTAATGTAATGCAAGGCGATTTCGGTTTCAACCCCTGCTTCACGACCGGGCACTATTTTGCCCAGCACTAATCGAACCCGTAGCCATGCTCCCAATCACTGCAGGGTCCGGTTATCTTGCCGCGAGACAATTGGTCAGGGGATTATAGGTTGTATCTGGATGGGTATTCTTCAAATCTTTAAGGAACTAACAGACTATTTCACTATAGAAGATGTCTTCCTTCTGACTGGGATCATTTTTTTCGCTTCCTGGCTGGTCAGGACATCCCTGGGCAGAAATGCTCTGGTTAAATCGGCGCCTCGTCGTAATAATATGCCTATTTACATGCCCTTTATTCCACTTTTTGTCTGGCTCGGACCTGTTTCACTGGCTGCATACGCAGCAAACTGGCTGGCTGGTGATCTTAAGCAATGGCAGAGTGATTTTCTTGATAATGTCATTCTTTGTATAGGTGCTTTATTTACTGCGACGCTGATGATTTTCCTTGCCAGAGCTACCTTTGCTCGCCGACTGAGGGGATTCGGCCTTAATGTTAAAACTATACATAAGGATATGGTAGCCGCTTTTGCAAATCTACTGTCCGTCTGGCCGCTCGTCCTTGCCATGATAATACTAACTACTTTTTTTGGAAAGCTCATCTGGGGCCAGGAATTCCAGATGCAACAGCACTACGAACTCGAGCTCATTTCAGAGCATTCCGAATTGCCGCTTCGAATATCGATTATTGTTTTGACCGTTCTGGTAGGACCTGTGCTTGAAGAGATGCTTTTTCGTGGCCTCTTTCAAACAATGATACGTTCACTCCTGACCAAGCCCTGGTTATCAATAGTCATAAGTTCTTTTCTGTTTGCAACTGTACATCAAAACACAGAGCACTGGCCTGCTTTGTTCGCCTTAGCCGTTTGTTTGGGTTATGCGTATGAAAAGAGCGGCTCACTGTTTCGGCCTATTTTCATCCACGCACTTTTTAACGGATCCACTATAATTTTAACTCTGGCCCAGTGACTTTCTCCTGAGGTTAATAAGCCTGAGGCTTATAAAATGGCAATCGGTTAAATAGTTACCAATTACAAATTACTGGTTATCAATTACTGCTCAGGATTCTTGCGATTAGCCGGGGCATACCGCTTATGGAGTGTTCAAGAAGTGTTTGTTATTGGACAGAAGCAATATACTACAAGACTATATTATGAAAGCGATCCGGATTGATACGTAATAAATCCCCCGATTTTCGAAAAAATCTGAATTGGCATCGGTTTCTGATCGATAATATTTACAAGTGTAGAGTTGTTATGGGTCGTATACCGAGGTCGTGTGATGCGAATCAGATACACAGTTTCCACAATGGTATTTTGGTGGCGCGAGCACCCTCTCTCATTTGAACAGGAGTGTCAGTTTCTAAAGTCGCTTGGTTTTGGTATGGAGCTGTGGCCCAATATAAGAGGGCAAAACGAGTGTCGCTACGAAAGGCGCAATTGGCCCAGGCTTACAGCAGCTACTCAGGATATGCTCGTTGCGATGCGCAGCCGGAGTGATCAACCTACACTTGAGCAATGGGCCGAACAGATTGAATGTGCAAAGATGTTGAATGCAAACATCGTGGCTGAGTTACAGAGCATAGGTATTGCGGCAGGAGCCGATCTCGATGGTTGTGATTTTACCCAAGAGGTGGTAAAATTAGCTCAAGATAGTGACGTGAGACTATGTGTTGAGACCGGGCCTTTACCCACGCTAAAGAGATTAGCAGAGAAGTTCGAGTCCATCTGGTTTTGCCTCGACACAGGCTACGCCAATCTTGATCCGCGGTTTACCTTCAAGCAATATGTTGATGAGTTGGCTCCGAGAGTGGCTCACTTGCACCTGACGGACAACTACGGCCAGATGGATGACCATGAGCCGCCCGGCCTACAGGGCGGCATACAGCGTGAACACTGGGATTATCTGTTGGAAGTGTTGAGCAAATATGACAACGACGTTGTTGGATCTTTTGAAATGTGTCCTTGTATGCCGGGAGTGATGATACGTCAGGCCAGTGAGTTCGTCTTTGGTGTGTTGAATTGGCCTGATCCGCCACAACGGCAACAGGGCTATGCAGACCTGACGTACAATCCGACATAACAAATCGAAAAGCAACGAGCGCTGCCTCCCCCTGCTTTCTTGCGAAAACAAGAAGGGGGGGTAGATAAATATACAGAAAGGCTGAGAGCGGCGGGAATACTCTCAGCCTTTCCTCGATTTTCGTTTCTCGATTCTCGATACTTGACGAGCATCTGCCGGAAGGCATCCTGCGGAGAGCATCCAGGCTGAACCTACTTTTCCTGCTGTCGCAGTTGGCCCCATAAAAGGCGACGCAATTCACTACTGATTTGTGGGAATGGGACAATTGCAGGCTCAGGTTTTCCCAACGTTCCGCCGACTTTGACCGAGGCTACACTGGTCTGTAGGGACGTCATCAGCTTATCCAGCTCTCTGACACCTGGCAGATGCAATCCTTTTAAAGGATGCGTTGAGGCGACGGCGTAACCTTCGATGGTGCTGTCGGTTCCGAGGCTGAGGCTTCCGATAGTCCCGGCTCCGCGAACTTCTATGCCGCGATTGAAATATAAGAAGCTGGGAATGTTCACCTTCGGGCCTTGGGCTTGGAGTTTCACCCATCCCTCGCCACTGGGCCCGTGGCTGCTACTCAGGGGCCGGGGTTCAGGGATCAGCAGACTCGTCGAAGCCTTCTCTGATCCCCGATCCCTGATCCCCGAAATCTTTAAGGAATGTCTAACGGGCCTGGCTTGAGGCGTGTCAAAACTCAGGTTCAGTGCACTATACAATGTCCCGATGATACTGTTATTAATCAGGTCTGACTCAGTCAAGTGAAACATAGCTTCACCGGTTAATCGCCGCAAATCCCGCGATGTTATTATTATTGTCGATTGTCCTGTCAGCCGGCCAGTGAGTGTGTTGGCCTTAGGCTGGACGACGTGTGCTATCTGATCAAGATCAAGATGGTCCAGGTCGGCGTGGATGCGCGTAAATAACTTGTTGGCGTGTCGGCTTAAGCTAACTCGTGTGTTCAGTTTACCATCCATAATCTCAAAGACAGAAGTATCGATGAGAAATCTCTTTTCTCCGGCATAAGCTGTTATGCGGCCATTACCGAGCTGTGCCTTGCGGAAACTTGCGTCAGCAAGTTGAATGTCTATATCAAGGCGCATCGGCTCTAAAGCTCGCGGTTCGTCAGTCGGCCCTGCTGCCAATGACCCCGAGGCCTGGCCGGTGAGCCCTTTCAACCACGGCGATCGATGGTTAAGGTTGCTTAATTGCATGTTCTGCCAGTTTAACTCTGCGGTGCTTGTGGTCCAGTCATCCAGGACAATTCTGGCGGCTCCCTGGGCCTGTCCACCGAGGCCTTGTATCTGGATGTCTTGTAGCTGGACGGTTCGGCCATCAATCAAAGCGTTCAAAGACAATCGGCCGAGACTCTCGTTCTTGATTAAAAGATCTGAGGACAAGGTGCCATTTCCTGTTGCAGTTCGCTTGGAGACATCCAGATTCAAATTAGCTTTGCAGTCGGCGCAAAGTGCCAGGTCGTATTTCGATAAAGTGAAAGGCCAATTTTCGGTTTCAACCTGCACATACAAATTCTGTGGCTGGTCCAGGCTGAACCACATGGAAGCTTGTGCGGTACCTTGATCTTTGTTAAGATGAATTTGTTTGAACCTAACAATATCATTTCGCAAAGAAAACCTACCTTTAGCATGTTCGGCCTGAAAAGGAGGCATTTTGACATTCTCCGCCGACCAACCGCCGGATAGCTTGAGGCGGTCTCGCTGAAGGCCTGATATGTCCAGTTGCAATCCGGCGGTTACGAGTCCCCGCCATGAAAGGGGTGATTCGACCAGCTTAGCAGCAGTTCTTAGCGCAAGGTCTCGTACGTTCAAGTTGACCTGGCCTGATTTACTGAAAAACGCATATTGGCCCTGCATCTGCCATGTTCCACCGAGAAGGGCAAAAGGCTCCATTTCGAATCTGAGGCGTTTGGGATTTACCTCGGCCTGCAAAGGAGCTTGAAGATTCGCAATGGTTAGCTTGCCGGCTCTGATATCTTGACCGATAAGTGTAGAGCGCAGTTTAAGATTAATGGGCCATGCAGTTCCCTCAACGTTGGTATTTATGTGCCATTTGCCGGCAAGTTTTGCAGGTGTTGCTCCGGCGATTTCCTGCGGCCCCATACGTCCGTAGATGGAGGCCTGTACGTCTCGAAGCTCGGCGGAAGGAATTGCGATTTTACCTGCCACTGAGAAGGTTAGTCCCGGATGTGTTAGCTTGACATCGGTGACGTTCACGCCGTTGGGGTCACCCGCTGCCAATAATCTAATGTCGATGGGGAATTTGACCAATTCGTCCATTCGAAGTCTTTTTGCATCGAACTCAATCGACCAACTTCGGTCAGACGCTGAGAAATCTCCGTTAGCCGTGACGTTGGCGACGTTGGCCATGTTAAAGCTGAGTAGCTGGATTTTCGGCCAGTCAACAGTAAGACGGGCTGTGGCAGAGTCAAGTTGGAGGTCCTTGTCTTTACCGCGCCATAAAAGACTCGGGACTGACAGTAACCATTGGGACGTTGACCAATTGTTACCCGCGCCGATAATTTCTGTTCGCGCTTCCCAATTACCCAATGGGGACTGACCTATGGTGGAGACCTTCAGGTTAAGCTGGTGTCGTCCCACCCTTGGCCAGCTTGCCGAGCCGTTGTATGTACCCGCGTGGCGGATGCCCCGCTTAGCAATTGTGCCCGTCCATGAACCGTCAAATTCCCCCTTTTCAAGCCTTGTATTCCATTGGGCATTCAGTCTTCCGACGAGCCCTGCGCTTTCGAATACAACTTGGTCAGCTTTAAGCTTACTCAGGCCCAATGTGATAGAGCCGCTTACAATCTTAACCTGCTGGGTTGGAAGCCGCTCCTGGCGGACTAGGAGGTTATCCGGCTGGACAATAATTTGATTTGGGTCGATATGGATGGTTGCAGAGCCTTGCACTTTTGCTGCTGCAATTCTAAGCGAGTCCAACCTTAGTTTGCCGGTGAGCCTCTGGCCCTGTAGTAGTCGACCATCCCATTGCCCGGCTAGGTATCGCGGACAGAGATGGGGTGGAACCCAGGCTTGTAATAGTTCGTCCATATCATCGATAGCAAAGCTGACATTATGCATCTTCAGCGGGCCAGACGCGATTATCCCATGAAGGTCAAGCTTAGAAGGAATGTTTCCCTCAAACTGCCAGGACAACAGGCCCTCGTGTTTACCGTGGAAATACAACGGTCCGATTTCCTGGGAGCTATCGTTGGAGTCCATTATTGCGATTTTTGCGTTTTTAATTTCGATACGAGGTAGTTTAGTTAGGCCTTGTTTTGCGCCGCTATTACGGCTCGATCCGGCAAAGGTTGCCACTATGTCCTGTATGTTCCAGCGGCCGGCTTTATTCTGTCGGACCGTAAGGGTGGGGGCGTTTATGTCTATCGATTCAAGGATCATTGAGCGAGTCAGCAACATCACCGGCAAAGCGGTGTGCGAGAGATGAATCTCAGAGGCCACAAAAAAGGCATCTTGCTCGATCGGCAAAGCCAATGTGAGGTCTTTAATTGTTGTGGAACCGGTCCAACTCGTAGACAATGAAGCAGCAGATACCTTAATGCCAAGTTTGCTACTGGCGGCGCGGACAATGTATTGCCGAGGTAGGTCCGTCCACAGAAGCACCTGTATTAGTACAACTGCAAGCAATACAAGTACCACTAGGCAAAGGATAATTCGGTGTATCCATCTTTTTATTGTTGTTCTATGTTCTTTTTCCATCCCAAGCGGAGATTGAGTGCATGAGCAGATTAAGCGGTACGAGAATCACTCAAACCGACGATTTACGGTGGGGATATTGCCTACAGTCTGTGGCCCGAATCCCAAAATCCACCAGTCTTCACGGTATGTGCTGCCCACCGAGGGACCAAAGCTGGTAATCACCTCTCCGGTGTCCGCCCAATAGGCCACGTAAGCAACACTTGCAAAGCCGACCTGCTCAATCTTTTTGGTGATGGCCAATTCTGGAGTCACCAGAGTAGCCATGGGTGCTCCGGCGGCCGTGGCCGACGCGCCTGACGGTGCGGTTAAAGCGGGTATGCCAAAGAGACTTTCGTAACGGTCGATGCCCATGCCACCACTTCGCAGTTCGAGGATTATGTCAGCGTTTTCTCTCTCGAGAGCAATTTGCACTCCCGACAGCAGCAATTTAGCACGGAATTCGGCTAAGACAAATTCTTTCTCTGCGGGTGCGAAGTAAGTTGGATCCAGATAGACTCTGTGTCCTTGAAGCGCGTCGAAAGATAACGGTTCAACTGCTTTAACCGCCGCCTCAGAAAGCAAAAACTGCTCGGTGGCTGTGCGGGCCGGATCCGTAACGCGAATGTTAGCGCAGCCAGTAATCGGCAGGGCTAACAATGCAGATATTAAAACTGCATGAGGACTAAGAATCCAAGCCAGGAAAAGCTGTTTCAGCACGCCGACTTTGATCTTCCAAATACCTTGCATTTGTTATTCCCAGACCTTAGCTGTAACTTGCCGATTGCGCCTGGTATACTTTAGCGCAAATAAATAAGCCTGAGGCTTATAAACCGAGTACTGAACAGACAGATTAACTCCTGATGCTCTAAACTGCAAGTAAATAAGCCTGAGGCTTATAAATAGATGCTACAAATCGGCGCAATTTTACCGCAATTGCATATAGGAGCTATAGGCGTGAGTTTGATTCACCTTCCCAATAAAAATGTCAAGTAGGCAATTGACAGACAGAGGCAAACGAATTAGATGGTAGTAGTGCCGCGCTTGTTTGGTACCAGAAAAAGTAAATGTGGGGTATATAATGAACAAAAAGCATACTGACTTTATTCTCTATGTATTGTTGGGGCTAATTGTCTTTTTTACAGGGTGTAACGCACCCAGAAGGGATCTCGGCAATTTTAACAACTCGTTTAAAGCCGAGTATCTGGGGTCCTTTAGTTTTGAGAAATCTGCTCAACTGGCTGAATCGAAGATCAGCGACAGTAGAAATCCTAAAGGAGAAGATTTATTATGGTCTCTGCAGCTTGGTTGCCTTGAAAGGATTAGGCAGAACTATCAACAAAGCAACAATTATTTCGATAAATCAGAGCAAATGCTCAACTTCTTCGATTACCAAAATAAAACCGTCGATTCCGTTGCTGCAATAGCTGTTAGCGAAAATGTTGTACCTTACTTGGGTGAGGAGTACGATGGTATAATGGTCAACACTTACAAAGCGTTGAACTTTATGACACTCGGTGAAAACGATCTGGCACGAGTGGAGTTTAACAGGGCTCTTGACAGGCAAAGACGCGCAATGGAAAATTTCGCTCAGGAAATAGCGAAGCTCAAAAACGAATTAGATCAAGCTGAGAAAAAAGAGAAATCGCAAGTTAAAAAGAATGCAGAAAACCCTGAAATTAAAGAGTTAATAGCCCAAAGGTATCCCGGCTTGAACGAATTCGAGGCCTATCCTGACTTCGTTAATCCCTTCACTACCTACATTGCCGGCATTTATTTTAACCTTGTCGGTGACTATTCCAAGGGTGGCACTCTAATCAAGGAATCGTACGGCATGGTCGGTGACAATGAGTACATAGCAAAAGATATGGCTACTACTGAGAGAATTCTCGACGGCCAGGAAGAATTGAAAGATACTGTATGGATAGTGTTTGAGAATGGCATAGGGCCTATTAAAGAAGAGTTTAGAATCGATATACCCCTTTTTGTTGCTACGGAGAAGGTTAAATATATTGGTATTGCTTTACCAGAACTCAAATTCAGAGAGCAGGCTTATCCTTACCTTTTAATCACGTCGGCTGGTGAGAGTTACAAGACACAAATTGTGGCAAGTATGGACCGGGTTATTCAAACAGAGTTTAAGAAAGATTTTCAAGGTATCCTAACCAGAGCCATTATATCAGCCACCGCAAAAGCAGTAGCCCAGTATAGCTTGGCAGAAGAGGATAGCTCAAGCATTGCTTCTGCTCTCATGGGCATTTATACGTACGCTACAACCGATGCCGATGTCAGAATTTGGACAACTCTGCCAAAGGATTTCCAGGTTGCCAGGTTACCCATGCCCTCGGACAGATTAGTGAACATAGAACCTCCCGGAGCCGAGCTATTACAGATAGAGATTCCCGCTTGTAGAAACGCGCTGATCTATGTTAGAATACCATTTAAGCAGGCCAAAGCAGTTTATGATGTGATAACATATTAGAACTATTAGAATGGATTTTTATGGAGAAATACTATGAGATGGTTAGGAATCATATTGATCACGTTGATGATTCTTGCCGGCGGCTGTTATAAACAGCAAGACTCAAGAATCCACGTGAGAGAAGAAGTCAGAAGTGACTCGCTCGAGAGCAATATTGTTACAAGACCAGTTGTTCACGCATTCAGTGATATCATCGGCGAAGGCATTGAGATCAATGACGCTGTTCTCACTAGAAATAAAGGGGGCTTCCTTGAACTTCATGTTTCAGGATTTAATAAATCGTATAGAACCAAACGCTTCAGATATAGAGTAGAATGGCTCGATGAAAACGGGTTAGTAGTTGGGACAAAAACAAGTGTCTGGCTGCCGATGTCGGCGATGGGAAAATCGCCTTTCAGCTTCAAGGTCGTCGCGCCAAGAACGGAAGCCGTGAATTTCAGAATGGATACTAGAAAGTGGGAGTAAAAATTATGAAAAGGACAATAGTATATTTCATAACTGCAGTTAGTCTTTTAGCAGCGGGTTGTGCGCAGGAAACAACGAACATCGATGTGATGCACGATGAGGGTAAGGCTGTTATGGCTTTAGACTATAGAGACTTCGATCGTGCCGCAAGTAAGCTGGTACAGTCATTGTTAGCTTCGGGCGCCCTTAAAAAAGAAGGGGGAGGAAGATATGTGGTGGCCACCGGTCGAATTGTAAACGATACAATGCAAAGGATTGACACCGATCAGCTAATGGTGAAGATCGAGACAGAGCTATTAAACAGCGGGCAGGCAGTTATGACATCGGCCGTTGGCAGTGGTGCAGACAAGATGATCCATGAGACCAGAGAACTTAGAGATTCTGAAGAGTTTGACCCTAACACGGTTGCCAAAAGGCGTACTCTGATTGCACCTGAACTGAGCATCTCCGGTAAAATTTTTCAGAGAAATATTCGCTATGACAGAAACAAGCAGCAGGTTGAGTACTACTTCCAGTTGAAACTGAGCGACGTTAAGAGCGGACTCAGATTTTGGCAGGAGGAAGAGATTGTCGGCAAAAGAGGCAGCAATAAATCAGTTGCTTGGTAAAATAATCTAGCAATCGAGTTTCTCAAAGGATGGAAAGATGAAAAAGATAATGAGCTTGTTTGCGCTCTGCGTGTTAACTGTATCAATCGTAGCTGCGGAAGAATCACCGGCAGTAGGGCGTAACCTGGCCAGTGGTGCTGGCAATAAAAACAGCGAGACCGACGGCATTTTGAAGACCGGAACAAAAGATGTTGTTATCCGAGAGGTTGTCGGTCAAGGCCGTACCAGAGACGAAGCCATAAAGAACGCTCTGTATAGGGCGGTAGAGCAGGTAAGGGGTGTAAAAGTTGATTCCGGTACTTATGAATTTGCCTTCAGTGGCGCTGGCGCTGGGATAAGTACTGAGGATGCTGGCGACAGGAGAATCGAATTTGATTCTGTAGATGTTGCTACAAAAGGTACAGTTTACACCACCGAAATCGGCGGCTTTATAAAAAGCTACGAAGTTCTCGAAGAGAAGCAAATCGATGAAGGGACATACCAGGTAAAGCTCAGAGTCGAAGTTTATGATTATGGTCAGCAGGGGCAGACTCAGAGAGTAAAAGTCGCCTTAATGCCTATTAAACCGATGGAAGAAGATTATCGTTTTTTGAATGACACAATATCCGGGGATGCACTTTCTATGTTGTTATCTCAGCAACTCGCTGCAGGGCTAACTCAGACTAACAAATTTGCAGTTCTCGACAGGGAGAGCATCAGTGACTTTGTCAGAGAAAAGAAGATGCTGTTCTCCTTTGATGCCCCTCTTTCAGAGCAGGCAAAACTTGCTGAAACTCTTGGTGCTGATTATTTACTCGTAGGCAGTATAGTCCAGGCTAAAATCGAGAGAATCGATAAATACCTGAGGACCGCTGATTACACGACGTCAGAATTCAAAGCGAGGTTCAATTTCAGTTATCGGCTTGTTGATAGCTCCACGAAGCAAATCGTCCTGGCCTCGGCCGTGCAAAAATACCTTGAAAACGAAGAGGTTAGAAAACTTGCTGATGAGATTGATCCCGCTGAATGGGACCCGGCTCAATTACGCGATGCTTTTATCTCGGTCGTGGTTAACGATGTGATCGAAGCAGTTATTGACCGTGTGTATCCTATCAAAATCGCCGCAGTACGACAAGATGGCCAGATAATCTTGAATCAGGGCGGTGAAAGAATGGCAAAGGGTATGCTGCTCGATGTCTTCTCGCAAGGTCAGGAAGTTTTTGATGCTGATACGAATGAGTCACTCGGAAAGGTTGAAAATTACGTTGCCACTATAGAAGTTCAAAAGGTGACCCACACCGTGTCATTTGCCAAATTAGTTGAAGGCGATTTATCAAAGGTTTCAAAGGATCTAGTCTGTCGTGCCAAAGATAAGAAAAAGGCTGCTGATGTTGGAATGAAACCGGATGTTATTAGAACTGAGACAGGGGCAGTCAAACTACCGTTCGACAAGTAGTTATTGTTCTTGGCCAGATTTTGTTGTAAAAAGCAATAAGGCTAAGGGCGAAAACTCTTAGCCTTTATCTTCTCAGTGATTTGGGGGACTCGCCCACCGATATCAAATGTCTGCCGTAATACGGCCGATGGGTCACGCCGCTTTCTTCTGCGAGCGGGCGAAGTGCATAACCAGAACAAGGCCAATAAACGCCACAAGCGCCAGAATACCCAGCCACCTTATCTTGGCCCAGAGGCTCCAGATGCTAACGAAGGTAGCTATGCCGATGGAGATTGCCATCAACACGTTCCAGACGACCCGTTTGGCACCTCGTGGCATATCGTTGCCTAAGATGGATTTCTGGTTCATAAGTAGACCAAACGCGAAGTATGCTATTGGAAGCAATATTATGCAGAAAACCGAGGTCGGCATCGCCAGCCAGGGAGCGGGTTTTTTCCAGAAGATAGCTCCTATCGCTCCAACAGAAACCATCAAAGCACCGATACGCTGAGTCCAACCTTTGGCAGGTTTGTTCAGGAGCTCACACAGACAAAGCCCATTTATTGTCATCAACACTGTTGCGGCACCTAAGCCCATTCCCATCACGCCAAGGCCGAATATATATTGCGCAAAGACCCTGCCTGTGAATGGCGCCAACGCGTCAGCCAGGTTAAAGTTGTCGCGTTTTACAAGCATTGCAGCCATTTTCTTGTCCGCATAGGGCAGAGCTTCTACGTGTTGTTTCCTTTCTGCCTCAGATAAGCGTGCAAATGCCTCTTGGCCGATTTCGAAGTCCAACCGTTGTGCCAGGAGATTGTTATATTGTCCGACAAGATTGGGTGCCGGTTCTTGCGTGATTTCGGCCCCAGGAGTCTCTGGCACGAAACCAGCGGCAGCAACTGTATGGAAACGTGACGCCGAAGCGATTACTACAAAGCCGGTTGTGAGAATAAAGGGTATAAATAGTCCCGTCGAAAGGTCGAAGATTGCCAGGCCGCGGAAGTATTTATCCCAGCCCTTACGCAGCATCGAGTAGGGCAGTAAAAATGTCATATTTATACCTACCGCAGCCGCGGCGGCGCCTATCATAACATCACGCTGCTGGCTTACAATGAGCTTTGTCCAGAACTGCTGAAATCCGGGAGCAACAGCCTCAATAAAAGGTTTAATTGAATCAGCAGGCGCAGATAATAGTCGCAACCTTGGCTGCAGACCTCGGAAGATCTGGCCCCAATCCAGAACTCCCTCGATGCTCAGCTTGATAACTACACCAAAGAAACACAGCACAATCATACTGACAATTGCCTTTATGATTATCTCAAAAATTTTAACGCCTCTGCCTCCGGCGCCGTAGAACATTGTCGTAAAGATGCAAATTGCGAGAAAACAACTGACAACCAGTATTCTGCCCCAGGGGTCCGGCATTACTTTCGGCCCAACGAGGTTAGGCAAGAGATTTTGTTGGATTGCAGCGATCCCGAGAGCGAATTGTGGCATAGACCAAACGAGATTAGCAGCCATCGATGCGAACAGCCAGCTCCATCCAAGGACAGGGTTGACGTGTTCGTTAATGGCACGGAGAGGACGCTGGCCTGTAGACAGCGTAACGTAGGCGATTGCGCCGAGCATGATAATGCCCAGAATCATGGCCAAAGGCTGAAGCCACATAAAGCTGAAACCTGCCAGGACGCCGAGATAAAGACTTGACGAGAATGACACACCTCCAAGGGTGATGCCGCTTTGAAGCCAGCCGGGTCCGGACAGCCTTATGAATGTTTTCAACACTGCGCCCCGACCTTTTTTTCGTGCCGCCATCAACGATTGACGGTCCCTTTCGATCTGTGGGTCCAACTGCTGGCCTGAACCTGAGTTACTATCGGAGCGATTCTTTTCTATATGGTTTAGCGCCATATTATTAATCTCCTGTTTAGTTATTCCCACCAAGCGTTTTGGACAACTGATACACCAATTATGAAAAATCGCTCATTAGTTCATTTGAAGCCGAAAAGCCAGTTTCCAATAAGATAAAGTAGTCGAGTATAGTACCTTTCAAAATCGTTGACATTTTCGGCAACTACCAGAAATCTGTCAACATCCTTTTACCTTGAATCTTGGATGTAAATGTAACTTGACTTCATCACGATATCTATGCCACAATAATACATGAGCCAACTCCTGCTATAGATGGTAGTGGATTTGAGGCGTCCCTCCGTAAGGAGTCCATAGGACTGTGACGACCTCGCATCAATCCAATTTTACCAAAGCCGGGTTGGCTCACTTTATAGCTTCTCATTTCGGAGGCAATCATAATCCAAAAACTGTTACCCATGTCGTCGGCTTATTCTGCAACCCATCTTGCCGGTTTATAGCATATACTGGCCCCCTGAAAGAGTGATACTGATTGTGAATAATCAATGCGCTTATTCTTGTCATTTCGAGCGATTCAGCCTTTAGCCCTGAGCGAGGTCGAAGGCCAAGCGGAGTCGAGAAATCCCTCGGCTTGGCTCGGGACAGGTCTGCTTTTTAATAGATTTCTCCACTTCGGGTTGCTTCGCAACCCTATGGTCGAAATGACAAAGGCGCAAATATCAAGCACAATTGG
>Ga0315538_1000038_pt1 | contig 83358 bp, 74 predicted proteins | sample SalMarSW160230MG_2_FD_203834 | JGI IMG/M metagenome (GOLD analysis project Ga0315538, IMG submission 203834) | Salt marsh sediment microbial communities from the Plum Island Ecosystem LTER, Massachusetts, United States - Salt Marsh Sediment SW1601-230 ...
TCAGTCAAGTGGTACCAAGCATACATCCCACGATAGCCATAGCTTCGCCTGAGGTGTTCATACATACACAGGAGTTTGCCTCCGCAGCCGCCTCTGAAGCAGGACACGAAGGCTTAATGGATGCAGCCAAGGCAATGGCCATGACTGTGTCTGATATACTCCAATCAGGAATGCTTGATAGGATTAAGCAGGAATTCCAAAGTGGTTAGGGTAGGCATTCCCAGAGCCTTATCTTATTATCAATATTACCCTGGGTGGAAAGCATTTTTTGAGGCCCTGGGCGCAGAAACGATGGTATCACCGCCAACTAACAAAGCCACCTTTACCGCAGGAAATTCACGGGCGGTTGCTGAGACTTGTCTCATTTCTCGACCGCAGGCAATGGGAGTTAGAGTATTTACTCCGGAGATGGCAGAGCAGGAAGCACTCGATATCGCTATGACAAAGTTGGGAGGCGCCCCGTACTGGTCTTTCAAAGCCGATATCATTGGTGCCGGAACATTATCTAGAGGCAAAAGTCGATGGTATAATTAGTGTAAAGCCTGTCCCAACTTATGCGAGATTGCTCAAATCTCCGTGGAGGGCAAGGTTCTGGCCAAGTGGGGGGGACGCTGTGATTTGTGGGATGGGGCAGCTACAGGTTAAAATTTCGTGCTATGGGCAAAATTTATCATGTAGTAATCATTGGTGGTGGACCGGCAGGACTAGCTGCCGGGCTATATTGCGCCCGCTCTAGGCTCAATACTTTGCTTATCGAAAAGGGAATGATTGGCGGGCAAATAACCAACGCTGAACGAGTGGAGAATTATCCTGGCTTTCCCAATGGTATCTCAGGTATTGAGTTAGGACAACTCATCCATGAGCAAGCCACTGGCTATGGATTGGAAATCTTGCTTGCCGAGGTTACCAAAGCAGTGCCCGGCCAGAGGCATAATCTAATCAGCACCAGCGAAGGTGATTTTGTATCTGAGTCGGTAATCATTGCCTCTGGCTCGCAATTTCGCAAACTAGGCGTGCCTGGAGAAGATGAACTTGTGGGTAAGGGAGTTTCCTATTGTGCTACCTGTGATGGCCCTTTATTCAAAGATAAAGCAGTGGCTGTAATAGGTGGCGGCGATGCTGCAATCACTGAGGCTCTCTACTTGAGTAAGTTTGCTTCCTCGGTTAAGGTCATTCACCGTCGCAGCCAGCTTCGGGCCAGCAAGATATTTCAGGAAAGAGCTATGGGCGAACCAAAGATAGAGTTTATTTGGGATACTGTAGTAACCCAAATTGAAGGTGAAGGGATAGTTAAACAGCTCATGCTAAAAAACAACAAAAATGCTAAAATATCAATATTAGAGTTACCGGGTGTTTTTGTGGCTATCGGCTCGGAGCCCAGTAGTGCTGAGTGGCGGGGGTTGTTGCCTTTGGACGAAGGAGGCTACATAATCACCAATGAACTCATGGAAACGAAGATTCCCGGAATATTTGCTGCTGGGGATGTCCGCCATAATTCAGCCAGGCAGGCGATAACTGCTGCTGGAGATGGCGCTACTGCTGCCATATCGGCAGAGAGATTTCTGTCATTCTGAGCGAAGTGAGGAATTTTATGAAAGTTGTTTTGCTAGAAGACCTCCCCGGAAGGGGAAAGGCGGGAGAGATAAAGGAAGTAAGCAAAGGTTATGCCAGGAATTTCCTTTTGCCTCGGGGTTTAGCTTTGGTAGCCACTCCCACAGTCATTAAGCAAGTAGAGTCCAACCTGGAGAAGGAGAAACTCGAGGAAAGTATTGACCGGGATAAACTAGTTGAGCTGGCTCAGCAAATTGAGGGAAGGGAAATTCGTTTTAAAGCTCGCATGGGTGCCGGAGAACGCTTGTTTGGCTCTATTACTGCTGCCTATGTAGCTGAAGAATTAAGTCGGGCCATAGGTTCTGTTATTGATAAAAAGAAAATAGACATAGAGAAATCTTTACGCAAAACAGGCAGCTATGAAGTAGCCGTTAAGTTAGCCAGCGACCTTAATCCGCAAATTACGGTGGTTATCGAGGAGGAGGAGAAGGAGAAAGGTAAAGAGACAGAGAAGAAGACAGAGAAAAAGGCAGAAAAGAAGAAAGAGAAGAAGAAGGAGAAAGGTAAAGAGAAAGAGAAGAAGACAGAGAAAAAGGCAGAAAAGAAGAAAGAGAAGAAGAAGGAGAAAGGTAAAGAGAAAGAGGAGGAGAAAGATTAGGCATGGCCGAGGAAAAATTACCACCCCATGATATTGAAGCTGAGGAGGCAGTAATTGGGTCTCTGCTTATTGACCCTGAGGCCATATTGAAAATTGCTGCTTCTCTCAAGCCCGAGGATTTTTTTTCAGAAACAAATCGGGTGATTTACCAAGCTTGTTCCTCTCTTTATCAACGCAACGAAGCTATAAACCAGATTACAGTGGCTCATGAGCTAATGCGTCAGGACAAGCTGGAGCAAATTGGTGGTGCTGCCTTCTTAAGCCATTTAATAAGTAATGTGCCCACATCCCTCCATGTTGAATATTATGCTCAAATAGTATCCAATGCAGCAGTAATGCGGCGGCTGATCGCCGCCGCCAGGCAGATCGAGGCCCTTGGCTACGAAGCCGGCCCAGATGTTGAGGCTAGCCTCAATGACGCTGAAGATATCCTGTTTAAAGTGCGAGCCAGGCAGGGCCTTCGAGGCCTTGTTCCGATTCGTGAGGTTCTAGGTCAATATTTTGAGGAAGCTGGGCAGCCTACTGCACTGCGTGAAGGGGAAATACCTCATATTCTAACCGGCTTTGCCGCCTTGGACGATTCCTTAGGGGGGTTGCAGAGGACTGACTTAATCGTTTTAGCCGCCAAGACTAGCCTGGGTAAGACTAGTTTAGCCCTAAATGTTGCCAGGAATGCCGCTATTAACCAAAAAGCTTGTATTGCGCTATTCAGTTTGGAGATGTCTCGAGAGGCAGTGATCCAGAGGTTTCTCGGTAGTGAATCAGGGGTGGATTCTAAGCGTATAAGGTTGGGACGCTTTAGTGAGCAAGATGAGATAAAAATCATGGAAGCTAGTGGAATCCTATCCGAGGCACCGATTTATATTGATGATTCCCCTATGCTTCGGGTGGTAGATATAAGGAGCAAGGCACGGCGACTTCACTTCGAGCGCGGCATCGACCTGATCATCGTGGATTATCTGCAACTGATACAAGGCGACGGTAGGAATGAGACTCGAGTCCAGGAGATCAGTAACATAACTCGTGCATTAAAAACTTTAGCCCGGGAACTGAATGTGCCTGTCTTAGCCCTATCGCAACTCAGTCGGGCTGTAGAAGCGCGTCCTTCCCATATACCTCAGCTTTCTGACCTACGCGAAAGTGGCAGTATCGAGCAGGATGCTGACGTGGTTATTTTCATTCACCGAGAAGATATGAATTATTCTCCCGAAGACTGGAGCAAGGTGCATGATATTGAAAAGGAACCTTATCCCCGCGGCATCGCCGATATTATCATAGCCAAACACCGCAATGGCCCTTTAGGACAAATCAAGCTGCGCTTCCTGAGCAGGGTTGCCAAATTTGATAATTTAGAGGCTGAGCTGATTTCTGCCTCTTAAGGGTGAAAAAATGTCTGACCGGCAATTATCAAGCTCTCAAAGTAAAACAGATTTTATCCCCTTGCCTGACTCTTTCTTTACCCAGGCGGTGCCTAAAATTCAAGACCTGGCTGAACTTAAGGTAGTGTTATATGTCTCTTATCTTATCCTGCGAAAGCCAGAGCGTCCCTATTTTGTCACTTATAAGGAATTGCTATCCCATGAACTATTGGCTACGATGGGCGAGGAAACACTTCGCCAGGCTTTGGACTCGGCTGTAGAGCACGGTACTCTATTACACTCGACCGTAAATATAGATGGAGTGCTCGAGGATATTTACTATCTGACCGATGATAGCCGTCAGCCGCCGGCCATCAATATTTTTGCCCTCTACGAGCAGAATGCCGGCATAATAACGCCAATGATTGCTGAAGAACTTAAGGAAGCAGAGAAGCTTTATCCACCCCAGTGGATTGAAGAAGCCTTTAAGGAAGCAGTTACGCTGAATAAACGCAGTTGGAAATATATCGCTCACATCCTTGAAAGATGGGCTAGCGAAGGTAAAGACAGTGGAGAACATAGGAGAAATATTAAAAAGATTGACCCCGACAAATACATCAAGGGCCAATATGGACACATGGTCAGAAGGTAACGCTCCCCTTCCCTCAACAGAAGAAGGCGCAGGTGAAATCTGCCCTGTTTGCAAAGGGGCGGGCTTTGTTCATCCTGCTCTGGATTCGGGGAAAGTTGATTTCAGCCGGGTGGTACCCTGCCGCTGCAGTAAAGGGGAGCTGAGAAAGAAGAAAACAGAATATCTTGAGAAATACAGCAATCTGGGTTCCTTGTCGCAGCTTACCTTTGACAATTTATCTCCTAAAGGAAAACCTACCCGTCATTCTGAGCGAAGCGAAGAATCTCAGGAGCGCTTTGCCCAGGTTTACCAGGCTGCCAAAGCCTTTGTTGATAATCCCCAGGGTTGGCTGGTATTTTCAGGTCCCAGCGGCTCTGGTAAAACACATCTGGCTTGTGCTATCGCCAATCATCGTATCAGCTTAGGGGAGCCTGTATTTTACATCGGTACTGCCGACCTCCTGGACCACCTCCGCTCCGCTTTCAGTCCCACAAGCGACACCACTTATGACGAGCTGTTTGAGCAAGTAAAGAATGTGCCTCTATTAGTGCTTGATGACCTTACTCTGGGGAGCGCTACTGCCTGGGCTAAAGAGAAGCTAGAGCAACTCCTTCAGCATCGCTTCAATGCCAGATTGGCCACGGTAATCACCACCGATGTACCGCTGGAAAAAATAGATGAACGCTTACACGGCCATCTTGCCGATAATGAATTCTGCCAAGTATGGACGATTGAGCAAAAATCGCCCTTGGAATACCAAAGTAGCTTAAAATTAGAGCTATTACGAAATATGACCTTTGATAATTTTGACCACAAGAGGCTGGACCTTCCCCCGGAACAGCGGCAAAATTTGCGCCAGGCTTTCAACTTAGCAGTAGAATTCGCTCGCTCACCAGAGGGTTGGCTGACATTTCAAGGCGTTAATGGCTGTGGGAAGACTCACCTGGCAGCAGCTATCGCTAATTATCAACTGGCGCAAGGAAAACCAGCCTTCTTTGTGGTTGTCCCCGAGCTTCTGGACCATTTACGCTCTACATTCAGTCCGGATAGCAAAACATCCTATGACGAATTCTTCGAGAAGCTTAAAGAAACTCCGCTGTTGATACTCGATGACTTCGGGGAACAATCGGCCACGCCCTGGGCTCAGGAGAAGCTATATCAATTGATTAATTACCGTTATAATGCCCGGTTGCCAATGGTGGTCACTACATTTTTCTCATTAGACGAGATTGAAACACGAATCAGTTCACGAATGGTGGACCCCAAGCTCAGCTTGGTATTCAACATCACCGCTCCTAGTTATCGGGGCAATGTAAAGCCTACGCGGCAAGCTAAACGCTACTGAGTTGCGTGTTCGCCCATCAGTGCCAGTCACCCTCCTCCATCTTTGCGAGGCATCGCCCTTTGTCTTTGCGAGGCACTACCCTTTGTCTTTGCGAGGAGCGATAGCTACGAAGCAATCTTGGTGGGGTTGCGGGGTCGGGGATTGCGACGCTTCGCTCGCAATAACAGGAAGGGGGAAAATTTAATTCAGCCCCCTTTGGTCTCGGCCGCTCTCTTTCTACGAACGAAGAAAATCACCAGTCCTACTGTTACCACCGCCGCTATAATCCCGCCAATTAGCGGCCAGTTGATTGGTGGTTTCTCCTCGAAGTTAGCTGTTATGGAATAGTTGCCGCTCATGGTGATAATGGTCAAAGCGGCATCAACATTGGCGATGGTGTCCACATCACCAGTCCAGTTGACAAAGCGGTAGCCCTTCTCGGGCTCGGCCACCACACGTACCATCAACCCGGCATTATAGGTGAACACTCCCTCGTCAGGGGTGGTTACGGAACCGCCAGCAGTGCTGGATATGGTAAGGATATAGTCGACAACTCCCAGATTCCATTTGGCAAGCGTGATCTCAGGGCCTGCGGCAACCACCGTGCCGTCCCCCTTAAGCCCCACCGTGTGATAGCTGCCTGCTGCGACCTGGATAATGTCTGTCCAGTTGCCGACATCGCACTGCCCTGAGCTGTTGTCTCCCACAGCGACCACGGTCCCGTCTGACTTAAGCCCCACTGTGCGATCCCAGCCTGCTGCGACCTGGACGATGTCCGTCCAGTTGTCGACATCGCACTGCCCTGAGCTGTTGCTTCCCATGGCGACCACGGTTCCATCGGACTTAACCCCCACCGTGTGAAGGTCACCGGCGGAGACCTGGGTGATGTCCGTCCAGTTGCCGGCATCGCTCTGGCCATCGTAGTCGTCTCCCACGGTGACCACGATCCCGTCGCGCTTAATCCCCACCGTGCAATCCCTGCCTGCAGCGACATAGATGATGTCCGTCCAGCCACTGACATTGCACTGCCCATTGGAGTTATCTCCCACAGCGACCACGGTACTATCGGACTTAACCCCCACCGTGTGCCGGTCACCTGCAGCGACCTGGACGATATCCGTCCAGCTACCCACATTGCACTGCCCATTGGAGTTATCTCCCACAGCGACCACGGTGCCGTCAGACTTAACCCCCACCGTGTGAAGGTCGCCTGCGGCGACCCGGGTGATGTCTGTCCAGCCGCCGACATTACACTGCCCCCAATGGTTATATCCCACAGCGACCACGGTGCCGCCGTCCTTAAGCCCCACCGTATGACCGGCACCTGCAGCGACCCGGATGATATCTGTCCAGCCACCGACATTGCACTGACCCCAGTACCTGTTTCCCACAGCGACCACGGTGCCGTCGGACTTAAGCCCCACCGTGTGAAGGAAGCCACTGGCAGCGATCTGGATGATATCCGTCCAGCCGCCGACATCGCACTCCCCGAACTGGTTATCTCCCACGGCGACCACGGTGCCGTCAGACTTAAGCCCCACCGTGTGAGCAACGCCTGCGCCGACCTGGACGATGTCCGTCCAGTCGCCGATATTACACTCCCCGCTACGTTTTTCTCCGACGGCGACTACGGTGCCGTCGGATTTAAGCCCCACCGTGTGAGCAACGCCTGCAGCGACCTGGACGATGTCCGTCCAGCCGCCGACATTGCACTGGTTGTATTCGTTGTCTCCCACAGCGACTACTCTGCCATCGGACTTAACCCCCATGCTGTAATCCTGGCCTGCGGCAACCCAGACGATATCCGTCCAGTCGCCGACATTCAACTGTCCGTAGTAGTGCCATCCCACGGCGACCACGGTGCCGTCGGACTTAAGCCCCACGGTGTTACCGCCACCTGCGGCGACCTGGACAATGTCCGTCCAGTTGCCAACATTGCACTGCCCCACAGAGTTGTCTCCCATGGCAATCACCGTGCCGTCGGACTCGAGCCCCACCGTGTGAGCAACACCTGCAGCGACCCGGACGATGCCACTCCAGTTGCCGACATTGCACTGCCCCACGGAGTTGTCTCCCGTGGCAATCACCGTGCCGTCGGACTTAAGCCCCACCATGTGAAAGCTGCCCGTAGCGACCATGGGCGTTACGTTACCCTGAGGCGTATTCAGGGCCATTGCCGAAACAAGGCTTGAGCTATCTATCGCCAGATGACTAATAGAACAGTCATCCGGCAGAGGCATGGTTGCTGAAGCTCCCGCCGCCGAAGCAGGAAGAATCAGGCTGAAGACCAGAGCGATAGAGAGGAGAGCTGGTAAGAGGACTTTTCTGTTTTTCATTGCCACCTCTTATTAACCTTCATCCGAAAACTGATACACCTTTCCTGCGTATGAAAGTCTAACCTTTTGTAACAGTTTGGTTTCCCCAAAATCCTTAGTTTACGATATTATTATGTCTCACATTATTATAGCACACCACTACACTACCTAGTGTTTTTGGTATGTATGCGGGAAGGGAGGATTATATCGATATAATCAGCATTAGTTCTGTTAGCTTTCCCCTCGCTTCCTCAATCAGCTTCCATCTTTGAGAAGAAGTAAGAACCTAATGTTGCTAAAGCTATACACAATATAAGAAGAACCGTGAAATCGAGCCAGAGTGGAAAGGCGGAAACGCCGATAAGAGTGCCCCTCAACCCATCCACACCATAGGTCAAAGGGTCAATGTCAGCTATTATTGCCTTCATTCGTCGTGTCTATTTCCCACGAACAAGCTCTTGACCAAGGCGAAATGCGCCCTCGAGAGCCGCAGGATGCTCTTCAATCTGGCCTTTGGTATCAATTCCCCTGACTAATAAATCACCAGAATATTTCACGCCTATAGCATCAAAGAAATACTTCACCGTGAGCACTGCGCCATCAAAGAGCTTTTTGCCCTGAGTGGCGCCAACTGAAATGAACACCCCTCTGCGCGCCCGATTGTCTTCCTTACCCATGCCCAGCACATGTCTTCTTACCCAAAGCGCCTGACATCTATCTATTATGGCTTTCGCCTGGCTGGTAACACCATAGAAGAAGATCGGCGAAGCAAAAACAATGTGGTCTGCTTCCAGAAGCTTCTTATAGAGCAATTGCATATCATCCTTAATGGCACAGTTGCCATCCTTGAGACAGGCATATATTTCCAGGCATGGCGAGATTTTGAGTTTTGAGACCAGTACCTTTTCGACCTCGGCTCCTGCTTCCCTAGCACCTTCCAGCGCCTTATCAAGAAGAATCTCGGTATTACTTTTCCTCCTAGGGCTGCCCATAATGCCTAATACTTTCATATTGCTATCCTTCTCATAATTATAGCGTCCCGAATAGAATTGGGCATAAGCCCTTCGGGCTGAGACCCAGGACAGAGCCCTGAGCAAGAATTGAATCCTGTTCTTTATACACCATACTTGTCTCTAAGTATCCGCGAGAGCTCAGGCAAGAAGGCAAATGCTTTCTCAACAAGCCCTTCCTCAATGCTTGAGACCTGGCATTCGCTTACTGTCTTACCATCTGTGTTGACCTGACCTAAATCGCTAAGGCAGCATCTGGCTGGAGCCACCAATGCCTGCTTTGCAATTTGATTCAAGGACAAACCTGTATTTTCCGAGATTACCTCCCAATAGCTTGAGAGAATCGCAGCCAGCGTTTCTGGTGTCTGAGTCGCCAGAGTTGTGGATTCAGTGGGGATAATGCCCCACGAGATAATCCCGCCACTCTGAATGAATTCAGCCACATTGCCAGCATATTCCCTGGGCATAAACCCAATTTGATAGGCATCGAAGGACAGAATTTCTACCCCCAACTCCAACAGATAGGGCAAATTCACCTCAGCACAGAGGTGCAGCCCCTTGGGGCCTTCCAGTCCTTCAACGAACTTACTATAGTCTTCTCTAGCATGTTGCTCGTTGTACCCGGAAAAACCGCTGAACACGTAGCCCAGCCCCGGTTCATCCACCCAGACAAAGGCGTTAGTGTTCTTCTTACTAAGTTCTTGATATTGGACGTTGACCTTTCTCTGAATGAAATCAAACAAAATAGTCCTCGCCTCTTCGTTATAGATGATGGGCTTCAGATCTTCATCCAATACTTTCAAGCCAAAACTCACCGGACCCGTGACCTGTCCCCTGATAGCTTTATAACCTTGAAGTTCCCTGGAGAGAAACCTGTGGAATACCCTGGAATACTCGGCGGTAAGGGCAAAAGTGTCAGCGATATCCATTTTCACGAAATACTCGTCGAGTTCTTGTTCAAATCGTGCAGTGTCGAAGGCGAGCCTCTCTTTGTCAAAGTCAATAGCTATGCCAGGGAAATTCTGCGATGCTTGAACATACATATCCTCATACAAGCTCACTTTAGGAAGCTGGGGCCAGAAGGGGATATCCAGGCTTAAGGCAAGCTCCAGCGCCCGGTCAACATCCCTGTGAGGCATTATCCCCATAGCGGTGGTGCTACATCGCGCCTCAAATGCTACCATGAATTTCCGGTCTCTCTTCCTACAAATATCCCTTAAATCATAGCACGGAGGCAGAAATTTTTTTGGATGTCCTTTATCGTTTCATTTGCTTTTTATATTATGCTCACCACCTGCCACAGATTATGGGCCAATATGCCCTGTCCAATCCATATCTCAGTACCCTGGTTTCTTGTTTTACCAGTTTCACTCATACGCGGCTAGCTTCGAGCTTTTCAGGGAGAACTAATTAAGGAATTTCCTGACACCGATGAGGGTTGGTTTCAATTCCCTTTCGAAGATCAGGTCTTTTCCGATCTGATTGGTTTGCTACCTTTAGCGAAAGACCTGCGCGTTTTTTACTTCTTTTCTTGCGCCGTTGTGTTCTCCGAGAGGCTTATGCGGACTTTCCTTGGTCCTTTCCCTGATTCGCCGTTGGTAGCAGCTTTGTCAGCTGTGACTTCTTCAATATGAGCCACTGCGGGGATTGTTTGCAGCACATCAACAAGGTTCATGGGCCCACGCAGGAAAACCAGAATTGAAGGCATATCAATCTGGGGTACAATCATCTCAGTATTTGCAACTTCGGGTAATTGGTCAAGGAAGGACACGACTTCCATGATTTTGGCTATATCAAACGGAGGTAAGATTTCCAATTCCCATTGCGGCTTGCCCAACCCTGCCTGGTCTTCAATCTCAAGTAGTTTTGAGAGGTCGAGGCTCTTTTCAATGTAGTCAGCAGCCTGGCTTGGCTCCGGGTGTTCGACAGGTGCCTTGCTCTCTTCCGCGACTATGGTGTCTCTTTCCTCTGTGATTTCCGCGGCTGAGGCGTCTTTTCCTTCCATGACTATGGTGTCTCTCTCTTCCGCGATTTCTGCGGCTGAGGCGTCTTTTTCTTCCATGACTATGGTGTCTCTCTCTTCTGCGATTTTTGCGGCTGAGGCGTCTTTTTCTTCCATAACTATGGCGTCTCTCTCTTCTGCGATTTTCGCGGCTATGGCGTCTTTTCCTTCCATGACTATGGTGTCTCTCTCTTCCGCGATTTCTGCGGCTGAGGCGTCTTTTTCTTCCATGACTATGGTGTCTCTCTCTTCTGCGATTTTTGCGGCTGAGGCGTCTTTTTCTTCCATAACTATGGCGTCTCTCTCTTCTGCGATTTTCGCGGCTATGGCGTCGCTCTCTTTCACGATTTCCATGGCTGCGGCGCTGTTCTCCTCCCTGGGTTTAGCCAACTTATTGTCAAAATCTGCCTGTACCGCTGCTGCCTGCTTCTTAAGGCTCTCCAGTTCTTCCAACATATAGCCGAATTGTTGATTTACAAGGTTGTGTAGTTCACTCCGGATTTTATTTCTCTCATTCTCTAGCAGCAGTGCTGCTTCATCTTCGGCTTTGGCCTTGATTGCGTTAGCCTTTTCATTAGCAATCTCCACAGCTTCAGCTATCTTGTTTTCCGCCATCTGTCGAGCTTGCTCCTTGGCTTTATCTATAATGGCAGTACTCTCAGCTTTAGCTTGTTCTTCGGCTTCTGTCTTGACCTGCGTGGCCAGCTTGTCGGCTTCGACGACGGTCATCTCTGCAAGTCTGTTAAGAGACGCGATATGGTCCTGGGACTGGGCCAGTTTATCCCGCTCCTTGGTAAGCTCGTCAATGAAAGGCGCTACCTGAGCCTCATCCAGCCCGTTTTTTACCAGCTTGAACTCACGCCCCCCCAGCACAACGACATCATCTTTTTTAGCGTTATTACTCATAATGTCATCCACCTTTCTCACAGGACTCAATAATGGCGAGCGTACCAATGTGACACGTTAGCCCTATTTTATGGTATTCCGTCATATTTCTATTCCTCGATTTTACCCTGAAAGACTTTCCAGATTCTCTCTGAATTTCTTTTGGTTTCTTCCCAGGCTTGCTGGATGGTCTCTTGGCGTACTCTCAATGATTCATTCACATTGTCCTGGTAAACCTGCTTAGCTTCCATTTTCGCCTTCGTATACGCTTCCTCGGCTTCCTGTTCAGCCTTTTCCAGGGCGCGCTCGGCTTTTTCTAGGGCTTCTGTACAAATTTTAGCGGCGTGCTCTTCAATTTCTTTATAGGAAGTCTCTCCCTGGCGTTGGCGTTCCTGATATGCCTCCGCTACCTTTCTCTGAGCTTGTAGGTATGAAGTGTAGGCGGTCTGGGCCTGGCTCATTAACTCACCAAGAGGATCCCTGACCTCCTCGGGGATCTCGGAGGGAAGCTCGACCATTTGTTCCACGTCTTTGCTTACCACCTTTCTGGATTTTTGACTCTTACTCATCGTAGTCACCATGATACACCTCCTTGAATTTGTTCCTTAAAATCGCTGGCATTTATCATATTTTGACCAGACGGTTCTTCTGAACTTTGTTAGTCTCCGACTTAAGATTGTGTAGTTCATCCTCCGCGAACAGCCTCCAGCCTTTCCTGTCTCTATATTCGGCATCTTTTACGATGTTTTGTCTGATCCAGCGGAACAGAGTGCTCTTACCTATGCCAACTATCTGGCAAACTTCAGCAGTTCTATAATAAATTCGTCCATTTATTTTTACAGGCATATGCAACACCCCCTAAAACTAACTGAATATAGTCTAAAACTCGTTCACTTACCCGTCAATCACCCATTGGTAACCCTACTTTCGTAAGGGTATTAAGATTGTATTACGCTCTACTAGCTTTCGTAGAGGCGACTGATGAAGCAAGCGACAAAGCTCAGGTGGTTAATTCAGGTTATCCCCGAAAGATGAGAGTCAAATGCAAGCATACTGTATGAAGCCCCTGTCAAGAAGGAAATTAAAAACGCCAAAAACATCACCATGCAGAATGGTAGGTCGTCAACCCAAGGCCCCTGCTCAACCCGCGGCACAAAAGTATTCAGAACCGCCAAGAGTGAGGCTTGTTCCTGCACAGCTTAACAGAACTCAGAAGGGCTGGATTTTCCCGGTGTCGGGATATCCAGCCCTTGTATTTTACAAATCACAACTAACAAGCTTGCAATACAGGCGGCATTTACTTAGGCAGCGGGATTCAGGACGCGCCCGACAAAGAGAATGGCACCCGTCTCAATGTCGCGAATCAGAAAGATGAAGGGGCGGTCTATGGTGACTTGTTCGGGTGCTGCTGTTAATCCGACAATCACTGCGGTGGCAGCAGCAGCCTCGGTGCCAGCTTCATCCACGGCAACGAATGCTTTGTGCACAACGTCCGATATGAACAGCTCAGGATTACCAGTCATTCCGGAGAAATCCGCGCCACCAGAAAAGGCAATCGGCATGCCCATCCCGTCGAGGGTATCCTTCAGGTTGAATTCTGAGTCAAATTCAAACCGGGGCATTGTCAGGGCGACCTGAGTGTTTTGCAGATCATTTATGATGGCATCAACCTGCTGAGCATTAAGAGTTTCTTCAAAAGCCTCGAACCTGCCAGCTTCAGGCAGTAGAACAACCATGGAGAGTTCACCGCCGTCATAGAGCAGCTCAACTGCCTGGTATCCTTCCCCCTCGGTGTAGCCGAATGACTCCGTCTGTTTCATCATCGGCACGCTGACCTGCCCGCCGTCAAGAAGGTAGAACGAGCCATCTGCTGTCATGTCCTCATCGAAAGGGTACTTCCAGGCAGCATTGAAGTAGATAGCATTGGTTAGTACAAGGCGGGTCAGTGCATCAATCGCGCCTTGCGGGATAAGGTCTTCGATGCGACCTTCCGTCTGGTCACTGACCCAATCATTGATGGTGAGGCGGGACTTTTCCGTCTCCGTCATGAAATCAAGTATTCTCAGCCCGGCACCGTAGTTCTCGGCCAGGACATCCAGAAAGTCAGGCAAGAACTCATAATCCTTTTGCCCCCAGATGGCGTTAACAATGTTCAGTCTGAATCCTTCCCCGTCCTTGCCTGCAGCACCTTCACCCCTTGTGGCAAGTTCTGCATCGAGCCAGTTAAATGCCGGGTGCAGCCTATCCTGGTCAAGAAGGAATTGAAGGGTATCGGCCATCTGCTCTGCGGTTTCGCCACGCGCTCCGGCGTATGTCATCGCCAGCGCCAGTGAGATGCTATAGGGAGAGTAGAAAAGATTACCCTCCTTCTCTTTAAGCTCCTGATAAAGCTCGAAGGCGAAGGCGCTGTTTCCTTCAACCAGCGATGCCTGCTCACTCGGACTGACATCCGGTGAAGTTATCCGCTCTTTATCTGATTCGAGCACCTCGCCTGCCGCCGGCTGAGCCATCTGAATAGAAGCTATCACCGGCAGCAGCAACACTATGACTAATACGACTATCAAACCCTTATTCATCTCATTCACCTCCAAGTTTAGGATGGAAGCTGCACCTCATTGATGTAATCCAGATTTTCCAGGTTGTTCATCTTTATCTTGGCGTCCGAGATAGTGTAGAGAACATCGCCTATGTAAAGGGACCTCTCCACCGATAGGGGAGAGTAAGACCAGTAATAATCTTGTTCCAGGTCGGCGGGGCTCTCAATATGGGTGATTCTACCTTTGAGTTGGAGCCCTCCGTCCACAGATATATCAAATACATACGCGCCTTGCCAGACAGGCTCGCCGTAAGCCCACGAAGGAACTCCTTCAGGATACTCCGACTGATCTACTTCTGCGACCAAGATGGGCATGACCAGTAAATTCCGTGACTTATCAAATAGAAATGCCTTGTGGTCCCACAAAACCGGCGAATCGGTGCCCCTGTGACCTATTTCATACTTGGCTACCTCCACCGGGTTGCTGACATCGGTGACATCGAACAGCGATATCTTGACTCCCTGATACCAGGCAAATTCCCCAGCGTCTGTTGTTTCCTTACCTATCCCTATGATATGGGTTTCGTCGTAGGGATGGAGGTAGTCCGAGTAGCCAGTTACCTTTAAGTACCCGAGAACCTCAGGGTTATAGGGATCACTTAAATCTATCACGAATAGCGGGTCAACCTGCTTGAAGGTTACCAGATAGCCTCTTTCACCCATGAATCTGGCCGAATAGATGGTTTCCCCGGGAGCGAGGTTCTCCAGCGAGCCGGTAATGTTCAGAGCCATATTCAGAACGTATACATTATTCCGGGATGTTCCCTCGCGGGTTGTGGTCGCCACTCTGAAGTGGTCTCCATACTCATCCATGGAGAACTGATTTAGCACCATACCAGGGACCTCGCCACTGGCAACATACGTCATATTGTTACCTGCTATATGAATCCGATGGATAGAGGTTCTTTGGAAATCTCCCACATCCCCTCCCCACACCGGGAAGGTCAGGTAAATGTTATCTAGAGAGACATAGAGGTTGCTACTGGCTCCCAGTAGCATTGTTGCATATGTAGCCTTCTGGTCATCGTTCTGCGTGTTTATGGCCATAATAGTCGTGTACATATAATAGTAGTCAGAAACATTGCAACAGTAGATATCTGTGGCAGGTATTTCCTTCTCGTTGCCGCCAGAATAAATCCTGGGCAGGCTCGGTTCATCGTCTTCTCCATACACAGGCTCATTTATTACCACATAAGCATAATCACCTATCATCCGTGAACTCACGTATTGACCATCGGCAGAAATCTCCCTTTGCAACCGGGGGTTTTCCCTGTCTGAGACATCATATACTTTGATATATGTCTTGGGTGATGTGTAGTAAGCTATGGAGGGCATGTAAAATTCTCCTGTAGGGCCCAGCCGAAGATCATAATAAGGATAATAAGGCGTTTCCTCCTCAAACACGACCAGTCTATCTCCATTGATGAATATTCCTATCGCTATTCCTTCCAGCTTGATTTCAGACAAGACTTGAGCTTGCTCAGGGGGATACGCCTTCACGATGATAACCTTCTGCCCCGAAACGAGGTAGATATACTCTCCGTCGGTCTTGACTATATCTGCCTCGTCCACCCCGGCAACCTGGATATTGGTGGGAGAGTAGTCAGTAATGGCAGCGGGGGCAAGGACAGCGTTTTTTCCAGCTTCTGACACAATTAAGCCGTGCATCCAACTGGGCATCCACCGGGATGATATAGATTGTGCGTTCGTATTTATGAAATCTTGCAATTCCTCATAAGAAGCGAACGTGCTGATTTGATTCCCTCCCAGAAGCGCAGGCTCGAAAGGCACAACAGGCTCGGGCCTATTCACCGCAAATCCCACAACCGCTATTAAAAGCACGGCAGTAGCGATGGGGGCTAATATTTTTGTCCAATCCATAATAGTCCTCTTCTTAAAACGCTCGGAGCTGAGCAAAACCATTTTTAATGTTTGTTTATGGCCGGGAAGTTCGATTTCCGGAGTTTTAAGGTTTTTTAGTTTCTCGATTAAGTCTTCGTGTTTCATCAACTTTTCCTCCTTCTATCACTATAAATGCGGAAGGCCGAAAAAGGTTGCATTATTTAACCCAGAAAGACGCAAGATTTTTGTGGGGTGGTTTAATCTGCTTCCCTTAATTTCTCCACTGCCCGATAGAGCAGGGACTTTATCGTTCCCTCTTTTTTACCCAGGATTTCAGCGATTTCTTTAATCTGTTTTTGCTCAAAAAATCTGAGAGCTATTACCTCCTGGTATTTAGCGGATAGTCGAACGATTTTCCCCTGAATTTCCAGAAAGTCCTGATGTTGTTTTAATTTTTCCTGCGCTTCTATTAGTTCGCTTTCGGGGTCATGAGATGATATGGGTTCAAAACCCTGTTCCTGTAATTCTTCCAGTGATAAGGATTTTTTGTAGTCGGCTTTTCTAAAGTACTGGTTAATCTCGTTAGTGGCGATTTTATACAGCCACGAGGAAAAAGAGATATTGCGCCAGCGAAATTGCCAGAGCTTCCGCAATGCCTTTAAAAATGTCTCTGAAGTAATATCCTGGGCAGCTTCGAGATTGGCAGTCCGCCTCAGGACATAGCCAAAGATTTTGGGATAGTACTGGTCGTAAAGCTTGGCAAAAGCATCGGGGGCCTTTTGTGCTTGTCTGACGAGCTCCTTTTCTTCACTTAAATCCATATTAACCTATGAAGAAAACTAAGCGTACCTCACTAATACAATGCACTGGTAATAATTTAGTTGCACCAGAATCTTAGTTTATACTATCACGCCTCCACACACTGTCAAGCGTTCCTTCAAGATTTTCGTCGGATTGGTAAAAAGCCAGCAAATTGAGTGGTAGGGGCTGAGCCCCGGGGGAGGACTCGCTCGTCTTGTGGTCTATTTCGATCCCGTATAGAGAACAGCCAATATCTTCGTTACATTGGTGCCGACACACCTAACGAGGTGAGGTTGATTAGAGTCGTAGTAGACGGCATCCCCAGGCTTGAGAAATTCGACGCGATCCCCAACTTGCACTTTCATTTCGCCCTCCAAGACATAAAGAAACTCCTGTCCGGCGTGGGTGGAGAACTCTTCTTTGTCTGTTGGCACCAGTGTCACAATAAAAGGCTCCATCAATCGGTCAGCCTTTTCCGGGGCCAGGGACTCGTAAAAGTAGCCGTACTGCATACTCTTCGTTTCTCCATAGCGAGATATTTGCCGTCGTTCATCCTTGCGCACCACGGTCACGAGCTTGTCAATCCCTGGAGAGATAAAGTAGCCCATCTTCATATCAAGTGCTCTGCCTAGCCTAGCCAACTGCCCTAATGCAGGGATCATTTCGCCTGACTCTGTACGTTCCAAGGTATCTATATCAATCCCCGTTCGGCTACTGAGGTCCCTAATGGTAAGCCCCCGCATTTCTCGAACCCTTCGAATTCGATCGCCCAGAGATTCTTTCCCCCCCTCCACCTCTTCCATACGGGCGAGGTTAGCCCGGTCGGTGAGAAAATCATCATGCTTCGCCGCCTTACCCTTAGCCGGACTCAATCTGGCAGAAGTCTTGCGCTTTGCTTTTTCCTTTTTCATGGTGCCCTTCTTTCTAGATTGCCCTTCCCGACACGCCGATGTTACGAGCAATCACGATGCGTAGTATTTCGGACGTCCCTTCGCCGATTTCCAGAATCCTCTGGTCCCGATATAATCTCTCAACTTCATAATCCTTCATCAGCCCGTACCCTCCGTGAAGTTGCACTGCGTGATGGACACAGCGGCCCATAACCTCAGAACAGAACAATTTTGCCATGGCCGCCTCTTTAGTGATGGGATGTCCTTTTTCTCGCAGCCAGCAGGCCTTGTAGAGCAGATTCCTGGCCAGTTCGATCTCTAACGCCATGTCGGCTAGCTTGAAAGCGTTGACTTGAAAGGAACCGATTGGCCGTCCAAATTGGATGCGTGAATTGGCGTATTGTAAAGCCAACTCGAAAGCTGCTTGAGACCCACCAAGCCCCATGGCGGCGATGCTGAGACGTCCGCCGTCCAGCGTCGCAAGCATTTGATGGAAGCCGTCCCCCCTTTTCCCCAGAAGGTTTACTTCAGGCACAATACAATCATCGAAAAAAAGTTCACCCGTGTTGGATGCTCGCCACATCATCTTGTCCTTCATCTCCTTAGCTGTCAAGCCAGGTGTGTCGCTCGGAACGATAAAGCAACTAATCTCCGGTTTGCCATCCTCATGCTTACCAGTGACAGCCTGAACAACAATAACACCGGTTAATGGGCAAGCCGAGTTGGTGATAAAAATCTTATGCCCATTGATAGTCCAGCAGTCCCCTTCAAGTGTTGCGGTGGTTCGAGAGCTTCCAGCGTCGGAGCCAGCATCAGGCTCCGTCAGACCAAACGCAGCTAGACACTCTCCCGAACAGAGCCTGGGAAGCCATTCTTGTCTTTGCTTTTCATCACCGAAATAATAGATAGGACCGATTCCCAGAGAGTTTCCGGCAGCAATAGTAGCGGCCTGGGAAGCATCCACTCTGGCCAGCTCTTCAACCGCGATTGCATACGAGATGTAGCCCATATTGGATCCGCCATACTTCTCTGGAACAAAGCAACCCAGCAGCCCTAAGTCCGCCATTTTGCGCGTTAGCTCGGCAGAAAACTCCTCCTTTTCATCCAGTTCTCGGGCGATCGGGGCAATCTGCCTTTCAGCGAAAGCCCGAATCGCCTGGCGCGTTAGATTCTGCTCCTCGCTCAAATCAAAATCCATGGCTCATCTCACCCAAGGGTACTCTCTGCACAGTACACACAAGAATGGTACCTAAGAACTCAACCCCTTTCTTGAAGTGTGTCTGAGCAATGTCGCTACTAAGTCCAGTTGCTCTCAATTTTCCGGCTCCTCGCGCTTCTTATAAAAGTAGATTAAGATTTGAGTACCCCTTCTCCAATAAGCTTCTCATAGCAATCTAGGCATTGGGGATTGCACAGGGCATCCCTGTTCATGACAGGTCTGCCATGGATTATGTTTGTGACAGCGCTTTCGACCTTTTTCATGTTCGTGGTGTAAGGAATATCCGGTACCGCAATGATTCTCGCCGGGACGTGTCTCGGGGAAGCTTTCTCACGGAGATTTCTCTTGATTTTGTTCTCCAGATCTTCCGTCAGATGATATCCTTCAGCCAATTTGACGAAAAGGAGGACACGCTGGTCTCCCCCCCAGCTCTGCCCTATCGCTAAGCTATCAGCAATCTCCGGCAGCCCTTCCATTACGTTATATATTTCGGCTGTACCTATGCGAACGCCGGATGGTTTCAGTACTGAATCAGAGCGACCATAAAAAGTAGCTCCCCCAGTATCACTATGAAATACGATGTAGTCCCCATGACGCCACACACCAGGGTAAACACCAAAATAAGCCTCCCTGTATTTGTGACCAGCCGGATCATTCCAGAAATAAAGCGGCATAGGCGGGGCAGCCGCTTCACAGACGAGTTCGCCCTGTTGGTCAAATACCGGACGACCTTTTCCATCATACGCTTTCACCTTCATACCCAAACCCGGCCCCTGCAATTCACCAGCGTATACAGGTTGAATCGGACTTCCAGTGAAAAAGCAGCCATTGATGTCTGTGCCACCTGAACTGGAATTAAAATGCAGGTCCTTCTTGATTTCCTGGTACACGTACTCAAACCCTTCCGCCGAGAGAACCGAACCAGTTTGCCATATCTCTTTTAATGATGACAAATCATAATCATTAGCCGGCTTAATGTGTTCGTTCCTGAGGTAGTTAATGTAACTGGCGCTGCAGCCAAACATAGTGACTTTTTCATCCTGAATCAATTTCCACATAGCTCCCGGCCCGGGGTAGGCGGGATTACCATCATACAAAATAATGGTGTTACCTGTGGCTAAAGAAGTCAGCATCCAATTCCACATCATCCAGCTACAAGTCGTGATGAAGAACTGAACATCATCTCGCTTCAAATCGGTGTGGATTATTAACTCCTTCAGTTGATTAACCAGAATTCCGGCTGCTCCTTGAACGATGCACTTCGGCTTGCCAGTCGTCCCTGACGAAAACATGATAAACACAGGATGGTCTGCGGGCAACTGTTCAAATTGAATCTCGGGCGTCCCTCCTGATAGGAAATCGTCATAATATACAGAGTTAGGAATACGGCTAATATCGGGTTTTTCTTCTCTATAGCGGGCCACTATCACTTTCTCAATACAGGGTATCCCCTTTACAATTTCAGCAGCGCTGGAAAGGGAATCAAAAGCTTTCCCTTTATAGAAATAGCCATCAGCGGTAAACAAAAGTTTTGGTTCTATTTGACCAAAGCGATCAATAGCTGCTCCAGAACCGATATCCGTGGCACACGAAGCCCAGACAGCACCAATACTCGTGCTGGCAAGCATCGCCACAGCTGTCTCTATCATATTAGGCATGTAGGCAGCTACCCGGTCTCCAGGCTTGAGTCCTATTCCTCGAAGAGATTCTGCCAGGCGTCCTACAGAGTTATACAGTTCGGCGTAACTTATCCTCGCTGATTTTTGAGTTTCTCCTTTGAATATGAAGGCTGTATTCTTATCCCTGTATCTCAACAGATTTTCGGCGAAATTTAGCCTAGCTCCAATAAACCATTTTGCACCCGGCATCTTAGTTACATCGTCAACCACTACCTTGTAGCCTTTGGAAGCCTTCACCCCAACAAAATCCCACACAGAAGCCCAAAAATCCGGTATCTTGTCTACGGACCAGTCGTAAAGCTCCTTATAGGAATGGAAGTTCTGTTTATACCGTTTATTAACAAATTCTTTGAAACTGGTTATATTCGCATTCTTCTTTCGTTCTTCCGTCGGCTCCCAAAGTAACTTGCCCATACCGTCTTCTTCCTGTTCTATTGGTGTTTCTGCTAATCAGCTCGCTACCGATTACCTGTTTAGAACCGGGCATCCGCATCATTGACAACAGGAATCCAGTATATATCAAGAATTGTGTTGGTGAAATCTTCGGTGCGGAAGCCAGCCTTCACTTTCATGCCTATTTCGGGTGTTCCGTATTGCAGATAGCCCTTGAATATAGTGCATACGCCAGGCAACTCAACGTCAACCTGGAAATAGGGGGTAGTGAGTTCTATACCGGCGCCAGCATATTCCACACGCGCATAGGTGTGCACCGTACCGATTACCGGCTGGGGCAGCTCTTCCCAGGTCATGGGCTGGTTACAGTCAGGACAGTCAGCCCGCGGCGGAAGCCACAGCCTGTGCTCTCCACATTCAGGATTGGCGCATCTGGTGGCTAGTAGTCTACCCTCTGTCAGACCTTTGAAGAACGGGGAAAGTTTCCCATAAGTATGCCTGTGGGCCAGACTCCTCGGCCACTCTATCACTATGGCTGGTTCGGATTGAAGCACCTTTGCGGGTTTGCCAGTATACTTGGTTATCTTGCCTTTCGATGCCATAGTTTTCCTCCTTTAAAAAGCCTTCCTGAGAATGCCTACCGTTACATGCGACCCTACGCCAGCGTGAGATACCCAGGCTGCCTGTTTAGCATCAGGTACCTGGAGGCTCTTCCAATCTTCGGGCTTCTTCTTGCCAAAAGACTCCCAAATCTTGGGGTTGCCATGGAACTTATCATACTTGCCCTGTAGTTGCCATAGGCACTCGATTCCTTGAAAGATGCCGGTTGCTCCTACAGCATGCATGGTACCTATCAACCCTCCAGACAGATTGGCTGGACATTTACCACCGAAATAGGCGTCTCCAGATTCAATGTAATCAGGTTCCTGTCCATAGGGACGGAGTCCGATGTCTCCATAAGTTTGAATGTCACTTATGGTAAATGCATCATGCAGCTCCACCAGGTCAAGCTCTTCAAGCGGGTTAGTGATGCCAGCCATTCGGTAAGCAAAATAAGCAGCAAATCGTGCCGCAGCGAAGCTTTCAAATCCCGGCCACCTCTGCCCCTCCTTTTTGTGCAGGCCCTTATACATATCGGGGGTCTCGTGTGGCAGTAACGGGATTTTCATGTCTCTACGGTCCGCTACCCTCAAGGTATGGCTCCCGCCGGCTATGAAAAGCTCGCAAGGTTTATCGGTTAACTTATAGGCAGTTTTTTCATCGCAAAGTAGCATGCAGGCAGCACCATCTGTCATGGCACAGCATTCCAAGAAACGCAACGGGTAGGTTGACATTGGGCTGTTAAGGACATCTTGAATTGTGTATTTGCCTGGTTGCTGGGAATATGGCGAGTAATAGGCATAGAGGTGATTCTTGACTGCCACCTTGGCTCTAGTCTCCTCGGAGAGATTGTAAGCCCAGGCAAAACGGACGGCCATAGGAGCGTAGTAGGCAGCATAAATGCGGGAAAGCCTGGTCTCAAAGTCTTTACAGGCTGCGTTAGCAATGTAGTAGTTGCCTGTTCGCGTATCCACTTCAGACATGCGCTCCCAGCCTACGGCTAACGCCACATCAGCATATCCACTGGCTATCGCCATAGCAGCTGTCAGCACTGTGGAGCCACCGGTAGCCCCGCCAGTCTTGATACCTATATCATACATGGGGTCAAGACCGAGGTAATCAGTGACCTTGGCTTCGCACAGGAGCTGGTCTTGAAAGTGGTCGGCAAATTCACCACAGGCAAGAAAGTTGACTAATCCCTTGATTTCTAACGGAGAGAGCTTCAAATCATTACCCTCTAACATCTGCCGGAATGCCACCATCACTTGCTCTTCGAGCTTCATTTCCGGGCAGAACTTCTTATAATTTGTTAGGCCCCCAGCAACGGCAAATACTTTCCTGCTCCATTTGGGAATGCGCAAATTACCTTCCTTTAAAATAATCACTTGGATGACTCCTTTCTCTGTTTGTTAGCAACACCAGTGTTCTTGTCTACCGTAACTGCCCTCAACATAGCATCGGTCTGTTCCTTTACATATGTTTTGAAAGTCCAGTGTTTTCTCAGATACCAACGCCTGAGGGCCCAGGCGTGCCCAAGAACGACTATATCATGGGCAATCAGCTTGGGATCATCAAGATTAAATTCACCCTCATCAATGCCCCTTGTCAGCAACTTCTCAAATACAGTCAATATACGCGCTTCGGAATCAAAAATGCTTTGCCGGGCATTGACTGGCAGGTTTTTCGTTTCCTGATATGCAAATAGAGTAATATCTTGATTGTCGTCATGCCATTCATAAAATTTTCTCATAAGCCCTACAAGAGCTATCGTCGGGCTTACCGTTGCCAACTCATTGGCACAATCTTCCATGGAACCAGCCTGTTGTGACGTAGTACTATTGATAATCGAATAGAGGATCTCCTCTTTCGAACCAAAATAGTGATACAGAGTACCGGCACTCGTCTCGCAAGCTTTAGCCAACTCACGCATATTGGTTCGGTCATACCCTTTCTTAGTGAATACTTTTGTAGAGCATCGAACTATATGATTTCTGCGCTCTTTGACTAAAGCCTCATCACTGCTAAAAGTGCGTATTGTGAACTCTTCAGATTTTTGCGCGGTTGATTGAACGAACATTCAATCTACAACTATTGTCCGACTATATCATTTGACAGACCTTTTGTCAACAACGTGTCCTGGCTAACAACATGGGCAACACTGGGCAGCATATTTCAGCAAGTTCCCTTTCAATATACTCTATGGGGGCAAGATAGCCCAGGGATTGGTGTGGACGGTTGAAATCATACTCAATAGACCAAAAAGTTTAGCTTACGCATTTCATCTTAGTGTGCATCTAAGTAACATTTCAAGCTTTTGTGGGATGTCGAACAGGTTGGACTATTTCTCATCCTCAACTAATTTTAATTCCGTACTACAACTCTCCTGCCTTTGCCATGGTGTCCATCCGTAAGAAGACTTCGGCAACATTCAGCTTAGAGGCGGTGGGGTCTTCGCCGCGGAACTCTCGCCATAGACGTTCCACGTTGAGCAGAATGCGCTCGCGGTTAGGCCATTGCTTGAATTGCCCCAAGTCAATGTCTTTGGCAGCTTCATCAACGGTCATGCCTTTGTCGAACCGTTTCTTGGCCTCGCGTCGGACAAAGACAAGATAATCGCGACACAGATTCAGCCCCTCCACTCCGCACACCGGCCCATGGCCGGGGACATAGACCTGGGCACCCAGATTCGCCATGGCATCCAGGTTCCTGAGCCAGCCAGCAAAGGACCCTTCCATGCCCAGCGGGGTGGAATACAAAAAAATGAAGTCACCGGCAAAGATGATACCCTCCTCGGGTAGATACAAAATTATGTCGCCCGCAGTATGACCAGGCCCAAAGTGCAGCAGCCGGACTTCCCGCCCATCCATATGCAGTGTAAGCTGCTTGTCAAAGGTGATATCAGCTGGCGTGACCGCGATTCCCCGGAAATCGAATTCAGGGAAGATGGTATTCATCAGGCTGGGGTCCATTATCCCTGTCCCCATTGCCTCATGGCGACAGTATTCATGCGAGATTATAGTAGCCCCCGCAAACACATGGTTCCCCCAGGTATGGTCTCCATGGTGATGGGTGTTGATTAAATAGCGAATCGGCTTATCGGTGACCTTTCTAATCTCGCCCTTGAATCTCTGGGTCAGGCCGACCGTAGCCAGCGAATCAACGACCACCACATAATCTTTGCCCACAATGAATCCAGCATTGTTCCAGTACCAGGTAGCTTTTGCCTGAATATAGGCATAGATATTGGGAGCCAACTGCTTGACCCCCGGTTCCCAGGTTGGAACTGTGTATTCTTTGTTCATAGTAGTGTCCCCCCTTTTTAACCCTGCTTAATTCCGATCATCCAGGATGCTAGGCAGCGTGCAAAGCATCCTGTAGACAGAAATATCAACGGGTGAACATGCGCTTCGGTGGCTTCTCTCCAACGCGGTTCCTGAGAATGCCGATACTTTCCACCTCCAGCTCGATGACATCGCCTGGCTGAATCCAACGGTTGAGTTCCATACCACAACCACCTTCCACCGTCCCCGAGCCTAAGAAATCACCGGGATATAGCGTCTCCTCCATGGAAGCAAACTCAATAATCTGAGGCCATGTCCAGTAAGCTGTGCTGCTGTTATTATCAGACCATAACTCACCGTTGATACGTGCCATCATCCTCAGGTTCTTAGGGTTAACCTCCTCAGGAGTCACCAGGCAAGGCCCCATGACACTACAGGTGTCCTTGCCCTTGGTTGGACCGAGGCCGCCTGCCAGCATCTCCTGCAACTGGATATCACGGGCACTGATGTCGTTGAAGATAGTATAGCCAGCAATGTACTCCTCTGCTCGTTCTCTTGGGATGTTCTTGCCCTCCTTGCCAATATAGATGCCGTATTCCAACTCGTAGTCCAGCAAATCGGTGAAGGCAGGCCAGAGAATGACTTCGTCGGGGCCGATGACAGTGTCAGGATTCCCCTTATAGCATACCGGTATCTCATACCAGCCTTTGTCAAGTTGCCTCTTCCCGGAAAAGCTGGCGTGGCCCTCGAAGGCGAGATAATCCCGAAGGGAATTCGGCCGCGGCACTGGCGCCTTCAGCTTGACCTCATTCATCTCGTAGACTATCTTTTCACCCTGGGGACCAAGCAAGCTGCCTTTGACTTGGTATTTCGTCACATAGTCGATGGTCATCTCGGCCTTGTCTTTTCCTTCTTTTCCTCTTCGGAAGAAGGCAATCATGTCGGGTGGAAGCATTGCTGCCGCTAGTTCATAGGCCTGACTATTGCCATACTCATCAGCCAGGTAGCGCATATAGCCCATATTGAGATCAATAAGCTTATTCTGGTGCATGGCGCCGATGCGTTGTATCTGACCAACTGGTGTGGAAACCCCGAAAGTCACTAGCTTCATTTCCTCCTCCTTTCCCCTGTAGCCCCTGCATACTATCGGCTTCTCGTATGGTATGTCAAGATATCACCATTTTGTACAATCCAGGCAAATGTGCAATCTCACCGTCGGGTATCCTCTGCACCTCTGCCTGGCTGCCCGAAACCTTTATAAAGCCAGGCCGGCCTGATATCCCTCGCTGTTAGCTTCCAGTATTCTCCGCGGTTTGGCAGAATTGCCTACGCAGTATATTTCAGGGACTTTACCTTCCAGGGCTTTGTATAGGCGATCATTCGCCTTGTAGCCGACGGCTATAATGACTGTGTCGGCTGGAATGGTTTCCTTCTTGCCCTCAGCAGTAGTTACTCGAACACTGCCTTCTCTTATCTCTTCGCAGGTCGCGCTGGTCAGCAGGGTCACCTTTTTGCTCCTCAGCCCATCCATGAGTCGGCGTCTTGTCATGAATAACATGTCGCTAGCCATCCGTTTCAATATTTCTATGATGGTCACCGTCTTTCCCTGTCCCGCCAGATAGTGCCCCGTCTCACAGCCAACCATCCCCCCACCGATGATGACCACATTCCGCCCTGCCTTGGCTTTGCCCGAGAGCACATCCTGAGCAGTAACCACATTTGCTTTATCAATGCCAGGTATGTCAGGCATGGCTGGAGTGCCTCCTGTGGCTATCACAACGGCATCTGGATTCCCTTCAGTAACGATTTCAGCAGTGGCATCTGCATTAAGCTTAACTTCCACTCCAGCTTTCTCAACTTGATTGACCAGATAGTCTATCCAGGGGAAGATATCGCCCTTAAATGGAGGTAAAGCAGCTGTATTCAGTTGCCCACCCAGCTTCGCATCCTTTTCAAACAGAGTAACCTTGTGACCTCTCTGTGCCGCCACAATGGCAGCCTGCATGCCGGCTGGACCACCACCCACTACAACCACTTTTTTGGCCTTTCTCACGGGCTTAATTTGGTATGCTTTCTCCCTGCCCAGCGTGGGGTTGACGACGCAGGTGACACCCTCGCCACGTTCATCGAAGGCCAGCCGTTCAATACACTCCATACAGCCTATGCATGGGATAACTTCATCAAGCTTTCCTTCAGCCACCTTATTGGGCAGGTCCGGGTCGGCTAAAAGACGCCTGCCTATGGCTATAAGGTCAGCTTTGCCCTCCTCGAGAATCTTTTCGCCAAGCTCAAGGTCCAGTCTGCCCACCGCAATTACCGGCACCTTGGTTAGCTTCTTGACCTCTTCAGCCAGAGGTATCAGAAAGCCCGGAGTATCCGGAATTGGAGCGGTTGTTATATAAGATCCAGCGCCATAAGCCGATACGTGAAGCGCTTGAGCCCCTGCCTCCACTACCAGCGGTACCATCTGTTTGGTCTCCTCAATGGTAATCCCGTTCTCCACTCCCCATTCCTGGGCATTGAACCTGACCCAAACAGGAAAATCTGGGCCTACTTCCCTTTTAATAGCCTGAAGTATCTCTACCAAAAATCTTGCCTTATTCTTAACCGAGCCACCGTATTTATCTTTGCGCTGGTTGGTAGCCGAGGAGAGAAAGGCGGCGACAATGTACTGGTGAGCACCGTGAATCTCTACTCCATCAAAGCCAACCTCCCTGGCTCGTCTGGCAGCCGAAGCAAACCATTCTACCCTTTCAGCAATTTCTCCCACAGTTAATTCATGAGGAGGTTCTCCCGAGATGCCCATAACTCTGGCGGGCATTATTAGCGGGGATGGACTCACCTGCACTACCTTTCCGCCCCAGTTCTCCAAGGTGGCATGCATTATCTGGATAGCTATCCTGGCATTGTATTTATGAGCGGCATCCGTGAGTTTTTGCCATCCGGGAATAAACTTATCATCTCCCAGAGATGCCTGGTAAGATGAAGATGCTTGGAGAGACGTAGTACATCGCAGGCTGGGAGCGCTTCCTTCGACAATAATCAGTCCTACCCCACCTCTAGCCCTTGCCTCATAGTAATCGAGCATCCGCTGACCAACAGCGCCGCCTTTTTCGGCATAGTTGGTTCCCATCGGTGGCATGACTATGCGATTCTTCAGTTGCATTTGGCCTATGCTCGTTGGCTCAAAAACTTTCTTGAATCGAGCTTCAATCATCGCTGGCTCCTTCCTTTATTTAAAAAACGTATTCCATTTTTGCTTTCCAAGTTTACCACAAAACCAGAATCCACCACCCACACTTTTGGCCTCACTCTGATTTGTACAATATTATGAGCGCAGCATTATGAGCGCAGCTTCGAAGCGCACTTGGGGGATTCTAGTTTGGTCTCCTTGTTAGCACTAATGGTGACCATGCGAACAACACAAAAGCGAGCAAAACCTACCGCTTCACCTGCATTGGCAAAGGGGCATCAGTGAACCATGCATGGATGATAGAATGTGAATCCCGGCCTTTACGCTAGCCGACAACAAACCTGACGAGAGCCAAAAGCACTTTAGACGGTTTCTAGAAAAACTTATTTTTTGCTGTAATTCCGCGGAGCATTTGTACGTTTCCGCCCCTTGCTCCCTCGAGCCCTCTTCTTTCTGAAGTAGAACCCCACCAATCCAACCACTACGACCGCCCCTATAATCCCCCCAATTAAAGCCCAATTGACTGGTGGTTTCTTCTCAAAATGAGCTCTTATGGAATAGTAGCCCTCCATAGTAACGGTAGTTGAGGCAGCAGTGGTATCAGCAATGGTGCCCGCATTACCAGTCCAGCGAACAAAGCGGTAGCCTTCCTCGGGCTCGGCCACCAGGTCAACCACCGTCTCGGGAGCATAGGTAAAAGCTCCTTCTCCAGGCGTGGTTACCACCCCTCCAGCAGTGCTGTAGATATTCAGCACGCACTGGGACAGCGGTACATCAAGCCCCAGATCCCATTTGGCAAGCTCGGCATCAAGGCCTGCAGCGACCACGCTACTATCGGACTTCAGTCCCACGGTATGATAGTAACCCGCAGCGACCTGCACGATATCTGCCCAGTCACCAATATCACACTCCCCATAGCGGTTGTCTCCTACGGCAACCACCGTGTGATCGTCTTTAACCCCAAGCGTGTACCAGCAGCCTGTGGCGACTCGAATGATGTCCGTCCAATTGCCGACATTGCACTGTCCATATAGGTTGTGCCCCACGGTGACTACAGTGCCGTCAGACTTCCGCCCCACCGTATGCCAGTAGCCCGCGGCGATCTGGATGATGTCTGTCCAGTTGCCGACAGTGCACTGAAGATCCTCGTTGTCGCCGACGCCCCCCACGGTGCCGTCAGAGGCTCGTCCCACCGTATGAAACCCGCCCGCAGCGACTTCGACGATGTCTATCGCGCCAGTAACATTGCACTGCTTATAGTCATTTCGTCCGATAGCAACCAAAGTGCCATCAGACTTACGTCCCACCGTGTGATGGCATCCCGCAGCCACCTCAACGATATCTGTCCAGTTACCTACATCGCACTGCCCATGGTTGTTCTGTCCCACAGCTACCACAGTCCCATCCGACTTAAGCCCCACTGTGTGATACCCGCCCGCAGCGACCTGAATAATGTTCGTCCAGCTACTAACATCGCACTGCCCGTAGTCGTTACGTCCCGCCGCGACCACGGTGCGGTCGGACCTTAGCCCTACCGTGTGGTAGTAGCCTGCAGCGACCTGGATGATATCCTTCCAGCCACTAACGGCGCATTGCCCATAGATATTTCGTCCCGTAGAAACAACGGTGCCGTCGGACTTTAGCCCCACCGTATGCCAGTAGCCCGCGGCGATCTGGATAATATGTGTCCAGCTACCAATGGAGCACTGCTCAAAGTCATTCCGCCCCACAGAAACTACGGCGCCGTCGCGCTTTAGCCCCACCGTGTGATAGCGACCGGCGGCAACTTGGATAATGTCCTTCCAGCCGTCGACATCACACTGCCCATCTTCATTACTTCCAACGGCAACCACAGTGCCATCAGACTTAAGCCCCACCGTATGATGCCAGCTTGCGGCGACCTGGATAATTTTCCTCCAGCCACCAACATCGCACTGCCCCTCCTCATTATTTCCCACGGCGACCACGGTGCCATTAGATTTAAGCCCCACCGTATGACGGTGGCCAGCGGCAACCTGTATGATATTCTTCCAACTACTGACATCACACTGCCCAAATTCATTGCTTCCTGCGGCAATCACAGTGCCATCAGCTTTAAGCCCCACTGTGTGATACCCGCCCGCAGCAACCTGAATAATGTCCGTCCAGTTGCCGACATCACACTGCTTATCTTCATTATGTCCCACAGCAACCACGGTGCCCTCGGTCTTTAACCCTACCGTGTGATACCCGCCCGCAGCAACCTGAATAATATCTGTCCAGTCGCCAACATTACACTGCCCATAGCTGTTACGTCCTACAGCGACCACAGTGCCGTCGGTCTTTAACCCTACCGTGTGATCTGCACCTGCAGCAACCATGGGCGTTACCTGCCCTTGAAGCGTATTCAGTGCCATTGCCGAAGCAGCTCTGAAGCTATCTACCGCCGAATGAGCAACGGCGTGGTCATCCATCATAGACATAGGTGCTGATGAACCTTCGGCTGCCGACGCAGCTAGAATAAGGCTAAAGACCAGAGCAATAGAGAGTAAAGCTGGTATAAGCATTTTTCTATTTTTCATTGCTACCTCCTATTATCCGTCGAGGCTGTTTAATAATCCCCCTGCTATTCTTCAGTCGCCCAGGGCGACTGAAGAATATAGAGACTCTTCTCCTTCGCTTCACTCAGGGTCAGGGTGACAATTAAGCGGCCTCAATAGTTTAGTGTTTCCAGAATCTCTAGCTTATAGTACTATTATATCACCTTCCCATATATCACCTCTCACACTGTTAGGGGATTTTTTCTCAAGATTTTTCCCGGTCCTATCATGATTTCATCTGTCTTGGTAAAAAAGCCAGTAAATTGAGTGGTAGGGGCTGAGCGGCAGCCCTCAAACCAACTGGCACCAGAAAACGGTATTGAACGCTGCCATTGCGAGACTGACTCTCCCTTTTGTCGTTGCGAGGCTGACGAAGTCAGCCGAAACAATCTCTCGGTGTGGCATGAGATTGCCACGCTTCGCTCGCAATGACAGGTAAAATTGCGTCGGGATTTATGCGGGTGACTATAGATAGTGATGCCCACTTTGGTAGATGCTCATTGTGATGGTAAAGAAATTTTTGACAGGCAGAAGTCTCTCGTTTGGGGCTCTCGGCGCAAATGCTATAATCTAACCGATGCCGCAGAAGTTTGCCCACCTTCACGTCCACACTGAGTATAGCTTGCTCGATGGCATGTGCCGCATCCCCCAGCTTATTGCCCGAACCAAAGAGTTGGGCATGGACAGCCTTGCTATCACTGACCACGGCGCAATGTATGGCGTCATCGATTTCTATGTGGCGGCTAAGGAAGCAGGTATAAAACCAATCATTGGCTGCGAAGTCTATGTCGCCGAGACCGATTGCCATAGCCGGGAGCCGGCTCACAAAAACGCCTATCATCTTACTTTACTGGTCAAGAATGAAAAGGGCTACCGCAATTTGCTCCAACTGGTTACTAAAAGCCACCTTGAGGGATTTTACTATAAGCCCAGGGTAGATAAGGAGCTTCTCAAGCTTCATCATGACGGGCTTATTGCCCTTTCCGGGTGTGCTCGGGGGGAACTGGCTCGACTTATCCTCGAAGGGCGAAACGACGAGCTTGCCAGGACAGCTTCATGGTACAAGGAAGTCTTCGGTGATTACTACCTGGAGATTCAAAGGCATCCTATCCCTGAACTGGAGCAAATCAACCAGGAGCTTATTTCGCTGTCCACTAAACTCAATATACCCCCGGTAGCCACCTTCGATGTGCATTACGTTGATAAAAAAGACGCCCCAGCCCATGAACTCCTTTTGTGTATACAGACGAATACCACTGTTTATGATGAAAAAAGGCTGAAGATGGCTGGCGATTTCTTCTACCTGAAAAGCCCTGAAGAGGTGGAACAACTGTTTGCTGACTTACCTCAGGCTGTGGAGAATACTCAAGCTATTGCTGATATGTGTCAGCTGGAGCTGGATTTCACCAAGCTACATCTGCCACAGGTGGAATTGCCCGAGGGCAGAAAAGCTGATGATTTCCTGGCTGAGCTCTGCTGGCAGGGCCTGGGAAAACGTTACCAGGAGCCCGGCTCAGAGGTCAAGGAACGGCTTAGCCACGAGCTTGATGTCATCCAGAAGACAAGGTTTGCCCATTACTTCCTCGTTGTTTGGGATATAATCTCCTTTACCAGAGAACGGGGCATCTATTTTGGTGTTCGGGGAAGTGCTGCTGCCAGCCTGGCTCTTTATTGCCTGGGCGTCACTGATGTAGACCCACTAGCATATGGGCTTGTTTTCGAACGATTCCTTAATGTCGAGCGCCGCGAGCTCCCTGATATTGACCTTGATTTTCAGGACGACCGCCGTGATGAAGTCCTGGCCTACGTTAACCAGAAATATGGCTCCGACCACGTAGCTCAAATTATTACCTTTGGCACCATGGGAGCCAGAGCAGCGATAAGAGACACGGGGCGGGCTTTAGGCATGCCTTATGCTCAGGGTGATCGGGTAGCCCGACTCATTCCTCTGGAGCTGACCATAACCCTGGATAGGGCTCTGGAACAGAGCAGGGAGCTTTATGACATTTATCACCAGGATGCAGCAATACGTAACCTGATTGACTCAGCTAGGAAATTAGAGGGATTGGTCAGGCACGCCAGCACCCATGCCGCCGGTGTGGTTATAGCACATGAGCCCTTAATCGAATATGTGCCACTACAACTGCTGGGAAAGGGTGAGCAGCGCACTGTCATGACTCAGTTCCACATGGGGAACATCGCCCGCCTGGGACTGTTAAAAATGGATTTTCTGGGACTATCTAATTTGACCATCCTGACCAAAGTTAAAGAAATTATTGCCAAAAATCGTGGAATCTCCCTGGATTTGCAGCATATTCCTCTCGACGATGCCAGGACCTTTGAGTTGCTTGCCTCGGGGGAAACCAAAGGCATCTTCCAACTGGAAAGCGCCGGCATGCGCCGCTATATCAAGGAACTCAAGCCCACTAACTTCAGCGATATCTCAGCTATGGTGGCACTCTATCGCCCTGGCCCCATGGAACAAATTCCCACTTTTATCAGGGCCAAGCAGGGTGTTGCCCCTATTCATTATCCCCATCCCATTCTAAAAGAGATTCTAGAAGAAACCTACGGAGTTATCGTTTATCAGGAGCAGGTAATGTTTATCGCCCAGGCTCTAGCCGGCTATAGTCTGGGCCAGGCTGACATTTTTCGTAAAGCTATGGGTAAAAAGATACCTGCGGTGATGAAGAAAGAGGAGCGTAATTTCATCGGCGGAGCGAAAAAAAATGGCATACCGACGGAATTAGCCGGGGAGGTATTTTCCCTGATCGAGCCTTTCGCCGGCTACGCTTTCAACAAAGCCCACAGCGTTAGCTATGCCCTCATTGCTTACCGCACTGCCTATCTTAAGGCAAATTACCCAATTGAGTACATGGTTGCCTTGCTCGACACTTACTCGGATAATATGGAAAAGGTCCGTTCGGCGATTGCTGAATGCCGGAGGTTGGGCATCAAAGTGCTCCCACCGGACATTAGTAAGAGCCATGCTAGCTTCGCCATTGAGAAGGATGATGAAAATAATCCCGCCATCCGCTTTGGACTGGCTTCTACTAAAAATGTCGGCTTTTCCCCAGTTGAGCATATCTTGTCTGGCCGGGACTCAGAGGGCGATTTTAAGTCCATAGAAGACTTTTGCTATCGAACCGACCTTCATAACATCAATAAGAAAGTATTAGAAAGCTTGATTAAAGTTGGTGCCTTTGATTCCCTGGGCAGCCGTAAGACGCTACTCGAGTCCCTGAATAAAATTATCTCCCTGGCTCAAGCGAAACAAAGAGAAAAGGAATCGGGACAGGTTAGCATGTTTGATGTATGGGGTCAAAGCTCCCCTGCCCCCTGTATTGGCTATGAGCAAGCCGAGGAAGAGGTATCCACCAAGCAAAAGCTTATCTGGGAAAGAGAGCTGTTAGGAGTTTATTTCTCTCAACCCCTTGACTTCCTCGCCAGGGAACCATCCTCACCGGGTACTGTTTCCTGCGGCGAAATCAATATGGACATGGTTGATGAAACGGTTACCGTGACGGGAATGGTGGTCTCGGTACGCCAAGCCCACACCAAGGATAACCGCCCCTTTGTTGTCGCTTCAATCGAAGACCTGGATGCCAGTATCGAGGTCATCGCCTGGCCCAGGCTCTACGAGAGCACCCAGGGGATATGGCAGGAGGGCAACATTCTCACCATCAAGGGTGTAGTGAAGGTCAGGGATGGGGAAGTGCAGTTAAACTGTCAAGAGGCGATGCTCCTCCCTGTGAGGCAAGAGGTGCTAAAGGAACCCCAGCGTCGCCATGTCATGATAGCTATCAACCAGTCGGGCGACGCAGAAAAAGACATCGAATGCCTCCATAAAATTATGGATATCCTCAAGAGTTATCCCGGGCAAGATAGAGTTTCTCTGGCTGTTGTCAGCGAGGATGAACTAACTAACCTGGAGATACCGGAGACAACAATCAATTACTGCCCCGAATTAGCTGGAGAATTGAGCAGGATAGTAGGCGAAAGCAACTTCAGGCTTGAACTATAGGTCAAGCCTGAGCCACGAAGCAATCTAGAAAAGGAATTGCCTGGGCTGCGAGGTCGCTGGAAATAGACGCTGTCTTCATTTCTTGCTATATTTGAATTTTATGTTTAACTTAATTCCTTCAGGCAGTGTTAGCTCAGCTTCGGGATTCCTGGCTGGGGCGGTGCATGCTGGAATAAAAAGCGAAGACGAGCTTGATTTAGCTATTCTTTGCTCCGAAGTGCCCTGCAAGGCTGCCGGCGTTTTTACTACCAGCCAAATTAAATCAGCTCCAGTTATTCTATCTCAGAAGCATATAGCAAAAGGGCGAGCGCAGGCTATAGTGGTAAATTCCGGTTGTGCCAATGCTTGCATGGGTGGGCAAGGACTGGCAGATGCCCTGGAAATGGCAAATCTCGCAGCAGCCAGGCTAGGCATATCTCCTAAGGAAGTCCTTGCCGCCAGCACAGGGATCATTGGTGTGCCCTTGCCCATGGATAAAATCAGGACTGGAATTCCTAAAATAAAGCCAACCAGAGGAGGAGGCCACGATTTTTGCCGGGCAATAATGACCACGGATACCAGACCCAAAGAAATGGCCGTCCAGTTAGATTCAAAAGGAACTAAGTTCACCATTGGTGGAGTAGCCAAAGGGATAGGTATGATTCATCCCAACCTGGCTACCATGCTTTGCTTCATCGCCACCGATGCTGTGGTGAGTGCTGATTTCCTGCCAGCAGCATTACAAAAGGCGGTGGACTGCTCTTTCAACATGGTAAGTATTGATGGCGATACCAGCCCCAACGATTGTGCATTCTTATTAGCCAACGGATTAGCTGGTAACGAACCTATTGACTTCGATAATGGCGGCGATTTCCAGGAAGCCATAACTGCAGTTTGCACTCATCTGGCTAAGTCCATGGCTCGGGATGGAGAGGGAGCCACAAAACTTATTGAAGTCACGGTAGAAGGAGCGGAAGACCCGGTTTGGGCTCGCCAGGCGGCTCGGACCATCGCCAGCTCACCGCTGGTGAAAGCAGCCATCCATGGCAGTGACCCCAACTGGGGTCGTATCGTTGCTGCCCTGGGGCGAAGCGGGGCAAGGGTGAGAGAAGACAGACTGGATGTCTATTTGAATGATGTTTGTGTCATGAAGCAGGGTTGCCCCACCCAATTCAGCAAAGCAGAAATGATATCGGCTTTGAGCAACAGCGATAATGTGCTCATAAGGCTATGCCTGCATTTAGGAGACGGCCAGGCCACCGCCTGGGGCTGCGACCTCTCCGAGGAATATGTTAGGATAAATAGCAGGTATACCACATAATGCAAAAGAAAATCATTGTAGTCAAGATTGGCGGCAGCACCCTGGGCAACCACGATACTACCTTGGAAGACCTGGTGCAGCTTCAGAAACAGGGTAAGTCCCTGGTAGTGGTTCACGGCGGCGCCAAGGTGACTTCCGAGTGGCTGGCCCGCCTTGGCATTCCCACCAGCTTTGTAAACGGGTTGAGGGTTACCGATGCCGAGACCCTGAAGGTGGTGGCTGCGGCGTTGGGTGGGCTGGTCAACAAAGAACTGGTAGTAGCTATCCAGGCCCTGGGGGGAAGGGCGGTAAGCCTAAGTGGCTGCGACGGCAACTTGCTCTGGGCAAGCATCAAGAGCCCCGAGCTGGGCTATGTCGGCGAAATTGTCGCCGTTGACCCCACTCCGTTGAAGCTATTGCTGGATGCCGGCTATATGCCATTGGTCGCGCCCGTAAGCTTCGGCTCGGTTGAAGGCCGGACGATGCTGCTCAATGTTAACGGGGATACCGCAGCCGGGGAAATTGCCGCGGCATTAGCCGCAGAGAAACTTATATTCCTGACCGACGTTGATGGTATTCACGATGGGTCGGGGAAGGCGATCCCCAGGCTCAACCTGGCTGAGGCCAAGAATATGCTCGTCTCTGGCGCAGCTTCAGGAGGCATGGTCCCTAAAATAGAAGCCAGCATTAGAGCCCTGACTACCACGCAGGTCGTGCGCATCATAGATGGTAAAATTTCCCATGCTTTACTTCATGATGTTACCGGACAGGCTCGGCAAGCTAAATCAAGAGGTACAACAATTGTCCCAGAATAATTGGCAAGAGTTAGAGCAGAAGCTATTTCTGAGAACGGTGAACAGAGTCCCCGTAACCTTGGTTCGCGGCCAAGGAGCTTGGGTCTGGGATGACCAGGGCCGAGAATATCTCGACTTCGTTGGCGGCTGGGCAGTAAACAGCCTGGGGCATTGCCCGCCGGTGGTCGTCGAGGCTCTGGAAAAGCAAGCTAAAACCCTGATCCAGGCGTCGAACCAGTTTTATACCATCCCTCAGATAGAGCTGGCACAGCTTCTAATTGAGCACAGCTGTCTCGACAGAGTTTTCTTTTGCAACAGTGGCGCTGAAGCTAATGAAGGGGCAATAAAACTGGCTCGCAGGTATGGAAAGCTTCGACTCAACGGCGCCTACCAGGTCATTACTACTTACAGTTCGTTTCATGGGCGGACTCTGGCTATGACTGCCGCAACAGGGCAAACTAAGTTTCAGGAGCCTTACATTCCTCTGCCTGAGGGCTTTGTCAACGTGGAATACAACAATGTCGAAGCGGTCAAGCGGGCAACCAGTGAGCAAACCTGTGCTGTAATACTGGAACCAGTCCAGGGAGAAGGTGGGGTGAACATACCTAGCGATGACTATCTCAAAAAGGTGCAAAGCTGGTGTCGGGAAAAGGGAATCCTTCTTATTCTGGATGAAATCCAGACGGGCATCGGTCGAACGGGAACCCTCTTCGCCTATGAGCAGTATGGGGTCGAGCCAGACATAATGACTTTGGCTAAGGGACTGGGCAGTGGTGTACCCATTGGCGCTTTCTTAGCCAAAGAAAATGTCTCCCTTTTTTCTCCAGGCGAGCATGGCTCTACCTTTGGTGGCAACCCTCTGGTTTGTGCCGCCGCTCATGCCGCCCTGAAATACATCATTGCTAACGACATACCGGGAAAGGTTAAGCGAGTAGGGGATTATTTTATGACCAGGCTGGAAAGCCTGAAGCAGCAGTTTGATTTTATCACTGAGCTAAGAGGCCGGGGACTTCTGATAGCTTTGGAATTTAACCAGGAAATCGCCGGGAAGCTGGTACTGGCTTGTATTGACAGAGGCTTATTGGTTAACGAAGTAAAGCCGAATGTTCTGCGCTTTATGCCTCCCCTTATCATCACTGAAAAGGAGGTGGACAAAGCGATAGGCATTTTAGGGGATGTGTTAAGGGAAATAGGAAATGCTAAAAGAACTGCAAAATGATTTGTTAGAGTTTAGATATTAGGACTTCTCCGGAGGAGGTTATGAAATGGCAGACAAAGTAGTATTGGCCTACAGCGGCGGTCTGGATACATCCGTGGCGATAAAATGGCTTGAAGAAAGATATAGCTCGAAGGTCATCACCCTCACCGTGGATATAGGCAATGTGCCTGATTTTGAGGCTATTAGACAAAAAGCGCTCAAAGTCGGAGCCATAAAAGCGCTGGTAGTCGACGCCAAGGAAACCTTTATCGAGTCGTTTGTTTTCCCCGCCCTTCAGGCCGATGCCGTTTATGAGGGACAGTATCCCTTAGCCACAGCCCTGGGCCGTCCTCTCATCGCCCGACTCCTGGTGGAAACAGCTAAGAAGGAAGGGGCAACAGTGGTAGCTCACGGCTGCACCGGCAAGGGCAATGACCAGGTGAGGATTGATGTAGGCGTAGCCGCTTTAGCCCCCGAACTTAAGGTAATAGCTCCAGCTCGGGCATGGAATATGACCCGGGAGCAAACAATTGAATATGCCCAGGCCCACAATATTCCTGTCCCTATCACCAGGGCCAGCCCGTATTCCATCGACGAGAACCTTTGGGGCAGGAGCATTGAATGCGGCGTGCTGGAACACGCCTGGAATGAACCACCCGAGGATATCTTCCTGTGGACAAAGTCGCCTGAAAAAACACCGGCTCGGCCTGCTTATCTGGAGATTGGCTTTGACCACGGGATACCGGTAAGCCTTGATGGCCAAAAGTTAGACGGCGTCGCCCTTGTCCAGAAGGTTCATGACCTGGCTGGTCAGCATGGCATAGGCCGGATTGACCACATTGAAAATAGACTTGTGGGCATAAAATCGAGGGAGGTTTATGAGGCGCCGGCCGCCGTGGTCCTGCTGAAAGCGCACCAGGCTCTAGAAGACCTGGTGCTGGCAAAGGAACAGCTCCGCTTCAAGGCAAAGGTCGCCGCTGAGTATGCCGACCTCATCTACAATGGGCTGTGGTTTACAGGTATGCGCCGGGACTTAGCCGCCTACGTGGAAAGCACACAAAGGTACGTCACCGGCACCATAAAGGTAAAGCTCTTCAAAGGTAACTGCCAGATAGTGGGTAGAAAGTCGCCCTATTCCCTTTATGACTACAGCCTGGCTACTTACGATAAGGGCGATGCCTTTGACCAGAGTGCCTCCCCCGGCTTCATCCACATCTGGGGCCTGCCGGCGAGAACCCAGGCCAAGGTGCAGCCAGAACCACCCGAATGACGATAGCTTCGTATTCTGGGGAAATAATACCTGATTTGTAGTAGGCCTAATCGGTATGGTGTCCTTGGAATTCAGTAAGCGACAGTGAATCGTTCGCGAATGTGTTGCGGATGCTCAAGTTCATCGAGCATGGCAACGGCGTAGTCCTGTGTGGAGATTTTGCTTTCGCCTTCTTCGTTCTTAAGAAGCTGGTCTTTCCCAACTCGGTAATGCCCCGTCCGTTCTCCGGCGGCGATTGAGGCTGGCGGACTTAAGAATGTCCACTCAAGTTTTTTTTCTTTTTTTAGCATGTAAAGTGTTTCCCTGGTTGCCAGCACTCCTTTTTTCACCTGCTCCGGGAAACTCACCGTATCCATAAGCTGCACGCCAGGGGCGACTTCAAGAGTTCCCGCCCCGCCGACAACCAGCAATCTTTTGATTCCCGACTTCTTGACCCCGCTGATAATCGCCTTATAACCCTTGATTTGCTCATTGTAGATATCTGGATTGCTCCAGCCGGGATTGTAGGCACTTATGACCGCGTCATGACCTTTCACAAGTTCGTCGACCTTATCTTTAAGAATGTCCGCTTTCACGACGGTAAGACGCGGGTTCCGCACAGTTATCTTCTCAGGGTGGCGCACAATCGCAGTTACCTGATTACCCCGCGCCAGGGCTTCATCGCGAATGAATGCTCCAATCTGTCCGCTTGCTCCGATGATTGCTATTCTCATAAATGTAACCCTCCTTTACGGTATTCTGGGGAAATAATACCTGATTTGTAGCAGGCATGATTGGTATGCCGTCCCTGGGATTCGCATTCACCCAGGGTACGTGTTCCCTGATATGGCCAGGTAAATCTAGTCCAGACTGAAGAGAGGATACCGGTCCGTTGTCAACAAAAAAGCGTATGCAGCTACTCTCAGCGACCATCGGGATACACCAACTACGAAGTCAAATAAACCTCTAGGATAGCGACCGGTAAACAAGATGGCAAACCAGGCTATCACCATGCAGACGAGGGCTGCAATCACCAAGATGGCTAGGATGATGTAGTGTGGGATAGCTAGAAACCACTTCACTAGTGGTAACCCACGGCTCAGGTCTTTCGGGACATCTGGATATGGGATCTCAATGTGAACCGACTGCTCTTCGTCAGTTGACGGGTATACATCTGTAAGCAGACCAAGATAAGTGGCAACACGTGTGCCGAACTTAGTTAATGCTACATTCCAATCAAACCACCACTTGGGGTATTTTTGCCGGAAAAGAATCATGAGTACGATTGGCAGAAACAGGATACCTCCCGCAGCAAATAGCCAGGTCCAATCATTCGGTGGACTCCACTCAAAGCTCCCACCACTTACCAAAGCCAGAATAATAGCGATTGGAATTACTGTGAAGATCCTGAAGAACGTGGTTAACCGGTTAAGAGGTCTGTCCGGGTAATCGATTGTCAAAGTAACGGGATACGTGGGCGGGGTCGGCGACGTTTTTGTTGTCATTGTTATTGATACCTCCCTTTATGTTTTGGCCTATAATCTGTTCACTTTCCAATTTAAGCATGCCCTATAATTTGGCGCAAGAGGCATTCTGGGGAAATAATACCTGATTTGTAGTAGGCCTAATCGGTATGGTGTCCCCGGAATTCTTGCCTAACAGTCTGGCTGCATCATGGGGGATCCTACGTTACAGCCTTTTTGTGCTTTCTCCTGCGGAAGACCAGGAATACTATTCCCGCCACAATAATTGCCAGTATTAAGAGAAGCCACCCTACCAAGGGGAAAGTCCAGGTTTTGTTGATGCGCCCGGCAACACCTTCATAGTAATCGGGTATTTGGGGTACACCGTCCACTCCCGGCAGCTGGGCTGCGGCGTAACTCACCACCGCCTCCCATACTTTGAGCTCTCTTCCATCGGCATGATGCACTATCAGTTCGTCCAGTCTTTCCAGCGGTACCGGCTCTCCATCGGCGTTTTTGGGGACTACCTCCAACTGAGGCAGCATATCTGTCACCAGTGGGAGGAAGAGCAGGAGATAGGCGTCAGTAACCAGGTGGTACAACTTTTTATCTCCGCGCTTTAAGGGGACATACCCCTCACCGTTTACAGGTTGAATCCCATCACCCGTGTAAAGCTCTGCTCTGGTAACCGCACGGGTCGTGGGAATAGGCAGGTTTACAAAAGGTATGGTCAAGAGCACTGCATTGGCGGGGTTGTAGCTGTACCGCAGGCCGGAGAACTGTAGAAAGAAAGAATCTCCCATAAACTCCTGCAGCAGTATGTTTATCTCCAGCACACGGCGCACTTCTTCGCCGGTGAGATAGACAGATACAATGGGACAACCTGGGTAGCCGTCGAGTCCGTGTCCCATGCCTGTAGCCTCGACAATCTCGTAGAAAGAAACGTTTCCTCCAGAGTGTTCCATGGTGCCGGGAAGGATGCTCTTCCTGATGCAGCCATTAGCCTGAGCTGCTACGTCGACCCTCTTGCTGATAACCTCCTGGGCAACCATGCGCATGGCGTCGGTAACGAAGTTGCCGAGCGGAGTTTCACTCTGGGGCGGCTGGTTGGACAGGATAAAGTCAGACCTGGCTACCGTACTCATGATATCGTCGAATTTGCCGCCGGTCATTTCATCGATGTGCGCATTCAAGATGAGGGTATATTCCCGGACCAGGGCATCGATTTCCGGATGGCAGGCAAAGCTGTCGTCAATGGGAATAAGAAAGGGGCGGTCGTTTTCTTCGTTGCACACCCGTACCTTGCCGGTGTTGGAGTTGTACGCCAGTTCAAGTTGCCCCAGGTACCTTCCCAGGGAACCAGCCTGGACAATGATGGTAGCGCCCTGTAAGACTGGCTTATACAGGGCGGTCTCACTGTGGCCGCCTACGATTACGTCGATACCCGGGACCTCTCGTGCCAGTTCCCGGTCCTCATCCACGCCAGAGTGAGTTATGCCCACGATGACATTTGCACCCTGTTCTTTCAGCTCATCTACCGCCTGGCGGGCCGCCTCGTACTGGTCCAGGAACTGCACGTCCCCGGTTTCACCGATTACCAGGATGGCGTCTTTACCTATCAGGCTGAAAACTCCTACTTTCAGGCCGTTTTCCAGCTCAAACATCCCGGCCTTTCTGTAGAGACCCCGGGCAGCCAGCGGATGGTCCGGTGGCGCCTCCGTGTTGGAGGCCAGTACCAGTGTTTTTTGGTGGGCCTCGGGGTATCCGGCCTGTAAAAGGTATTGCGCCAGGACGTCGGGGCCATAATCGTACTCATGGTTGCCGATGGCTACAGCGTCGTATCCCATTTTCTGCATTATGGTAAGCTCTGCGGCGTAACCACGGAGGGCCAGCCAAGCGAAAGCAGAGCCTCCCAGGAAATCACCGGCGTCAAAAAGAAGGACCGGTTCACCTTCACTCATTTTGTTCTCTCGGATTTCGTCCACGGCAGTAGCCAGACGAGCGAACCCTCCTATAGCAGGGTCTTCTTTTTCGGGGTCGTAGTCTACTGCCGGCGAATGGGGTATGAGCGCGGACTGCATATCGTTGGTATGGAGTATACAGAAATACAGCTCTTCGGTTTCACCTGCGTAACTTTTCAAATTTCCCGGAATGCCCAAGAATGAGGCAACTACCAAGATGGTTGTCAGAATCCAGAACAACCCTTTGTTTACCCTGAACAGGCTGTTTATGTTACACATTAGTGATGTTCCTTCTCTTTAAGATAGTACAAGCCCGGTCGACAACCAGCGCCTTAAAGGAAAAACTGCTGAATGATACCATACACTATTGGTATTCTGGGGACACAATACCTGATTTATAGCAGGCCTGAGTGGCATGGTATCCCTGGAATTCCATTGACAGGAAATAAGAAAGTGGCTCATAATCTTACTTTAAACTCGTCAAGTTTTGGGGGGAGACAATGAATCTCAAGCTGATGCTAGAAAAAACTGCCAGCGAGGTGCCACAGCAAACGGCCATCGTCCTTGGCTCTCGCAAAGTTAGCTATCGCGAATTGGATGAGACTTCCAACAAGATAGCCAACGCCCTTATCAGTCTGGGAATAAAGAAGGGCGACCACGTAGCCCTTCTAATGTCTCGTACCCCTGAGTGGGTCACAAATTGTTTTGGAGCGCTTAAAGCTGGAGCTGCCAGCGTGCTCCTTGATGCCGGGGCTAAGGCGCCCGAACTTGAGCCTCAGCTCCGTGAATCCGATCCCAAGGTCCTGATTACCGAAGAAAGATTCTCTCCCGTGCTGTCTTCAATTTTGCCCAATATCCCTCCACTGAACCAGGTTCTTGAAGTTGATACAGACCCCTACAAGGGGATGGTGGCCAATAGCTCCCCTGCATCACCCTCTGTCGATATAAAGGGCGAGGATGAAGCCATCCTTTTTTACACCCTGGGCGTGCTGGGGAAGAACAAGGGCGTAGTGCATACTCACGCGTCGTTCATGTCAATTCTGCCCATAGTGGTGGAAAAATTTGAACTGGAGAGAGACGATGTTGTTTTAGGTCTGCTCCCTTTTAACTACCTTCTGGGATTTGGGTTGGTTGTTCTCATGCCCATTAAGAGGGGAGCCACCATAGCAATCCTTCCTCATTTCAGTTCCAAGAGTCTGCTGGACACCGTAGAGCGAGAAAAAGCAACCATGCTTATAGGCGTGCCGGCTAGCTTTAACGGCCTGGCCCTGATAGACGAAGAGACGATGAAGAGCTATGACCTTAGTTCGTTAAGAGAGGTGCTTTCTGCCGGAGCAAAATCCTCAGCCCTTTTTATGGAAATGCTTGAGAAAAAGTTTCACTTGACTGTGTGCGAAATATACGGGCTCACGGAGTTGATAATCGTCACTATAGGTGCTATTCGTGACCGTAAATTAGGTACGGCAGGGAGGCCCCTGGCTGAGCTTAGAGTGCTGGATAAAAACGGCAAGGAAGTACCCCGGGGCAGCGTAGGGGAAGCTGTTGCCCGAGCCCCCTGGATGATGAAAGAATATTACAAGTCGCCTGAACTCACGGCCCGGGTCCTCAAAGATGGTTGGTTTCATACTGGCGACCTGGTCAAGTTGGATGAGGACGGCTACCTGGAGTTCATAGAAAAAACATCATCTATTATAGTGCCCTCGGGGGGAGTTAAGATTCTCCCCGCGGCAGTTGAAGAAGTTCTCCTGAGGCACCCCGCGGTAGCCGAAACAGCCTGTGTCGGTGTCCTTGATGATTACAAAGGGCAAATACCCACAGCTTTTATAGTGCTTAAGGAAGGACAAAGTGCTACAGTGGACGAAATACGCAATTTTTGCCGCCAGAGCTTATCTGAATATAAAGTGCCCAAGCAAATCAAGTTTGTTGACAGCATGCCCAGGACCGGGCCGGGCCAGATAGACCGGAGACAACTCAGTGGGATAAAGGAAAACTGAAAAGGAGGACTAAAATGGCCGACCAGGATGTTTTGCGGTTTCCGGCACGGAATTCTGGGGGAATACTACCTGATTTGTAGTAGTCCTGATTGGTATGGTGTCCCTAGAATTCGCTTAGCCTGCAAGACCTGCCGAAATACTAGGCAACAGGCGTTCTGCTTATGAAGTCCAGTACATGCTGAGATATTTCCTCGCCCTTCTCTTCCTGAAGAAAGTGACCGGCGTCCTTGATTATAATCTCCGGCTGGTCTTTGGCTGTAGGTATAAGAGAGCGAAAGAATTTGTCACCGCCACCTGTAATAGGGTCTTTATCTGAAAACATGACTAGGGCCGGCTTGTCCCATCCTGACAGAACCTCCCGAGCATGCCGCATTTCAGCAGAAGCAGGGTCTTCAGGGCTAATGGGGACGAGTAGTGGCCACACGGCAGCCCCAGCTTTATATTTAACGTCTGGAAACGGCGCTTCATAAGCGGCGATGATTTCCTTGGTAATCTTCTCGGGGTGAGCCATACCACCAAGTATCGATTGCCCGACTTGCAAATCGGGATGAGTCTCAGCATAACTACGCCATTCCAGAAAAGCTTCGCTGGGCTTTCCCTTACCTGTGGGCAGGCCGGTATTCATGATAACCAGCCTGGCAAAACGTTCCGACATATGAGCAACCGCAGCCAGACCAATCAACCCGCCCCAATCTTGCACCACAACAGTTATCTGCTTAAGGTTCATCGCCTTTATAAAGCCCATCAGCGTGTCCAGATGCATTTGAAAGGTATATGCCTCCCGCTCGATGAATTTATCAGACCGGCCAAAGCCGATAAAGTCCATCGCCATAACACGGTGCCGCTTTGACATAGAGGCAATCATTTTACGGTATAGAAATGACCATGAGGGCTCGCCATGCAAACAGAGTATAGTCTCTCCTTTGCCTTCATCCACATAATGTATGCGCAATCCGTTAACCTCAATATAGTGTGGGGCAAAAGGGAAATCAGGCAATTTGGAAAAACGTTCATCTGGCGTACGGATAACTGGCATGCTTATATACCTCCTGTTTGATTACTATGCTTTGAAGATGATATATACCTGTGCTTTGGTTTGTCAACCTATTATACTCCGAATGAGCTAGGTATTCTGGGGAAATAATACCTGATTTGTAGCAGGCCTGATTGGTATGGTGTCCCTGTAATTTGCCGGGGAGAAAGGGTGACCTTCTCGTTCAAAATCAGGGAGATATTCTTCTGCCGCCCCCATTTCCTGCACCCAGCCGTTTTCTATTCCCAGGTCAGTTAGTAGCCGGAGAACCGTTTCATATTCATCAACGGAGATCGTGCGAGAAAGCAGTGGTATTCGCGACGCCCGGTGCATCGGCTTGTATTGAGACATTATGCTGACCGTCACCGTGGGAGAAAGCTCCCGAACAAGCCAGATTAGCGATTCCTCACTGCCGGCCAGACCGTTGGGCAGAATAAGATGACGCACTATCAATCCTTTTTGTGCCAAACCAGATTCATCTACCACCAGGTCTCCAACCTGTCTATACATCTCTCTAATAGCCTGACGAGCCCGTGCTACATAATCCGGGGCATGCGAGAACTTCTTAGCCCACCTGTCGGAGGCATATCTCAAATCAGGCAAGTAAATACTTATTACACCGTCAAGCTCTTTTAGAGAAGCGATAGAATCATAGCCACTAGTGTTGTAAACCAGCGGCACTCGAAGCCCCATGGGCACTGCTTCCACAACTGCCCGAAGGAGCTGAGGAACAAAATGGGATGGCGAAACGAAATTGATATTGTGGCAGCCCAGTTCATCCTGAAGGTAGAGCATCTTTTCAGCCAGGGTATGGCAGTCCATTTCCTTGGATTTTTGCTTTTCCCAGTTCTGACTTATCTGGTAGTTCTGACAATAAACGCATCTCATATTACAATTGCCCAAGAAGACCGTCCCCGACCCTCTGGTTCCTGAAATAGCCGGCTCCTCACCTCGATGAGCGCAGACCGCCGAGATTATGGGGAGACGCCCTGAATGGCAATAGCCCGGTTCGTTTTGTAACCTGTTGACCCGACACTCCCTGGGGCAGATATCGCAGGAGGCTAATCGAGCCTCAAGTGCTTGCGCACGACGCTCCAATTCGCCAGAGTGGTATAGCGTAACGTATCCTGGTTCCATAGAAGCTCAGAGTACCGTGAGTGAACGTGGCACAACTCACTGACTTACACTTTAGACGGCTGACATGGTGCTGTCAACTTTCCGCTCACCGATGACCTGGGATTGGTATGGTATTCTGGGGACATAATACCTGATTTGTAGTAGGGCTAATTGGTATGGTGTCCTTGGAATTCTGAAGGACACTAGAGATAGGAAAATGCTATACTATAATAGAATAGTGTTGTAAGCTGGTGGTACTCGGACCTATGAAATGTCCCATGATTCCGCGAAAAAATGCACTGTTTTCGTAAACTATACATAACCTGTGGCCGTTGTTGAAACCCCATGTTACGCCATTACCATTAATCAAATATGGACAATAAGGAGGCACTAATATGCCAGAGTTAGGTTTAGGCATCCCTTTCTGGGTAATTGCTTTGATATGGTTAGCTAAGGTTGTGTTGCTGGTTTTCGTCTCTGCTCTTCTGGCGTGGCTCGGAGTCAGAGCGCTGGATGCGCTTATCCGTCAGGTCCCTTATCGCGAGCGCATAGGCGAGAGTCCGGTGGCTGTCGGGTTGTTCACGGCAGGCTTCTTCATCCTGATTGGTCTTGTTATCCACGGCGCTATTACCGCACTCACTGCGGTCACAGCTCCAATAGTGTGGTACATCTTCGACTTCAGGACGTGGGGGTTGCTAGCTATGAGCTTTGTCATAAGCTTACTTCTTGGAGTAGCCCTATTCTATATCGTGGACAAGCTAACGCCCAAAATACCGTTTGGCAGTATTAACGAAAGCCCGGTGGCTGCAGGGCTACATGTTTTTGGTTATCTGGTCTTCTTCGGATTAATACTCCATGCGGCACTAACCGGACCGTTATGAAGAGAGCCGGGGTTTTACTAGGTCTAATAGTTGTCTTATTAGCTGCGGTGGCGACTGCTGGTTACGCCTCGGCATTTCCATCTGCAGGTTTCTACGAAAGAGGCGGCGATATCTTTGATGATTGGGGGATATGTAGAACCACGGCCTTTGGTGAAGATGGTTTTTATCAAATAACTGGGACAAGATTTCGCCCCGTTATAGCCTTCCAGAGCCTGGGGGAACAGGCTAACGTAGCCTATAGCCTGGGTGAGCAGATTGCCAATGAATATCCAGACCCACTACTGAGGGCAGAGGCGGTATTTCGTTTTGTTCGTGACAGGGTGGAATATACCCCTGATATAGAGCAAACTGGGAATGAAGAGTTCGCCCAGAATGCCGACGAGCTGGCTATAACCATTGTAGAGGATGGAAGTGGGGAGGGTGATTGTGAAGATATGACGGTATTACTGGCGGTTATGTATAAAGCTGCCGGATTTCGCTCAGCTATAGTGCTTCCCTCAGGGCACACTGCGGTATTGGTTTATCTACCTGAATATAACGAGGCAACGGTTCTCTTTGAGCTGGAAGGTGAGCCAGGATGGATCTGGGCAGAGGCTACTGGCAGAAACAACCCGCTGGGTTGGGCGCCCGAGCAGTATCTCGATATGGAAATACCTGCCTACGAAATTTCTGCCGAGATACCTGCTTATGAAATACCTGCCGCGGAAGTAGCTCCATTAACACCACCTCCTGCCTCGGCGATAGCGGTCGCCGGAACCGGCGAGGGAGTCACCTACCGACCGTATCTTTTTTTCATCGTAATTGGTTTATTGTGGTGTATGTCGTTGTTCAGGCGGAGGCGAAGACGTTGAGCCAAGCCCCCGTATGCGTCGTCAGTGATCGATATTCTGGGGGCATGATACCTGATTTGTAGGCCTGATTGGTATGGTGTCCTTGGGATTGGATGAAAGTCTTGACTTTTCTGTCACCGCTCATTATAATGAGCACATGCTCAATATTTGGAGCAAATAACCTATGCTACAGTCGCATTTAATCGCTACAATCAACCAAAAAGTGCTGAGCCTGCTCGTGAAATTCTCAGACCAGGAATTCTATGAACGAGAAGTGGCTCGTAAGCTTGGAATAGCTACTGGCTCAGCAAACCGGGCATTGAACGAGCTATATTCTACCGGGGCTGTCACACGCAGAAGAGAGGGCAAAATGTATTTCTATTCTATTGATTCCTCTGATGCCGCCCTCACAGAGTTCAAGAAAATGGTAAATCTCATGCTAATTGAACCGTTAGTAGAGGAATTGAAGAAGATTTCCAGCCGCGTAGTACTGTACGGCAGTTGTGCTCTTGGGACAGATAATTCTGAGAGTGATTTAGATTTATTCGTCGTTTCTAACAGCAAGGAAGGCGTGTCAAATGTTATCAGTAGTTTTACATTCCCGAGAGGATTTGAGAATATCCATATTCAGTCGGTGATTAGAACACCTGTCGAACTATTGGAGGGAGGGGAGTCGGAGCGGACTTTCATGGAAGAAGTTGAACGTGGCATAGTACTATGGGAAAAGGTTGTCGGTGAATCAAGAATTTAAACAGTGTCTGGAAAGCAAGAAGATTGTTTCCTTCGCCAGAGGCAAAAGACTGGTTAAGAAGGAGCTCTCGGTCGCCAGAAGTGACCTGTCAGATGCAAAAGCCGGTTATGAAAATGAGCGTTACAAATGGTCAACTATACAAGGCTATTATGCGATGTTTCATGCTGCCAGAGCGCTTATATACTCCCAGGGCTACCGTGAAAAGAGCCACTACTGCCTGGCTGTAGCTTTGAGGGCGCTATTTGTGGAAGAAAGTAAAATGGACGCTCAATTAGTTCGGGACTTCCTCAATGCCATGAACCTTCGGGAAGCTGCCGATTATGAGACTGAATTTTCTCAATCTGGAGCGAAAGCGGTTATTGCTTCAACAGAGAAGTTCATTGAAAAAGCGACTGCTATTTTAGATATTAGTATTCTGGGGGCATGATACCTGATTTGTAGTAAGCCTGATTGATATGGTGTCCCTGGGATTGCCAATTCTAAGAACCTGGTACTAACCTCCTAGTACGTAAGAAGACTTGACAACTGCGTTATATATATGCTAGCATTAACATTGTCCCGAGTAGCCGAGCAGGGACCTGGCATAAGAGTTGGGTTTGGTGAAAGCTGAGAGGTGCGGGTAGTGGCCAGCACAAGGTAAGCTGAGGGCCAGGCCGGACGATGGCAGGTGAAGGAAGTGAGGTTACTCGGGACGTCTGATTTTTTGCTGGCTAAGCATCCCTGTCGCAGTTTGAAATGACCCAATAAATGGGCTTGATACTTGCGTGGATATCAGCCTATTCAAGTTTGACTCTTAACCACAGTTCACCATCTACGCCTTTGATTTCGTGGTATTCTAGGGACATGATATCTAATTTGTAGCAGGCCTGATTGGCATGGTGTCCCTGGATTTCTACAGATACCATCGTCTTCGGGGTTCGGGGATAAATGAAGAAAAGGGGCCAGGGAGTGAGAGATGATTACCCGGCCCCTTCTAGCCCTGCAGCATCGACATCCTTTAAGTTAGCACGCTCTCTCCGTTTATCATTTCCCTGCTATTTCTTGGTCTTGTCACCGGTTTTACCGGTGCTGGAGCCGGTTTTGGTCCAGCGAGCTAGAAGCTCACCGGCAACCTCGCGACCACCCAGTCCAAAGGCAATAGCAGCTGCTATAGCAGCTGCGCCCAGGGCCAGTCCAAAGCCCAGCAAAATGAGATCGTCGGCAAAACCCATTGCGCGTATTCCGAGGAAGACACTCAACACAATGATGGAGATCCTGACGAAGGAAACCACAGATTCTGACCTGGCACCTGCCCGCAGAATATTTGCCACGAAATTGGCAACAAAAATGCCGACGCCGATAATAACAACACCCAGAAGAACCAGTCCCAGAAATTGGGTCAAGACGGCGATCAACTCGTTCACAACGGTAAAACCGAGCAAATCCGCTGCCATCATTAGGGCAAAGAGCATTATGAATACCATAATGATGTAGCCCACCACATTGGAGGGGGAGCCTGCGCCTTCAGCGGGCTTTTTTGCCAGACCTAACTTGACCGGCAACTCATCAAAGTTAATGCTGGTTAGAAGTTTGGTAACCAGCTTGACTAAGAGACGGCCTACGAGGTAAAAGATAGCAAGAATTACTAAAGCGCCGATAATGAGCGGAATGGCGGCAAAGATTCTTTCAAATACAACCACAATTGAGTCAAGAAGACCTTCTACGCCCAGAACTTGCAGTATGGCCAGTATGAACAATATCCATACGATCCAAAAAACTGCTGTGCCCGCACCTTGGGCCACCGGAAACTGGCTTTCATCTTTGAGGTCTTGACCCTTACCCAGCCTCTTATCGATACCACTGGCCCGCATGAGTTTTCTAGTGCCTGCCCTGAGGACTTTGGCCAAAATCCAGGCTAGGAGCAATAGGATCAGTACGGCGACGATAGTGGGCAGGAAACCTATTAGCGTTCCGAAGAAATTCTGGAAAGACTGTAATACGCTACCCCAGTCCATTCTTAGCACACCTCCTTTTTGTTAATTCTAATTTTGCTGCTGTACATTCATATGCACCACTTTAGTTTCCCCAAAATCTTAGTTCATAACACATCACCCCCCTCCAGTGCTGTCAAGTGTATTCTAGGATTTTCGCCAGATTGGTGAAAAAGTCGGTAGATTAAGTGATAAGACTGACCCCCGCTCTCCTTCTAACCAACAATAGCAAGCTAACAGGCTGACAAACTATCAGCCTCCTCACGTTTTTTGTAAGAACTGACCTGTTACCTCTATATTTATTATAATGCTAACGCCTGTTTTGTCAATACGGGTGGTATTCTGGGGACAAAATACCTAATTTGTAGCAGGCCTAATTGGCATGATGTCCCTGGAATTTCCGAATGTCATTTCAAAGGGATACAATGATATTGGCGATTGCCCTTGAAGTTTATTCGAGGAAGAGTAGGAAAGATGAAAAACGTGAACAAGCACATAGTCGTATGCCTTGGTGCTAGTATGGTGCGTGGACAGGTCAGTTACAATTTCGTGAATCTTCTAGCTCAACGCATGACTAAGGACGGCTTCCAATTCATTAATGCAGGCGTCGCAGGCGACCAAGCCTACAACGTATCGATGCGTTTGGATTCCGTTATTGATTACCAGCCTGATTTCGTCATCATCCTAGTTGGCACAAATGATGTTACCGCTACACTCAGTCCAACGCTAGCGCGCATTTCTCGCTTAACCAGGAGGTTTCCCCAACCACCATCGGCAAAATTCTATCAATATAATATGCTCAGGATTATCAAGACACTTAAAGAGAAGACTTCAGCGAAAATTGCCCTAATCTCGCTTCCCGTTCTTGGCGAAGACCTAGAATCAATTCCCAATCAACGCATCAAGGAGTATAATGCTCTGCTCAAGGAGATTGCAGACGGGAAGCGAGTCAGCTATCTACCTGTTTATGAACTCCAAGAGGAGTATTTGAGGAAGGTCCAACAAGGCAGCGGCCGCGCATACGAGAGTGGAGGTATGCTTTCGGTTAAGGCACTTGTTCGTCATTATTTGCTTAGACAGAGCTTTGACGAGATCTCCAGGAAGCACCACTTCTTACTGATAACTGATGGGATACATATGAATAGTCGTGGCGCAACATTCATTGCCGATGAGATCGAGTCTTTTCTGCGCTCCCATGTGTGATAGTTACATGCATAGGCATCCTTTGGGAGTAGAAGCTCTGGGCGCTAGTCGCTATACATTCTGAGTTCTGGTTGGGTGACGCCGGATTGAACATTCCCGAGGATTGTTGGGTAACAAGGCAGGGTTTTGTCGCCCTGGGTGAATATTATGGACAAAAGCTTGACCAATTGCTGATGCTAGTTAAGGTACACCTTCCACTTGTCTAGAACACTCGTCAACGTAGCGCACGTTATATGTTCAGCGAACCCTGCTTCGATATTCCTCGCTTTGGCTACCGACTTGATTTCTGGGCTGGGAATCATCGCATATGAGTTAGGGGTGACGATCTCATCCAGTAGGGCATAAACGGCAGTGTATTCTACGCCTTGTGCGAGCGTCCCATCATTCAGAGCTTTCAGGAAATCGGATCCGGGCGCCATCGCCTGGCATGCGGGCGTCCAATACATCACGAATGACATTAGTGTGCCCTGGTGTGGCGTTGCCAAGGTCACCATATCATCAACATATTGATCCCCAGCAAGCTTCTCCACACACCACCTGGCGACAAGTCCGCCCATTGAGTGACAAACTAAGTCTACCTTCTTCCCGTAGGCTTCAGAGATCTGCTTAACGTAGGGTAGCAGAACCGCAGCATATACATCTGGTGAATCAATGGTTGTAAGCGGATCACCAAAGCTAATGATGTATATGTCTGAAGCCCTGTACCCAATCTTCACCAGATTCTCTTTCAGAATAGGCATTACCATGGCATCTCCGCTATCCATGTATCCATGAACCAGGATTATGGGCTGTTGGCCGGGAGGCGTGGGGGCACTAGCTTGTCCCAGAATCGCCGTGAGTAAAAGCGTTGACAGCAGAAGTGTTGATAGGAGAAGTAGAAATATGCTACGGTATGCTAGCTTCTTCAATTTCTCTTCCTCGTTTCTGTTCTATACTCCTTCTGAGGACTTTCACCAAGCTGCTTCGAGTATACCACAGGATAGGTTAGCTCATCAGAGAGACGTGGTGGCTCTCGGCATATTACAGTATCGAGTTGCAACTCACTTCGCTATAGTAAGGTCAAGCCGAGGATGCCGCGAGATGTACTAAAATCGTCTGCTCTGCGAGTTTAGCAGATTGAACTAAACGATGGTCGGTGTAGCGAGGTAACAAAACAGGCTTTTGTTGCCCGAGCTGAACAAAATGGACATTTGTTACCGAGGTTGCATAGCTCACCCTTCGGTTACACATTAGATGATTTAATTCGCGCTCTATTTTGGAGAGAGTGTTTGGAGGTATAATGACATGTTGCGGAGATAAAGTATCAAATTAAGTGCATTTTAGCCATCACTGAAATCAGATTTAAATTAGGTGGCTAAAATAGGACTTCACCCTTAAATTATGATGATAGTTGGAAGTGATTTCTAAAATTAAGATAAGGAAAAGGAGACGAGGATGAAGGAATATGGTGAATTTATCAGTGAAGAGGACAAAATGATGATAGCAACAGTCCGTGACTTTGTGAAGAAGGAGATAATGCCAGTCAGGCAGCAACTAGATGAAGATGAGGACAGGGATCTTGTTCATCATGTTTTGAACGGATTGGCAAAAACCGGTTTACATAAAAAAGGCTTGCCTGAATCAGTAGGTGGCCTGCGTACTAACGCAATTTCCCTAGTGGTAGGATATGAAGAAGTATCTCGTGGCGATAGTGGCATCGCTATGACACTCAGTGTTCCAGCATGGGTTTTCGATCCAGCAACGCGCTCTCATAATGATAGAGTGATCAATGACTTATGTACCCTTTTCTGCAAGGATGAGTTTCACGAGGCTTGCCAGGCAATGACCGAACCGGAAGGTGGCTGTAATATAGAGAGTGCAGATTACAGAGGGAAGGGAATCCACACTATTGCTAGGCTTGATGGCGATGAGTGGGTTATAAATGGGGCAAAACAATTCCCCAGTAGTGCCAGTGTTGCCGATGTCTATCTAGTAACTAGCACTACTGATCCAAGGCTAGGTAATGAGGGGATTGCGCTCATCTACGTCCCAGCGGGTACTCCAGGTCTTTCTTTTGATAACCCAGAAAACAAAATGGGCATGAGGTACACTGACGTGAATGCAAGCATTCATCTGGACGATGTGAGAGTGCCCAAGGAATATCGGGCATCATTAGAGCCAGGAAAAGACCACGAAAGCTTTCGCAACTTCTTGTCATGGGGGCGGTTATCCAGCGCAGCATTTGCCGTTGGCAATGCCCAGGCTGTGTTAGATATAGCTCTGGACTTTACCGCAAATAGATTCTATGGTGGCAAGCAAGTTAGACAACATAGTTTACAGGCTGCAATGTTAGCAGATATGATCATTGGCATTGAAACGGCAAGATTCTACTATCTAACGGTTGCCAGCATGTTTGACAAGCGTAAGGTTTATGGACCTCCCCATAGTGACGTCCAAACATCAAAAGCTACTGGCGCCAAAGTATATGCTTGCGACGTAGCAGTGGATGTATGTAACAAGGGTATGCAGCTTACTGGTTCTTATGGCTATATGAAGGAATATAATATAGAGAAGTATCTGCGGGACTGCAAGATTATTCAACTCTGGGAGGGTGGAGCTGAACTAGGGCGAATAGATGTAGCCCGTGGCTATTATCCCATGGTTCCCCTCGCGTGAGATGCCAATCTGAGAGCTGCCTAGCTCTCCTCAGTGAAGGAAAGTCTTCTCTTGTATAAATCTAAAGATTTAGTGTTTTAGTCTGACGCTAGGGGCGTATCATTCTTGGGTTGGGCACTGGCACCATATGCAATATCATCAGAAAACTCCTGGCATCTCAGTGACTATAAGACTATAACCTGCGAATATGGCATTAAGTTAAGGGTGCGCCCCAGGTTCAAGGCATCTAGCATCAGGTCCCTGCACTACGGCCGAATCAACCCCATTTGTGAGGAGAAGTTATGCGTAGTCCAATGTCCACGCCTATGAATTTTCATTGCTGTGTGGCGTGAAACAGGGGGGATTGCACAACTCGCTATATTGTGCAATCCCCTTCCGAGAATTAGTCCCTTTCTCACCTAGCGTTCTGGGAAATAATACCTGATTTGTAGTAGGCCTGACTGGTATGGTGTCCCTGGAATTCGAAGTAGGGTTACTAGTGGGATCAGGATGCCAATTTCTTGGCAACTTGCATTTTCACTCTTCTTTCCAGTGCGAGAGTCGCTTTCAGACGGTACCTTATAATAATCCTTAATGATAACTTATGGTCTGTCTAATAGCTTCCTCAAGCTCCTGTGGAACATCAGTGCCGATTACATATTTCTTACCCGTTATTAACTTGATCTGGACAGCATGAAAGCCGGAAACCCTCAACAGCATCCCGTGAGGAGTTAACCGAATACCCCACCCGTAATACCAAGGACTTTTGACGGCTTGACACGATTCTATCTCATTCAACTTAAACCGTTTGCGGATTACTCCAGGCCCAAATTGCACTAATAGCTCTTCTTCCCGGATGACCACGGTTAAACTAGGAAATAACACTAGAGCTACCGCGAGGACAACCAGGACTGCGATAGCAATCAAATTAACGCCGGTAGTTGCCAAGATAATCCCGATTGCCACCATTGCTACTACAACGGCCACAATGATGAAGTATCCAACCTGAGTATGTTGGTAGCGCTTAATCATGATATCTTTCGTGTAATTATACCCAAGGGTGTGTTTGTTAACAATGAATTGGGGTGCCAATAATGGTCCATGTTTTGAATGATTACTCGTATTCTGGGGGCATAATACCTGATTTGTAGTAGGCCTGATTGGTATGGTGTCCCTGGAAATCGGAAATCCTGAGGCCGTCTTCCTACCAAATTATTGGCGAGCCTTTTCCATCAGTTCCTGCCTGCGTCTTCTGTATTCGATTATAGGACGGTCGGCTTGAAATAATTGCTCCCCAATTTGCAGGGCTGATGCCTTAGGTTGCTGCGTAACCACGACTCTTCTGTCCTGATGGGTAATAATCAGGTTAAATGGTGTAGCTAAGCGCGTTATCAATTTTCTCAAAACAGGCACACGCATGAACTTTTGATAAAACCGAAGATAGAGAATCGTATTCTCTTGATCCACTGGAACGAAGGCAACCATAATTCGTACCTTCTCGCCAATATAGTTCTGCCAAAGGTTAGGGAAGATAAACTCCAGCTTGAAGTCTTTAACCGGATCCGGGGTGGGCATCTGCTCAGGTTGAAGAGGTGGAGTACCATCGTCAACCCGGTTATGAACAAAGACATAGAACATATTCCCGTCCAACCATTGAAAGAACGGCCCATCTACTATGGTGCGATTTCCACGTCCAATTGTGTTGTAGTGGACAAAAGGCAGGTGAGCAGCATCAAGCTGGTTTTCTATGACCCGGGAGTAATGAGCATTCCAGTAATCATAAGTCCTGCTATAGGATAAGCTGTCATCAATATCTGTAAAGAACCGGGGGGGCTGCAAGTTCTCGGGAGGGTTTTCGCCCCACCAGATCCAGATAAAGCTGTGTGCCTCATAAGTAGGATAGCTCAAGACTTGAAAGCGGTCAGGGACAGGAGTATTTTTACCATTGGCCGGTATGACTGTAACCCTTCCAGAAGATTCATATTCCAGACCGTGAAAAGGACATTGGATATGATCTCCGATTACCTTGCCCTTGCTGAGTTGCACACCCCGGTGGGCACATTTGTCCTGAAGACAGTTCACTTCCCCGCTGCCATCTCGCCAGAAGACGAGTCCCTCTCCCATCCTGACCACCCCCACCGGTTTGTCTCTAACCTGGGTGGAGTCCATGACTACATACCATTGCTTCGAAATCATATTGCCCTCCCAGAGCCTCGAATAAAACCTAATCTCTATTCACTTCCGTTGCTTATGCATCAGCACCTTATCACGAAGCTCGAAGGCTTTTCAACTAACTAACAAATCACTCCAGGGCCACCTTATGCGTTAAAGCGCATAAGGTAACAAAATGAATTGATGTAATCGTTTCTTGATATGCTAACTTAGCCAGAATAGAATATGTAGTATAAGAAAACGGGTTTCAGGGAAGAGTTACGGGAGCAAAAGAGTGTTAATCCTTTCGAACGGAAGACTAATTGATGGCACTGGCCATGACCCTACTGATATGATGAGCATCATAATTGAAACCAATCGTATCAAAAGTGTCGAGCCGTCTACTATTTATCCTGATAAAACAAATATAGTTGATCTGAGAGGTCTTACCGTTATGCCGGGACTTATCGATTGTCACCTTCATCTCGGTGGGCTTACCATCGACCAACCGGGAAAAGCAATTGGCAAAGTCTCGCTTAAGGATATGGCTTCATTCTTCTTTGATTATTCACGCAACTACGCTTACCGAAGACGTTTAGCTATTGAAAACGGAGTAACTACGATAAGAAGTGCCGGCGACCATTATCCTCACATCATCAGGCTTCGTGATAAGATTGCCGTTGGCAAGCTTTCTGGACCACGAATATTTGCCCCAGGCCCGACTATTACTGCGCCAGGAGGACATCCCGCTGGCACCATTTATAAGGGTAACCGATATATTGTTGAGAACGCTGTAAGACAGATTGCAGATGTAAATACTGCTAGAGAAGAGGTCAGGAAACTTGTCGAAGGCGGAGTCGATTGTATCAAGGCTATTTACTCAGATATTAACCCTATGGATACTACTCAAAAAGTCCCCAAGCTATCCCTTGATGTGCTGGAGGCATTAGCGGATGAAACACATCGACACAATCTCAGATTGATGGTCCATACGGGAACCCCGCAGGAAAGTATGGATGCTACAAGGGCTGGAGCAGATAGTATAGAGCATGGAATACTACCAGGGGCGAACTCCTTCGACTTCAGCGATGATTTGATCAAAATGATGCTGGATAAAGGTACTTACTTTGTTCCTACCCTAGCTATAGCTTGGGCTTACAAAGATACATATCCTGACGTCTTTACAGGCTTAAAGAGGACTTTAAAAAAATTGCATGGTGCAGGGGTTAATATTGCTGCTGGTACTGATTCTGGAACACCGGGAGTGGTTATTGGTAAAGGTCTCCATAAAGAGTTGGAACTCATGGTAGAGGCAGGTATAAGTCCTATGGAAGCGATAATAGCTGGAACAAGAAGTGCTGCTGATAACATGGCAAAAGCAAGTGAGCTAGGGACCGTTGAGTCTGGTAAGTTAGCAGACGTCATTGCCGTTTTTGGCGATCCCCTGAAAGATATCAGAAATACGAGAGAAATTAGGCTGGTCATTAGGGATGGAGAGATTCTAGTCAATAAAATAAATACCTGATGCTGTATTGTTTTTTCACTTAAGGAGACGAGTCGAGATGTTAGAAGTGTATTTTTTTATCCTCGGATTAGTGAACAGCGTCTTTCTGATTTTGCTCTTTCTTGTCCGAAAGAACAGACTAGACCTTCTTCATCGATTCGGTTGGATTTATTTGCTGTTGGCTATTCCTGCAGCCTATGGAATTTTCCTGGTGCAACAGGAAAATGAAACAGTACGATACAGCATCTTTCTCGGGATCTTCCTAGCCTTTTTACTTGTAGAATGGCTATTTGACTATGCATTGAAAATCAATTTTCGTGAGAATTGGAAGAAAAACTGGAAGTGGATAGTCCCCTACTTAGCTCTCTATTACGCGATGAACTATGGATTTGTGGTGATGCCGTGGAAGACTTCTTTGGTGTGGGGGCTCATCATGCTCGGATTATTTATTGTTCAAATAATCGCAAACCTAAAGAGTCACCCCAAAATGAGTGAATGAAGCATTACTTCGGGTATGGTTCTGGTATTCTGAGGACATAATGCCTGATTTGTAGTGGGCCTGATTGGTATGGTGTCCCTGGAATTCGCAGCTGAGTGCCACAATATAAACTACCCTCTAATTGTGGTGATGAGCCCCTCGAGTTGGCTTGATAATGGTTTGTGCTGAAGCTACAATTTAAAACATGAACTTAGAAAAGGGGCTTATGGGTTTATTTATATTGATATTATATGGCATATCCCTCGGTGGTCGTAATTGAAGAAGATGTAAATTATGAATAGAGAGGGTGTTGAAATAAAATGGCGCTCAATTGGGAAAGCATGCCTGAGACTAGGAATTGCTTTTGGGGCAGGCTTTCTGGTTATCGCCCTTCTTGATAAAATCCCCGAGTTCAGCCTTTTATCGCAAAATTCTCCGTGGATACCCAAGTACGTAGGAGACTCGATTGCATTTGCAATAGGCTTGATTATTATATGGCGTGTTTCTCAAGGTAATTTTAGAGATTATGGTTTTACTTTAACGGGACGGGACCTCAAAATTAAGGTCAGCATAGCAATAGGAGTATTACTGGGATTGATTGGAATTCTACTTGAGCATCTTCCCCAAGTAATATCTGGGAGTCCTTTGGAACCAGCACATCCATATTCTCTTTCTTTATTCAATATTTTAGGAATGCTGTCATTTCAGTGGATTTTTGTTGGTATATTTGAAGAAATTATAACCAGAGGATTGGTGCAGACACCTCTAATGAACGAACTGAAGGGAACTGTACGAATACTCAGGTGGGATTTTCATATTGGTTCAGTGATTACAGCGATTATATTCGGTGTGGGTCATTTTGGTCCTCATATCTTTTTTGGCGGTTCTTGGATTTCTTTACCATTGCATCTTGCTTTTGCTGCATTATACGGTTTCGGCTCTAGCTACATTTATCAGGAAACAAAAAGCCTAGCTGGTCCAATCTTGATGCATAACATGGTTGATGGGTTATTATACACGGTTGATTTCTTGTTCTATTAGGTATAATTTATATGAACTATGACAGCTTTTGTTGTCTCGATTAGCTCATCTGGACGTTGGTGAAGTGCGGCACACATCGAGGACATGTAGTGAAGAAATGGAAGGATGTATTCTTCGTGAAGACAAAAGCACTAAATGTTGCAATGCAAGGGGTGGTTTGCTCCCCCACTCGGCTGCGGATGTTGTACTAAGATAATTTATTTGTACTTAATGGTCAGCCTCTATCTTCAGATCTGGAAAGATGCCCTTACTTATGATCCTCTTTTTCTCAATCCCCGAAACACATTCCACATAGGAACTCTTCTCATATAGTCTTTGTATGTATCTCCGAATTTCTCAATATTGAATACGTCCTCTTTTCTGGATGCCATCCAGAAGCAGAAGATGGCTACTAATCCCAATATTGTAGAAGGAATTGATTGGATTACTAAGATTACACCAGTCATACTGATAGCACTTCCCAAATAGAGAGGATGTCGCACAATTCCGAATACACCGCTATCAATAAGCACGGTGGTAGTCTCCCACCCAGACTCTGGCTTCCCTCTGTATTTGAGACTGACGAATGAAGAAACAACAAATGCAATACCAAGGACAATAAGAGTATAGCCGATATACAGCAATGGGCGAATATCTATAGTCTTCCATAACCAACCCAGCAAGATCAAGGAAAAATAGACACCTAGCCCGCACGCCATGTAAATCTCTTGCACCATACGTTTTCTGATTACAGGAATGAGCCATCCAAAGATAATTGCGATCCATATTCCGGCGCAGATTATATACACCCACATCTTGTCCTACCCCCTCTTTCACACTACCCGGTGACACTCTAAATGGCTGCTCCAGTTTTGTCAATGCTCACCAAACATAGATGGCCAAACAACCCCTTGTCCGCAAGGCCGCTATTTCACTTGCCAAGATCTGGGCTATCCATTTGCCGAAGTACGTGAGAAAACATCGCTGTGTGACCCAACAAACCGCCCTTTTGTGCAGTGAAAAACCTCCTTAAGGTATTATGGAGACATAATACCTGATTTGTAGTAGGCCTGATTGGTATGGTGTCCCTGGAATTGTGAAACTTCACGTGGTTTGCATTTTTCTCAACATGGCAAAGCTCGTCACTTCCGTTCCCGGTATCTTATCCTCTGAAACAACCTCAAATCCGAACCGCCGGTAGATAGCCACGTTCTTCCCGGTATTCGTCTCCAAGAAGCATGGCATCCGCTCCCGGTCGATACGTTCCAGTACCGGCCTCACCAACCGGCTGGAAAATCCCTGTCCGTGATATGCCGGGCCCACTCCGATGATTTGCAGGTACCAGTGCGGGTACGGAACCAGCTTGCGGTGCAGGTTATCTACATATCTACCGTAAGCCCACATTCGGCTTGCCCCCTGGCGTCCAAACCTGAAAAGAATTGGGAGCGGGACCGAGCGTATAATTTGCCAGCCTCCAAAAGGTGCCTTCCCCGGTGGCAGCCAGGCTGCCACGCCCTCCAGCTTCTCTGAAGACGCATAGACCTCGCCGTATTTCAGACAGACAGAAAGTGCGATGAAACCGAACGTATCGGCTACTGCACGCCGCTCCGTTTTATCGTGGAAATAGTACCGAAGCAACTCGTATTCCGTGAAGGCTCGCCCCAGCACCGCGGTCCCAGCATCCCTTTCTTTCAGAGTTAGCCTTAACAACTCGCTGGTCTGATCATCCATGCTTCATTTCCAACAATAGTTTGGTCAATGTCCAGAGGCACGAAAGCCTGAACAGGATTGCCATAAATACACGAGTATTTTTCTGGCAGGGAAAGTTGGTTCTTGTAATCTGAGTATAGCCGTCGCTGGCAGTCTTGAACTGCTGAGGTCATTTTTCTATTCATCACTTAGCTCATGGAAACTGCACCTCAATTTATAGCTGCGCTGGGTGCCAGTATCATTAATTATAGCAAAGGATGTTGCTGAGACAGCAATAGTCAGAAAAGTGCAATCCCCTTTCGAGGATTAGGTTCTTTCCGACAGGAGTTTGTAGCTGCGGGGTATTCTGGGGAAATAATACCTGATTTGTAGTAGGCCTGATTGGTATGGTGTCCCTAGAATTCGTTAAGAGTCATCCTCGCACCATTCGATAACATTGGTTGACCAAATGGTGTCGATGGCTTTTTCCAGCACTGCCTTGCGTGGCTCGGGTATATCTAGCAGCATCCGCAGGATGCGGTCGTCAAATTGGCCCAAGAACGGGCACCGTTTGCGCAGTGAGAGGATGGTAGTCCTTGCTCCGCCATAGACCAGATAGTCGAGTGACCGGGCATGGGGCTCGATATTCTCCCGCACATGACCACAAACCCGCCCCAGAAACTGCTCTATCTGCTTTTCCCGGTGTCGGGCAAATCGCGCCTGCGAGGAGCCGCCCTTCTTATGGCGGGCGTGCACCAGGCCTGTTCCTGTCTTGCTATCTACGAGCTCTGTGCCCCGGCAGATGCCAATGCTGTATGCTCCCAGGCGGACGAGCACCAGAGCGATAAGGAAGTCCTGACTGAGAAGAGAACGCAACGGCCCAACATCATAGCCGTCGGTGATATATTCTTCGGCAATCGGGAACGGGGGCAGGACCAGGTACGTTTGCGGCGGGCTCCAGAAAAACGCCGTTCCCATTTCCGAGCCGACTATAGCCTCAGCCATGCCTGGCGGTATGGCAGTTGCGGCAAACACCTTTCCCAGCAGATTTTCAACCCTGGCTTGAGGCGTCCCCTGCGGGAGGTATAACGATATCGCTTTGCCTTCGGTCGAAGCCAGCTCGTCCAGGAAGCCGAGCATCTTCGATCTGCCGAGACGGAACCTCTTTGATACGAACATAATATCAATGGCTCAAACGAAATACTCTGGCTACATGCTGACTATGGTAACGCCGTCGCCACCCTCGCCTTGTTCTCCAGGCTGGAAAGACGTGACCAGCGGGTGAGAGGCCAGAATCTCCCTGACAATCTGACGCACGGTGCCCGTGCCGATACCGTGAATGATGCGGACCCGGCTCAAGCCACATAAAGACGCTTCGTTAAGGTAGCCTTCCAGCGCCGGCTCGACCTCCTCGGCCCTCTTTCCCCGCAGGTCAAGCTCGAGAGAGACCCTGGACTTGCGCATCTCCCTCCTTATCAGGGCGCTGCCCGTCTTCACCACGCCAGTTGCTGGTATCCTTTTCTCGACGCTATCCAGCCTGAGGGTCATCTTCACTTTTCCGGCATAGACTTCGACAAGCCCGCGTTCTTCAGACACTGATAATACCGTTGCTGGCACGCCAGCCTCTTTCAGCCAGACGGTATCACCGGCGGTAATTGGGCCTGCCCCGGCTTCTGTTTCGTCTATCCCAACCGCCGGTCTGGCCTGCCATACCCCGGCATCCAACTGCTCCTGTGCCTCGGCTAACGCCTTTTTCGCCTGCTCGATTCTTTCCCGGGATTTTTCCTTGCGCAACTCCGCTGCTGCCTCACGAATTTTCATCTGTAGTTCGGCAGCCTCGCGAACTATCTGGTCACGGGTCTCCTTGATGATTTTTCGCTTCTCCTCTTCTAACTGGCGGAGCCTGTTTTTCAAGTCAGCGTCGTTCTGTTCTGCTTCACTCAGTTCCTTCTCCAGGCTGTGGCGAAGCGACTCAGCATTCTTCTGCTCGGTCACCAGATGGGTAAGCAAAGTCTCAATCTCCTGGGCGCCTTCGGAAAGCATCTGCCGGGCACGGGCGACAATCTCCGCAGGCAGTCCCAGGCGGGATGCTGTAGCCAGCGCATTGCTGCCGCCCGGGATACCCACTGTCAGGTGATAGGTGGGTGCCATCGTAACGGGGTCAACATCCAGAGCCGCATTTTCCATGCCGTCGGTAGCGTGAGCCAGCGCCTTTAATTCGGTGTAGTGAGTGGTGGCTACGGTCATCGTTCCCTGTGATAGGAAATTAAGCAGGATAGCGCGGCCGAGAGCCGAGCCTTCGCCCGGGTCAGTGTTGGTGCCCAGTTCATCCAGAAGCACCAGGCTCTGTGCCGTGGCATTGTTGATGATATGCACGATGTTGCCTATATGCCAGCTGAAGGTGGAAAGGGTCTGCTCGATGCTCTGCTCATCACCAATGTCGGCATATACGCCGTCATAAACGGGGATGCGGCTTTCTGCCTGAGCCGGAATGGGTAAGCCGGCCTGCGCCATCAGGCTGAGAAGTCCTATCGTTTTGAGAGCGACCGTCTTACCACCGGTATTGGGCCCGGTAATGACCAGGACGGAGAAGTCCCGGCCAATCTCGACCGATAGCGGCACTGCCCTCTTTTTCAGCAGCGGATGTCTGGCTTCCACCAGCCTGAACACTCCGACCGGTTCATATCCCTCTGCCTTAGCGCTTCTACCAGCGGCCACGATAATAGGCTCGGTAGCTTTGGCCTCTCTGGCGTATCTGGCCTTAGCCAGCGCCAGGTCAATCTCAGCAATCAGCTCAATGTCACGGGAAATTTCGCTTTCGAATGCCCCGACTTCAGCGCTGAGCGTTCTCAGTATCCTTTCTGTTTCGTCTTTCTCTTCGGCACCCAGCTCGCGCAGTTCATTCTGCACGTCCGTAGTTGTCCATGGCTCAATAAACACAGTGGCTTCGGTATTGGAGACGTCGTGGACAATGCCCTTTATCTGCCGGCGATATTCCACCTTGACGGGAATTACATACCGACCTTCCCGCTCGGTAACAATGGGTTCCTGGATTATTTTCCGCCATCTGGGTGACGTGATTATGGCTTGCAGGTGAGTAAGCAATTCCTGGCGCACCTCGCGCATTCTATGCCTCACCGACGCCAGTTTATGTGAGGCGGTATCCAAAAGGTCGCCGGTCGGACTCAAGCAGCCGTCAATATCCTTTTGAAGCTGGTCCAGTGCCACAATGTCTCGAGCCAGACCGCTGAGTAACGGGAGTTCACCCGGCAGGTTCACCAGATGGTTTCTTAGCCTGTGGGCAGCGTTCAGCGTCTTTTGAATTTCCAGCAAAGATTGAGGGTCCAGCACTTTGCCGCGTGTCGCCATCTTCACCACTTCCCGGATATCAGCAACTTCGCCGATATGGATATCTGGACTGAGTGACAGCAAACGGCGCGCCTCAGCCGACTGCCTGAGCCGCAGGCGGACCTCTTCTTCATCCAAGAGGGGAGTGAGGTTGAGGGCAAGCTCTCGGCTGGCGGAAAATGAGGTAAAGCCGGCCAGTATCTCACGTATCTTATGAAATTCCAGCAGTCCTAAATCCCTGTCGCCCACGGTAACCTTCCCGAGTCGCCTATACTCTCATCTCCATGTCAATAATCATCGAATAGTATAAAGCAATCACCCGGGTTTTCAAAAAATCGGCTTCTCCAGCCAGGGGCGGACAGAAGTACCTGCGTCTTTTTGAAGAGGGTTCCAGGGTATTCTGGGAACATAATACCTAATTTGTAGTAGGCCTGATTGGTATGGTGTCCCGGGAATTGGGTGAGGGTTTATTCACCTAAATAGCTCCTTGACCAGTTTTTGACGCTCTATTTCAAGGTAAGCAGCAATCTCATTCACGATACTGCTCAGAGTGCCGACTCTGAGAGGTTTGTATCTGGGAATGGTGATGTGATGTTCAAAGCCTTTAGAGGTGGATGTGAGTCGCATATGGCTACCGGTCTGGCGAGTTATCTTATAGCCGTACCTGCCCAGGAGGGCAGCGAGCTCCTCACCGCCCATATCCCTGGGGAGCTTCATACGGCGATTACCTCGTCCTTTACCATGTGTAGGCGGATGAGCCGGGGCATCTCTTCGGCCTCAAAATGGCACTGCATGGCATCCTGCACCATCTTTTTCAGTTCTGCAAAGGAATCGGCTTCGGTAAAGATGTTATGTCCGAGTGCCCTGGCGGTATAACCACCTTCCGGAGCTTCCTCTACCAGAAAGATTATCTCCTTTTCCATATCTCTCTCCTAGGCGGGGCTCAGTTCCTTAACCCTGACCCTGCCGGTCATTAATAAGTGTAGCACAGTCTTGAACAGGATTTGAAGCGCTTATATCGTGTATTCTGGGGAAATGATACCTGATTTGTAGTAGGCCTGATTGGTATGGTGTCCCTGGGATTGCTAATTCCGAGAACCTGGTACCAACCTCCTAGTACGTACGAGGACTTGACAACTGCGTTATATATGTGCTAATATGAATATTGTCCCGAGTAGCCGAGCAGGGACCTGGCATAAGAGTTGGGTTTGGTGAAAGCTGAAAGGTGCGGGTAGTGGTCAGCACAAGGTAAGCTGAAGGCCAGGCCGGGCGATGGCAGGTGAAAGAAGTGAGGTTACTCGGGGCGTCTGATTTTCTGCTGGCTAAGTGTCCTTGTCGCAGTTTGAAATGACCCAATAAATAGGCTTGATACTTGCGTGGATATCAGCCTATTCAAGTTTGACTCTTAACCAAAGTTCACCATCTACGCCTTTGATTTCGTGGTATTCTGGGGACATTATACCTGATTTGTAGTAGGCCTAATTGGTACGGTGTCCCTGGAATTCGCAGAAGGCATTTTCCGGGGAACTGTAAAGGCTTGCTAACTATCCCCGCCGGTGCTATTATTAAACAAAACAGGCATTTTGTTTAATAAGGAGAAAACTTACTAAACTGGCGTTTAATATGGATACTGCTCTGTTTCAAAATAGCCCTTCCGGCAGGCTGGTACGTGCTGTAGACGGGTACTGGGCTTTTGTGCCCAATCCGCTGCCTCCGAAGCTTGACTGGAGTGATGCTCTGGTATCACTGACATCCAAAGCTGACCTGGCTCTGGGGACTCTCTCCGGTCTTAGTGAGACTTTACCTAACCCCCATCTGCTTATCTACCCCTTTGTCAGAAAGGAAGCTGTTCTTTCTTCTCGCATTGAGGGCACACAGTCATCACTTTCCGACCTGCTGTTGTTTGAAGCCACCAAGGCTGAAAAACAGAGAGATGTAAGGGAAGTGCAAAACTATGTCCATGCCATAGAGTATGGGCTGAAACGCTTGGAAGACCTGCCTTTAAGCCTGAGGCTCATCCGTGAATTACATGCTAGTCTTATGGAGGGAGTGCGTGGGGAACGGGCTACCCCCGGTGAGTTCAGACAATCCCAGAACTGGATTGGCCCCCCAGGGTGTACCTTAAATGACGCTACTTTTGTGCCTCCACCCGTGGCAGAAATGAAGGAAGCCCTTGACCAATTGGAAAAATTCCTGCATGCCGATACACAGTTACCACCACTGGTCGAACTGGCTCTAATCCATTACCAGTTTGAGACTATTCATCCTTTCCTCGATGGTAACGGGCGTATCGGGCGGCTTCTCATTACTCTTTTTCTCTGCCAGCGCAGCATTCTCAATAAGCCTTTGCTCTATCTCAGCGCCTTTTTTGAGCACCATCGCCAGGAATACTATGACCGTCTTCTGGAAGTCAGTCAGCGAGGTGCGTGGCGGCAGTGGCTGGAGTTCTTCTTGCAGGCAGTAGTTAAGCAATCGGACGATGCCGTCCGGCGAGCTCGCCGTCTCTTAGACCTTCACCGCACTTATTATCAAACCAGCCTGGGAAAACGTCTACCGCCCACGGCAGTGGAGCTTGTGGAACTCATCTTCGTGAAGCCAGTATTAAATACTAGGGTCGTGCAGGAGTATCTTAAAGTGACATATCCGGGCGCACAGAAGGCGATAAATGCTCTTGTGGGGCAGGGAATCTTAGCCGAGATTACTGGTGGCAAGCGGAACAAAGCCTACGCGGCGAAAAAAATCCTCGAGATCCTAGAAGAAGAGACCCCATCCCCGACGGAGGGAGGCCGTGGCAGTAAAAAGAAATGACAATCGGCGGATTACCACGCTGCAGAGCCTGAATATCTACGTCAAAGGAATCTGTTGCTGCGTATTCGCCATCCCTTCGCCATCCCTCCACCTCCTCTCCGCTTCAAGCCCCTCAAGTGTTTTCAATTCCACTATGGTGGTATTCTGGGGGCTTAATACCTGATTTGTAGTAGGTCTAATTGGTATGGTGTCCCTGGAATTCTTACACCTTTGTCAGAGTGTTTTTTCTCGCCTTTCTCAAGCGAGTGGGCTCTTTGGTTATACCAACTGACGTTGCCAGTGCCGTAGCCATATATTGATTTAGGCTCATTCCTTCCGTTTCAGCTCTATATGTAAGTAGTTTATGAAGTGAAGGCGAGATTCTGAGTCTGATTTGACCACTATATTTGTGCGGTCTCGGCTCAGGAATACGAAGTCCTCTTTCCAGATTGGACTTTATCCAATCCATTTTGACTTCCTGAATCTCTTTTATAGCTTCCTCAGGTGTATCTGCATGTATTAAACAATGTGGAAGCTCTGCAATCCTGGCAACCCAATAAGGGCCCTCACCGTCATCCCATTGCTCAACTATAACGGTGTAAGGCAACTTCGCATAGTGTTCTAACTCTTTCTCTATATTGCCTTTAATTACCATCTTTAATCTCCATCTTAATCGTAACCTCTAGCCAGTTATGCCTCTTGCTCTTCAATAATCTCTAATAACTCTGTTACGTAGCAGGATTTAACTGTACTTTCTCTTTTGTAAGGCATCGTGCGCGTTCCTATGATAGCCTTTGGATGCTTTGCGCCTTCCTCGATATATCCGTACCGTTTTATTAGTGCTTCAAAGTCGCGCAAAGCCACATTTCTAGGATTCCGTTGAATTGCCTCCAGGGATTTTTTGTCGCGAGTCATAGGACATAAACCTCCTCAACATACTCTGCCTCCTTTCTCGGTCTTCTCCCTGTTATCAATTTACTTTAAACAGGGCGGCATTATGGTATCATATATGACACCACTTGTCAATACCCTTTACCCTTGCGGTATTCTGGGGACATAGTACCTGATTTGTAGTAGGCCTGATTGGTATGGTGTCCCTGGGATTCACATGCACCGGCATCTAAATCTCCCTGGCAAGACCAGGATAATGAGCACGGAGCCATTGCTCAACATCATTGCGGAGTTGTTTCGCTAAAGCAATCATTTCTTCAGCTTCTTGTTCAGTGACCAGTCCAGCTCTTTCATAATCTCTGATATTACGTTTTTCACGGAATTTATCCAATTGCCTGATTGTAGCGGGATCTGTTTTGATGGTGAAAGCCAATGATTGCAAAACAAGATAATGCTGCCCCTCTTTCCGAGCGCGATAGCCAACTGCCGCCAGTGCCGTCTTAGCAGTCTGAACAGCCGCATTATGCGCAATACTTAATCGCCAATCCGGACCCAGTTCGATTATCTCTACTTTTTTCAGGTCACGGTCACAGATATGCAACAATTCAGCAATTTCACCTGCCTAGGGGCGGTGTTTCACAATCAGTTTATCTTTCAGCCAGTTTTCTAAGCTCATCTTCATCGCCTATCACAAAAATTTTCTCGTCCTCAAGCACTGTCTTGACGAAATGATGGTCCTCTTTCACTTTCTTCTTGAATTCGGCAACCGGATAAACAACAGGGTTGACCTCACGCCCCAATTTTTCTTCCGCCGGAGAGAGTAGCGAAACCACGTCTCCGAAAGAGATTTTGCCCACCACCATCAGGTCAATGTCGCTTCTTCGGTCATCGGTGCTCCTGGCTACGGAGCCGAAGATAAAAGCTACCCGTATTTTATCTGCATTAGTCGCCAGAGACTGTCTGATGACATCAGCCATGCCGAAGGTTTTCCTCACGATGCTTTTAAGCTCATCGAAGATAGGGCACCGGGCATTGGCTCGATAATATACCTGCCTCCCTTGAACTTCTCGGATGATGATGCCAGTATCCGTCAGGTTTTTCAGCTCTCGCTGTACCGTTCCCCGCCCAATTCTCCCAGCGTCCAGTATTTGTTTGGTATAAAAAGAGCTATCCGCTCGCCCATAGAGGAGCGCGAGGACCGCCTGCCGTGTTTTGCCGAAGAGACCACTGCATAACAAATTTTCATTCATAGATATTACCCATTTCGGGTATTATATTACCCATATTGGGTAACAAAATCAAGTATTGGACACTGCCAGATCTCTTCAAACGTGCTTCTACGTGTCTCGTACTATAGAGTATTCTGGGGACATAATACCTGATTTGTAGCAGGCCTAATTGATATGGTTTCCCTGGAATTCAGATGCTCGAGAACTAAAGAACTTCTTAGATATACGCCAGAAGCACGTTTCACACCATCATGGAATAGACTACAAGCCGATCAACGCCAAATCCGGCATGCTCAACCAGACCAAGTAAGCTCTTGTCTCGGTAATCTACTCCTATGCGTATCACCTTTATGCCCTGGGACCGATACTTATCAGCCAGAGTGCGGACAAGTCTGTTGCCGATGCCCTTCCGCTGATAATCGGGATGAACCCCTATCATCTGGATTATGCCTATTTCGGTGGCGCTCTCACGCACACGTGCTACCTGACCTAAGATAAAGCCACGAACCTGGCCATTGGCTTCTGCTACAAAGCTCAGGTTCAGCAATGGTGCTGCATCTCCGGTAAGCGACCGTATGTAACTAGCCGGGCTTTGCTGAGGAGATTTTCCTCGCCCAGCAGACAATATATACTCAGCGGTCAAGTTACGATAAGTAATAACATTTCCCGCTGCCCTTATTTCCTTATCAATAGAAAGTATAGGGTCGATGTCTTCCAGTTTGATGGGTCTGACCTCTATCTTATCCTGTTCACTCACACTAGCCCCTCAATCCGAGCGCTTCCGGATAGCTATTATTATATCATATAGCTAAGAGCCTGTAAAAAAATCCAAATAGTGGTATTCCGGGGGCATAACACCTGATTTGTAGCAGGCCTGATTGGTATGGTGTCCCTGGGATTGCTAATTCCGAGAACCTGGTACAAACTTCCTAGTACATATGAGGAATTGACAACTACGTTATACATGTCTAATATGAATATTGTCCCGAGTAGCCGAGCAGGGACCCGGCATGAGAGTTGGGTCTGGTGGAAGCTGAAAAGTGCGGGTAGTAGTCGGCACAAGGTAAGCTGAAAGCCAGGCCGGACGATAGCAGGTAAACGAAGTAAGGTTACTCGGGACGTCTTTTTTATAGACTGAGGTCGTATTACTACAGACCAAACATCGGATATACTTAGGCTTGCTGGCAAACAATAAGGGGAGTTACATAAACTCCCCCTTATTATTCGATCGAATTAATATTCAGGTCCCATACTTTTGCGGTAACGGCTATTGCGCGAGTCCCCGAATATGTCTCATAGATATAGCTAAAGTTTAGGTCTTTATTTACCCTTCTGGAACCCATGTGGGCCGGGTGACGAGTATGAGTATGAGTAGTCGTAGTTATATGAGTAATTGTGGTTATATGAGTTATTGATGGGGTCCGAGTTACCGCAAACACACTCGCCGCAAGGACATTCTCCGCAAAGACACTCCGCTCCCTGGCTCTGAGTCTGAGCACCAGTGCCGGGATTACTGCCAGCTGCACTGACAGTACCTGCAATAGCTAGTGCCAGAATAGCTACGACTGCCATGGATAATCCTAATATTCTGAATTTTCTCTTCATAAAAACACCTCTTTTCTTTTATTATTTTGCCGTTACCTTACTTTAATTAATTACAACGAAGAAAGGGGGAAATTGTTACAAAATATTGACTGAATAATTTTGGAATACCACCTAACCGGGAAATATAATCCTTCTATAATAGGCCAGATTTCTTGAAAGCTTGATATTTTGGGAAATCGATGGCACCCCTGTCTGGTTTCTAATATGGTCTATGCAGCTGAAGCTAGAGGCTGTGGGATAGCTCTTTGCGGAGGTATTCTGGGGGCATGATACCTGATTTGTAGTAGGCCTGATTGGTATGGTGTCCCTGGAATTCGAGGTATTGACTTTGTTGACCGGTATTCTTTCATGATGTTAGAATATGAGAAAGTCTTGAGTGATTGTTAACTTGGCGGTATTCTGGGGACATAATAGCTAATTTGTAGTAGGCCTGATTGGTATGGTGTCCCTGGAATTCGCTAGATGTCATCGCTGAAGAAGGATGGACATTCTAATGTAGTTATTAGGAGGGTCATAATGGCAGATCGTAGAATCCACGATACCTTCAATAGACGGTTTTTTGATATCCCAAAATACCAGAGAGGTTTCGCTTGGGAAAGAACGCATGTTAGAGAACTATATGAAGATATTGTTGAATCAATTGAAACTAAGTCAGAACATTACTTGGGCACCTTGGTGTTATCTCAGAACCCTCAGGAAGAAGACCATTACTATATTGTCGACGGACAGCAAAGAATCATTACTATTACTTTGTTTGTCAACGAGGTCATAAAACACCTCTCTAGGCAAGACAAGGTATTTTACCGACGGTTCTATATTGCAGAACAGGGCGATCTATATAGGCTGAGAACCTTAGGTAAGGACAGACAGTATCTGTACGATTTGCTGAAGAGCAAAGTGAACATACCGCAGAACAGGAGCCAAAGGCTTCTAAAGGAAGCTTACGAAGAAATCAAGAATATCGTAAATAACCTCAATGACAAAAAGACCTTCTTGAATTACATCGAAAGACTAGAGGTGATGGAATTCACTGAGCAAAGTGAAGGCGATGCAATCAGGATTTTTCAAACAGTAAACGATAGAGGCAAACCCCTATCGAATATGGAAAAGGCTAAGAGCCTGTTGATATATTTCTCTAATCGATATCTTGATAAGAAACTTGACGACCGGATAAACGAGATTTTTGGTGATATCTTCGAGAATTACGACGATATAAAAAATATTGGGGAGAAAGAAGGTATCGATTTAATAAGCGGCAGGAACTTCAATGAAGACAGTATTATGAGACAGCACTTTGTCACTTTTAGTGATGAGTACTATGATGCGACGGCTGAGTATGTTTTGGAATATCTGAAAAAGAATCTGGTGCTTTTAAGAAACGAAGGCGATAGACGCAAAAGAATGGAAGATTTTATAAGTAGCTATGTAGAAAGCCTGCTCCAGTATTTCGTGTCTCTAAAGAATATTTTGGTTAGGGTCTCAAGAAATTCCAAGTATTATAGACTTTTTGTAACCCTCGGTCCTTCAACGTACTTATACCCATTAATCGTCAAGATGGAAATGCTTGGCAAGCTAAGCCAAAAACTTCTGGGAAGAGAATATGCCCGATATACGTTCCTGGATCTAGTAGAGCTTATTGATGTTCGTATCTATAAAACTAAAGGGACTGATCCCCGCGCAGATATCTCGAGGTTTGCTTACCAACTCAATCAGAAGTGGACAGATGAGGCCCTAAGAGATTGGCTTTTAGAATACAATAGGGATTGGATGCCTAGAGGAACATTTGAAGTATTCTTACACGATCGGATTTATCGCAATCAGGCACTCGTGCACATTTTCACTAGATACTGTGAAAAATTACAGAATAAGTCATTCACTCTAAATGAATTAAAAGCGCTTGAGAAGATGTCACCTACAATAGAACATATTTTATCCCGTGAGCCAAAATTCACCTTTAAATCGGTAGGGTTCAAGGGCAGTGACGATTTTGAGGCATATGCAGATACCTTGGGCAATTTATCAGTGATTGAAAAGGGCATTAATAGCGCGGCTCAAAATAAAATGCCTCTTGAAAAAGTACCTTATTATGACACGAGCAAGTATAAAATGACGCAAACTCTGGCAACTTCAATCAGTGCTAATAAGAACTTCACCAAGCAAGACATCAATAGCAGAACTAGTGAACTGACCAATTATATCTTAGACACATGGTGGTGTTAACTTACCACTGGCGGTGGTATTCTGGGGCCATAATATACCTGGTTTGTAGTAGACCTAATTGGTACGGTGTCCCTGGAATTCAAGAAGGAGGTCTAAATGAGGAAACCAGATAGTCAACAGAGGGGTCTGGCGGGCGAGTATTACGTAGCGTTTACCCTTTCTCGCCTGGGATATGATATCGGCATTACTATAGGCAGGGCAAAGATTTTTGATATGATGGCACGTGGTACCCCTGGAAGCACAATCAACATACAAGTGAAGTCCACGTACCATGGTTATGACTGGTTGGTTACTAAATTCGACCCTAGTAGGGACTCTGTTGTGGCACTTGTTCGCCTTGGGAAGGATGCCACACGAAAACCCGAATTATATTTTCTTCCTGGGGAAAGGGCAAATAAGTTGATTACGCACAAGTACAAAAAACATTCTCCGCGCATCAGTCGTGCAGATGTTCAGAGAGAGTTCAAAAATCATGACTTTGGGCTCATTCAGCAGCTATTGGAGAAGAAAATCGTTAATTAGCGTCATGCCTTCGGTGTATTCTGGGGAAATAATACCTGATTTTTAGTAGGCCTGATTGGTATGGTGTCCCTGGAATTCTGAGGAGTTAGATTGGTTCGTAAATCGACCCAGAGCCAGGAATAAAAAGACGAGCATACATTTTGCCTGCAAACGCGTCCGTCATTCCTGAAATATAGTCGCATACTACTCGGGCAATGTCGTCGTCACAGTTACATCCACCCAATCTGATACGCCAATCTTCGGGAAGTAGCCTTGTCGGGTCATTGGTCATGGCGCCAAATAACTCCTTAACCATCATTCTGCCTTTCGCTTCAAGAGACTGTACGTTATATGACCTCATCACTTTCAATTCTATGAATTTGGTGAGTAACAATTGCCTTGCTTGAATATCTAATGGTATTTGAAGTCTGTAACGGTAACGGTGGGTACTTACTTTCACCTCTTCTGTCCGGCTGACACCATGAATGAAGTGAGCGATAAGGTTGCTTGTTAGGTGTTTTCTTGCTGCCTTATCTTGTTGTGTCTCCGCTAGGTTGGGACCCAAATACTGCCTCATCATTTCTATCAACCCATTCCATTGATTTACTAAAAACTCTCTACTTATGCCTTTAGGGGATTCTTTGAGTTTTTCGTCGACTTCTTTGTAAACAGTATTAACTAAGTCGGTGTTATACAAAGTGGTAATGGTAATAAATCCGCCGTGTAAAGCGTCTTCAAAATCATGCACTGCGTACGCAATGTCATCCGCCCAAGACATTATCTGACATTCAAATGATAACGCAGTTTGGGAGGGATATGAATATTGCGAAGCCCAATTGACTGCCGCTTTCGAGCAATCGTCGTCATAATAGAATTTCTTCTGATTGGCATCCTTTTGATACACGTCCTTGCATTTAAGTAGTCCGTCCAGGGTTGAACGAGTCAGGTTCAATCCTTGTAGGTCCTGGCGTCTCTCTTCCAGCAAGGTTATTATACGGATATTTTGAGCGTTAGCTTCAAATCCTCCACGGCTTTCCATAAGCTTGCCAAGAGCCTCTTCCCCGGCATGCCCAAAAGGTGGATGTCCCAAATCATGTGCTAAACATACAGCTTCGACAAGGTCAGTGTCAGCTCCTAGTCTCAAGGCCAAGCCTTTACCTATTTGCGCTACCTCCAAAGAGTGAGTGAGACGGTTTCTATAGAAGTCTCCTTCGCCGGGAGAAAATACCTGGGTTTTACCTTGGAGCCGCCTGAAGGATGACGAGTGAATTATGCGAGACCTATCGACCTCAAAACAGGGGCGGACGTCCCCTTTCCTTTGAGTCTCCTCTTTCTTAGGATAGCGTTCCTTATCCTCTTTTAAATACCTAAGCTTCGTATACCTTCTTGCCATAGGTCACACTTCTACCAGCAAGTATTTATAAATTGGAGCCCTCCACCACTCCAATCTCTTCCTGTGTTAACTCGTAAAGCTCATAAACCATCTGGTCAATCTGGCTTTCCAGTTCCTTCGATTCGTCACTTGTATCATATTCCCAATGCATGTAAGAATCAATCCCACCATTATCTCAGTGGATAACCTTTCGTCAAGAAGTTTAGACAGGCGAGATGTTCTCGGGCTTTAAGCAGGATGGTCGTATTCCGTGGAAACAATACCTGATTTGTAGTAGGCCTAATTGGTATGGTGTCCCTGGAATTCTGGATAACATTCTGGCTCAATAAGGTTGTGATAGTATTCGCTGATTGATATTCTTTCGCCTTGGCTTAGTTCTATTGCTAAGCTGTCCCAATCAATGTCGAACACTCCTGTTTCAGTTTTGCTTCTATCAGGATACATGCGGTCTTTAAGCTTGTCCAGAAAACTGCTGGGCAACATGACAAAGTAGTCAGAGTTTGTTGCGATGTAGATTACCCACTTCACCTCTCGAAGTACGCTGAAGGCAACGCTATACCAGAACGACCTATTTCCATCCGCAGTTTCCCTGGGCTTCCCCCTGCTACGAATGTTGACAAGTTCATCGTTGATGGAATAGATTTGAGGCTTCTTGCTGACTTCTCTTACTCTATATCCCAACGATGCCAGCTTGTTGATAAAACCCTTTAGTTTCGCCTCTGCATTTATGTTTTGAGCCATCTATTACCTCCTTCTCCAAATCTGCCTAGATAATCTCAAAAGAATAGGATAGAGCATACTGTATTCAGGGGATATAATACCTCATCTGTAGTAGGCCTAATTGGTAGGGTGTCCCTGGAATTCGGTCGGGCACGAGGCTGAGCGTAGCGGTACACGGGAGTCTCGGCAGGGGCTCTCCTCAGTTATTCTTGTAGCAGTTTTCGTATGAGGTCTCGATTTTGGTTCAGCGGCTCGTAAAGCCTCTCGAGTTGCTCTGGATGAAGCAATACAAGATCCCGGGCTAGCCGGTGAAATGTGCCCGTTAATAGAGGTGCTACGAGCTTGTCGATTCTTCTGCGGTCGCGATCACCTGTCACCGTAAGGAAGAGCTTGCTGCCCCAGGTGTCCTTGGCGTGCTGCAGTTTCGCCAAAGCCTCTATCAGGTTTCCTTTGTCCTGCACCTCGAAGACAAAACCAGGTCTTGGTGCCTGGGGGAAGGTTCGCCACACGACATCGTATACGTAGGGGGACTCATGAACCTCCGTTTGGGGGTAGTAACCAAGTATGTCTCCGATCTGACGCAACAGCTCTTTGAGATGCTCGTGGGGCCGCAGAACAGGGATCTCTGGTGCCAGTTCATCATCTCGCCGCCGCTGCTCCTCTAGTTCCAGATCCTCAATCTTCCCATGCTTTCCCCTTCGCGTGGGCTCGCCAATTGAGTAGCGTGGTTCCCAGCCAGACCAGTTCTCCTCCAGGAAAGTCCTGCCCTGAGGTGTTATGCGCCACATCCCCCTCGGCTCTCGGTACAAATGCCCCAATTCCACCAGCCTTTGCCTGCACCATTGAACGCGGTTTGCGAATACAAATCCATAGCCGGACGACAATCTCCGACTCTTGTCTTCTTCGGTGAGTTCGGGAAAGAAGGCTGCTACCCGCATTACCGCGTCCTTAAGACTCAGTTCACCCCCAGCGTCCGCAATGACTCGCAGAAGAGGCAACTCTATACTCTCTTGTATTGGAATAGCCATCGTGATCACCGGCTAACAGCCAATCAAAGATGTGTTCTATTCGCTTAACCGCACTATAACCCACTCAATACGCTCTGTCAACGGGCATGTTCAGAACTGGTCGTTTAGGGCTGCTGGCATCATGCGTCATTTACAGTGGGCCTGATCCTTCACGCTGTGAAGGATGGTGTCCCGGGAATTCAGCACGGATTGCATTTGACGCCTAACTGGGCCAATGATACCATGTTTATGCAGATTGAAAATACCTAAGGAGGACAAGGTAATGGGCAAGATAGATAGGCACCACCGCCTACAAAGAGCGAAACAGATAGACATTTTTGGCAAAGTTGTCGATGATAGTACGGTTGAATTACCATCCCGATACCATGAGAAGAAAGTCAATCCAATTCAACGAAAGGGTGTTGGTGATGCGTATTTAGCTGGTATGATCGACCACGACCGCGCAACAGGGGAGATATATGATTATGAGGATGAGGAGGATGACGAGGATTAGGATTGCCCTTTTGTCGGTACTGTTCACCTTTGGTATTCTGGGGACATAATGCCTGATTTGTAGCAGGGCTAATTGGTATGGTGTCTGTGGAATTGATTACCATGTGGTGAAGGAGGTGATTTGAGATGCCCTTTTGGGTTGTAGAGAATACAAAGCACGATTATAGCATGATACATACAGCGGAGTGTTGGTGCTGCCAGAGTGGGCGAGACCCGTGGCATGGCCGCTCGAGGCATTGGCATGGACCCTTCGCGACATATAAAGAAGCAGAAGTTCAAGCTAAGAAGACCGGCAGAATTATTGACAGTTGTGGGAGATGTAATCCCCAGTCTCCTAAATAGGCCAAAGTCTTTCTTACTATACGATCTAGATTTTTCTTTGGCCATTCTACATATAGAGCCCTTGGTCTAAGAAGATTTCGCGGGCACCTAATTCTGACGAAGTTAAGTGTGGCCTTTTTCTCAGAGTGTCAACTCATGCTGCAATTGCTTCATTGTGAAAGGCAAGCTGCGCTCCAAACCTGTGCGTAGGCCCGCTATAATAGCCACAAAATTATTGACAACGCTACCATACTATGGTATATACTTCTAACCGTGAAACAACACTTTAAGAGCATATATTTCCAAGACCATCCTGCTAAACCATCGGCTCATCGACATATTCGTTTGGCATTTGGTGCTAATGAACGGGGGTTGTACGAGAGAGTCCGGAATCACTCCAGCGAGGAACTACGGCGTTTATTGTGTATGGAATCTTTTGAGGGTCTTTCAGAATATGCGCGTAGTAATGCATTATCAATTAATCGCGCTTGCATTAGTCTTTTGCATCGCACGCTGGGATCAACAATTCCACTACCGCTAGATTTAGCCGATGTCCCAGCACTAGAGTCTGACCCACTAATTGCTACTTACCGAAATGGTCGCGGGGAACCGTTGCATGATTGGTTTCCACTGCTGGAAGGTTACACGTCTCGATTTGTTAAAGCCGTTCTGCAAACATACTCGCCTAGAGCCCGAAAGGTCTTCGATCCTTTTTCTGGTACCGGATCCACTCCTCTGACGGTTGCATCTATGGGGCTTGTAGGATACTACTGTGAAATTAACCCGGTCCTTCAATTTGTAACAGAGACAAAATATAAAGTAATGCAATTAACTGACAAGAAGAGGAAGGAAATAGCCGAGAAAGTTCAAGACATAGCTTTCACGATAGGCTTTCAACTCGGGAACTATAATCCAAACGAGCATATCCGTGAGACATACTACTCCACGTTCAGTGGGAGCAAGTTCTTCGATAACGATGTATTCGAAGATATTCTACGCTTACGAACTTTCAGCGATGACTTACTGGCTCGTAGTCCGCTTCTTGGCCAGGTTATCGTAGTCGCGATATTAGCGTCTCTTATCCCAGCCTCTCTTATGATTCGTCGAGGCGACTTACGTTATAGGCGGCCTGAGGAATTAGAAGCAAATAGAGTTTCAATACGTTCGGAAGTATCTCGGAGACTTCACGAGATGGCTTTAGAGATTGCTGAACTCCGTCAAATTGGTGGTGAAGCCATATTGGTGGCTGAAGATGCACAATTATTGGCCAAATTGCCAGGGCTTGATATTGAGTGTGTTATCACCAGTCCTCCTTATTTAAATGGAACGAATTACTTTAGAAATACTAAACTAGAACTGTGGTTTCTCCGAGCTCTATGTAAGCCAGCAGACTTAACTATGTGGAGATCAAAGTCTATCACGGCAGGCATTAATGACGTAACACAAGCAAAATGCAATAGACCGTACCCTGAAGGTGTAAGCGATGTTATTGAAGATATCAAGCTGTCAGCTTACGACAGTCGAATTCCGTTGATGGTCTCATCCTATTTCAGGGAACTCGACCAATTTTTTAACACGCTTTCGTGTCACTTAGCGCCGGGAGCCATAGTGGCTATTGACATTGGAGATTCGCGTTATGGCGGGGTACATGTTGAGACCGATAAGCTATTGAATAACTTGCTCACTAGACGAGGGTATCGAGAACTAGACTCTCGCACTTTGCGAGTTAGGAAATCGCGAGATGGGGGGGTGCTGAAACAAACATTATTAGTTTTCGAATATCAAGCCTCCGAACGCATTGGCATCATGCCTCCAAAGGTACTAAGTAGGATTTCAACCGAACATTGGAATCGATTTAAGAATGATTTGCCACATCAATCGACGCCTTTCAGTAAAAGAAATTGGGGACATCCTTTGCATTCGCTTTGCTCATATCAAGGCAAGATGAAACCGGCAATAGCTCACTTTCTAGTAGAAGCATTCGTACCTGCGGAGGGCAAAGTTCTTGACCCGTTTGCCGGGGTTGGTACCATTCCTTTTGAGGCTTGTCTTCAAGGTAAAAAGGCATTTGGATTTGAAATTAGTCCCTCTGCCTTGACTATCTCCATTGCCAAGGTAAATCGACCCAATGCCACCAATACACGAATATTGCTGGATACACTCGATACTTATATTAGGTCTGAGACGCCAACGGATAGCGAGAATATCAGTGCGAAGCAAATCAACTTCAACCGAAGTCTTGTGGAATTCTATCATGAAGACACGTTCAGAGAAATACTGTTAGCCCGAAGATTCTTCTTAGAATTGAAGTCGTATTCAATCGAAGCGCATTTCGTACTCGCTTGCTTGTTACATATTCTTCATGGCAATCGACCCTATGCCCTCAGCCGTCGCTCACACCCTGTAACGCCTTTTGCACCTAAAGGCCCATATGAGTACAAGTCACTAGTTAGTCGTCTTAGAGCTAAAGTTGAGAAGAGCCTTGCTGTCGAGTATCCAAGTGAATTCGTAAACGGTCAGATTTTTATGCAAGATGCTACATCCTGGTGGCCTGTAGAGGTTGACAACCTCGATGCAGTTGTAACGTCACCGCCGTTCTTCGATAGTACAAGATTCTATTTGGCAAATTGGATACGTCTTTGGTTCTCTGGTTGGGAACGGGGCGATTTTGAAACAGAGCCCTTGCGCTTTCTAGATATGAAGCAAAAACAGTCGATGCATGTATATGAATCTGTATTTAGGCAGGCTAGGGAGAGAATGAAGGTTGGCGGAGTGCTAGTCCTGCATCTGGGTAAGAGTACCAAATGTAATATGGCTGAACGCCTAAACGAAATCGCAAAGCCCTGGTTCAAGACCCTGGATATTTTTGAGGAAAATGTGTCACACTGCGAGTTGCATGGCATTACAGATAAGGGTAAGGTATCAGCACATCAATATCTAATATTGGGCTAGATTAACGTACGCTTATGAATCTTTCAGGTATTTAGGAACAATCTTGGCGTAAGCAAAGATATCTTTGCCTGTCATTTCGAGAACGAGTCTCCTTATCCTCATTATCTCATCAGGGTACCTAATCCATCGCTCAATGAAATGGTCAACGTTTCGAACAAGCCACTTCACGGCATCAGGATTCATTAGAGGCTTCCCTGATAGGATTTTGTACTTGATACCTGTATAGACTGCAAGCTTTTTCAGTTCTCTTTCGGTATAGACCTCGGAAGGCCACTTCCCATGCTTGATATTGTTGCAATTTGAGCATAGCAGAGTCGGGCCGGTTGAAATCGGCCAAAAAAGCTTAGCTGGCAATGTATGATCTATGTTTCCTTCTGTAGGATAGTGTAGCTTCCTACCGCACCGGAAACATTTCTGTCCGAACCTATCATATATTGCTTTGGCATCAATCTTACTCGGTTCTTTTGCTAGAAAGCCATAAAGGCGTCGTTTTTCCGAAGCTTCGCGATGCTGGTCAATTATACGTGTTTGATTCTTAATGCTATTGTAGATGGTCTTACAGAGCCTGCACTCGCCTTGCCTTCCTGACTTTCTTGCACTATGCCTGTCGAAAAAATCAAGCGGTTTAAGCGTGCCACAGATAATACAGTATTTGTACTCTTGTGCTTCAGCAACGTACTCGTCGTGTGATACAACGAATCGACCATCCTCGATTACCTTGCCACTCTGGATGGTAACCAACTTATAGTCATAGAAGACTGACTCCCCTCCCGCAAGAAGCACATAACCACAACTTGGGCATACTATACTGAATCCTTCTTCTATTTGATCCTTACGTGCAAATATGAACTCCTGGCAATCGCTATTCAGACAGCTAAAGCCTTTGAATACAACGTCTCCCATGCCTTTAACGTGTTCAGGCCGGATTTGATTCTCTTTAACAACTTTCGTGTAAGGCCTTCGTCTTGTCATCCGCGTATCACCATCATTTATGTTTCGGATATATGGTCGTATGTATTATGTATAATGTAGCATAGCGCAAAAAATCTGTCAGTAGGCATTTAAGAAGTCCCGACGGTTATCAAGCAACCTACGCTCGAATATGACCATATCGGCCAACAAACTAGCAGAAGGTTTAGACAGGCGCGATGTCCTCGGGCTTCAAGCAGATGCTCCTGTTAAAAATACCGACAAAACAGGAATTAGTTTTTAGAGAAACACGTTAGCTTTTTCTTAAGGAGAGGAAGACCCTATTTCCCACGAAGATGAGCACAGCCAGGGCGACAGCAATGCCAACAAATCTCAGTATGTTGTCCAGGTTATAAGGTACAATTGCATATACCATCGTCCCCATACCGCCTAAAATCAAGCCGCCTCCGAAGATATCCTGTCTGTGTCGAATGAAGGTGCCCACGACAGCAAACACCATCCCCAAAGGTAAGACAATGAAGAATACGTTTCTAGCATGTACGGCTGAACCCTGCCAGGATGAGGGATCAGGATAGAAGGCCTCGACGCCCACGATGACAAGCGCGATAATCAAAGCCGCTATACCCATAACGTAGATGACTCTAAGAAAACGCATCTATTCACTCCTTTGAGGTTGCCAGTGTCAGTTTATTTTTTATCCCTCTTGATTCAATTATATCCCTAACTATCCCGAAATGGAAGCCGTGAGCAGATGCTGCTGTTAAAAATTTGACAAAAAATGTAGCCTATGCTAATCTTATACCATAATCACGATGAGAGGCCATCCAAAGGGGTTGGTCCCGCGGTAATGCCTCTCTTTTTTCGTTTACCGCCCTTATCATACGCGAGTTTGCCTTTGAGATCATTCATAAA
>Ga0315538_1000040_pt1 | contig 81816 bp, 77 predicted proteins | sample SalMarSW160230MG_2_FD_203834 | JGI IMG/M metagenome (GOLD analysis project Ga0315538, IMG submission 203834) | Salt marsh sediment microbial communities from the Plum Island Ecosystem LTER, Massachusetts, United States - Salt Marsh Sediment SW1601-230 ...
CTTATTGCGGAGACGGACAATGTAATGGTTCAGAGAATTGCTCCAGTTGTCCTCAAGATTGTGGAGAGTGTCCTTCTGTCAACAATCCACCTGTTTTAAATACAATAGGCAATAAGAATATAAATGAACGTCAGACCTTAAGTTTTACAATATCAGCTACAGATCCAGACGGAGATGTTCTGAATTATTCTGTTCAAAATAGACCATTAGGCTCAACCTATGTCAATCAAACCTTTTCTTGGACTCCTTCTTACGACCAATCAGGAACTTACAATGTAACCTTTATTGTTTCTGATTCTAAACTTACAGACACGGAAACAATAACCATAATTGTTTATGATGTTAACAGAGCTCCAATTCTATCCTCAATAGGTAATAAATCTATTAACGAGAATGGAACTCTATCCTTTACAATATCAGCTGCAGATCCAGACAACGATCCTCTATTCTATTCTATCCAGAACAGGCCTTCAGGAGCATCTTTTAACGCTGTAACAGGAGCATTTACTTGGACTCCTTCTTACGACCAATCAGGAACATACGATGTAACATTTATTGTTTCAGACGCAGAATATACAGACCAGGAAACAATAACCATTACTGTAAGCAACATAAACAGAGCTCCTGTATTAACTTCAATAGGCGACAAGACAGCAACAACCGGAACCTCTTTAACCTTTACCGTATCAGCTACAGATCCAGATAATAATATATTAACCTATTCTGCTTCAAACTTGCCATCAGGAGCAACATTTAATACTTCAACTAAAACTTTCTCCTGGGCTTCAGCAAGCACAGGAACATATACTTCAACCTTTATTGTTTCAGATGGAGCATTAACAGACACGGAAACGATAACTATTACAGTTTCTCTTGGTCAGATGACCCTCTCCGTAGACCTCACGGTCTCCACTAACTCTTCTACGTGGCAGAATTCTTTAAGCGGAACAGCTCCTTTAACAGGCGTAGATTTAAGAGCAGTTATCTCTGGAACAGCAACAGGCACTATTAATTATTCTTTTGACTGCAATAACGATGGCGTTTGGGATTCACCGGACAACTCAGAATACAAAGGAATAACCCAAACAACCAAAGAATTCACCAACGGATGCTCTTACCTTAATCCAGGCACTTACACGGCTAAAGTAATGGTAGAGAGAAATGTGGCTATTCCTGTTCAAGATACAGTGACTATTACCGTAAACCCAGCTGCTCCTATATGCGGCGACGGTTCCTGCAATGGCGCTGAAACTTGTTCCACTTGTCCTCAAGATTGCGGGGAATGTTCTCCGCTGCCCCAGGACTATGTCTCTTATTGGAAGTTTGAAGGAAATGCTAATGATGAAAAAGGAGTAAACAACGGAACATTAACGGGAAACGCAGGCATAGGCATTGATTCAGAAAAAGGAAATATTTTAAGTTTAGACGGAAACGGAGATTATGTTGGAGTTGCCGATAGCAGTTCTTTGGACATAGGGGATCAGATAAGTTTATCTGTTTGGGTTAAGTTAAACAGTTATAGCAGCTGGTCCAAACTAATCATAAAACCTTATCAAGCTGATGCAGATCCCTGGGAACTTTATACTATAGACCTTGGAGGAAACGGAAATACCCCAAGATTTATTTTAACTGACGGCATTCCGGGAGGAAATTCAGCAATTCTTGTTCATAACTCCACTATCTCATTAAATCAATGGTATCATATTGTCGGGACCTATAATGGAAATACAGCAAACCTGTATATTAATGGAAACTTCGTAACGAACCAATCAGCTAACTTTGATATTGGAATAAACAATACGTCATTAGGCATTGGAGGGTTTGGAACATATTGCGTTAATGGTTTAATGGATGATGTAATGATTTATAATAGAGCCTTAACTGCAGCTGAAGTTTCGGATATCTATGATGTTCAAAAAGTTGAACCAACCGTTCCTGTCTGCGGTAATAACATTAAAGAAACAGGAGAATTATGCGATGGAACTGATTTGGCGGGGGAAACTTGCGTTAGCCAGGGATATGATTCGGGGACATTATTCTGTTTATCTAATTGCTCTGGGTTTAATACGAACAGTTGCGAGAGCGTAATTTGCACAGATGAGTGTTCGCCTTCGGGCTCTACCCAGTGTTCTGGAGCTGCTGGCTACCAGACCTGCGGCGACTATGATGCAGACCCTTGCTTAGAATGGAGCAGCGTGACAAATTGCGCTGGTGGTGAAGTTTGTTCTGGAGGGGTTTGTGTTTCTTCGGGAGATACATTTTATGTTGATAAAAATTCTCTAGGAGGGAGTTGCTTAAATTCATACACAAGAGCACAAAATGATATTAGTCATCCTTGGTGCGCAATTCAACATGCAGCCGATGTTGTCGTAGCTGGAGATACTATTCTTGTTAGAGCTGGAGATTATTCTTCAGAAGGGATTATTTCAGTGAACAGAGGTGGGACTACGGGTAACATAATTACTATTAAATCTGAACCGAGAAGACAAGCCGTTCTTACAAGATTAAATATAAATGTTCCTTATATCAGAATAAGTGGTTTTGAAATAACCAATGATCTTGGCATAACAAATGGAAATGGAATAGTTATAAACGGTGATAATATTGAGATTATAGATAATTACATACACCATATTGATTATATGGGGATAAGTGTCTCAGGTGCTAAAAACAATATTTACATATCAGATAATTACATGTATTATATTGGCTTTGGTATGAATATTAATGGCAATAATTGGATTGTTGAGAACAATGAAATTGAAAGGTTAGTTCAGGTTGTCCTAATGTCTGCAGGCGGGCACGATGCAGACTACTCAAGATTTTTTGGAATCAACAATATCATCCGCAATAATTATTTTCATGGAACTCTGCAAAGTGAAATAGGTGATGCGCATACTGATTGTTTTCAGACATATAATATTGGCGGCAGTTTTGCCCATAATGTAACAATAGAAAAAAATATATGTACAGGATTTTTTGGTCAGGGAGTAATTGCCAGAACAGAGACTACCGGTTATTTAACTGGATTGAAGATTAAGAACAATATATTTGCAGGCAATGGAGCAAATGCATGGGGAGTAATGGGACAAAATCTCGAAGATGTTGTTATTGTAAATAATGTTATATCTAATATAAGATGGTATGGTGTTGGGCTTAATGACGCATCTGATAATGCAGTCATCATGAATAATATATTCTATAATATAGCTGGTGAAGTTTATTATAGCCAGGGGGCAAATTTTAATGGTGATTATAACATTATTTATGGAGGAGGAAGTACGCCTCACCTTGGCACTCATGATTTAGTTGGTGTAAATCCTTTATTTGTTAATCCTGCAATCTTTGATTTCAGATTGCAGAACAACAGCCCCGCAATTAATGCTGGAATAAACACATCTATCTATGGTGTAATTGAAGATATTGTAGGAACATCCAGACCCCAGGGAGCTGGATATGACATCGGCGCTTATGAATATGAATATACCGGGCCTTCTTGCGGAGACGGGGTTTGTGAAGCGGGGGAAAACTGCCCTACAGACGTTGGAGGCTGCGCGGATAATGTTTGTTATGAGCCAACGTGTATTAATGGATGCAGTCAGGCAGCTGTTATTTATGGTGGGAATGATGAAGGGTGTTTGTCGCCTAACATATGCAACGGTGCTGGAAATTGCATTACTGACCCTTGTGCAGGCATTGCTCAATGTTCTGATTATACTGTTCAGAATGAATGCGAAAACAATGACTGCGTTGTTACGGGAAGTTGCCAGTGGAATGCTGGGGTTTGTGAACCAGCTTCTATCCCGATAACTACATCTGTTTCCCAGTTTGGAATAACCTGGACATTTTCTGGATCAGTTGAATATGGACAATTTGCAAATGGAGATTATTGGGTTGTTGGGCCTGTAACAATAATTAATATTAATCCTGCCTCTGGTAATGATGGTACGGGAAGAATTGTGAATGGCTCTATGATTAATCCTTCTCCAACATCAGGATATTTGCAGGGATATGACAGTACAATGTATGGGAGTTATGGCCCCCAGTATTACACCCCAAGCCTTAATGTTGCCCGTCCTAATGGACAGCAGCTTTCGTCAAGCAATCCTTTAACAATCCAAACTGGCTCTTTAGTTTCAACAATAGGTCTTTCACCAAGCCATGAGCTTTATGGCCGTACAGTATTACAAACAGCAGCAGTACTGACAGTACTAAGCTCACCAGTTCCTGAAGGAAGTTTCAGACCTCCTTATTCTGGAAGTGATAAAACAATAAAGTTTAATAAAAATCAGTTAGATTATTCTTCTCTTGCAAGGCTTGCTCCTGTAGCAAGCACACCAAGATTAGAACAGCAACAAGGAGATGGAATTTATGATTCTGTTGAAAGAATGTTTGAACGTCCTTGGCTTGATCATATACCTCTTTATGGAGGAATGGGACGCCAGCACCATCCTACTGATAACATGCCTAACTATGGAGGTCATTCGACAGGAATAGGGGCAGAAGTAGGTATTGGTGCTTTAATGTTAAACCTTGATTATACTAACCAACAAAAAGAAACATTACTAATTCGTTACGTACAAACAGGAATTGATCAGTATGGCATTATCCAAGATGGAGGAAGAGATAACTTCATAGGTACCGGAGCCCAAACACCTGGACATAAACTTCCAATTTTATTTGCAGGAGTGATTCTTAATGATAATAATATGAGAAATATAGGAAGTGTGTCAGGAGAATATCTTTATTCTGGAAGTTATGGTCCAGGCAACCCCCCTCCAGATTATGTTCATTTTGGAGAAGATGACCAGACATTTTATGTTGCTCAGTTAGATGTGGATGTAACTCATAGTGGTTCCTGGAATCCAGATTCAAGAGATGCTCAACGAATTCCATATGATACAGGAGATATAGGGCTTCCTGAATGGGGGATAACACATGCTGTAGGACCCGGACATAGCAATAAGTATTGGGGAACTGCATACAGGACAATTGCCGGACCTTCATTCCCAGGAATGGTGCTTGCTACTCATATCATGGATATTAGGGATTTATGGAACCATGATGCTTTATTTGATTATACAGACAGATACGTGGATGTGGAATCAGGATATGTTCCTACTCTTTTTGTCCGAAACATGTGGAATACTTACAGGGATAATTATGGCTGTGTCTGGACTCGCTATAATCAATCTGATATTTATTCCAATGGTCACAATCCTTGTGAGTAGCCCTGAATAAAATGAAAAAGAAATCTAAAATTTTATTAATTTCTCTTGTTTTGAGCTTGCCTTTTTGGTGGGGGATAAATATTTTGGCAAAGGATGTTGAAGATTTTTGGTTTCAGCAAAAGATAGTTAAAAACCCAGAAATATTGACTGCAGCGATAAGTCAAAAAATTTTGGAAAGGAAAATAAAAGAATTAGAGTTGGAAAAGCTGCAGGAAGAACGTTTAGAAAATTTAGAAATTGAGGCGAGAGCCGCGATTTCAGTTGAGGTTGACAGCAAGGACAAGGAAAGAATTTTATTTGAAAAAAACTCTCAAAAACCCTTGGCTGTCGCTTCTTTAACTAAATTAATGACAGCTTTAATAGTTTTTGACCTTGATGAAACCTACGGTCCTTCCCAAATCATCACAATAACCAAAGAGGCAGTTGAGCAGGAAGGCAGTTCCAAATACGGCGATTTAGAAGTAGGGGAGAATTTATCAGTTGAAGCTCTGCTTTATACTATGTTGATTGAGTCAAGTAATGATGCTGCTTTTGCCTTATCTCAGCTAATTGGACAAGAGGGGTTTGTTGATTTAATGAATCTTTATGCTAAAAATTTAGGGCTTGAAAAAACTTATTTTGTTAATCCAAATGGTCTTGAGCCGGATAATCTTCAAGAGCCAAAGAATATTTCAACTGCCAGAGACCTTGTTAAACTTGCAAAATTTATATTAAAAAACTATCCTCAAATTTTTGAAATCACAGCTAATCAATCCTACGAAGTTTTAAAACCAGACGGTTCTCTCCATCATTTTATTCCTGAAAATACTAATAAACTTTTGGGAGAAATTCCAGAAATAATCGGAGGGAAAACCGGTTGGGCTGTTGAAGCAAGCGGCTGTCTGCTTTTGGTCTTAGATAATCCTAATAATAATAAATATTATATTAATATTGTTTTAGGAGCCAAAGACCGTTTCGCAGAAATGAGAAAACTCATTGATGCACTTAAATAATATGGAATCCCTTTTGAGATAGAGGTTAAGATATAACAAGTTAAATAGCTTGTTATTTTGTTTAAGTATGGTAATATTTAAAATTAAGTTAGTTGTTTTTTAACAAGTAAATATGAACAGAATTTCAAAAAGGAGAAAAAAATGAGTAGCAAAGAAAAAAATACAATTATAACTATAGCAGCGTGTTTTATGGTTTTATGCTCTACTTTACTTGTAGGAGCAAGGTATTTAAGGGAATCTGATGCATTAAATTTACGCAATGTAACCGATAGTTTTATTCTGCTTACTGAACTGGCAACTGAATCTAGCGAAGATTATATCCAAGCAAAAGCTGATCATATAGAGATGTTGCGTAAATATGTCAAACATATGGAGAATCGACGTAGGCATTGGGTATTTGTTTTAAAAAATGATATTACGGAAGAGCTGAAACTCGCAATAAAGAAGTTAGAGGAAGATGAAAAAAAGCTGACCAACAAATGGAAGCTTGTGTAAAGATAGAGATGGCATCAAAGGCAATAGCTGACTTTTTAAGCTATCACGAATTATTTATGAATGAACCAATTGTTAACTCGGAGCTTGAGATTGTATCTGAAGAGATGCAAGCTATTATCAAGAACTTGCTTAATGAAGCACACAAAAAAACAAAAACATACATCAATGATCTAAGTATGGTCAATTCTGAGGTAGCATATCGAGCTAACAGAAAAGCGATAGTTTATTTGTATCTCGTTCGTTCTGAATGGTCAGAGATTGTTATCTCAGAAGAACGTATAAATCTTATGGGGGATATAAACAGAACTATTTTTTGGAATCGGGTCTTAATGAAACATTCTGATATTACAAAAGAAGAACATTCACGACTTACTAAGTGTTCTGCTAACGAACTTCGTCATTTACGGTTATTGCGTGCGATAATAGACAATGATATGAAGGATGCTCATGTTTGGTTGCAAATAGCGATTAAGGAAGCTTTTCCTGATATACAGTTCTCAGCTAAAAAATAGGCTTGCCACCATTTTTTTTAATTGGTGTAAATGGACATAGAAAAACAAAAAATTCTGTGTCCTTTTTTAATTCAAGGTTATATATTTAATTCAAGATTATATATTTATACTTTAGCGAATCAAAGTTCTGACGAAGTCAGGTTTTTATATTTTAACAAATCAAGGTTCTCACTTAAGGCGAGTTTCTTATTTTAGGGAAATTTGGTAGAATGTAATAATAGAATTATGAACGAAATTACGATTAATGTTATAAAGATTTTTGTGCTTGGAGCAATGAGTTTTATTTTGGCTTTTTGGTTGACTCCGATTCTTACTCATTTTTTGTATAAACACAAACTTTGGAGAAAAGAAATTAGAAGAAAATCAATAGACAATAAAGAGCTTTTTTTCTTTAAGAAATTTCATTCTGAAAAAGAAGTTCATGTTCCAAGATTCGGAGGACTGCTTGTCTGGACAAGCGTTTTAATTTTAGCTATTGTTTTTTTCTTGCTGGCTAAAACGGATATTTGGTGGTTTAAAAAATTGAATTTTTTAAGCCGTTCTCAAACATGGCTGCCTCTTTTTGCTTTGATTGCAGCTTCTTTTGTGGGGCTTACAGATGATGTTCTTCAGGTGTTGAAAAAAGGCAGGTATATTGGAGGCGGTTTAGCCTTAAAAAATAGATTATTTTTAGTAACTTTGATTGGTTTGGTTGGGGGCTGGTGGTTTTATTATAAGCTGGGCTTTCAAACAATTCATATTCCCGGAAACGGTGATTTTTTTATAGGGATTTGGTATATTCCTCTTTTTATTTTAGTAATGCTGGCAACTTACAGCGGGGGAGTAATTGATGGTTTAGACGGTTTGGCCGGAGGAGCTTTTGCTGTAATCTTCGCTGCTTTTGGAGGAATTGCTTTATTTAACGGCCAGATTGATTTAGCTGCTTTTTGCGCCGTGGTTGCCGGAGCAATTTTAGCTTTTTTATGGTTTAATATTCCGCCTGCAAGATTTTATATGGGAGAGACCGGAATACTTGGCCTTTGCTGCGCCTTAACAGTAGTTGCTTTTCTAACCGACTCTGTTTTAGTTTTGCCGATAATCGGTTTTTTACTTGTTATTGAATCTGGTTCTGTGATTCTTCAACTTCTTTCTAAGAAGTTTTGTCAGAAAAAAGTTTTTCTGGCAGCTCCTATTCATCATCATTTTGAAGCTAAGGGCTGGCCACATTACAAAATCACAATGCGATTTTGGGTAATAGGTATTGTAATGGCAATAATCGGCGTTGCCATTCGCCTTTTAGGATAAAACCAAAAATAAAAGGACAAGTGTGTTTTTTATTCTTGTCCTTGTTTTATTTGTTTGATAAATTCGTTGATTCTTTCAATTATCTTTATTTCTTTTTTCTTATTGCTTTTCCTCAGTATTTTTTGTATTTCTGATGTTACTTTTGGCAAAGCATACATCATCGGCAAACCTAGAAGATATCTTAAATCTTTTTCAGTTGGATCAAACTTTTTTATTTTTTTCCAAAGAGCTGTCCTTGTTTCTGAGTTTGTAATTTCATCAAAGTATCTTATCAATATTTGCAACGATTTACGATTGCCAAAAAAACCTGCATCAATTTTTCTGAAAAGTTCTTTTATTGCTTCTGGCATTTTTTCCTCAGACAATTCAAGCAATTGATCTCCAGTGGATATATCAAACAAATCTTTCAAAAATTGAGAATTTAAATTCTTATTGTTTTTTAAAATATCTTTAGCAGCATTAAGCATATCGTAAAAATGGGCAAAATTAAGATTATTTCTTGTTAAAAATTCTATTAATGCTCTTTTTCTTGTCAAAAAATGATCTGCCCTGAGAACAATAAGAATTAATTTTTCTGGACTTAATTTATTTTTATGTCGTCGCCAATAAATATCAAACTTATCCTCAATAGATAAACTTCTTTTATGTTTTTTGGGTTTCTCTTTTCTTTTTTTCATTATTTCCCTTTCAAAGAACTATTGAATATACTAATACATATTAAAACTTATTTTAAAATTTGTCAATTTCTGTTATAATATTAAAATGATTGGAGTTTTTGATTCTGGCGTTGGGGGATTGACTGTTGTTAAAGAAATTTTTAAATATCTCCCAGAATATCAAATAATTTATTTTGGAGATACGGCTCGGCTTCCTTATGGTACCAAGGGAGCTGATTTTGTACGGAGATATTCAGCAAGGATTACAAATTGGCTTCTTGAAAGAGAAGCTAAATTAATTATTGTTGCTTGCCATACTTCTTCTGCCTGGGCTTCGGAATCTTTAAAAAAACAATTTAAAGGAACGCCAATTTTTGAAATGATAACTCCGGGCGCCAGAGAGGTATTAAGAGCAACTAAAAATCAAAAAATTGGGATAATAGGAACACCGGGAACCATTAAAAGCGGCTCTTGGGAGAAAAAACTTTTAGAATTAGAACCGAATTTAAAGATTTATTCAAAGTCCTGCCCTTTACTTGTATCCTTGGTTGAGGAGGGCTGGGTGGATAAAAAAATAACTAAAGAAATAGTTAAAGAGTATTTAGAAGAATTTAAAGAAAGAGGTATAGATTCTTTGATTTTAGCTTGCACTCATTATCCAATATTGGAAAAAGCGATTAAGGAAGTAATAGGTGCAAAGATTAAAATTATTAATCCGGCAGAAAGTTTAGCAAAAGAGCTTAAATTATTTTTGAATGATAATCTCCAAATTGCCTCTAAAATCAAAAAAGGCAAAAACCACCAATTTTTCTTTAGCGACGAACCATATAATTTGGAAAAAATAAGCCATCTTTGTCTTAATAGGAAAATCAAACTAACAATAAAAGATCCTTTTTAAGTATTATGATGAAACTTTTTAAAAACAAAAAAGTGACTATAATGGGATTGGGATTGCTTGAAGGGGGAGTGGGCGCTGCTAAGTTTTTTTGTAAACAGGGAGCTAATGTTTTAGTAACAGATTTAAAGACAAAGAAGCAGTTAAAAGAGTCGGTTGATAAGTTAAAGGGACTGTCTATTGAGTTTGTATTAGGTAAACACAGAAAAGAGGATTTTATCAATACTGACTTGGTTATTAAAAATCCTAGCGTCCCGGCTGATTCCTCTTATCTTAAAATTGCCAAAAAACATAAAATCCCTATAAAGAATGATATTAGTATATTTTTTGATTTATGCCAAGCTCCAATTATTGGAATAACAGGAACTAAAGGAAAATCAACCACGGCTACTTTAATATATTTATTATTAAAAAAGAAATACAATAAAACTTTTTTAGCAGGCAATATCGGAATTTCACCCTTGGAGATTTTGTCAAAAATAACCAAAAAGAGCAAAGTTATTTTAGAACTTTCCAGCTTTGAATTAGAGGATTTAAAACAAAGCCCTCATGTAGCTGTTATTACTACTCTTTTTCCCGACCATCTCAATAGATACAAAAACTTTAGAGAATACATTGAGGCGAAAAAGCCGATTTTCAAGTATCAAAAGAAAAATGATATTTTAATTTTAAATTATGATAATCCTGAGGTAAAAAAACTCGCCTCAGAAGCTCCTTCCAAAGTTTTATTTTTCAGGAATTCTTGCATTTCAGCCGCTCTTGCTGTTGCTAAACTTTTTAAAATCTCCAAAAAGGATATTAAAAAAATTCTCTCTAATTTTAAAGGTGTTCCCAACAGGCAAGAACTAATTGCTACAAAAAAAGGAGTGAAATATATTAACGATACCACCGCTACCACTCCTCAGTCGGTAATATTAGCAATAAATACATTTAAAAAGAGATTTCCTAATTCAGGAATTATTCTTATTGCTGGTGGTTTGGATAAAAATTTGAATTATAAAAATTTAGCAGAGGAAATTAAAAGGAATGTAAATTCTCTAATTTTATTACCGGGTACAACTTCTAAGAAAATTAAAAAAGGATTGGAAAAATTTGATAAAATTTATCTTGTTAAATCAATGAGAGAAGCAGTAAAAAAAGCTGCCCGGTTAGCTCAAAAAGGTGATATTGTTTTGCTTTCTCCGGGAGCGGCGAGTTTTAATTTGTTTAAAAACGAGTTTGACAGAGGAGAACAATTCAAGGAAGCCGTAAAAAATCTTCTAAAGAAATGAGAATTAAGAAAAAGCAAAAATTTGATTATATATTAGCTATCGCGGTAGCCATTTTAGTAATTTTGGGGATTTTAGTTTTGGCTAGCGTCTCCGCTACTTTTTCTCAGGAAAAATTCGGTCGCACAACTTATTACCTTTTTCATCAGATGATTTGTGGATTAGCCATTGGAATTATATTAGGATTTGTTGCTTTTAAGATAAAATTATCAACTTTAAAGAAATGGGCCTGGCTCTTTATTTTAATAAATCTAATCTTTATGGCTTTGGTTTTTATTCCGAGATTGGGCATTATTGCTGGTGGAGCGCCTCGCTGGATGAATTTGGGCTTTGTTTCTTTTCAGCCTTCTGAATTTTTAAAGCTTACTTTTATTTTTTATCTTTCTGCTTGGCTGGCTAATCGCACTAAAAAAAAATCATTTAAAAAAACTAAAAAAGAACTGAAATTTACCCTAATTCCTTTTCTTGTAATTATAGGGATTATTGCGATTCTTTTAACCAAGCAATCGGATGTTAGCACTTTAGGGATGATCATTTTAATTGCCGCCTTAATGTATTTTTCAGCAAATACTCCGTTATGGCACAGTGTTTTGATAATTTTAATCAGCTCAGCGGGTTTTTTAGTTTTGGTAAAAATTGCTCCTTATAGAATAATGAGACTCCGAGTTTTATTAGGGTCTATAAAAGACCCAATGGGAACTGGTTATCAAATAGAACAATCTTTGATTGCTATTGGCTCAGGAGGAATTTTAGGATTGGGCCTGGGGACGTCTATTCAACGATTTGGATTCATTCCTCAAACAATGTCAGATTCAATCTTTGCCATATTTGCTGAAGAGACGGGTTTTGTCGGCTCCTTAGTTTTAATTTTTCTTTTTTTAGTTTTGCTTTGGCGAGGATTCAGGATTTCCAAAAGATCTCCTGATAAATTTTCTCAACTTTTTGCTATAGGCATAAGCTCTTGGATTTGCATTCAGGCCTTTATTAATATAGGGGCGATGATTGGTATTTTGCCATTAACCGGCATCCCTTTGCCTTTTATTAGTTATGGCGGTTCTCATATGGTTGCCGAGTTGATAGGCATAGGGATACTGCTTAATATTTCTAAATCAAGCAAAAAATGATAGAATAAACTAATGAAAATACTTTTTACCGGTGGGGGTACTGCTGGCCATATTTTTCCAATAATTGCTATTGTCAGGGAAATAAGAAGAAACTATCCTTACGGAGGTTTTGAGTTTTATTATATTGGCCCAAAAGATAAATTTGCGGCTAATCTTTTTTCCAAAGAGGGAATTGAAGTAAAGACAATTTTAGCCGGAAAAATTAGAAGATATTTTTCTTTCAAAAATATTATTGATATTTTTAAATTTCCGATTGAATTTCTTCAGGCTTTTTATCAGATTTTTGTAATTTCCCCGGATGTTATTTTCAGCAAAGGGGGATATGGGTCAATAGCTGCTTCTATTTCTGGTTGGATTTTGATGGTTCCAATCTTTTTACATGAATCGGATATTTCACCCGGTTTGGCTAACAGAATAGTAAGCAAGTTTGCTTTAGAGATTTTTATCTCTTTTCCTGTCCAAAAGACAAAATATTTTCCAGTCAAGAAAATGCTTTCAGTTGGTAATCCCCTAAGAAAGGAAATTTTAGATGGTTCTAAAGAGGAGGCAAAAAAATTATTTAAATTAACCGAAGAGCAACCAATTATTCTGATTTTAGGCGGTTCTCAGGGCGCTCAAAGAATAAATGATATCTTGTTGACAATTCTACCTGAAATCCTAAGAAATTTTGAAATTATTCACCAGACCGGTCAAAGAAATTTTGAGCAGGTAAAAAACGAAGCAGAAATTATAGTAACCAAAGATTTTAAAAAATATTATCATCCTTTTCCTTTTTTGAACGAAGAGGAACTGCCCCACGCTTATCAGGCAGCTGATTTAATTATTAGCAGGGCCGGAGCCGGAAGTATTTTTGAAATTGCCGCTATTGGGAAACCTGCTATTTTAGTTCCTTTACCTGAAGCTGCCCAAAATCACCAGGTAAAAAATGCTTATGTTTTTGCCGAAAACGGTGCTGCCCTGGTAATAGAAGAGGCAAATTTCACACCGCATTTTATTTTAGAAAGAATAAAACATTTATTTTCCCAGCCAGAAAAATTAAAAGAAATGGCAGAAAGGACAAAAGAATTTTCTCGGCCAGAAGCAGCCAAAATAATCGCCGAGTATATCGTAACTTATTTAAATCAGTAAGTAATATTAAAAACCCCCCGCCTTAGCGGGGAACTTTGATTCGCTAATGTGTAAACATAAAATCTTGAATTTATAAAATAGAGAATAACTACCGAGAGCGATTCTTGGTAGTTTTCTTTTGACCTAAAATATATAATTTGGTAGAATTAAATAATGGCTATTATTGATGAAATTAGGAAAAATCGGCTCAAGAAACTTAAGGCAATTGAGAGCGCTGGGTTTTTGGTTTATCCCGGTGAAACAAAAAGGAGTCATACTTGCTCCCAAGCTATTGAAGATTTTAGTAAACTTTCTCGTTCTAAAAAGGAAATAATTTTAGCAGGCAGGATTATTTCTTTAAGAGAGCACGGCGGTCTTGTTTTTTGTAATATTGAAGATGGCTTCGGCGAGATTCAGGTATTATTTAAAAAGGATAGATTAGGAGAAAAAAATTATGAATTTTTCTTGAATAATTTTGATATCGGGGATTTTATTGAAATCAGAGGAACTTTATTTAAAACAAAAAAAGGTGAAAAAACGCTTGAAACGGCTGATTATAAAATTTTGGCTAAATCGCTTTTGCCCTTGCCGGAGAAATGGCATGGTTTAAAAGATGTTGAAGAAAGATATCGCAAAAGATATCTGGACTTAATTTTTAATAAAGAAGTTAAAGAGAAATTTAAACTTCGTTCAAAGATTATTAAAGAAATTAGGGAATTTTTAGACAAAGAAGGATTTTTAGAAGTAGAAACCCCGATTTTACAACCAATCTATGGAGGAGCAAAAGCTAAACCATTTAAAACCCATTTGAATGCCTTGGATATTGATTTATATCTAAGAATTTCTCCCGAACTTTATTTAAAGCGGCTTTTAGTCGGGGGATTTGAAAGAGTCTATGAGATTGGAAAATGTTTTAGAAACGAAGGGATAGATAAAGCCCATAATCCTGATTTCACAATGCTGGAGTTTTACCAGGCATATACTGATTACAAGGAATTGATGAAATTTACCGAGAAAATGTTTTCTACTTTAATTAAGAGTTTGTTCGGCAGCTTAAAGATTAAATACGAAGGTAAAGAAATAAATTTTAAACCTCCTTGGCTCAGAATTGAGTTTAACCAGCTTATCAAAAAGTATACTAAAATTAATTTAGATGAAATACATATCCGAGCTCTTAAAAAAGAGGCTAAAAAATTAGGAATTGAGCCAAAAGGTGAAAAAGCTGAAATTGCTGATGATATTTATAAAAAGGTGTGTCGTTCAAAAATCTGGCAGCCAACTTTTATACTCCATCATCCTGCAGGCGCTTTTCCTCTGGCAAAGTCGCTTAAAAAAAATCCTATAAAAACAGCAAATTTTCAATTAGTGGCAGCTGGCATTGAATTGATTAATGCTTTTTCTGAGCTTAATGATCCCACAGAACAAAAGAAAAGGTTTGAGGAACAGGAGAAGATTTTTAAAGCCGGCTTTGAAGAAGCCCAGAGAATGGATAAGGATTTTATTGAAGCCCTGAAGTATGGCATGCCGCCGGCTGCCGGTTTCGGAATGGGAATTGACCGTCTCACAGCTTTGCTAACAGATTCGCATTCGCTACGAGAAGTTATATTATTCCCTACGATGCGTCCAAAATAATTCAGCTCCAAAATATATGTTAGACATTAAGTTTATTCGTGAAAATCCAAAAAAGGTAAAAGAAACCTGTAAAAATAAGCAGGTTAAGGTTGATATTGACCTGCTTTTGAAGATTGACAAAGAAAAAAGGGGAATTCAAACAGAGTTAGAAAAAATCTTTGCTCAAAAAAACAAAGCAAGCAAAGAAATTAGTAAGGCAAAAGACAAAAAAGCAAAGAATAAGATTATTTTAGGAATGAAAAAGATTGATAAAAAAGGGGATAAGTTAAAAGAAGGTTTAAAGAAACTTGATAAAGAGTTTGAAGATTTGATGTATCAAGTTCCAAATATACCTTTAGATGATGTGCCAGTTGGTAAGGACGAAAAGGATAATGTTGTGGTACGAGAAATAGGGAAGAAGATAAAATTTGATTTTAAGCCAAAAGATTATTTAGAAATTGCTGAAAAATATGATTTGATTGACGTAAAAAGAGCGGCAAAAGTATCCGGAACTCGTTTCGGCTATTTAAAAAATGAAGCTGTCTTGCTTGAATTTGCTTTGATAAATTTTACTTTCGAAAACTTAATAAAAAAGAGTTTTATTCCGGTTATTCCTCCGGTAATGATAAAATCAGAGAAGATAAGAGGAATGGGATATTTAGAACAGGCCGGCATAGAAGAAGCGTATCATCTTCCAAAAGACGATTTATTTTTGGCGGGTACCGCCGAACAGCCGATTGGGACGATGCATGCAGATGAAATTTTTGAAGAAAAAAATCTTCCAAAAAGATATCTTGGTTTTTCTTCTTGTTTTCGCAGAGAAGCCGGTTCCTATGGAAAAGATACCAAGGGAATATTGAGAGTTCATCAATTTGATAAAATGGAGATGTTTAGTTTTTGTAAACCCGAAAATTCAATAAAGGAACATAAATTTTTTTTAGAAACAGAAGAAAAACTAATGCAGCTTTTAAAAATTCCTTACCGAGTTCTACGAATTTGCACAGGAGACTTGGCAAGACCGTCATCCGCTAGTTATGATATTGAATCTTGGATTCCTTCCCAAAATCGTTATAGAGAAACGCACTCCACCTCAAATTGCACTGATTTTCAGGCAAGGAGGTTAAATATTAGGTATCGGGATAAAAATAATAAATTGAACTTTGTTTATACTTTAAACGGCACTGCTTTTGCAATAGGAAGAACGTTAATTGCTATTATTGAAAACTACCAGCAAAAAGATGGAAGCATTGAAGTTCCAGAAGCCCTTCAAAAATATGTAGGATTTAAGGTCATAAAGTAAATGACAATAAAGGGGTTAAAAATTAATTACAAAACTTTAGGAGAGGGAAAACCTCTTTTAATTTTGCATGGCTGGGGTTCAAGCTCTGAAAAATGGCAGAAAATAGGGGAGTTATTGGTTCAAAAAGGGGTAAAAGTAATTATTCCTGATTTGCCCGGTTTTGGGAAAAGCGAAGAACCGCAAAAGGCATGGAATCTTGATCAATACTGCGATTTCGTTGAAGAATTTATTAAAATTTTAAATTTAGATAAATTTTATCTTTTAGGCCATTCTTTTGGAGGTAGCTTAGCTGTTAAATTTAGTTTGCAGCATCCGGAAAAAGTAGCTAAGCTATTTTTAGTAAGCGCCGCTTGTATTAGAAAAAAGAGTTTGAAAAATAAACTATTTAAATTTATTTCGAGGTTTTTCAAAATAAAACCACTTTTTCTTAGAAAGTTTTTTTACCGAAAAAGCGACTACCTTTCTGTTAAAGGCGTAATGAAAGAAATTTATTTGAAAGTAATTGAAGAAGACCTTTCCGATGTTTTAGAAAAAGTTAAAGTTCCAGCAATAATAATCTGGGGAGCAAAAGATAAAATTACTCCAATAAAACAAGCTAAGCTGATTAAGACCAAAATCAGAAACTCAGAATTAAAAATTATTCCAAATATTGGTCATAGTCCTCATTTGGAGGCGCCGGAAAAATTGGGAGACCGGGTCTCCCAAGAACTTCTATGATGAAAATATTTATTGCAATAATTTGGTGTTTCATTTTTACCAAACTGCTCGTTTTTTGGGTTTGGCTTTGGCAGTTAAAAGAATATCATTGGGGTAGATTTAAAGCCCATTTTGAAACTCAAAAAATAAAAAAGTTGCTTTTTAGTTTTCATGGTATTAGATATCCTAAATTAACGCAAAAAGTTTTTGTTATTTTAACTTTTGGCATACTTTTTGAATTTTTATTTCTTTTCTTTATTTTCAATTTTACAAATTATTTATTTTATATTTTTCTTTTAATTCCAATTATTTTAGTTCCAATAATTGTTTCTATTCTAATATTATTATTGCAAATTCCTGTTAATGTTTTGATAAAAGGAATATTAAAAAAAGCAGAGCAAAAAAGAAAAGAATTTAAAAATCTAATAGTTATTGGCATTACCGGAAGTTATGGTAAAAGTTCAACTAAAGAATTTTTAGCAATAATTCTTTCTGAAAAGTATAATGTTTTAAAAACTAAGAAGAATATTAATGCTGAAATTGGGATTGCTAAGATAATTTTAAATGAATTGAAGCCGGAACATCAAGTTTTCATTGCAGAAATAGGAGCTTATGAAATTGGAAAGATAAAGCAGATTGCTCAAATGATTAAGCCCGAAATAGGAATTTTAACCGGTATAAATGAACAGCATTTGTCTACTTTTGGATCCCAAGAAAATATCAGAAAAGCAAAATATGAATTGATTGAAAATTTGCCAAAAAACGGAGTAGTTATAATAAAAGATAAATTAGATATACAGGCAGAGGATATTAGGATTGAAAAAGAATATCTTTTATTTAGAATTGAATTAGTTGATTTTAAAGTAAATTTGCTCGGCAAACATAATATTCAGAACATTTTACTGGCTGTTTCCTGCGCTAAAAAATTAGGAATGAGCTTAGAAGAGACTTCAAGGGCATGCTTAAAAATTAAACCGGAGCAGGGAGGAATAAAGTTTTTGAGAAAAAATGGATTAACCGTTCTTAACGCTTCTTATTCTGCAAATCCAGCCGGCGTAATCGCTGATTTAAATTATTTAAAAATTTATTCTGGCAAAAAAGTAATTGTTATGCCCTGTTTGATTGAATTAGGAAAAGCATCAAAACAAATCCATAAAAGAATTTGCAGAAAAATTGGTGAAGTTTGCGATCTGGCAATAATTACAACTAAAGATTATTTCAAAGAGATGAAGGGAGAAAATAAAAATATCTTGTTAATTGAGAATCCAAAAAATATTGTTGTTAAATTAAATGAATTTTGCAAAGATGGGGATGTAATTCTTTTAGAGGGCAGGGTACCAAAGGAAGTCATTGGGTCATTAAGTTGAGTTGCAAATTCATATATATAAAAAAGTGCCAGTTTTTAAAAATGGCACCTTTAAGAGATTATTGGAAATTAGATTATCAAATATAATGAATTAGGATAAAAAACAATATTATCCCAACCGTTAAAATAAGAAGATCCAACCAAAACTTTCTCTCTTTTTTACTATAAAAAATTCTAATCATTTTTGTAATTTCTTTCCTTGTAAATTTTAAAACGAGCTAATTTTAACCCTACTTATTTATTTTAATATGATATTAAAATTTTGTCAACCAATAACAATATCTTTATCACCGAATACCGAAAGAGATGATATTTGGTTGGTTTTGAAATTGGTTTTTTGTCCGTGGAAATGGAAAAAGGGCAAAGCGGCCTATGAATTGGAAAATCAATTTAAACAGTATTTGGGAATAAAATATGCTTTTGGTTTTAATAGTGGGAGAACTGCCTTGATGGCTATTTTGAAAGCCCTTGATTTGGAACTGGGAAGCGAAGTTTTACTTCAGGCATTTACTTGTAACGCTGCTGTAAATCCGGTTATATGGATTGGTCTAAAACCAGTTTATGTTGATTGCGATGAAGATAATTTTAATATTGATATAGAAGATTTAAAGAAAAAGATTACCTCAAAGAGCAAAGTAATCATAATTCAGCATACTTTTGGTCTGCCAGCTGAAATGGTTAAGATTTTAGAGATCGCAAAACAAAATAATTTAATTTTAATTGAAGATTGCGCTCATTCTTTAGGGGCTGAATATTATAATCAAAAAATTGGAACTTTTGGCAGAGCTGCCTTTTTCAGCTTTTCCCGGGATAAAGTAATTTCTTCTGTTTACGGCGGTATGGTAGCAACTAATGATGATAATTTAGCTAAAGGAATTAAAAAATTTCAAGATGGAACCGATTATCCTTCCCGTTTTTGGATTTTCCAGCAGTTATTACACCCGATTTTAATGAATTTTTTGATTTTACCGACTTATAAAATTTTATTGGGAAAGATTATTTTAATTTTATGCCAGTGGTTTCGTATTTTATCAAAAGCTGTCCATTGGAAAGAAAAACAAGGACGAAAACCTTTTTATTTTCCAAAAAGAATGCCTAATGCTTTAGCTTTGCTTGCCTTAAATCAATTTAAAAAATTAGAGAGATTTCAAAATCATCGTCGGAAGCTGGCCGCTTTTTATTATAATGAATTAAAAATTAGTTCTTTTGAAATGCCGGAGACATTGTCTTCAAAATCCTTGGATTTTGGAGGAAGAAAACATAGTTTTTTGCGTTTTACCATAAAACATCCGGCAGCTCATAAAATAATTAAAAAGGCCTGGCAGAAAAACATTTTAATAGGGGATTGGTACACAACCCCAATTGCTCCTGCCGATACAAAATTAAATAAGGTAAAGTATAAAATAGGCAGTTGCCCTAAAGCAGAAAAATTAGCTGAAGTTACCTTAAATCTCCCAACCCATATAAATATTTCTAAAACTCAAGCTAAAAAAATAATAAATTTCTTAAAAAAATTCTAAATATGTTAATTTTAAATAAAGATTATTTTCTGTAATAAACTATTGCTTTTCAGAAAAGGATTAGCTAAAATAAAAAGAACAAGAACGGTTTATATAATTTAACAGATAAGAAAAAACATATGGTTAAGAAAAGGCGAAAAAAAATTCAGATGTCTAAACTATCAAAGAAAATTTTGGTAGGCAAGAAAATTAAAAAGAAACTTTCAAAACCTGCTAAAAAAAGCCCTGTTTCCGATAATACCATTCACAAAACCAAAATAAGGGTAATCGGGATTGGGGGAGGAGGCGGTTCAATTGTTTCAGAGATTGTTTCCAGAATAAAGAAGGCAGATTTTGTGGTAGCTAATACTGACATTAGAGCTCTTAAGGCAGTAAGACAAGTGAGGCGATTTCAGTTCGGTCAGAGTTTAACCAAAGGATTGGGTACCGGGATGAATGCCGAGTTGGGAGAACTGGCTGCCCAAAATGAGAAAGAGAAAATAAAAAAGCTTTTTGAAGGGCAAGATCTTTGTATTATGGTTTCTTGTTTGGGAGGAGGAGCCGGATCAGGCGCTACTCCTGTTTTCGCTAAGATTTCAAAGAATTCGGGTTGCCTTACTTATGGAATTTTTACTTTACCTTTTGAGTTTGAGGGAGAGAAAAAAATGGAAATTGCCAAAGAATCTCTTGAGAAGATAAGACCTAATCTTAACGCTTATTCAGTTATTCCTAATGAAAGAATTTTTCAAATAATTGACAAAGATACGCCTTTAAAAGATGCTCTTTCCGCTATTAATGAAAGATTGGCCGAGAATTTAGAGGGATTAATTGGGATGATTTACTTGCCTGGTCTTATTAATATTGATTTTGCTGATTTGAAAACAATTCTTGGTGGTCGCGGTCGTTTGACTTATTTAAACACAATAGAAATCGAAGATCCCGACAAAGAAAATGTGGTTAAAAAAGTAACTTCCAGCCCTCTCTATTCTTATACTATTAAAGGAGCCAGGAGGATTTTATATAATATAATAGGAGGGAAGATGCTTCAGCTTTCAGAAGTTTCTCAGCTGTCAAAGATAATTTCTGATTCCATAAATAAAAATGCAAAAATTATTTTCGGTATTAATCAAGATCAAAAATATCAAGGGAAAATTAAAATAACTTTGTTAGCTACAGGTTGTGGAATAAAAGGTTTTTCGTTAAAATCCAGCCAGAGGGCTAATCCTCGCCCCGTTCTTCCTAAGAGAGTAAAGAGTAGAAAAAGAAAGCCCAAAAAAGAAAAACCCGAAGCCGACCGCGTAGCGGAGTTAAAAAACTACGCGACCCGGCCGCGTAGTGGAAAAACAAAAATTATAAGTTCTAAAAAGAAACTGCGGAAGAAAAAGGGGTCTCCTACCGTTTCTCGGAAAAAATTTTTGATTAAAAAAACTACTTCAAAAGTAGCGCGAATTAAAACAGGGACAAAAATTAAGCCCAAAAAAGTAATTCCCAAAACTAAAATTCAACCCAAAAAGGAAAAGAAAAAAACCAAAGAGCCTGTCCGCTATTTACTCGAAACGAAGCCGATGGCAGGCGAGAAAGTTAGACGAAATGCTCTTCAATTAAAAAAGGTTATTGAGCAAGAAGAAAAAGAATTATTAGAAAAGGAAAAGAGTTGGGAAACCCCAGCTATTTTAAGACGAAAGGCAAATAATTAGTATGGAAATAAAAAAAGCTATTATTCCTTTGGCTGGTTTAGCTACAAGATTTCTGCCTTTATCAAAGGTGGTGTCAAAAGAGCTTTGGCCATTGGTAGATGTACCGATTATTCAATACGTTGTTGAAGAAGCAAAAAACTCAGGCATTCAAGAGATAATTTTTGTTTTAAGCCCTGGGAACAAAAAGGTTTTAGATTATCTAAAACCTTCTCCTAAAATAGAAAAAATTTTAAAAGAGAGAAAAAAAGAAAATATTTTGGCGGAGATGAAAAATTTAGACGAATTTTTTAAAGACATTTCTTTTTCTTATGTTTTACAGAAGAAACCCTTAGGGGATGGTCATGCGATTTTACAGGCAGCAAAACTTGTAGGAGATGAACCTGTTGCTTGTATGTTTGGAGACGATGTTATTAATTCAAAAACTCCAGGAATTTTGCAATTAGCTAAGACCTTCAAGACTTGTCAAAAGCCGGTTGTTGCTCTTTATCGTCTTCCTAAAGAAAAAATCCCTGCTTATGGGATAGTTGGTGTTGAAAAAATTGCTAATCGTCTTTACAAAATTAAAAAAATTATAGAAAAGCCCTCCTTAAAAGAAGCTCCTTCTGATTTAGCAATTGTAGGAAGATATATTTTAACCCCCGAAGTATTTGATTATCTAAAGAAAGCTAAGCCAAATAAGAAAGGAGAGATAATTCTGGCTGAGGTTTTTAATAATGAAATGCTGAAGGATGGGAAAGTAATTTATGGATATGAATTTGAAGGGAACTGGCTTGAATGCGGGGATAAACTTAGATGGTTAAAATCAAATCTTTATTTTTCTTTAAAACATCCCAAATTCGGCCCGGAATTAAAAAATTATCTAAAAGAATTAAAAATAATATGATTGAAGTAAATAAATCCATTCTAAAAAACATCTATCAAAAACGACCTGATGATGCCAGAAAATACGACTATGGCCTGCTATTGGTTATCGGCGGTTCAGAATTTTATAGCGGATCTCCGGCTCTTTCAGCTCTGGCCGCTTTTAAAACAGGAGTAGATATGGTTAGAATCATTGCTCCAAAAAGAGCGGCTGATATAATTGCTTCTTTTAGCCCTAATTTAGCAGCTTATCCTTTGGAAGGGCTGCGTTTAAATAAAGAGCATCTGACAACTTTAATTTCAATGACGAAAGGCGCTGAAGTTGCCGCTAGAGGGAAAGCAGCTGTGGTGATCGGCGGAGGAATAGGAAGGTCGCAAGAAACCCAAGAAGCAGTTTTGGAATACTTGTCTCAGGTTTCTGTGCCGGTCGTTGTTGATGCTGATGGAATCCATGCTTTAGGGAAAAAACCAGAAACAATATCCGACCAGCCGTCTTTAATTACTCCCCATGCTCGCGAATTTTTCGTTTTGACAGGAAAAGAGGTGGCTGAACTTTCTGACGAGGAGAAAATAAAAATAGTTCAGGAAGAAGCTGGCCGGCTCAAGACAACAATTTTATTAAAAGGAAAAATAGATATTATTTCTAATGGCAAAGAGGTTGCTATTGCCAAAGCTGGTTCTTCTTATATGACTGTTGGCGGTATGGGAGATACTTTAGCTGGTGTTTGCGGAGCTTTGTTAGCAAGAGGGGTGAGTCCTTTTGAGGCAGCCCAAGCCGGGATTTTAATTAATGATTTAGCAGGTGAAATAGCTTGCAAAAAATTAGGAGAATCAGTAATGGCAACTGATTTAATTGAAGCTATTCCTAAAATTATTAAAGGTCGCTTTCTAAAATAAAAACTTGATTAACTTAATTAAAAATGTTTAATTTAAAAGACAAAGTAGCAATTGTTACTGGAGCCAGAAGAGGTATGGGCAGGACTCATGCTTTAACCTTGGCTAAGGCAGGAGCAAAAGTAGTTGTTTCCGATATTTCTTTAAAGGATTGTGAAAAAGTGGTTAAAGAAATTGAAAAAGAAAAAGGAGAGGCGCTGGCTGTAAAATGCGATGTTTCCAAAAAAGAAGAAGTTGATGAAATGATTAAAAAGGCGGTAAAAAAATGGGGTAAGTTGGATATTTTGGTAAATAATGCTGGAATTTGTCAATTTAAACCGTTTCTGGACCTGACCGAAGAAGAATGGGATAGGACAATTAATATTAATTTGAAAGGATATTTTCTTTGCGCCCAGGCAGCAGCAAAAGAAATGGCAAAGCAAAAAAGGGGAGTGATTGTTAATATTGCTTCTGTGGCTATGGGTCAGCAGGGAATTGGGATGCCGAATATTGTCCACTATTGTGCCTCAAAAGGAGGAATTGTTGGTATGACAGAAGCCCTGGCTGTTGAACTGGCTTCTTATAATATTAGGGTTAATGTTGTTTCTCCCGGGATGATTGAAACTCCAATGATAGACCAGGTAAAGAAAGACCCAAAACAGATGGAAGCAATGCTAACTCGGGTTCCGCTGCGCCGGCCAGGAAATCCTCAAGAGATTTCTAATTTAGTTTTGTTTCTGGCATCTGAAGAATCCTCGTATATGACCGGTTCTACGGTTGTTGTTGACGGCGGCTGGCTCGCCGGGTAGTTATTTTGTAAAAACTTTTGAGAAGCCCCGCCAAGGCGGGGCTTTTTGTTTTTCAAGAAATATTGTAAAATAAGAACATGCCTCGCTAACGCTCGGCACAACCTTGATTCGCTATTGTATTAACATATAATCTTAAATTAAAATAATATGAAGTATGATTTAATAATTATTGGCGGGGGGCCGGCCGGGATGACAGCTGGTATCTACGCTGGTCGTTTGGGTTTAAAAACTCTTTTAATTACTAAGAGTTTTGGAGGTCAAATAGCTAAGAAGGCCGTAAGTATTGAGAATTATCCTGGATTTGAATCAATTTCTGGAATTGAATTAGTTCAGAAAATGGAGGAGCATTTAAAAAAACAGAAAATTAATATTGAGATGGGCGAGGTGAGAAAAGTTGAAAAGAGGAATAAAGATTTTTTGGTTTCCACTAAAAGCAAAAAAGAATTTCAGGCAAAAGCGGTAATTCTGACTTCCGGAGCTGACCCTCGTCCTTTGGAAGTTCCTGGCGAAAAAGAGTTTATCGGTCGTGGTTTAAGTTATTGCTCTGTATGTGATGGCCCAATATTTAAGAATAAAGTTGTAGCAATTATTGGAGGAGGTAATGCTGGTTTTGAAACTGCTATATTTTTGGCTAAGATTGTAAAAAAAATATATATTTTAGAATACACTTCCAAAATAGGGGCAGATGAAATCAATCAAGAAATAGTAAAGAAAACCAGCAAAGCAGAAATAATAACAGGCGCGGCTTTAAAAGAAATTAAAGGTAAGGATTTTGTAAATTCAATAACTTACGAGGATTTGAAAACAAAAAAAATAAAAACTCTAAAAATAAAAGGGATTTTTGTTGAAATTGGTAGTCAGCCGGCAACTTCATATGTTAATGGATTGGTTGATTTTAACGAAAGAGATGAAATAAAAGTTGAGTTTGAAACTTGTCAGACAAAAACTCCGGGTCTTTTTGCGGCAGGAGATTTAAATGTTGGACTCTTTAAGCAGATTGTTACAGCAGCCGGCGAAGGTGCCAAAGCCGCCTTGGCTGCCTATAATTATGTCCAGAATAAATAAGATAAAAGCAAAGGAAATTTTGGATTCCAGGGGAAAGCCAACTGTTGAGGTTGAATTAAAAACTAATAAGGGTGTTTTCAGGGCATCTGTTCCTTCGGGCGCTTCAACCGGAAAAAATGAAGCTATTGCTTTAGATGTTAAGAAAGCAATAGATAATATTAATAATATTATTAGTCCCAAACTATTAAAAGAAAATAAGCTTGACCAAGAAAAAATAGATAAGATAATGATTGATTTAGATGGGACTGAGAATAAATCAAAATTAGGCGCTAATGCAATTCTTCCGGTTTCTATTGCTGTTTGCCGGGCCGCCGCCACCGCAAAAGGTATTCCTTTATATAAGCATATCAATCAATGTCACGAGAACCGTTCTCGTGACATTGGGTTGCCCAGGCCTTGTTTTAATATTATAAATGGCGGAGCTCATGCTAAGAATAATTTAGAGATTCAAGAGTTTATGATTATCCCTCAAGAGAAATCATTTGCCAAGAATCTGAAAGTTGGGAAAACAGTTTTTAAAAAATTAAAAGTGATATTAAAGAAAAATTTTGGCAGGAAAGGTGTTATGATGGGGGACGAAGGCGGTTTTTCTCCGCCTATTTTTAATGATATAGAATCTTTGGATTTTATAATAAAAGCAATCAATGGATATAATGTAAAAATTGGCCTGGATTGCGCTGCTTCCCAGTTTTATTCAAAAGGAAAGTATAGAATAGATGATAAGGGTTTTAATAGAGATGCTTTGCTGGAGTTCTATAAAGATATAGTTAAAAAATATCCTATAATATTTATTGAGGACCCTTTTTTTGAAAAGGACGTTAAAGGATTTTCTGAAATAACAAAAGAGTTGGGCGAAAAAATCAATATTATAGGCGATGATTTATTAGTAACCAATATTAAGAAGATCAAACAAGCTAAAAATAAAAAAGCTTGCAGCGGAGCTATTATTAAACCTAATCAAATTGGCACTGTAACAGAAACCTTAGAAGCTGTTAGATTAGTTAAATCGTATAAATGGAAAGTTATAGTTTCTCATAGGTCAGGAGAAACCTTAGACGATTTCATCGCTGACTTAGCGGTTGGCGTTGGCGCCGACTTCATCAAATCTGGTGGTCCAACCAAACCCGAAAGATTAGTAAAATACAGCCGTTTATTAAAAATAGAAAATCAACTTAATAATTTAACAATTTAACAGTTGTTAAATTTAATAAATATGGCTAAATTATTTTTATTAAGACATTTAAAGTCGCAGTGGAATTTGGAGAATCGCTTTTCTGGTTGGACCGATGTCCCAATTAGTGAAGAGGGAAAAAAAGACGCTCTTAAAAAAGCTAAAGAAGTTTTCCAGATTCGGATAGATGAAATTTTTACTTCGCCTCTTTTTCGAAATATTGATACAGTAGCGCGTATCTTAGAAACTGGTAAGCAAAAGTATCCGATTTTTATTTCTCGTGACGGGGGAAAAACTCAGAAATGGGGCGATTATTTTGAGGGCCCAAGAAATTTTATGCCGGTATATGTTACAGAAAATTTAAACGAGCGTCATTATGGAAAACTTGAAGGTTTAGATAAAAAAGAAACTATAGCTAAATACGGAGAAAAAAAGGTTCGTCTTTGGCGAAGAAGTTATAATATTTCTCCGCCAGGCGGCGGAGAAAATTTGAAAGATGTTTGCAAAAGAGTTCTTCCTTTCTATAAAAAATATATACTAAAAGATCTGAAAGCCGGCAAGAATGTTTTAGTAGTCGCCAGTCATAATTCTTTAAGAGCTTTAATAAAATATCTTGAAAAAATATCTGATAAAGACATTATTAATGTTGAGATTGATTATGGGGCTTTGTTGAAATACGAGTTCAGTCGGTCGGGTTTGCCAAAAAATAAATTTTTTAGTGAACCTTGTTAGAGATCTATTTAATTTGGGTTTTCCTCTTGATTTATAATTTTTAACATGGTAAACTTTAATATTATAAACTTATAAACAAAATAATAATATTATGAACAAAATAATACCAATCGTAATTATTATAGTCGGTGTTTTGATCGCCGGAGCAGTTGTTTATACAAATTATACAAAATGCCCAGAAGAAACATCAACCGAGGTTCAGATATTATCTTCCCAAGAAGCAGGAGATAAGATGGTAGGTTTTATAAATGATAATATTTTGCAAGGACAAGCTGATATTTCTTTGATAGAGACATTGGAAGAGAGTGGGTTGTATAAGGTTAAGTTTGAGGTTGGAGAAGAAGAGGCAGAATGGTGGATAACAGGAGATGGAAACTTTATTTTTCCACAGGCGATTAATTTAGCAGAATTTAAGTCACCGGCAGAAGAAACAGATCAGGCAATTGGGAATTTTTCAGTAAGCAGTGACGAGATTTGCATGGAAGACGATAAACCAATTATTTATTTTTTTGGTTCTGATGGATGTCCTCATTGTAGTTGGGAGCATCCAATTATTGAAGAAACAGCTGGGAAATTTGATGGCTATGTATTATTTCACAATAATATGAATTCAGATACTGATATGGATGTTTTTCAAAAATATAGCAATGGAGGTGTTCCAACTTTAGTTTTAGGATGCAAGTATTATAGAGTTGGTTCAGGAGAAGGATCGGGGGAAGAGAAAGAAGTAGAAAATTTAACTGCTTTAATTTGTGAATTAACCAATAATCAACCTGCCGAAGTATGCCAAAAGTAAGGGTATTTTCGACTCAAATGTGTCCATATTGCACTACCTTAAAAGAGTTTTTAAAAGAACATAATATTGAATTTGAAGATATTGATCCTTCAGAAGATAAAGCTGCTTTAGATGAAATGGTGAAAAAATCAGGCCAGATGGGAGTGCCGGTTGTTGATATTGATGGTCAGATTATAATAGGATTTGACAAAGAGAAAATTTGTGAATTGTTAAATATTAAAGATTAATAATTTTTAACTTTATGTCTGTTAAAATTGCAATCAATGGTTTTGGACGCATAGGACGTCCAACTTTTCGAAGGATATTGGACAATCATCCTGATTTGGAAGTCGTTGCTATTAATGATTTAACAGATAATAAAACATTGGCTCATCTTTTGAAATATGATTCGGTTTACAGAAAATATGGGAAATCAGTTAGTTTTACTGAAAAAAGTATTTCGGTAGATGGAAAAGAATTTCCTGTTTTTACCGAAATGGATCCCGAGAAATTGCCTTGGAAAGAATTAGAAGTTGATGTGGTTCTGGAATGTACTGGTCGTTTTACTAATTTGGCAGGAGCAAAGAAACATATTAAAGCAGGCGCCAAAAAAGTTATAATTTCAGCTCCCGGAAAAGACCCGGAGATTCCGGGTTTTGTTTTGGGCGTTAATGAAGAGAAATTCGACTCTAAAAAAGATAAAATTGTTGATATGGGTTCTTGCACTACTAATTGCTTAGCCCCAATATCAAAAGTTTTAAATGATAATTTCAAAATCCAGAAAGGTTTTATGACCACTATCCATAGTTATACTAATGACCAGCGAATCTTGGACCAGCCCCACAAAGATTTAAGGAGAACCAGGGCTGCTGCTTTGAATATTATTCCTACTACTACCGGAGCCGCCAAATCAATAGGAAAAATTATGCCAGAGCTTGATGGGAAATTGAACGGAATTGCTATAAGGGTTCCCACTCCGACGGTTTCAATTTTAGATTTAGTGGTTGAAGTGGAAAAAACAACTTCGGTGGAAGAAGTAAATAATGCTTTCAAAAAAGCATCTGAAAGCCAAAAATTCCAGGGGATTTTGAGAGTAGAAGAAGAACCTTTAGTTTCCACCGATTATGTTGGCGATACTTATTCAGCTATTGTTGACCTTGAAAAAACAATAGTTAAAGGCAATTTAATCAAAGTTCTTGGTTGGTATGATAACGAATATGGTTACTCCTGCCGCTTAGCCGAATTCGCCGAATACATAGGGAAGAAGTTGTAATTATAAAATGTTTAACGTGACGCTTTAAAAATGGGGCTTTTGCTCTTTTTTGTTTTTTGGAAAAAGGGTATAATATAATAAGAACTTCACCTTTGGCGAGAACCTTAATTTACTAAGGAATAGATATATAATCTTGAATTAAGATAAAAACATGAAGGCATTAAATTTTAAAGAAACAAGAAAACTGCTTTTAAAATACAAGATTTCATTTTGTAAGACTGAGCTTGTAAAATCAAAAAAAGAAGCTATAAATACTGCAAAAAAGATTGGATACCCTGTGGTTTTAAAGGTTTCTTCTACCGTGATTTTGCATAAAACTGATATCGGTGCTGTAAAAACAGATATTAAAAACGAGGAAGAATTAAAACATGCATGGGATGATGCTTCGGAGTCATTTAAAAAGATACAGGTAAGTATTGAAGGAGTGCTGATTCAAAAAATGATTTTTGGAAATGAAATAGTTTTGGGAATGAAAAGAGATTTACAATTTGGGCCTGTGCTAATGGCGGGCCTTGGGGGAATTTTTGTTGAAGTTTTAAAAGATGTCAGTTTTCGAATTACTCCTGTTGGAAAAGCAGAAGCGTTAAAGATGATAAAGGAAATAAAAGGTTATAAAATTTTAGAGGGTGTTAGAGGCCAAAAGCCATCTGATATTAAAAAAATTACAGATATTATAGTTTCCCTCTCAGAACTTTCTGTGGCTGAAGAAAAAATAAAAGAAATTGATTTTAATCCTATTATTGCAAACGAGAGACAGGCATTAGTTGTTGATGCTCGTTTTTTAGTATGAATTCAAAAATAAAAAAACTTAAAAAGGTTTTTAATCCCAAAAATATAGCTGTAATTGGTGCTTCATCTGAGATAAAATCAGTCGGTTGGGGACTGATGAAAAATCTTTTAGAGAGTAAGAAGAAAAGAAAAATATTCGCTATTAATCCTAATAGAAAGCAAGTTTTGGGAATAAAATGTTTGCCGTCTATAAAATCGGTCAAAGGACCTGTTGACCTTGCGTTAATTGCTGTTCCTGCTTCAATTGTTCTTCGGGTAACCAAAGAATGTTGCGAAAAAAAAGTAGGAGGGATAGTTATTATTTCAGCTGGATTTGCCGAAAGCGGAAAAAAGGGTAAGGTTCTCCAAAAAAAAATTAGTGAAATGGTAAAAAAAGCAAAAATACCCCTGATTGGACCAAATGTTTTAGGAATCATTCGGCCTTCTTTGGACTTTAATGCTTCTTTCGCTTCTACGTTACCTCCTAAAGGAGACGTTGCTTTTCTCTCTCAATCAGGAGCTTTAATCGATTCGGTAATTGATTCAGCTGTAGCTGAAAATTACGGTTTTTCAGTAATCATTTCTTACGGTAATGAGGCGGATTTAACTCTTTCTGATTTTCTTGAATGGTTGAAATACGACAAAAAAACTAAAGCCATTGCTATTTATCTTGAGGGAATAAAACAGGGAAGAAGATTTATGCAGATAGCCAAAGAAGTTTTAAAAATAAAACCGATTGTAGCTATAAAGGCCGGAAAAACCAAAAAAGGAATGGAGGCTGTTTTGACCCATACTGCATCTTTGGCTGGCTCTGCTGAAATTTATTCGGCTGCTTTTAAACAATCTGGTATAATTGAGGTAGATACAATTGAAGAGCTTTTTGATATAGCCAAGGTCTTGGCCTGGCAACCGAAATGCAAAAACGGAATAGGGGTTGTAAGCAACGGTGGAGGATGCGCGGTGTTAGTAGCTGATTATTGTGAGCAATTTAGAGTTAATCTACCGAAGTTGACTCCGGAAACCGTCCGGAAATTAGAAAAATCCCAAAAAATGCACCCCGCTTTTTCAGAAAGAAATCCTCTGGATATAATCGGCGATGCTTTATCTGACCGTTATAAAGTAGCAATCGAAAGTTTACTGGGACAAAAAAATATTCACGGCTTGCTGGTAATACAGACTTTGCAGGTCATGACAGAAACAGAAAAAAATAGTAAAATAATTATAGAGGCTCAAAAAAAATGGCCTCATAAACCAATAATCTGTTCGTTTCTTGGAGGAAAACTTACTCAACCGGGAATAGAATTACTTGAAAAAAATAACATCCCGAATTACCCGGATCTTAAAAGGGCGGCTCGGGCTATAAATTCCTTAATACGGTAAAACAGACGAAGAATTAATGATAGCCCGTAAAATTTGATGAAAAAAATTCTAATTGCAATTAACAATGACTTTATAAGAGAAACCTATTCAGAGATTTTTAAGAGAGAAAATTTTGAGGTCTTAAAGACAAAAAAGGGAAAAGAGGTTCTGGTTTTGTCTAAGGAAGAAAAACCGGATATAATCTTAGCTGACATTGGTCTTTCTGAAATGGGAGGACTTGAATTATTAAAAACTCTCAAAGAAAAAACTTCAACCGAAAAAATCCCAGTAATTATTTTTGCTCAATTTGAAAAAAAAGAGGATAGGGAAAAAGCAATGGAATTGGAAGCAAAGGATTTTATTACAGCTGCCAGCGTTTCCCCGGCTGAAGTAATTCGAAGAGTAAAAATTGCCCTAGGAGAACAAAAATCTTACCGTATATCTATTATGAAAAACCTGTATGACGCCAAAAAATTGATTACTGATTTAGGTTATAATTATGATTTTAAATGTCTTAAATGCGGCTCCGATCTTTCGTTGTGTTTAATAAGAGACCTCTCAAAAGGTAAGAAATATTTTATATTATCCGTTGTTTGCCCTAAATGTAACAAGTAAAATTAATACTAATTATGGAAAAATCAAAAAAAAATATTTTATGGCTAAAAGAAATTAAGTTTGAGGATGTTCCTCTAATAGGAGGGAAGAACGCTTCTTTGGGTGAAATGTACAACGAACTTTCTGAAAAGGGAATTAATATTCCTGACGGTTTTACCTTTACTACTAATGCATACTGGAAATTTTTAAAAGCAAACAAAATTGATAAAAAATTAAAGGAAATTTTTAGAAAATTTAACCCAAAAAGCATAAGAAGTCTTCAAGAAACAGGAAAAAAGTCGCGCCAGTTTATTTTGAAAGGCGAATTTCCCGAACAATTAAAAAAAGAAATTATAGAGGCCTATCAAAAATTAGAAAAAAAATATGGAGAAAATCTTGATGTAGCCGTTAGAACGTCCGGCGTTTGTGAAGACATGCCCAATGCTTCTTTCGCCGGTCAGTTTGAAACATATTTAAACGTAAGGGGAGAAAGAGAGTTGCTTAAAGCGATAAGAAAATGTATAGCTTCAACTTTTAGCGACCGCGCCATTGCTTACCGTTATGAAAAAAAAGTTGACCAGTTAAAATTTGGTCTTTCGGTTGGAATTATAAGAATGGTAAGGTCTGACTTAGCTTCTTCGGGGATAATGTTTACCCTGGATACCGAAACAGGTTTTCCTAATATTGTTTTGATTAACTCAATTTGGGGAATCGGAGAAATGATTGTAAAGGGAAGAATTACTCCTGATGAATTTTATGTATTTAAACCAACGTTGAAACAAAATTATAAGGCGATTATTAGGAAAGACCTCGGGAGAAAAACTGTAAAATATGTTTATAGCAGAGAGGGAGGAATAAAAGAAGAAAAGGTGCCGACAAGTAAGCAACTTCAGTTTTCTTTAAGGGATGATGAAATTCTAACCTTGGCTAAATGGGCGTTGATTATTGAGGAACATTATTCAGAGAAATTTAAGAAATGGACTCCTCAGGATTTAGAATGGGCAAAAGACGGAAAGACGGGGAAGCTTTTTATTGTCCAGTCAAGGCCGGAAACGGTTCATGCCCCAAAAACGGGCAGGATTTACGAAGAATATAAAATTGGAACTAAAAAGAATCCAATTTTAACTGGTGTTGCCGTGGGTGAGAAAATTGGCGAAGGTAAAATTCATATAATTGAAGACGTTTCAGGAATTAAATATTTTAAAAAAGGAGAGATTTTAGTAACAAAAATGACCGACCCCGATTGGACAACTATTATGGGCATAGCTTCAGCTATTATTACCGACGAAGGGGGAAAAACCTGCCATGCGGCGATAATTTCCAGAGAGCTTGGAACTCCCTGTATTGTCGGTACAGGAAAAGCTACTAAGGTTTTAAAAAATGGCCAGACCGTAACCGTTGATTGTACTCAAGGATTAAACGGTAGAATTTTTGCCGGGAAAGTGCCTTTCAAAATTAAAAAATATGATTTAAAAAAGATTCCTGAACTGAAAACAAAGATAATGATGAATGTCGGGGCTCCGGAGGTTGCTTTTAAAAGTTCTTTTTTACCAAATTCCGGTGTTGGTTTAGCTAGAGAAGAGTTTATAATTGCCGAAAAAATTCGGATTCATCCCTTAGCTCTTTATCATTTCAAAAATTTAAAAGACCAGAAATTAAAAAGGGAAATTGCAAAAATAACTGTTGAACATGAAGATAAAAAAGAATTTTTTATCAAAGAATTAGCCGAAGGAATTGCTCAAATAGCTGCTGCTTTTTATCCCAAAGAAGTGATTGTCAGGTTTTCTGATTTTAAAACAAATGAATATAGAAACCTAGTTGGAGGAAAGCTTTTTGAAGGAGAAGAAGCAAATCCTATGTTGGGATTTCGAGGAGCTTGTCGCTATATTGATAAAAGTTTTCAGCCCGCTTTTAAGATGGAATGCGAAGCTATAAAAAGAGCGAGAAATATTTTTGGTTTAAAAAATATTACTACAATGATTCCATTTTGCCGAACAGTAGAGGAGGGAAGGACAATAATTAAATTAATGAAAAAATTCGGTCTTGAAAAAGGAAAAGATAATCTCAAGGTTTATGTGATGTGCGAAATTCCCTCTAATGTTATTTTGGTAGATGAATTCTTGGAGATTTTTGATGGAATGTCAATTGGCTCAAATGATTTAACCCAGCTTTCTTTGGGACTTGATAGAGATAATGCCCAAATTGCTTATATCGGAGATGAAAGAAATCCTACTATAAAGAAAATGGTGAGCAGAGTGATACAATCTTGTAAAATGAAAAATAAATACTGCGGAATCTGCGGACAGGCGCCCTCGGATTTACCGGATTTTGCTGAATTTTTAATGAAGGAAGGGATAGGAAGTATGTCTTTAAGCCCTGATACGGTAATCAAAACAATTTTAAATTTGGCAAAAAAGAAATAAAATATGTTTGATATTATAACTTTTGGGTCTGCTACTTGGGATGTTTTTTTAAAGCCAAAATCAACTCAGGGCTGGCAAGTGATAAAAAATAAAAAATTTATCACCGGCAAGGGAATTTGTTTTAATTTAGGTTCCAAGGTTGATGTTGAGGGTATTTATCTTTCTTCCGGCGGAGGTGGAACTAATGCAGCTGCTACTTTTGCCAAACAGGGTTTTAAGGTAGCTTATTGCGGCAGAGTAGGAGATGATTTGAGCGGCCAAGAAATAATTAAAGAATTAAAGAAATTTAGGATTGATTGTCAATTCGTTTTCAAAACAAAACTGAAATCGACTAATTATTCCGTTATTTTAAATAGCGGTTTAAAAATAGACCGAACTATTTTAGTTTATCGAGGAGCATCAGAACTCTTGGGGAAAAAAGATATTCCCTGGAGCAAGTTGAGAGCGAAATGGTTTTATTTGGCTCCTCTTTCAGGAAAACTTTGTAATATTACAGAAGATATAGTTAATTTCGCTTACAGAAATAAAATAAAAATTGTTTTTAATCCGGGTAATTCTCAGCTTTCGTTGTCTTCGGAAGTTCTGAAAAGAATTATTAAAAAAGTCAATATTTTAGTTTTAAATCAAGAAGAGGCCTCTTTATTGGCTAAAATTCCTTATCAGAAAGAAAAGGAAATCTTTAAAAAAATTGATGAAATGTGCCCTGGTATTGTTGTAATGACCAAGGGTCCTCTGGGGGTAATGGTTTCAAACGGGAAAGAGCTTTATCGGGCCAAACCTGCAAAAACAAAAGTAATTGACCGAACCGGAGCCGGAGATTCTTTTGCTTCCGGGTTTGTTTCTGGCTTTATTAAATCTAAAGGTAATATTGGATTTTCTATTCAATTAGGCACAGCTAACGCTAATTCCTGTCTTGAAAAATGCGGAGCCAAAGAAGGATTGCTGAGAAAAAGCGAAAAATTTAAAAAAATATGAAATTAAAAGATTATTTAAAAAAAGCTCAAAAAGAAAAATGGGCAGTTGGCCAATTTAATTTTTCAACCGTTGAGCAATTAAGAGGAATTATAGCCGCTGCTCAAAAAACAAAAAGCCCGGTGATTTTAGGAACCTCTCAAGGAGAGCTTAACTATTTGGGGTTGAAGGAGGTTTTGGCTTTGGTTGAGATTTCTAAATTAAGGAGCTTAACTTCTTTATTTTTAAATCTGGACCATGGCAAAGATTTAAATTGGATAAAAAAAGCTATTGATTTTGGATATTCGGCAGTTCATTTTGACGGTTCAGAACTGCCCTTTAAAAAAAATATAAAATATGCTAAAAGAATAGTAGAGTATGCTCATAAAAAAGGCGTCTTAGTTGAGGGAGAGTTGGGATATTTAAGGGGGGGGTCAAATTTTCACAAAAAAATAGCGAGAATAGAGAAAGAAGACTTGACTTTACCTGAAAAAGCTTATAAGTTTGTTAGAGAGACAAAAGTAGATAGTTTGGCAATAGCTATAGGGAATATTCACGGAATATATGCCGGGATGCCGAAACTTGATTTTGAAAGATTGAAAGAAATTAACGATAAAACAAATGCCTTTTTGGTTTTACATGGAGGCTCAGGTATTCCAAAAGCAGAGATTAAAAAAGCTATAAAGTTTGGGATTGTAAAGGTTAATATCAATACCGAGTTAAGGTTGATTTGGAAAAAAACTTTAGAGAAATCTTTTAAGATTCAGGAAATTAGACCATATAAAATTTTGCCCAAAGTTCAAAAAGCTATTCAGAAAAAGGTCGAAGAAAAGATGAATTTATTTAACAGCAAAAATAGATTTTAGATATTAGATTTTAGATATTGGGCAACGAACACCTAACGCCTAATATCCAATATCCAATATCCAATATCCAATCTATGGAGAAAAAGAATTTTCTAATGATAGGAGCGGGTCTGATTGCTTTAACTGCAATAGTTTTAGTTGCTCTTTTGGTTCCTACGAAGGTTCCCGAAGGAGTAAATGTTATTACTGAAAAAACAGGATATAAAATAGGAGATATTATAAAAGTAAAAATTGAAAACAATTTAAAGAAAACTATTTGTTTTTCTTCTTGTTACCCTTATTATCTTGAGAAGAAAAAAGAGAAATGGGAAGGTTATAGTTATGTGAATTGTTCAAATAGTGATTTAGTGAAAGATTGTATTGATTCAGGGCAGGTCAAAGCATTTGAACTCGTTACCCCTTCTGTTGAGCAAGGACTTAACCGATTTGCTATATCAGTTTGCATTGGATGTAAAGTTGACGAAACGTTTAGAGAAGATCAAAAGTTTTATTCCAACGAATTTGAAATCAGCGAATAATGAGTTGGAGGTAAAAGAAATTAAATATAACCAGGAGATAGCTAATGCCTGTCTGGTTCAATGTATTCGTATTGTAAAATAAAACGATGTTAACTATTAAAGTAAAAAAAAGAGAAATCCTCGGAAAAAAAGTAAAAAATCTGAGGCAGAAAGGTGTTCTGCCCGCTGTTTTATACGGGCCAAAGATAAAGAATTTATCTTTGGAAGTAGATTTTAAAGAGTTCGAAAATATTTATAAAGAAATCGGAGAAAGCTCTTTGGTTTCGCTTGAGGTAGACCCTTCGACAGGGAGTTCGGCTGAGACTCACCCGAAGCCCTCAGGGCAAGTTAAAAAATTTCCAGTTCTAATCCATGAAGTAAAAAAAGACCCATTAACTGGCAAGTTAATCCATGTTGATTTTTATCAGCCGATTCTTACCGAAGAGGTTGAGGTAACAGTTCCGGTAGTTTTTGAAGGAGAAGCCCCGGCCGTAAAAGAATTTGGAGGAACTTTAGTGCGGGAGATTTCAGAGATAGAGGTTAAAGCTCTGCCCCAAAATTTTCCCCATGAAATTAGAGTGAATATAGAAAATTTAAAAACCCTTGAAGATGAGATTTTGGTAAAAGATTTAAAATTACCAGAAGGGGCTAAGGTTCAAAGAGAACCAGATGAAATTATAGCTGTTGTTATTCCTCCGGAAAAGGTAGAGGAAGAATTGGAAAAACCGGTTGAAGAGAAGGTAGAAGAAGTGGAGAAGGTTGAGAGAGAAAAAGCAGAGGAGAAAGTAGAAGAAAAAGAAGAAAAAGGCAAAAAGAATGAAAAGGAATAAATTACTAAAAACTATACACTATGCGCTACTTGCTATTGTTTTTATTTCGGCTTTATTTTTGCCGAAATTTGTTTTTGGTGAAGAAGATTTAACTGAAATATGCCAGGAAATAATTGATAAAGGGCAACAAAATCTCTCAAAAGAAAATTACCAAGCATTATTAAAAGAGTGCCAGGTTCTCTATGAAGAGGAAATTGCAGAAATTCAAGAAGATCTTAGCAAAACTGGAGCGGAAAAAAAGACCCTCGAGAACAAAGTTTATACTTTAAACAAACAAATAAAAAATTTAGATTATCAAATTTATCAAAGTAATTTAATTGTTAAAGATTTAGGAATTCAAGTTGAAGACACCGGATTTTCTATTGAAAAGACCTCTTTGAAAATAGAAGATTCAAAAGAAAAATTATCTAATATTTTGAGAACTATTTATGAAGAAGACCAAAAGCCAATAATTGAAGTTTTGTTTTCAGAGGACGAACTTTCTGATTTTTTTGATAATTTAGTAGCTTTAGAGCTTTTGGATTCTAAAAGTAAAGAATTTTTACAAAATATCAAGACCCTAAAATTAAATTTAGAGCAGCAGAAACAATCTTTAGATGAAGAGAAAGATGATTTAGAAAATATGGTAAAACTTCAGACCTATCAAAAAGCAGAAAGCTCTAAAACAAAAGAAGAGCAAGAAGATTATCTTCAAATAACTGAAGCAGAATACCAAAAACAATTAAAAGAACAACAAGAAGTTGAGGCAAAAGCAGCTAAAATAAGAGCTAGGTTGTTTGATTTGATAGGAATTTCCAAAGCTCCTACTTTTGGTGAGGCCTATGAGTTATCAAAGGAAATAGAAAAAATAACCGGAGTCAGGCCAGCATTTTTATTAGCTATTTTAACCCAGGAATCAAATATTGGGAAAAACGTTGGCCAATGTTATTTATCAAATGCTAATACGGGTCAGGGTGTATCAATAAAAACTGACCAAAAGATAAATAAAGTGATGCGTCCGGGTCCTCCTCATTCAGTCACAAAAGATGTTCCTCATTTTATGGAAATTACCGCGGCTCTCGGACGGGATCCTTTTGCCACGCCTGTTTCTTGCCCCATGAGTGTTGGTTGGGGGGGAGCAATGGGGCCTGCTCAGTTTATGCCTACTACGTGGGCAAGATATAAAGACAGAATAAGCGCAATCACCGGAAAACCGTCTGACCCTTGGAATATAAGAGACGCATTTTTGGCTTCGGGATTGTATCTTTCAGATTATGGGGCCAAATCAAAAGAGAAAAACGGCGAATGGAAGGCGGCGATGATTTATTTTTCGGGTTCAACTACAAATTCAGCTTTTTATTGGTACGCGGATAATGTTCTTAAAATAGCCACTGGTTTTGAAAATGATATTAAAATTCTTGAGCAAAACCCTTAATTGTCTGACTCAAATTTTTTAAGGACTTTTATAAAAAGTAGAGGCCCGGCCTCTACTTTTTTGTTAGATACTTTTTTGCAGAGTTTTGATTATTTTATCTAATTTTCCATTCATTATATCTTCAAGATTGTGCCATTTCTTTTTGATTCGGTGATCAGTGATCCTATCTTGAGGGAAATTATATGTTCTAATTTTCTCTGCTCTTTGGGCCAACCCAATCTGAGCTTTTCTTTCACCTCCCATTTTTGCCGTTTCTTCTACTTGCTTTTTTTCCAAAAGCCGAGCAGCTAAAATTGAAAGGGCATTTTCTTTGTTTTGAAGTTGATTTCGCTCATTCTGCGATACAACGACTAAACCTGTTGGCAGGTGAGTAATTCTTATTGCAGTCATTCGTTTGTTGACATTTTGGCCGCCAGGACCAGAGGAGTGAAAAAAATCAACTTTTATATCATCTGGCTTAATTTTAATTTCCGCTGTTTTGGGTTTAGGCAGGACAGCCACCGTAGCGGTTGAGGTATGAATTCTCCCTGATTTTTCAGTTTCCGGTATTCTTTGGACCCGATGAACCCCTCCCTCATATTTCATTTTAGAGAATGTATTTTCACCTTTTAATTCAAAAATTATTTGTTTGATTCCCCCTAATTCAGTTGAATGAGAATCTAATGTCTTTAATTTCCAATTCTGAGAAACAGCGTATTTTGAATACATCTTGAATAAATCAGCAGCAAAAAGAGCAGCTTCGTTGCCTCCAGCGCCAGCTCTTATTTCCATAATCACCGAGTTTTGTTCAGACATATTACTTTTTTTTCTTTAATTCTTTTTTCTTAGCTAATCTCTTTCTAAATTTTTCCACTCTTCCCATGGTGTCAATAATTTTTTCTTTTCCAGTATAAAATGGATGACATTTTGAACAAATCTCAACTTCTATAAATTCTTTAGTTGACCCAACTGTAAAATTATTGCCACAAGCGCATTTAACCTGAGCGTTAGGATAGTATTTTGGATGGATGTCTTTTTTCATGTGTTTTAATCTTATCAAATTCTCCAAAAAAATCAACCCCTCATACCAAACGAGGAACTAATTTTTTAAAATCTCGTAGCGAATTTAATTAAGTTAATCTATTTTTTTAGATTAAATTGCGTGAATACAGCAATATAAAAATTAAGAAGAGATTTTTCCTCGTTATGGTTGTGAGGGCTTGCCCTTGATTTAAAATTTAAATATGCTATTATTGAAATTACTATGGTAGAAGAAAAAGCGGAAAAAAAAGAAAAAGTTAAAAAGGAAAATAAGAAGGAAGATTTTGGCGTTAATCCTGAGAAAATGACTGAGGCGGGTTTGCATTTTGGTCATCGGACCTCCCGAATTAATCCAAAAATGAAACCATATATTTATGGGGTGAGAAATACTGTTCATATTATTGACCTTGAAAAGTCCGCAGAAAAATTTAAAGAAGCTCTCGAGTTTATTAAAAAACTTATTTCGGAAAATAAGATCTTACTTTTAGTTGGCACAAAAATCCAAGTCAAGGATTTAGTAAAAGATATTGCCAAAGATTGTGGTTTGCCGTATATCAATGAAAGATGGCTGGGAGGAACTTTTACTAATTTTAAAACCATTAAAAAACGGCTTGAATATTTTAAGGACCTGGAAGCAAAGAAAAAGAAAGGGGATCTGGCAAAATATACAAAAAAGGAAAGGGCTAAGATGGATGAAGAATTAAAAAATTTAGAAATTAAATTCGGAGGAATAAAAGAATTGGAGAAACTTCCCGATGCTATTTTTGTCTTAGATATGAAAAAAGATGCTTTGGCAGTTAACGAGGCAGGGAAGAAGAGAATTAAGATTATTGGCATAGCTGACACCAACGTTGACCCAACTTTAGCTGATTATCCAATTCCGGCAAACGATGACGCTATATCATCTGTGAAGTATATATTAGAGAAAACAAAAAAAGCGATACTTAAAACGAAAAAATGATATCAATTGATCAAGTCAGACAACTTCGTCAGGAAACTAGCGTTTCAATATCGGAATGTAAAAAAGCTCTTGAGAAAGCAAAAGGGGATTTTGATAAAGCGAAGGAGATTTTAAGAAAATGGGGGAGAGAACTGGCTGGGAAAAAATCAGGAAGAGAGGCTGGGCTAGGGATAATTGAGAGTTATATCCATCCTGATAAAAGAATTGGGGCAATGATTGAACTACGCTGTGAAACTGACTTCGTTGCTAAATCAAAAGATTTTAAAGAACTTGCTCATGAACTTTGCTTGCAGATTTCTGCTATGAACCCGGAAGAGAATTCTTTGCTGTCTCAGCCCTGGATAAAAGATGAAACAAAAACCATCAGAGAGTTAATTGATGAATATGTCGCAAAACTTGGAGAGAATATTATCGTGAAGAGATTTATAAGATACGAAACTTAATTATGTCAGAGTTAATTGCTGTGATTATACTAATTATTGGACTCATAGGTGTGGCTGTGATTATATTTCGGAAAATTCCGGTTCTTGTTGAATTACCGCTGCAAGAGATTGAGAAATCAAGGGTTTTAGGGGAACTAAAAGATAAAATCAGAAACAACGGGACTCTTAAATCTTTTTCCGGTGAAATATTGCTGCAAAAGCTCCTTTCCAAAATTAGAGTTTTAACTTTAAAAACCGACAAAAAAACAGATAGTTGGTTGACAAAATTACGGCAAAGATCTCTTGAAAAGAAAAAGAAATTCTCCGCCGATTATTGGAAGAAATTAAAAGGAAAAGAGTGATTTGCCCGGGTAGCTCAATGGTAGAGCAACGGTTTTGTAAACCGTAGGTTGGGGATTCGAGTTCTCTCCCGGGCTCATCGGTTTTTTGTAGTTCGGGATCCTACGCTGGGAGTAGCTTGACAAAGGTTTTTAGAAAAGTAAAATTAAGGCAGGATAAGAAAATAAATATATGTAAGGCTAAAAAATACAAAGACATCAAAAAATGCCCGTGAAGGTGTCTAAAAAATTGGATGTCTTTGCGGTTATTTTTTGGAAAGAACTTTGACAATTAAGCAACTTGTCTTCACGCCAAAATTTCAAAGAAATTTCTGGTAGTGAGGATTCGGTTTTTTAGAGTTGTCCCGACTTTGTTTCGCTGAAGCTCAACTTCGTCAGGCGGTGCCCGACAAGAAGAGCAGAAGCGGACAATATTTTTTTTGAGAGTTTGATCCTGGCTCAGGATGAACGCTAGCGGCGTGGATAAGGCATGCAAGTCAAGGGAGTCCCGCAATTTTTGTGGGACAACCGGCGAACGGGTTAGTAACACGTAGATACACACCATTCACACAGGCATAACTCATCGAAAGATGAGCTAATTCCTGATAGTTCCCGCCTTCGGGTGGGTAAAGGTTTTGAGCAATTGATTCCGGTGGATGAATGGTCTGCGACTTATCAGCTTGTTGGTGAGGTAATGGCTCACCAAGGCAATGACGGGTAGGGGATATGAGAGTGTGTTCCCCAACAAGGGCACTGCGACACGGGCCCTACTCCTACGGGAGGCAGCAGTCGAGAATAATTCGCAATGGGCGAAAGCCTGACGATGCGACGCCGCGTGCTCGAAGAAGCCCTTCGGGGTGTAAAGAGCTTTTCTGGAGGAAGAACCTTCGGGTGACGGTACTCCAGGAATAAGGAGATGCTAATCACGTGCCAGCAGCAGCGGTAATACGTGATCTCCAAGCGTTACCCGGATTTATTGGGCGTAAAGCGTTCGTAGGCGGTTAGATAAGTCTCTGGTTAAAGCTCCATGGCTTAACTATGGAAATGCCAGAGATACTGTCTGACTAGAGGGCATTAGAGGCTGATGGAACGGTCGGTGTAGGGGTGAAATCCGTTGATATCGACCGGAACACTAAAAGCGAAGGCATTCAGCTGGAGTGACCCTGACGCTGAGGAACGAAAGCGTGGGTAGCAAAAAGGATTAGATACCCTTGTAGTCCACGCTGTAAACGATGGACACTAGCTATTTGAAGTGTCGACCCTTCAAGTGGCGAAGCTAACGCGTTAAGTGTCCCGCCTGGGAAGTACGGCCGCAAGGCTAAAACTCAAAGGAATAGACGGGGCTTCACACAAGCGGTGGATCATGTGGCTTAATTCGACAATAAGCGAAGAACCTTACCAGGGCTTGACACCTAGTCGAAAGTCCGCTGAAAGGCGGACCTCCCACAAGGCGGCTAGGCAGGTGCTGCATGGTTGTCGTCAGTTCGTACTTTGAAGCGTACGCTTAAGTGCGGTAACGAACGCAACCCTCGCCCTATGTTTTATTTGTCATAGGGAACTGCCCGGGATAACCGGGAGGAAGGTGAGGATGACGCCAAATCAGCATGGCCCTTTGACGCCCTGGGCTGCACACGTGATACAATGGGACCGACAATGGGCGAAACCGCAAGGTAGAGGTAATCCCACCAAACGGTCTCTTAGTTCGGATTGAGGTCTGAAACTCGACCTCATGAAGCTGGAATCGCTAGTAATCGCCAATCAGCCATGTGGCGATGAATATGTTTCTGAAGCTTGTACTCACCGCCCGTCACATTAAGGGAGCCGGCAGTAGCCGAAGTCCCCGCTTAGCGGGGCCTAAGCTAAAGTCGGTAACAAGAATGAAGTCGTAACAAGGCATGGGTAGCGGAAGCTGTCCATGGATCAATATTTATTTTAAATTAGATTTTGGATATTAGATTTTGGATATTATTTTAATATCTGAAATTTTCTGAAATCTGATTAGCGTTGACTAGAATTGAAGAGTGAGAATTCTCTTTTTAATTCTAAGGTATTAATCGAAAACCTAAAATTTCGATTACTCGCAGCCGGGATAACTCTAAGAAACCGAAAAAAGCGTGGTTCATTGAATCACGCTTTTTTTTGACGTTTCTAATTTTTTTTGCTAAAATATTTTAAATAAGGGCGTGCCTTCACACCAAACAAAGATTGGTGCTGAGAGCACCCCGAATAACGAAGTTAATCTTTATTATGGTGTGAGGGCGTGTAGCTCAGCTGGTTAGAGCGCGTCACTGATAATGACGAGGTCCGAGGTTCGAGTCCTCGCACGCCCACAATATAAATTTTGATATTGAGAAAAATTTAATTGAAAAAAAATAGCGTCAGGTCTGATTTAAAAAACCAGAGTTGATACCAATTACCGACACCAATTACCCAAGAAAGGAGATGAGAATTATGTTCTTTAAACATTTCGTTCAGTGGTTACGAGGGATGATAAGAAAACCTCCCATGTTTTCACATCACTCTGCCGGGCACAAAGGCCACAGAGGCTCAAATAAAGATCACTCTTACTCCGGCGCTGAGTATGTAAAAGGAGCCCCCTTGACGGATAATGAAAGGGCTGTGATTAACCAAGAAAGAAGCTGTGAGGAATACAGAAATGACTTCTGATAATACCAAACAGCACAAAGACCATCTTAGTGGTCTTCGCTCCCAACGATTTCCACTTAAGTCCCGACGGAACTTTCGCTCGGGACTATTTTTTTATTTTATATTTTATTATTGATATAATAAAAAAATGGTGTCAGGAACTTTTTTATTGGAGACGAGAAGTCGTTGACGACTGTCGTTAACGAGTCGTTAATAAAAATCAAAAAATTAATTAAAATTTATGGAAGAAAAAGAAATTAAATTTTTAAATATGGATACTGATTTAATTGAAAAGAAATTGAAAGAAATCGGTGCTAAAAGAATCTTTGAAAGACTTTACAAGAGGAGAGTTTTTGATTACCCAGACTTGAAATTGAATAAAGAAGGAGCATGGATTAGAGTTCGTGATGAAGGTGATAAAATCATGTTTGGCTTTAAAAAAAGAGTAGGGATAGGTGATGGGGATAAGGGTAATGACAAAGGAATGGAGGAAATTGAAGTGCAAGTTGATGATTTTAATAAAACGTGCGAGATATTACTAAAATCGGGATTTATAGAAAAGCATTATGCAGAAAACAAAAGAATTAAGTATCAATTAGATGATATTGAGTTTGATATAGATTTTTGGCCTAAGCTTGAACCATATTTAGAGATAGAGGCTTCATCTTGGGAGGATGTTAATAAGGGTATTGCGCTTTTGAATCTTAATATTCATGACGGAAAGATATTTTCAACATGTCAGATTTACGAGCTTAATGGGATAAATTGTAATGATTATAAGGTATTTACTTTCGATCGGATAATTAAGAAATAAATTTTAAAAAAGTTTTTGAGTAGTAAAAAGTAGAGACGTTTCCGACTTTTTTTCTTTAAATTTAATACCCCAAATAGGACAGTTAGAGTTTTTATTTCCGAAAACGGCTTTTTTTGTTATAATAAAATAATGACTTCTAAATGGGAAAAGTATTATTCGAAAACTCCTTTAGATAAGATTCCTTGGCAAAAAACCCAAGCAGATTATTTTACTAAAGTTATAGAAACAGGAAAGATTAAAGCAGGTTCAGCTTTAGATTTAGGTTGTGGGACTGGTGTAAAATCAATTTATCTTGCTAAAAAAGGATTTAAGGTAATAGGAATTGATATTTCAAAAACAGCTATTAAATACGCCAAAGAAAACGCCCATAAGGCGAAAGTTAAAGTAAATTTTATCGTTGCTGATGCTACTAATTTAAATTTTCTAAAAGATAGAAAATTTGATTTTGTTTTAGATTGGGCTAATTTTCACGGGATTCCGAAAAATAAAAGAGAAAAGTATATTAACGGAATAGTTAAACATATTAAAAAAGGCGGCATTTTTCTTTTAAGATGTTTTGGCAAGGATGAAACACAGAAAGAATTCGTTGTTCGTCCTATGAGCATAGTTTATCTTTCTTCAGAAGAAGATATTAAAAATCTTTTTAGTAAATACTTTAAAATTTTAAAAACGAACAGAAGCAAACCATTTGGAAAAACGTCCCCAAGCAAACGATTAAAAGAATACTTAATGGAGAAATTGTAGTTCTAAAGAGAAAAAATGAGAAAAAATAGGGTCAGGTCTATCTAACTATTAAAAATTTAATGTTAAGCCAAAAAATCAAAATATGTTTGATAAATTAAAACAATTAAAACAACTTAAAGGATTAAAGGATTCTCTTTCGCAAGAAAAAGCAGAAGTTGAGAAAAAGGGAATCAAAATAATTATTAATGGCGAAATGGAAATTGAGGAGATTCATCTTAATCCTGATTTAAACAAGGAGGAACAAGAAGAGGCCCTTAAAGCGTGTATTAACGAAGCTATGAAAAAAGTTCAGATGGTTGTTGCCAAAAAGATATCGCAAACGCCAGGTTTTGGTATTTGAATAAAAGAAACTGTTGTAATGAACTATGGCAAAAAAATATCTGGATTTTGTAGAACAGCAAATAAGTAATTTATGAATAAGACATATTCTCCGTCAAGGATAAATACTTTTGATAATTGCAAGCTTCAATATAAGTATAAGTATATTGATGGTCTTAAGTCCGACTTGAAAACAATAGAGAGTTTTAGGGGTTCTACTGTTCATGAAGCGTTAGAAGAATTCTATAAATTAATCAAGGGCGGACATATTGAGTCCTTGGAATGGATTTTAGATGAGTATAAAGAGATATGGGAAAAGAATTACACGGATAGCATAAAGATAATTAAAAAGGAATTAACGCCCGATGATTATTTTAACAAAGGCAGACAAGCTCTTGTAGATTACTATAATAAATACAAGCCGTTTGATCAGGCAAAAGTTGTAGATACAGAACATTTCCTTAGCTTTAATGTTGAATCCAATGGGACTAAATGTTCTTTTTGCGGAATATTAGACCGGTTAGACTGGAATGACAAAGAAGATATTTTTGAGATTCATGACTATAAGGTGACAAATAGTTTGATGACTCAGGATAAAGCAGATAATGACTGGCAGCTCGGGCTTTATCACATTGCTTTGAAAGAGAAATGGCCGGATGTAGAGAAGATAAAACTTATCTGGCATTCACTTTTATTCAATAAGGAAATAACTTCTTTTAGAACTAAAGATCAGATTAAAAAATTACAGGAGAATGTTGTAAATAAAGTTAAGGAAATTGAATCCTGTAATGATTTTTATCCAAACAAAAGCGGCCTTTGCGACTGGTGTGATTTTCAAAATATATGTCCTTTATGGAAACATCCTAAAGAAATGGAAGAGCTCGATATAAATGAGTACGAAGAGGATTCAGGAGTAAAATTAGTGGCAAAGTATAAAAAATTGGAAGAAGCCAAGAATGAGTTTAAAGAAGAGATTCATGCAATTGAAGAAAAGCAGGAGAAAATAAAACAAGCTGCTTTGGAATTTGCAGAAAAAGAAAATATTTCTGTTATAGACGGATCTGATGCTCAATTGAAAATAACTATAAAGGAAGAATTAAAAGCTCCGGCTAGAAGCGAAAATCAAAAGAAGTGGGAAGATTTAAGAGATTTTTTGAAAAAAGAGGGAAGATACGAAGAAATATCAACTGTTAGTAGTACTATGGTTAATCATAAAATCAAAGAATGGCCTCAGGACTTTATTGATAAATTAAGTAAATTTCTTATAAAAAAGAAAACAAAAATAATTAAATTGATTAAAAAATAAAATTAATTAGTAAATTAAAGGAAGGAGAGAAATTTCAAAAAGAAGAACCTTAACTTAGATTGCGTTAATCCAGGGTTAAGGCAATCTTAATCCTATTTTGGGCTTGACAAATTGTGTAGGTGTGCTATAATGCAAGTATTGTTAAAAATTAAATATTGACAGTATTTTATTGATTGAAAGGAAACAAGAGATGAAAAAAAATGGGATTACATTAGTGGAGATTTTTCTTGTCATAGTGATTGTCGGAATTCTATGTGCGATTATAGCACCGCTGTTTGCAAAAATACCAAGCACTACGGTGCGTATTGAATTTACGGATCCAGAAGATATTACAGAATCTATGTTTGCCCTAGTTTATGATGTTAGGGATCAATACGACTATAAAAGAATCAAGTTTAAGGACTTCGGACTAGACGGTTCCTTGGATAAAGTTCAGAATCCAGACGGAACTGAAATAGAGATAATTACACCCGGAGAGATTACCGAAGATCCTAAATTAGCAACTTGGGCCACCTGGGTTACTAGATTTGAAAAAGAGATTCGTCCCAAAGCTGTTCCTGGAGGATAAGCAATAAAAATAAAGGGTGTTAGCTATTAATAGTTAACACCTTCTTTTTTTGGTTTTTACTTTAAAATAAAATAGCGTCAGGTCTGATTTAAATTTATCTCTTGGCTATCTTACCTCTTTTTAATTCCATCAAAAATACTATAAAGTGTTACCCGTGTCCTCATCAAGTGTGTAGGAGATTGACAAGATTTTTTGGTTGTGATAATTTGCAAGATAGTCTGAAACCAATCCTTTGAAGGAAAGAGTTAGGAGAATTGGTTTTTTAAATTTTAATAGTTCTTTAAAAACATTAGAAAGGTAGGTGCGCCATGATTAAGAAAGCATTAATCGCTGTTCTAGTTGGAGTGTTTGTTAGTCCGTTAATGGCCGAACCATTGGTTCGTTTGTCTTCGGAAGAAAGTAACACCAGATTATTTATGGAGTTTAGTCTTGATTTTCAGTTTAGTACGCCTCCAGTAGACGAGGTTAAAAATCTGCCCGAATCAATAAGAAATGTTTCTCCTCATGGAGACGATCGTTGGTATGCAAAACCTGGTCCAATCATGCAAGATTCAGCTGATGCTCCCTGGTTAACAGAGATTAGATTTTTAAAACTTGGTTTGGAAACAGATTTGAACAATTCAGTTATTTGGAAAAATTATGTTGATCTTAGTTTTAATTACGGGTATTATTTCAGACCTGGAGCTGATATACATAAACGTAATTACACGAATTCTCCTGATACTGAAACACGAGGATATGGAGCAGCTTTAACTTTTTGGTCTCCCGGCTATGAACAGCTTATTACAGGATTTAGAAGTGAGCTTCATTTTAAGTCCGGAGAGTATAATACTTTGTTTTTAGGCATTGGTTATCGTCAGTACGACTTAGGAGTTATAACCGGCTATGATCGCTATGACAGTCTTGACTACAAAGATTTTATTGAAATCGGAAAAATAAAAGAAACAAGTTTTTATTTTGGCGGGAGAGAGGAGGAATCTGATAAACGTTTTTTTACCGAAGGTCGTATAGGTATTAATTTTAACGGTTATGATGAGAAAAACAAATATCGTGAAACTAATGTCGACATGGAAGATGTTTCGTTTTTTGCAGCTCTTAACTTTGGTTGGAGATTCTAAAAATGGAATATCCTTAATAATTTAAACAGAGAGGGTTTTGAAAGGGCCCTCTTTTTTCTTGTAATTATTTCTAAAAAAGTTATTGTAAATTAATAATATGATTGATTTAAATGATGAAAACTTTGAAAAAGAGGTTTTAAATAGAAAGGGTTTATTTTTAGTTGATTTTTGGAGCCATACATGTGCTCCATGTCAAAAGATGAGCTTAGTTTTAGATAATGTAGCTAAGGAATTAGGGGGAAGGGTAGTATTTGGCAAGCTAAACATCTTTGAGGGCCCTCAAATGGCAAAAAGGTATAAAATACCGGCAACCCCCACCATTATAATATTTAAGAATGGAAAACCAATAGAAAGAGCTGTTGGTTTAAGACCAGAACATCTTTTGATAAATAAGCTTAATTCTTTAATTGATAAATAAGTAGAAAAAAATAGTGCCAGGTCTGATTTTTGGAACTTAGCTTCTTGATTTATGGATAAAATTTGGTAAGATGATAAGAAGGGCCGTTAGTTCAGTGGTAGAACACCTCATTTGCAATGAGGAGATCGCCAGTTCAAGTCTGGCACGGTCCACAAAAAGTTTTCCACAGGGACAGGGTTTTTAGGGTGTGTTACAATAACACAATAATCAAAGGTCGACGAGGATATAAATTCAAATAAAAGTAAAATAATATGATAGTAACAGGTTGGCTTGATACAACTATTATTGCCTTAAAGAATCTTTGGCTAGGATTTATTGATTTTATTCCAAATCTTATCGGAGCAATTATTATTTTTCTGATTGGTTGGCTTATTTCTGTCGCGATCGGAAAACTAATAGCTGAGATTTTAAAAAAGGCAAAGTTTAATCGAATTTTTGAAAAAGGAGGCTGGAAAACAGCTTTAGAAAAAGCAGAGATTAAAGTAAACGCCTCAGCTTTTATCGGAGCTATTATTAAATGGGTTTTATTGATTGTTTTCTTGGCAGCTGCAGTAGAAATTTTAGGATTTAACCAATTAACTATTTTCTTAACGCAGAAAGTACTGCCTTTCCTGCCAAATGTGATTGTTGCTTCTTTCATTTTCGTGGTAGCGGTAATTATCGCTGATATTTTAGAGAAAATAGTTCGAGCAGCAGTAGAGGGAGCGAAAGTAGGATACGGACAATTAGTCGGAGCAATTGTAAAGTGGTCAATTTGGGTTTTCGCAATTTTGATCATTTTATCTCAACTTGGAATTGGAGAGACCTTTATGGCAGATTTATTCCGAGGAATTGTAGTAATAATTGTTCTGTCAGTTGGTCTTGCTTTTGGTTTGGGAGGAAAGGATGTAGCGGCTGAAATTCTTCAAGATTTAAGGAATAAGCTTAGAAAATAATATTTTAAATTATTTCTGGAAAAGAAAAGCTATTTTAGCTGAAGTTTTGTGTTTTAAGAAAGCCCCTCTTGCCCTCACACCAAACAAGGAAAAATCTCTTTTTAATTTTTTATATTGTCAGATATACGCAATTTAATTTTTAAAGTTAAATTAGCTTAATCAAGATTTCGTTACGAGATTTTTTAAAAAATTAATTCCTTGTTATGGTGTGAGGACTTGACAGGGGCTTTTGATTTGCTACAATTAAAAAAGATATGAGAGACATGAAGACAATTATGGATAAAAACAAAGGAAGCGGTTAGATTCTGGATTTTTGAATACACATTGATAAATCCGCCTCCAGAGCGGTTTTTGTTTTAACGGAGAGTTCTTTGAAAATTAAAGATTAGTTACGATTATTAATTGTTAGCCAACCCTTCATCTTTATTTAAAGATGAAGGGTAAAGGTAAAAATTGTATTTTAAGAGCAGATGGTGGATGCCTTGGGATATCGAGGCGATGAAGGACGTGGCGTGACTGCGATAAGCCTCGGGGAGGTGTTTAGCAACCTTTGATCCGGGGATTTCCGAATGGGGAAACCTGATTTTGCGATAAGCAAAATCGACCCGGTTGAATGACTGGGTCGCAAAACCCGCTGAAGTGAAACATCTCAGTAAGCGGAGGAAAAGAGAAAAACTTTTTATTCCCTTAGTAGCGGCGAGCGAACAGGGAGGAGCCCAAAATCGTTCATGCTTTATGCACGAGCGGTGGTTGTAAGGAGATAGTGTCGGGAGTATTCCTGGTGCATAGGAATGCTTGCCGAAGGAGAACATTTAGATAAAGTTTGGTTAAGAAAAGCACCCTGGAAAGGGGCACCATAGAGGGTAATAGTCCCGTATCTGAAAATCACTTTATGCTCCTTGCTATCTTACTTGAGTACCACGGGAAATGAAAATCCTGTGGGAAGCAGGCCGGACTAATCGGCCAAGGCTAAATACTTTGATATCCCCGATAGTGAACTAGTACCGTGAGGGAAAGGTGAAAAGTAGCCCGATGAGGGCGGTGAAATAGAACCTGAAACCATTTTGCTCACAAGGAGTCAGAGCTCCCCGCTTAGCGGGGGGTGATGGCGTGCCTATTGAAGAATGAGCCAACGAGTTCCTTTACCTTCTTCGTTTAAGTCCTTTTGGGACGAAAGCAAAGTGAAAGCAAGCGTTAAAAGCGCGAACTATTAAGAAGGTGGAGGAGACCCGAAGCCAAGCGAGCTTGCCATAGCCAGGGTGAACCCCGCTGAAAAGTGGGGGAAGGCCCGAACCCGTGAGCCGTGCAATACTCTGGGATGAGCTGTGGTAAGAAGTGAAAAGCTAATCGAGCTTGGTAATAGCTGGTTCTCCCCGAAATAGCTTTAGGGCTAGCGTCGATTTGTAAAGATTGGAGGTAGAGCACTGGATGGAGTCTCGTGGGTTTTACCTAGATTCTCCAACCAAACTCCGAATGCCAGTCTTTGAATGTCGGCAGTTAGACTGTGGGGGCTAAGCTCCATAGTCAAAAGGGAAACAGCCCAGATCTTCATCTAAGGTCCCTAAATCGAGCTAAGTGTTTTAAAGGAGGTAAAATTCCTTTGATAGCTAGGAGGTTAGCTTAGAAGCAGCTATCCTTTAAAAAGTGCGTAACAGCTTACTAGATAAGGAGTTTTGCGCCAAAAATTTACGGGGCTTAAGCTCGGTACCGAAGATAAGAACCCCGCTTTGCGGGGTGGTAGGGGAGCGTCTTTAGTGCTGTGAAGTCAAACTGTAAGGTTTGATGGAGCGCTAGGGAGTGAGAATGTTGGCATGAGTAACCGCAATGCGGGTGAAAGCCCCGCACACCGAAAGCCTAAGGTTTCCTTGGCAATGGCAATCATCCAAGGGTTAGGCGGGCCTAACCCTGTCCCCGAAAGGAGGCAGGGGATGGACAGCCGGTTAATATTCCGGCCCCCCTTCATCTTTTTCAATAAGGTGACGGAATTTAGTAGATGAAGCGAGTTATTGGATTCTCGTCGTCAATCTAAGAATTTTCAAGGATTGACGGGAAGCTCCGTTTCGGCGGAGTGAACTTCATTGAGCAGATTTCCCAGAAAAGCCTTAAAGAAATTTAAAAGGATGAAGGGTCCGTACCGTAAACCGACACAGGTAGGCGGGTGTAAAAGCACCAAGGTGAACGAGTGAAAGCTCCTGAAGGAACTCGGCAAAGAAGCGTCCGTAAGTTCGCAATATGGACTGCCCCCGCTCAGCGGGGGCCGCAGCGAAAGAACCCTAGCGACTGTTTATCAAAAACACAAATCTCTGCTTAACTCGCAAGAGGATGTATAGGGGTTGAGGCCTGACCAGTGCTGGAACGTTAACAGCGACAGTTCTTTCTCGCATTTGCGGGATTGGGCTGATTGCTCGAAGCGCCAGTGAACGTCGGCGGTAACTATAACCGTCCAAAGGTAGCGTAATCTCTTGCCGTGTAAGTTACGGCCCGCATGAAAGGCTTAACGACTAGGGAACTGTCTCCAGGAGCAGCTCGGTGAAAATGCAATACCGGTGAAGATGCCGGTTACCTGCGGCTAGACGGAAAGACCCCGGGAGCTTTACTGTAGTTAGATATTGAGTTTTGGTTTTAAATGCGTAGCGTAGGTGGGAGACTTTGAAACTTCGTTTTCGGACGGAGTGGAGTCATCAATGAAACACCACTCTTTTAAAATCTTAATTCTAACCCCCCGTTTAACGGGAGATACAGTTTCTAACGGGCAGTTTAAGTGGGGCACTTGCCTCCTAAAAGGTAATGGAGGCGTTTAAAGGTCGGCTAGCTCCGGATGGAAATCGGAGTGATCGGGCAAAGCCAAAAGCCGGCTTTACTGCAAGGTGGATATACCGCGCAGTTGGGAAACCAGAACTTAGTGAACCGACGGATTTTTATAGAAAATCCGAAGATCATCAGCTAAAAGTTACCCCGGGGATAACAGGTTAGTAGGGCCCGCGAGTCCATATCAACGGCCCTGTTCGACACCTCGATCAGATAGCCGAGGTCGAGGGAAAAAATCGACTCATAACGGTGAATACCATATGTTTAAGAATAACCCAGTGATATGTTGTAATAAAAATATATGGTTAACACCGTGGGAAGTTACAAAACTAAATTTTGGAATAAAAAATGGATTTCGATCAAAAATTCGTTTTTTATCACTAAAGAAAAAGGAGCGAAGAATGCTTTTGTAACCCCGTAACGACTGGATCTTTATGCAATTTTGTATAAAGTGAAGATAGCATCATTTAAAATGCTATAACACGTCGATGTCTATTTAAAAATAGACAAAGGTATAGTCTAAGCCATTAGTAATAATGGAATTGGTTGGTCGGCTCAACGCATCCTGGGGGTGAAACCGCTCCCAAGGGTTTGGCTGTTCGCCAATTAAAGCGTTACGCGAGCTGGGTTCAGACCGTCGTGAGACAGGTTGGTCCCTATCTACCGCAGGCGTCGAATCTTGAGTGGAGTTCGAGATAGTACGAGAGGACCTTTCGGAACTGACCTCTGGTCTACCAGCTGTTCTGCCAAGAGCATCGCTGGGTAGCTACGTCGGGAAGGGATAAGCGCTGAAAGCATATAAGCGCGAAGCCCACCACAAGATTAAGATTCATAGATTCCTCGAAGATGACGAGGTTAATAGGCTGCAAGTGTAAGGGCAGTAATGCCTTGAGCTGAGCAGTACTAATAAATCATATTCAATTTTTATCTTTAGATTGCCCATCACTACCGGTTTGGTGTGAGGGCTTGGCTAACAATTAATGATCATAACTATTTAGCATTGTGGCTACTATAAGGGAGCCATACCGGGAGTGCTCCACCCGATCCCATACCGAACTCGGAAGTGAAATCTCCCAAGGCCGATGATAGTCCTTTTGGGCGAAAGTAGGTAGCTCTCTTATAGTGGCCATAACGTTGAGTTTTTTTTATATTTATAACGCAACTTAAACAAAGATTCTTTGCGTTACTATTAGAGGCAGAATAGATTCTGCCTCTTTTATTTTAGGAAAGTTTGAAGTAAAATAGAGATAATGAAACTTTCCTCTAAGAAAAATAAGGTTTTGATAATAATTGTTGTTGTGATTTTAATTATTTTTTTATTGAATTTTTTTCAGAAAGATATAAAAAGTTTTTTTTATTCTGTTTCTGCGCCAATCCAGAAAGTTCTTTGGAGGGCAGGGGATAGAACATCTGATTTTTTTGGAGGTATTGTGCGAGTAAAAATATTAAAACAAGAATTAGATGAACTTAAACTTGAAAATCAAGAATTAACTGCCCAGGTTGTTGCATTAGAAGACCTAAAAAAAGAAAATAAAACTTTAAGGCAAGTATTAGAAATCGGGTTTCAAAAAGAGTTTAAATTAGCTTTGGCTCAAATTATTAGCAAAGATATTTCCCAAGATTTCATTTTAATTGATAAGGGGTCTGATGATGGTATTTCAAAAAATATGCCGGTAATTACTCAACAAAGAGTTTTGGTAGGAAAAATAGGTGAAATTTATAAAAATTTCTCAAAAGTAATGCTTTCTTCAAACAAAGAAAGCTCTTTTGACGCTAAGATTCAAAAGGAGGAAAAGGATATTTCTGGAGTTGTAAAAGGACAGGGGAATTTTAGAATTTTATTTGACTTTATTCCTCGTGAAGAGAATCTCTCTCAAGAAGATATTGTTATAACCAGCGCTCTCGGAGGAATTTTTCCAAAAGGACTTTTGGTTGGTAAAATCAAAGAGATTAAAAAAAGCGACGTTGATCCTTTTCAACAAGCAGAAATTGAACCATTTTTTGATGTCTCGCAAACAGAGGCCCTTTTTATAATTTTATAGTTTTAATGTTTAAGAAAATTTTAATTTCAATAATTGTTTTTTATTTTTTAGTTTTAATCCAAACCAGTTTTTTGGTCCATTTTAATATATTAGGAATTGTCCCAAATCTTGTTTTAATTTCAGTAGTTCTTTGGAATCTTTTTGAAAAATCAAAAAATTATTTTGGCTTATATATTGCTCTCATCGGAGGATTTTTTTTAGATATTTTCTCCAATCGCTTGATTGGTTTTTATATTTTAATCTTATTTGCCTTGGCGATTTTTTTAAAATTAGTTTTCAAAAGATATGTTCGGATTCCATTCACTGAAAAAAATTAAAAACAAAAAGGACATTGAACCACAAGAAGTGTTTTTGGATTCTCTTGCCCGGAAGAGAGAAGCAGAGCTTGGCATTTCAGGAAGAAAGTTTGAAGTTCCTCTTTCAAAAAAAATCCTTAAAGGGTTTTTGGTTTTTGTTATAGTTCTACTTTTTATTCTTTTCGCTAAAACTTTTCAATTTCAGGTTTTGGAGAATAAAAAATTTTCAGCTTTGGCTAACGAAAATAAATTCATAATTCATTCAATCAGAGCGGCTAGGGGGGTAATTTACGACAACAAAGGCGAGCAAATAGTTTTCAATAAGCCGAGCTTTGATTTAGTTTTAAATAAAAGATTGCTTCCTTCTTCGGATTTTGAGAAGATAAAGATTTTAAAAGATGTCTCTGAAATTATTAAAGAAAATTTTGAGGATTTGGAAAGGAAAATTAATGAAGAACAAAACCAAGAAGTTCTAATTTCAAAAGACCTTGACCACCAAACCTTGATTTTACTTGAGACAAAGATTGCTGAATTTTCCGGTTTTAGAATTGAGCAAAACTCAATTAGGTACTACGTAGAAGGTCCGAGTTTTGCCCACCTGGTTGGCTATACCGGGAAAATAGGCGTAAAAGAATTAGAGAAAAACCCCGGGATTTATTCAGTTTTTGACTACGTTGGCAGAGATGGTCTTGAAAAGTCATATGAAGAGATTTTGAGAAAAAATCCAGGGAAGACCAGAATTGAGAGAGATGTTTATGGAAACTTATTATCAAAAGAAATAATTTCTTTGCCGGAATCGGGGAAAAGCTTAATTTTATGGTTAGATTCTGAATTAGAGAAAAAAGTTGAAGAAGAATTAAAAAGAATTCTTAAAAATATTGGAGCTGAAAAAGCAATAGGAGTAGCTTTGAATCCAAAAACCGGAGGAGTAATAGCTTTAGTTAGCATCCCCAGTTACGATAATAATTTATTCAGTAAAGGATCTGACCAAGAAGCTCTTTTGGATCTTCTGGCAGACCCCCAAGAACCTCTTTTTAATCTTGCGGTTTCAGGTTTATATCCAACAGGTTCCACTATCAAACCCCTGGTTGCTTCAGCTGCCTTAGAAGAAGAAATAATTTCGCCTACAAAAAAAATAAACTGTCAGGGAGGAATTGCTATTCCCAATAGATATGAGCCGGAAATTAGTACGATAAAACAAGATTGGAGAATACACGGGTGGACCGATATGAGAAAAGCAATCGCTGAATCTTGTAATGTCTATTTTTATACAATCGGAGGGGGTTATGAAGATCAGGAAGGATTAGGCCCATCAAGAATTAAAAAATATCTTGAGCTTTTTGGCTGGGGGAATAAAACTGAAATTGACCTTTCCGGAGAAGTTAAAGGATTAATTCCTTTTCCAGAGTGGAAAAAAGAGGTTAAAAAAGAGCCCTGGTGGGATGGTGATACTTATAATCTTTCTATAGGTCAAGGCGACATTAAAGTTACTCCGCTTCAGGTAGCTAATGCTTTTGCAGCTATAGCCAACGGAGGAACGCTTTATAAACCGAAAGTTGTTAAGGAGATTGTGGACAGCGAGAAAAATCTAATTAAAGAAATTAAACCCGAGATTTTGAGAGAAGGTTTTATCAACCTGGAAAACCTTGAGATTGTTAGGGAGGGAATGAGAAGAGCGGTAACTGGAGAAAACAGCCCTTATGCCTCGTCTGTTATATTAAATTCTTTGCCGGTTTCAGCAGCTGCCAAGACCGGAACTGCCCAAATCTCAAATCCTGACTATTATCACAACTGGGTAACTGTTTTCGCCCCCTATGATGACCCGCAGATTGTTCTAACAATTATGATTGAGAATGTTAAAGGTCTTCAGTCAGCTGCTTTACCGGTTGCAAAAGAAGTGCTTGAATGGTATTTCAGCAAATGATATATTATAATAATACTATGGAACGGATTTTATCAAAAAGCGTAAAGCGTCGGTTTAGGAAAGGTCTGGAGAAACACAAAATAGCCGAAAAATAAAAACAATTAATTTATAGTATATCAAAATAATGACTGGCATTATTGAGAAATTTAAACTTATTAAACCGGGGGAAGTTCGAACAAGATTCGCTCCTTCCCCAACTGGTTTTCTTCACATCGGCAGTGCTAGAACTGCCCTTTTTAATTATCTTTTTTCCAAAAAAAATCAAGGGAACTTTATTTTAAGAATTGAAGATACCGATACTGAAAGGTCTGACCCTAAATTTGAAGAAGATATTATTGAAAATTTAAAGTGGCTGGGAATTGACTGGGATGAAGGACCTTATAGACAAAGCGAGAGAGGAGATATTTACACAAAGTATTTAGAGAAATTGTTAAATGAAGGCAAGGCATATTATTGTTTTTGTTCAGAAGAAGAATTAGAAGCAAAAAGACAGGAACAAATGAGCAGGGGATTGTCTCCTCGTTATAATGGAAAATGTTCTAAACTTTCCTCAGAAGAAGTTAAAAAGAAGTTAGCTGAAGGACAGCCATCTATCATTAGATTTAAAATCTCGGTAAAAAAAGTGTCATTCAATGATATGATTCGGGGAAAAGTAGAGTTTGACGCTAACTTAATAGGCGATATATCAATTGCCAAAGATTTAGCTTCTCCTTTGTATAATTTTGCCGTGGTAGTAGATGATTTTGAAATGAAAATTAGCCATGTAATCAGAGGGGAAGACCTTTTACCCAACACTCCAAAACAGATTCTTTTACAGGAGGCTCTTGGCTTTCCCCAACCAGAATATGGGCATTTACCTTTAATTTTAGGCTCAGATAAAAGTAAGATGAGCAAACGCCACGGAGCAGTATCTATGGGAGAATATAAAAAAGAGGGTTATTTGTCCGAAACCATAATTAATTTCTTAGCTTTTTTAGGCTGGAATCCCGGAACTGAAAGGGAAATTTTTTCAATAGCTTCTTTAATTAAAGAGTTTTCAATAGAAAAAGTTCAAAAAGGAGGAGCAGTTTTCAATATTAAAAGATTGGACTTTCTAAATGGTTTTTATATTCGCCAAAAATCTCCGGAAAAATTAACAGAATTATGTATTCCTTGTTTAATCCGGGAAGGATTGATAGAGCCGGTTTTTAAGACAGAACAATATCCTCCTGCTTATGGCGGAATAAGTATTAGCCAGACCTATAAAATTATTGAGACAAAGGAAGAAATAAATTTTGATTACCTTAAAAAAATTGTTGCTATTTACCAGGAGAGATTAAAAAAACTTTCAGAAATCACTGAATTAACTAATTTCTTTTTTAAGGATAAATTGGACTATGAGAAGAAACTTCTTCAATGGAAAAATATGACTGATGAAGAAATTCAGAATTCTCTTGACAAATTAGCAGATTTATTATCTAAAATAAACGAGGGGGATTGGAATAAAGAAAATTTACGGAATATTTTAATGTTAGAAACAGAGAAAGCGGGGGACAGAGGAAAAATCTTATGGCCATTGAGAACAGCTTTAACCGGAAAAGAGGCCTCGTCTGGCCCTTTTGAAATCGCTGAAATCTTAGGAAAAGAAAAAACCCTTAAACGAATCCAAGAAGCCAAAAATTTATTATGAAGTATCTAATTTCTTTTTTAATAATTAGTTTTTTGTTAATTATTATCTGTCCTCTTGTTTTAGCTCAAGCGCCAGAGACATTTGAAGAAGCAAGATCGTTAGGGGAGAGGATTTTAATTGGTCTCCCCGAAGCATTAAAAAAACCTTGGCAAGAAGCTTTGATGGTATGGGAAAGAATGTTGGGTTGGTTTAAAAATTTCTGGCAATCTTACATTTCTCCTTGGCTTAAAACTATTTGGCAAAAAATTTATTCTCTTTTGGGAAAAGAAGTTGAAAAAAGAAAACCAGAAATTCAAGGAGAATTTGAAAAAGAAAAACAAGAAGCGAAAGAAGAAATACCAAAACTTGGCAAATCTTTGTGGCAACGTTTCAAAGAACTAATAGAATAAAAAGGGCTCTTAGGAGCCCTTTTTATATTTATTTTTCCACTTGACCCTGTTAGAAGTTATTCACTTCTAACAGGGTTGACAGAGATTAGGGGAGTAAGATAATATAAACATAAGAAATGTCGGATAATGTTGCTTAATAGGATGTTTATATGAAGAAAAGTCAAAAACCACTCCCCCAGCATATAAATGATTTTTTAGACTGGATAGACGTGGAAAAAGGATTATCTTCAAAGACCCAGGAAAATTACGAAAGATTCTTGCGGAAATTTTTTAATTGGTTAAAAATAAACAAATTAGATAATTTAAAACCTCATCAATTAACTTCCGAACACATCTGGAACTATCGTTTATATTTGTCCCGTTATATTGATAAAAAAGGTATTTCTTTGAAAAGAACCACCCAGAGCTACTATTTAATCGCCCTAAGAGCCCTTTTAAGCTATTTTTCAGCCAAAGACATTATATCGCTCCCTTCAGACAAAATAACCCTTCCTAAGAGCGATAAACGCGAAAAAACCTTAAAATTCCTTAATTTAGAGCAAATTGAGAAGCTTTTAATAGCTCCTGATATAAATACGATTATCGGACTAAGGGACAGAGCTATTTTGGAAACCTTATTTTCAACCGGTCTAAGAATAGCCGAATTAATGGCTTTAAACCGCGATCAATTTGTTAACATAAAAAATAAAAAGGACTTAGAGATTACTATTATTGGTAAAGGTAATTATCCCCGGACAGTCTATTTTTCAGAAAGGGCTCTTAATTGGATTAAAAAATACTTGGAAACGCGTAAAAAAGATGAAAAGAAACCCTTGTTTATCCATTATAGGTCGCGGATAGATGCCGAACCTCGTTTAACAAACCGTTCAATAGAAAGAAGCGTGAAGAAATATGCAATAATGGCCGGTATCCCTATTTTTACCACACCCCATACTATTAGACATTCTTATGCAACTGATCTTTTGTCTCAAGGGGTTGATTTAAGAATAATTCAAGAATTTTTAGGACACAGAAGTATTACTAGTACCCAAATTTATACCCATGTCACAAATAAGCGGCTTCGCGATATCCACCGTCAATTTCATAGCGGCAAGAATCTAAAAGAATAAACAATGTCGCATAATAAAAAAGCCCGATACATTTTTGTACTGAGCTTTTTATTTTTTCATCGCCTTCCCCGTTAATTCATTTATTGCTAATTCTTTTACTTTAGCTCTCAGTCCCTCTCTTTTGGTAATATCACGAAGTAGTTTCTTTAAAATTTCGTCTTTCTCCATAAATTCTTTTATTTTTTCCTGAGCTAATATCTTTATGTCTCCATCTCTTCGCGAATCTTCTAACTCTTCCCGGATTTGATTAATTTTATCTATCAAATAGCGCGCTTCATAATTATATTTAGAGCCAGCGATTACCTTTTTTCTTCTTAAAATCTCATAAAGTTTATCAAAATCCGAGGTCTCTTCAATATCTCCTATAACTCTTAATTCATTTTTATTTGCCATTTCTCCATTTGCCATTTCTTTCTCCTTTTATCAAAATTTACAAAGAACTATAACCATATGTTGGCATTTTTTGAGGATTTGTCAATAGGTTAAAATAAAGTCAGTTAAAAAAACGCCTTCTCGGCGTTTTTTTAATATTCTTCTTCATCGTATTCGAGTTCCTCTTCATCTTCTTCGTCTACAACAGCTAATTCGGCTTCCTCGTCATCTTCGTTCCACTCGTCTATTTCATTTAATTCATCATGGTTATAAAAGTTTAATTTCTCTTGCAACATTTTATTAATTGTTAATTTGTTAAATTTATCCCGCTAGAGATTTTTATTCTCTGTTCTCTAACGGGATTTGCAAAAAAATCAACCTTTTTTAAATATTGTAAATATAATATATCAACCAAAATAGTTGTCAAGAGGGATTTATTAACACCCCAAAAAAACAAAAAAATCTGAGCTTCGTTCAGATTTTTTTGTCATACAATATATTGTTTTGTCGGACTATCTTCCAAATCTTCTTTGGCGATAGCTATAATCTAAAAGGGCTTCATCTAAATCTTTCTCGGTGAATTCGGGCCAATATTTTTCGGTGAAATAAAGTTCAGAATAAATAGATTGCCAAGTTAGAAAATTAGATAGTCGTTGTACTCCACCGGTTCGAATAATTAAATCTGGCTCAGGCAAATTTGCTGTCCAAAGATTTTTATTGATTAAATCTTCAGTAATTTTATTGGCAGGAATCTTGTTTTTTATAATGTTTTTAATAGCTTGAATAATTTCTGGTCTCCCTCCATAAGAAACAGCTAAATTCAAAATTCCTTTCTCGCCTTTTTTAGTTAATTCCTCTGCTTCCTCTATTTTCTTTTGGAGTGATTTTGGTAATCTTTCTCTTTGTCCAATTACTTGTAATTTTATCCCCTTTTGGAAAAGTTCTTTAGTGTTTTTCTTATTTAAAGCTACTTCAAGAAGTTTCATTAAATAACTTACTTCTTTTTTAGACCTGTTCCAATTTTCAGTAGAAAAAGTATAAAGAGTTAAAATTTTTACTCCTCGTTTTCTGCACCACTCCCCTATCTTATTGACCCCATCTAATCCTCTGCGGTGACCTTCAAACGAAGGCAAACCTCTTTTTTTGGCCCATCTTCGGTTTCCGTCAACAATGATTCCTAAATGAAATGGAATTTTCTCTGACATAGATTATTTATTATATTATTGCGGCTTTGCCGCATAATTACTCATTCGGTCGAAATGAGAACAAGTTCTCATTTCTTCCTCATATCATAATTATAGCAAAAAATCTGATTCTATTCTACTGTTTTTGGGTAAAAACCAGGGCATCTTAAATCCCAAAAAATAAACTAATTTAACCGCTGTTTTAGAAAAAATGATTTTGGGGATAAAAAACCTTCTCATTGCTCTTTTGTATTTTAGGAAATCAGGAAAAGTTTTTAAAAGAATTTCGGCTCCAGTCAGTCCCCACATCACTCCTCCGCCCGACCAAGATTTAGTCAAACCGGTAGCGTCCCCACAAAGAGTTATTAAAGGACTTGATGGCATTATAAAACCCTGAGGAACTATTTTTGATTTCGTTCTTTCAAGAATAATATTTTTTTTCTTCAAAAATTCATCAAAAATCAGTTTAGCTTCTTTTGACTTAGCAAGAATTCCGTATTCTATCTCTTTGCCTTTGGGAATTTTCCAAATAAAACCATTTTTGCAAGGCCAGGTTTCTACGAAATTCGAGGAAGATAACTCTTTTTTAAATCCTAAAATTCCTAATCTGCATTTCGGCTCTGGAAGCCCTAAGCTTTTTCTCACAAAAGAATTAGCTCCATCACAACCGATTATTTTATCATAACCCTTGGGTATTTCACCGATATTATGGCTTAAAAAAAGATTAGCTCCTGCTTTTTGAGCTAAATCAGCTACTAATTTATCTAATTCAAAATGGCTTATTACAAAAAAAACTTTAGAAAATTCTACTTTTATCGTTTTTTTAGGAAAACGTAGAATAACATAATTTATTCTATTTTGTATTAATTTACGGCTCTCGGGTATAAATTCTAAAATTCTTTTAGAAAAAAGGCCTGAACAAACTTCCTGACCAATCTTTTCTTTTTTTTCAAAAACAGTAACATCGTGCCCTTTTTCAGAAAGCTTCCAAGCTAAATAAAGACCCGAAACCCCTGCTCCAATAATTGCTATTCGCATATTTTAAAAATTGGAAGTTAAAAATTCTTTATTATGTATCCTGCAGCGAACGAAAGTAAAGAAACTAAAATAACGGTAATAAATAATATAATATCTGCCTGATATTTTTTGACAAAATGAATAGTTTTTGCTAACATAACAAATATGGCTAAAACAAAATCAAAAGGAGGAACAAAATTAGGAAGAGATTCCAGACCAAAATATCTCGGTGTCAAAATTTTTGAAGGGCAAAAAATTAAACCGGGGATGATAATTATTCGTCAGCGAGGAACAAAGTTTTGCCCTGGAAAAAATGTCAGAAAAGGATCTGATGACACTCTTTATGCGAAAAAAGCAGGAGTTGTTAAGTTTAAAACAAAACGAATCAGATGTTTTGATAATTCTCAACGAACAGCTAAAATTGTAAACGTGGAATAAGGAACTTAGTTTCTTTTTATACTCGCTCTTACAAATTCTCTAAACAATGGATGAGGCCTTAATGGCCTTGATTTAAATTCCGGATGGAATTGAGTAGCTACAAAAAAAGGATGATTTTTAATTTCAATAATTTCCACTAAATCTTTTTCGGGGTTAATTCCTGCCATTATTAATCCGTTCTCTTCTAAAATTTTTCTATAATCATTATTTAATTCATAGCGATGGCGATGCCGTTCAGATATTATTTGGGTCTTGTAGGCCTTAGAACTAATGGTATTTGGCGTTATTTTACAATTATAAGCTCCTAATCTCATTGTTCCTCCATATTTTTTTTCTTTTAAAAAAGCTTTTTGTTCGGGCATAACATCAATTACAGGTTCTTTGCAATCTGAAAATTCAGCCGAACCGGCTCCTTTAATTTTAGCGATATTCCTAGCAAACTCAATTACTGACAATTGCATTCCTAAACAAAGTCCCAAAAAAGGGATTTTATTTTTTCTGCAGAATTCAATTGCTTTTATCTTGCCCTCTATTCCCCTATTTCCAAATCCACCGGGAACAATTATACCGTCGTATTTCTTTAATTCTTTCAACTGAATAGGATTTTTCTCGTATTTTTCTGCTGATAACCAGAAGATTTCAGGTCTTCTCCTAAAAAAATAAGCAGCATGCTTTACCGCTTCAATCACTGAGATATAAGAATCCATCAAAGTGAACTTACCGGTCTCAAAATATTTCCCGACTATACCAATTTTAACTGATTTCGAGGCATTCTTTATCGTTTTAATCAGCGCCTCCCAATCTTTTAGGTCTTTTTTTCTCGGCGCCAATCCTAATTTTTTTAAAATTTGATTGCTTAAATTTTCTTTTTCAAAATTAAGAGGCACCTCATAAATTGTTTCAATGTCTGGAGCAGAAATAACATCTTGAGGAGCAACGTTGCAAAAAATTGATATTTTTCTTTTTCTGATTTCATCTAATGGAACCGCAGAACGGGCTAAAATAATATTGGGCTGAATGCCAGCTGAATTTAGAGTTCTTACTGCGTATTGAGTTGGTTTAGTTTTCATCTCACCTATTTTACTAGGAATAGGAAGATAGCTTACTAAAATAAAAAGCACATCTTTTGGATGAGCTAATTTCATCATTCTAGCTGCTTCTAAAAAAAGCATGTTTTGATACTCCCCTACTGTTCCGCCGATTTCTATTAAAACAAAGTTTGATTTTGTTTTTTTTCCTGCTCGTTTAATTCTAGAAATAACTTCATTGGGAATATCAGGAACTACTTCTACACAACGGCCGTTATATTCTAAATTTCTTTCTCTTTTTATCACCGCCTGATAAACTCTACCTGTAGTTATGTAATTATCTGTATATATGTCTTCGTCTAAAAATCTTTCGTAGTTTCCTACGTCTTGGTCGCATTCAATCCCATCATCGGTTACAAAGACCTCTCCATGCTCAATAGGATTCATTGTTCCAGCGTCAACATTAACATAGGGGTCAATTTTAATTGCTGTCACTTTAAATCCTTTGCTTTTCAAAATTCTTCCGATAGAAGATACCGCTACCCCTTTTCCAATGCCAGACATTACACCGCCAGCAACAAAGATAAACTTAGCCATTACCGTTTTTCTTCTGTAATAATTATTCTTATCTCTGACTCTAAATTGTGTTCAAATTTAACTTTTACTGGAAATTCACCAAGCTCTCCAATGGACTCAGCCAAATCAATCTGTTCTTTTTTAATCTTAAATCCCAATTCCTTTAATTTTTCAGAAATTTTTTGGGAGGGTATTCTTTCAAATAATTGACCGGCTTCACCAACCTTTACCGGGATTACCACCTCTATTCCATCAACCTCCGAAGCTAATTTTTGAATTTCTTTTAATTCTTCCCCAGCCCTCTTTTCCTCAATTTCTTTTTGTTCTTCTAACCATTTTAAAGCTTCTTTCGTTGCTATCTTAGCTAAACCTTTGGGAATTAAAAAATTCCTGGCATAGCCATCTTTAACTTCTTTAATTTCATATTTTTTTCCTAAATTATCTATATCTTGCAAAAGAATAATACGCATAGTGAAAAAATAATTTTTAATTTTTAATTTTCAAACTGTTTATAAATTGATTCATTGTTGGATTGAACGAAGTGAGAGACTCCCCGTAGGATTGCAATTCATTGAAAATTATAAATTGAAAATTTCTATTCTATTATTCTACTCCATTTCTCCAATTATTTCAATAGCTTTGTCCAACTGCGGGTCTCTCTCTTCCTGATAGTCCTCTTCGGTCATCTCTACTTTAATATCCGGCTCTAATCCTTTATCGGTAATAAGATCTCCCTTAGGCGTTAGCCAGTTTGCTACTGTAATTTTTAAATTAGAGCCATCTATTAATCCTTCTAATTTCTGAACTGAACCCTTTCCAAAAGAGGTTTCCCCGATTATTTTTATGCCCCGATTATCCCGAAGAGCTGAAGCTAAAATCTCAGATGCAGAGGCAGACCCTTGATTGACTAAAATTACCATTGGATAATCCAAAAACTCAGCGTTACCTTCAGCTTTATAAACTTCTTGCTCTTTTTCGGCGCCAAAATCTTCAATAACCACAACTTGGCCTTTTTCTAAAAACCAACCGGCAATATCTTGAGCCCTTTCCAAATAACCCCCAGGATTACTTCTCAAATCTAAAATTATCTTCTCGGCCGGGCTTTTTAAAACCTCGGCTGCCATTTCTCTGAAATCACGGTCAGATTTTTCAGAGAAATGATAAAGTTTAATATAGGCAATCTCTTCTCCCTCCCCGCTATCTTCACCTGCCGAGTCAAGTAACTCCCATTTCAAAGAAGGAACCTTAATAACTGCTCTTTTGAGAATAATTTCTTTTGAGTTTTCCCATTCATCCCGAAAGACAGTTAGAGTTACTTCTGTTCCTTTTGGTCCCCGAATAAGAGTTACCGCTTCCTCAATAGTAATATCCATAGTTAAAGTATCGTCTATTTTTATAATTCTATCGCCCGGCCGAATACCGGCCTCTTGGGCTGGCGTTCCTTCTAAGGGAGCAATAACTTGAAGTTGCCCTTCTCTTATACCGATTTCCATACCCACTCCCTCAAAACGGCCGCTTACATCTTCTAAAAATGTTTTGGCGTCTTTGGGATTAAAAAAGACAGTATAAGGATCGCCTAAAGAATTTACCATTCCAGAAATTGCTCCATAAATTAACTCTTGAGTATCAATATCTTCTGGGTTAACATATTCTTCCTGAATTTTATGCCAGGCGTTCCAAAAAAGAGAAAAATCGAGGTCTTCCGGAGGACAGATTGGACAAATAACTATATTCTTTCCAACCAAAAATCCGGCACCAAAAACAAAAAAAATAATTCCTACTAAAATAATTTTCTTAATCAATCGCATATTATGTTATTATACCAAAAATCAATTAGCAAATCAATAATTTTAAAAAACTACATAAAAAAACTACGAGAATCGCTCTCATGGTTTTTTATTTCTACTTTTTATTTTACTTATTTCGTTTCTAAGAAAATAGCTATCATGTCAGCCAAGAATTTGGGTAATAGGTCAAGGAAAGTTTGGGGCGCCTTTTCCTCAATAATGGGCTTTTCTTCAGAAGAAGGAATTATCGGAATTGTTTCTTCTGAGGATTTTACTTCCTCGGGAGGAGGAATATGTTCTCCTGGAGTTTTCATCGGCTCGCTTTTATAGGGTTCAATCTCCTCGGGAGGAGGAATATGTTCTCCTGGAGTTTTCATCAGCTCTCCTCTTTGGAATCCGCATTCTTCAAAATGTTCTGGTTGGGAACAATATGCCTCGCATTCTTCTTTTGTTATACAACCTCCGGGTCCATAAAATCCTTCTTTAGGCAACGGCATCTCACCTGGAAGTATTTCTCCTTCTGTGGGGAATTCATGTCCGCCTTTTATCATTTCTTCTGCTTCTTCGGGAGAAATAAAACCTTGTTCTGTACCGAACTTAATACATTCTTCAATATGAATTGGGTCTTTACAATAACTCTCACATTCTTTTTCACCCATACAACCACCGGGTCCGCCTTGTATCATTGTTTCTTTTTCTTTTGAAGTAATTATTCCCATTTTTTCTCCAAAACCAATACACTCTTGTATATTATCTGGATTTTCACAATATATCTCGCATTCTTCTTTACTTTGGCAATTGCCAGGGCCAGTGGTAATACCTAATTCAGTCATTTTTAAAGATTGTTCTGCTTCTTCTTCGGTTATAAATCCGGCTTTTAGGGCAAAATCAATGCATTCTTGCATATGAGCCAAGTCATTACAATAAGCATTGCATTCCTCCTGGCTATTACATCCGCCCGGGCCCCCGGTTAAACCTGCTTCTAACATTTTCATAGCCATTTCTGCCTCTTTTTTTGGCATAAGGCCGTATTTATTAGCAAATCGTATACACTCTTGCATATGAGCCGGGTCATCACAATAAGCATCACAAGCCTTTTTTCCGCAACACCCTCCTGGCGATTCCCCGCCAGTTTTTCTCATCATAATTGCTTCTGATGGAGAAATAAGACCAGCTGCCTCAGCAAAAGAAACGCACTCTTCCATATGTGCTGGTCCGCAGCAATAAATATCACATTGTTCTTTTCCGCGGCAATTCGGATGTTTTACTCCTTTTTTAATTCCTGATAATACTTTTTTCGCTTCTTCAAGCTCCTCCGGAGAAAGAACACCTGCCGCTTCAGCAAAAGCAACGCACATTTCCATATGTTCCGGTTCAGAGCAGTAAATATCACATTCTGCTTTACTATTGCAGGGGGGCGGCTCTATTCCTTTATTTATAGCAGTAATTATTTTTTTTGATTCCTCAAGTTCTTCTAACGGGATTAAACTATGTCTTTCGGCAAAATTAATACATTCTTCAAGATGAGAAATATCATCACAATAAACTTTGCATTTTTCCTGGCTGCTACAATCTCCCAATTCAGGAACGGGATATCCGATCTCGCTTAGATCTTCAGCTAAAACCAAAAACCCAACAAAAAATAATAAAGATATTATAACAATAAAATATTTTTTCATAACTATGTTATGTAAATTAATATATCGTATTATTCAAATGGGTTTTGATAGGCCTCTTCAAAAGGATTAACCACTTTTTCAAAAGGATTAGTTGAAGGCATATTTTCCATTGGGTTAGAAACAACATCTCCTACTTCTACTTGAGAAGTTGCTCGACCAATTTCTTCGCCTTCTTCATATCCAAGCCGATGTCCGTAATAGTATCCTCCAATTCCAATAGCAACAATTATAACCACAAAAACCGCAACTAATACTAATTGTTTTTTATTTATATTACTCATTGTTTTATTATAACAGCATCAACAAAAAAACACTCTGTGGAAAACCTAAAACGCCTTCAGTTCTTAGGTTTTCATTATGGACTTCGTGAAATTCAGCCGGAACCAGATTATACAGAAATTAAAAGAATTCCAGATGCTAAAAATAGCTATCGCAGCTTCTTAACAATACCTCTATTAACATCTACCTCTACTAAATCTCCATCTTTTAATGCTTTGGTTGCTATTTTGGTTCCTACCACACAAGGTTTGCCTAATTCCCTACTTACAATAGCTGCATGTGATAATAAACCACCTTCATCGGTCACAACAGCAGCTGATTTTTGCATTACAGAAATATAATCTGGACTTGTCATAGAGCAAACTAAAATCTCTCCTTTTTCTAATTTATAAGATTCTTTTGGAGTAAGAATTATTCTAACCCTTCCTTTAACTAAACCAGAAGATACTGATTGCCCTTTGATTTCTTTAATATTTTTATCAATCCTACCAACATTTTCATCAATCCATTCAGTAATTTTTTTAGCATTCTCTCCTACAATCATTTTTTCTTTTCCATCTTCCATCAAAAAAACATATCCTTCGCTTCTTTCGTCTAACTCTTTGTCTGATGTTTTCAACTTCTCTTGTAAAATATCTTCAATTTCTCTTGACTTTAGATTATTCCATTGCAAATAATCCACTTCTAATTCCTTGGCAAGTATTTTGTAAAAAGGAATTAGTTTTGAACAAGATCTTATAGTTATTTCAACACTAAATGTTAAAAGCCAGCCAAGTTCTCTTGCTTGCTCAATAATAGAAACCAACTCTTCATCTTTTAATTTACCTAAAAGTTTCTCTGCAGTTTTCTTATTTTCAGTTTTTTGTTTTTCCTGCATTTCATACTGTGAAATAAAATCTTCTTTTAACGCATCTTTAATTCTTTTATCAAGTTCTTGCATAGAAAGAGGTTCTAATGGCAAAATAATGAAAGTCTTCATCCATGCATATTGTTTAAGATATTTTTCTGCTTTATCTTTATAATCTTTTTTATCCCTAGCTAATTTACAGAGTTCAAAAAAATCTTTCTGCTCTTCTTGAAATATTGCTTTTTTCACAGGAAAAGATAAAACAGCAACAGCATTATTTATATCAATAATCTTTTCTATGTTTTTATGCTGCAATTTTTCTTTAATTCTATCTGTTATTAAATTATATTCTGCTATATACCATGGAATATAAAACCAAGGAACAACAACCAACATAATATCGTCTAATCCCTTCCATAACCCAACAATATTCTCTTTAATATAGTTTTCCTTAATAGCATTAACTTTATCTGAAAATGCTTCTAATTCTCTTATTCTTTTAAGTGTTGATTTAAATATATAATCAACATACTTATCATCTTTTACAGCTTCTTTTAAAGCATTAATAATTTTCTTCTTTTCGTTTGTTTTAACATAACTTTTATTTAAAGAAGTAAACAAACAATCAAGATTCTCAACGGGAAGTTTAATTTCTTTTTGAAAATTTTTAAATATCGATCTACACCATATATCAGACATCAAAATAGTATGTTTATCTCTTTGCCGAAATTCAAATTCCCATTCTTTTAAATTTATATCTGATTTTTTAAGCATTTTTCTTTTTTATAATTTTAACTATTCCTTTATTAGCATCAACTAACACTAAATCTCCATCTTTTAATACTTTGGTTGCTATTTTGGTTCCTACTACGCAGGGCTTCTTAAGCTCTCTCGAAATAATCGCTGCATGACAGGTAATTCCTCCCTCATCGGTAATTATCGCCTGTGCTTTATTTATACCTTCAATAAATTGAGGTCTTGTCATAGCTGCTACAAGTATAAAATCCTTTTTCATTTTGTTGGCTTTTTCAACCTGATTTGTAATCTCCGGAGAAATAACCCATACTTTACCCCTTACAAATCCTTTATTAGCTATCTGACCTTTTAATATTTTAATTTTTGAATAATCTTGTTTAGATATATATCTAGATTCTTCTTTTAATGCCTTTTTACCCGAAAAGAAATGAATCTTTTTGTTTATCATTAATAATAAACTTTTTTTGATTCTTTTTTCTATTTCTTTTGCGGAAATTTTTATCTTTCCATCAAGAGAATTATAAACTTCATTTTCCAATAAGTATTCAGAATAATACCAATGAATAAACTTTTTGTTTTTGAGATTAATCCTATTATTTAACTCCTCAAATAGACAGGAAACCCTATAGCTACTTTCGGTCCACCAAAGCCTTACATTTAATCTTAGTTTTGCTAACGCAGCAACGTTATCTGTCAATTTCAAAAAAGAAGACGAAAACTTATATTTTTTTATAATTTTTTTCTTTTCCGTTAATTCTAAGGGAATTCTATTTTCTAAATCGTGTAATCTTTTTTCTATATTTCTTTTTCCTAAAACGAGTAATTCTTTCGTCTTCTTTATATAATATTTTTCATCAAAAGGAGGGTTGTTTTCCTGGGTAGAAATCCAAGAATAATCATTTATCAAATTAGATAATTTCTTATTCAGATTTTTGTCCGCTCTAATAAAGCTCTTTGAGAAAACTCTCTTGGAATACTTTTTATTATTTAAGACCGATAGTGTAAAGTTTAATTGAGCTATTTCGTGTTTTGTTAATACATTATTTGAAACAGGTTTAGTGAGTTTTGCAAATAATTCATCTCTTTTATTTAAATCAGGTTCTTTAGAAGAAATAACTTTTTTAATTTTTTCATCTATTTTAATTAAATAATCTGGTCTAGATAAATTATAATAAGCCAAAAGGTTTATGAAAGAATTAAAATATTTATTATAGATATTTTTCAATTCTTTATTAGTAACTAATGATAAATCTTTTTTATAAATCTCTCTAGATACTCTTAATAGTTTATCTCTTGCTTCATCTGCTTTCTTAATATAGTTTTTAACTTCTTTATAATCATTTATAACTTTATCGCCGATGCTTAAAGCTCTTTCAAGTTCTTTTTCATCATAATAAATTGTGCAAACAGCGTTATTTATTGATGTAATCATATGTTTGCATTCACAGCCAGGAACTTTTGAATGCTCAATATAAGCTCTTGTGTTAGCTTCTAATCTATAAATCGGATGCTTAGCTTCCCAACGTTTCTCAAATTTAATATTTTTATTTCTCATTTTATTAATATTTTATCCAAACCGCTTGACAATATTATAATTTAGGTGTATAATTAAGATAGTACAAAATGCACATATGGAACTAAGTTTGAATTTGAAAGGATGAAACGATGAATAATATTAAGAAAGTACTGTGTGTCTGCAAAGGTAATGGCGACAGAAGTCCAATGATGGCTGGGGTTCTCGAGATGTATCTGGATAACGCTATTTCAGATGGTCAAGTTTGTCAAATAGACTGTGAGAGTGCCGGGATTTTGAAAATCGCCAATAATGGCAATGGAGCATCTCCCCTAATGATTAAGGCAGCAAAACGGATTGGTATTCATCTCTCATCTCATGAAAGACGTTGGGTTAATTCGTTGAATATCAACGATTACGACCTTTTCGTCTGCGTAGATGATGAAGTGGCCGCTTATGTGATTGAACTCGGCGCAGACATAAACAAAGTCTGCAATGCCCAAATCAGTAATGCCTGGCCATCGCGGTTTCAGAGAGATTTGGATGATACCGCCGAAAGAATCATGGGAGCAATGTTCCGAGTCGTTACTCGATATTTCTCCCGCGAGTGAAATCACCAATGTCACTCATAAGCCCAATTGCAACAACGTTTGCGATTGGGCTCTTTTTTTTATTTCAAGATTATATATTAATACCTTAGCGAATCAAGGTTCTGCCAAAAGCAGGGTCTTATTTCAAGATTATATATCTATACGATAGCGAATCAAGGTTCCCCGCCAAGGCGGGGGTTCTTATTTCCTTTTTAATATTTTAACAATACCTCTATTAGCATCTACTTCCACCAAATCTCCGTCTTTTAATATTTGGCTTGCTATTTTAGTTCCAACTATACATGGTTTTTTCATCTCTCTTGCTATAATTGCAGCATGACATGTTAGACCTCCTTCGTCTGTAATAAATGCAGAAGCTTTTTTCATAGCGGGTAAAAAGTCGGGCGTTGTCATTGGAGAGACTAATATTTCTCCTTTCTTTATCAAATCTATATGTTTATGACCCATTACTCTTTTAACTTTTCCCTTCACAATCCCTTTGTAAACTATGATTCCTTTTATTTCATCTTTTGATTCTATATTTTCTGTTTCTAATTTAATATTATATTTTTTTTCTACAACATTTCTATTATTACCAATATACATCATATTTTTTGTATAAATAAATCCTTCGTCTCTCTTTTTTAAATCAGGGATTTTGGGAATTTTTTCACTTTTTATCTCATCAATTTTTAAAACATGAACATAATTCTTTAATTTTGGAAACATTTTTATTAAAGATTTTCGAACTACAATATCTGTTCCTGTAGAAAGTTTAGTTGTCTTTTTTCGTAATTTCTTTATTGGAGAAATATCTAATCCTCTTAATTCATTTTCGTCCATTTCGCATAACCACCACATAGCCTCAATCCAAGGATAGGCGATCTCAAAATTTTTAATGAATTTCAATAAATCTTTTTTTGATAAGGTTTTTTCACCATCATAAATTGGCTGAATTGGTTTTAATTTTTCTTCAACTTTTTTTTCTAATTTTTCCAAGAATTTTTTATCTTTTTTTATAGTTTCTTTAATATGATTTTTAATCCATTTAACCCCTCTCGGATCATAATAACTCTTTACTGTTCCATCTTCTCTTACAAAAACAATGTATGGCAGGAATGCTTGTTTTTTTCCACTCCACGGTTTTGAATCATAGGCTTCACCTTTATACCAAACATCTAACATTGGTAAAGAAAAATCTCTTGTGAAAACTTTTTTGTAGATTGGTTTTTGATTATTCTCTAAAATCTTAACAATACCTCTATTAGCATCTACTTCCACCAAATCTCCATCTTTCAGGACTTTGGTTGCTATTTTTGTTCCAACAACGCCTGGTATTCTAAATTCTCTACTAAAAACTGCGGCGTGAGAGAGAAAACCACCTTCGTCGGTAATTATAGCTTTGGCTTTTTTTAATATTGGATTGTATTTAGGTAATGTGGTGGGTGCAACCAAAATATACCCATTTTTGAATTTTATTAATTGTTTTAAATTAGAAATAACCTGAACATATCCTTTTACCCGCTTCTTATAAATTGGCGTGCCCTTAAGAATTCTTTCTTCGATGATTTGTCGATTTAGTTTATTTTCCTGATTTTTTAGTTTTTTAAAAAGAATAGAAGCTGACTTTCCGACCAACAAAAAAGGAGTTGGTAACAATATCAAGGCACTCATACGTTTCCGACTTTCTAAGTTCTTGGGTAATTTATTTATTTTAATAAAATCAATAAATTCGTTAATGAGAAGTAATTTTAATAAATCGGGGGATTTTATTTTTCTTTTTTTGGCAATCTTTGCACATATTTTCTCAAAATATTCATCATAAGCTCCGAGAACATGTTCGTATTTTGTTCGTCTTTTTATTAAAAAATTTGCGATTCTTTTATGTTTTTTAACTCTAGCGATATAATCGATTCCTCTCTGAATAAATGTATTGAAAGCACATAGTTTTCCAAAGCTAATATTGAAATCCCTTATAAAGTTGGGGGTTAATTCATTTTTTCCCCCTATTTGTCTATAAAGAGTTAATAGATGCTCTGCATATAAGACATGCTGCTCAATTATTCTCTTGCGAAAAGTACGGTTATTGATAATTTTCTCTCCTACAAGTTTTTCAAAACAATTCTCTTCCTCGTAACTTCTAAAATGCGTTGCTATTCCATTATGATATATACAAATAAATATAGTGAAAGAATCTTTAAACCATTGTCGTGAATTAATAATGTCAAGCGATACCTTCCAAGAAGACATCGTAAACAAACTATATTCCCTTTCCCAAAATTTACTTATATTCTCCAAAGTAAGTTTTGGGATTTCCCGTGCTTTCATAAATTTCTGCATAATTTTTTATAATGTAGTAATTGGTCTTGATTGTGTTATATATATCTTATTATTTTCTATTGCGAATTCAATGTCTTGAGGACATTTATAATGATCTTCTATTTTTTGGCAGAGTTTGGCTAATTGGATGATTTGTTTATTAGGGAGTTTTTGGATTGATTGAGTTTTTTCCGGAACCTCGGTTTCTTTTATTCCAGAGCCGGATTTAACCATCATCATTTCTTGATCGCTGATATTAGTATCTATAATAATCCAATTAGATTTATCAATGACATAGGTATCAGGAGTTATTTTCCCTCCGACAATGGCTTCTCCGAGTCCCCAGCCCGTCTCAATGACCATTTGATTTGTATCTTGAGTAACAGGATGAACAGTAAAACAAATGCCAGACACATCTGATTGAATCATTTTCTGGATTACTACTGCTACACCTACTGGATAACAATGAGCTAATTTTTTGCAAGTATTAGCTCTAATCTTTTTCTGACCGCCAATAGTAATTACTTTCTTTTCAAAGGCATAAAATAAAGCTCTTGGAGTAAATAAAGAAGACCAGCAATTCTTAATATTGTCTATTAAATTAGAGCTGGAAGTATTCAAATATGTTTCTAACTCCCCTGCCCAAGATGCCACTGAAGAATCTTCAGCAGTTGCTGAAGAACGAACTGCAACGTATTTAGCATTTAGTTTCTTAAATTCTTTCAGAAACTCCTTTTCTAAGTCCTTTGGAACAGAAGCATCATGAATTAAATCTCTAATAACATTAGATGCTTTGTCTGCAGAATTAATATCTTTAAAATTAATCTGTTTTATTTGGCTGGCTATTTCAACCACTAAATCGGTTTCCTCTAAAAACTTATCAAACGCCTCAACTAAAATAATAAAACCCGGCGGTACCTGAATTTTAGCTTGAGTCATCTCTCCAAGCGAAGCTCCCTTGCCACCAGCAATTAAAATATCGTTTTTAGATATTTGCTTAAATGTTTTTGTGAACATTATCTTATTCTAATAATTTTACAATTCCTTTGTTTGTATCGACCTCAATTAAATCTCCTGTTTTAAATACTTCGGTTGCGAAATTTGTTCCAACAATGCAGGGTTTTTTAAACTCCCTAGATACAATTGCAGCGTGAGATAATATCCCTCCCTTATCTGTCACTATTGCCTTTGATTTCTGCATTGCTCTTTCAAAATCTACTGTAGTCTCTGGAGCAATAAGAATATCTTTTTCGGTTATTTTATTTGCTTCTTTTGCACTTAAGGCTATAAACACCCTCCCACTTATCTTTTCTTCACACTTGTAGGTCGTGGTCCCTCTAACTGAATTAATATTAGAGTAGTCTTTGGCGAAAATATTATTTTTAATTCTCTGATACTTTTCTCCTACTATTAATTCTAGCTTGTTTTTATACAAAATCATTCCCCATCCCTTTTTTCTCTCTTTTATTTTGATTTTTAGTGAACTTTGATTTGATAAACCTTTAATTATTTCTGGAGGAGTTAGATAAAGAAGGTTTTCATATCTAAGTGACAATCTTTCAGCTATATGTTTCAAAAAATCAAAAGCATAATAGTTAGAAATATTAATCATATCTATCCTATATGTTCTCTGGAAAGCAAACTCTCTAAAAAAATAAAAGAAAGAAATATCCTGTTTAGAGATATTCAATTTTTTGATTAGAGATTTTATATTATTTTCTCTTTTTCTTCTTTCTTGAGTTAATTTTTTTAATTCTTTAATACAATCTTTTATTAAAAGCTCTTTCAAGTCTTCTAAGAATTTATTAGTAGAATAGTGTTTACCCCTCATAAATACAACTCCCATCCAGGAATACTTTTTTTGATGTAGTTTTATTTCTTTTCGCAGGCTCTTAGGAAAATCTTTTAATTTCAACCTTTGTATCTTTTGTTTATTTTTAGAAAAAAATGTGGTTTTCTGTATGTCTGTTGCCAGTTCTAATAATTCTCTTTTTTCTTCAAATGAAAACGGCTCGGGATTAGGCTCGCCTAATCTTAAAAGATATTCCGGTATCTTTTTATTTTCTATTTTATTCTTTTCTAGAACATTTTTTAATTTATTAGTTAGAAACTTTTCAAACAGCGAAAGCGTGTTAACAAAAGGCATAATTCTCAAAATAGTAGAAACATAATTATTGAAAATCTGGCTCAGCTCTTTTTGGCTATACTTTTTTAAATCTTTTATAGATTTAATTTTCTTAGAGTGGTCAACACAAAGTTCACAGTTTTTATTAAGAAGTTCCATGTATTTACCTAAAAAAGCTTTATCTTTTTTAAGAACTTGTATTACATAATTATCTGTTTTTTCATACTCATTATAATCAACGTATTCTGCACGGTCAAAATTAAGCATTATTTTCATTTTATAACTTTGTTTCACCTCTTTCTTGGATAAAGGATTTCTTTGAGAATCAAACTGTAAATATTTCATTAAAATACAATCATTGTACTGAGAAAATTTGTACCAGTTTATTGTTTTAAAAAATTTCAAGCTAGAAATATCGTTTTTAGATATTTGCTTAAATGTTTTTGTGAACATTATCTTATTCTAACAAAAAACCGCCATTCCGTCACCTGACAAGGGCGATTTTCTATACTCCTCAAATTTTAATTCTTACGCGATAATGCCAAAATAACAAGACCAAGAAAGTTAAAGACAGCGAAAACTAAAACTAAAGATGTAGAAAGCGCACCAACCAAACCACTAAGCAACTCAACAACCAAAAGTCCAACCGTCCCGATAAGTATTAATATAAATGGTATTAACTTAACTTTTTTCATATTTTTATTCCTCCTTTAATTTATTATTATTTTTTTCTTTAAAATTAGCATCGTACCCTCCTAAATAAATGTTGGTGTGCTTATTTTTGGTTTTCTCAATTGGAAATCTTCTTTCATTATCTTTTATTGTAAAATTAATTGCTTCGTCCATATCAACATCACAGCTATTAGCAAGCAATGATAAAAACCACAAAATATCTCCTACTGTATCTTTTACCTGATCTTTATTCTTAAACAAAACGCTTTTTATAACTTCTGGATTTTGTTCCCATTTTATAATATTCCTAAATTCTCCAACCTCTTCTACAATGCCCAATAAAAGATCCTTAGGATTATGGAATTGTGCCCAATTCCTTTCCTCGCAAAACTTCTTAATCTTTTTTTGATATTCATTCATAATAATTTATTAATTTATAATTTCTTAATTTTCTTTCTACTCAATAAACTCACTATAAATTATTTTATTTTTTATATGATTTATTGCTTCTTTTATATAAGGAATTACATTATCTGGTATATTACCTAAATCAAACCAAGACAAATCATCGCATTTATTTGGTTCTTTATTCTCAATGTTTCCGGTCCATTTTTCAGCTACAAAAAAGACATCAATCCTTTCATTGCCTTTGATATTTCTATTCATAACATGCACAACGCTCAGATCTTCGGATTGAAGTGTTATACCTGCCTCCTCTTTCACCTCCCTAATTATCGCTTCAGTAAAAGTCTCTCCCTTATCTACATGACCCGCAACAAGACTATACTTCCCGTCTTCATAACCAGTATTAAAACGTCTCTGAAGTAATATTTTATTACCTCCAATTAAAACTAAATAAGAAGCCGGTGTAATTTTATGTCTTTCTTTTTTCATAATTTCTTAATCTTTTAAACAAATCTAACCTTATTTTTCATCATAACAAAAAATCGCCATTTTGGCGATTTTTTAAAGAGAAAAAGGGGTCAGGAACGGTTTTTTATTCAACTTCATCCCCTGCGAATCTTTAAAAACTAAGTCTAAAATCAAGGAGCTAAGCTAAAAGAAAAACCCCTTAATATAATTCTCAGGGGTTTAAAAGATTGTTTAGATTGCTTCGGTAAAAAAAGCTCCGCTTATGAAAAACAATCCTAATTCTGTGGCAATCTTATAAAAATCTTCTTTTATGTTTTCGGCCTTATCTAACTCAGCTCCCACCATTATAATTGTATGTATTCCAGCATAAGTTGAATTAGAAATGAAAATAATATATAGTTTATCTTTCAAAAATCTGATTAAATATTTTCCTCTCTCGCTATCAATACTACCTCTTTCTTTATCTATTTTCTTTTGCTTACTCTCATCGAGAACAAAAGTTTGATAAATCATGTTCGCCATTTTCTATCTCCTTTTATTTTAGAAACCATATTTTCAATTTTTTAATTTACTACCTACACCATACACCCATTATTTAAATATGTCAACCCCAAAGGTGAGATAGTCCAAAAACAACCCTGTTTGCGTTGACGACTGTCGTCAATTATCTAAAAAATAAGGGGGCGTTGAGGTCAAGTTGCCCAAGAAAGGTCGACCTTCCCAAAAATAAAAACCTAAAACGCTTTCAGCGCTTAGGTTTTTGTTTGTGGACCCAGCGAGAGTCGAACTCGCGATTCCTCTATGCCATAGAGGTGTTTTACCACTATACTATGGGCCCAAAAGATGAAGAGTAGTATCTTTTTCCTAGTATAGATACTACTCTCCTTCGTCGGCTAATTCTAAAAGATGAGTTACAACTTGTTGAGTTAGTTCTTCCCTTGATAGAGCGCTATCAAATCTTACGATTTCTCCTATTTTGATAACAACTTTGTTCCATAAACGTGGAAAGGAATAAAACCGACCTGGTAAATTTGGCATCACCTTGTCTGAATCATCAATCCATACAAAGAGCACAGAAGCTTTTGTTCTTTTAACTAATGAACCAATCCCTTCTTTTAAATGTCTGAGTTTTTTCCCTTCTTTAGGACTATAAAATAAATCTTTTTCTGACGCAGACGATGTTCTTCCACCTTCGGGGTACATAATCAGTATTTTGCCTGAATTAACAACGTTTACTGATTTTATAAAAGCGGCTCTCATTGATTGTTTATTACCTCTTTCAACCCAAATCATTATTTGTTCCGCCCATTTCCAATACCATTTGTTGTAATTTTTTACTTCAGGGATATTGTAAGGAGCAAACTTAAATGGATTAATAATATATTGGTCCCCAAATAAACAAGAGACAAGGAAGGGATCTATCAAAGATGGATGATTGCTAGCCACTATTAATCCATTCTTGAATAAATCTGGATTTTGCCAATGTTTTGGAAAACGTTCAGGGTGTACTATTTTAATTCTTCCAGTTGATCTTTGGAAAAAGAATATCATAGTAATCCAAAGTCCAATCGTATACAAAATCAGTAAAAATCTTAACTTATAGCCAATGCTTTCTTTTTTCGCTTTCATTTTTCTATCCTTTCAAAATGTCAATGAGCAAAACTAATTATTTATTATATTACCCCATTCCCCAAAATTTTTCAACTCTGCTTAGCGGGACCAAAAAAATCCCGAGCGAAACTCGGGATTTATGAAAAAGTAATAAAAATTTTTATAATATAAACTCCTCAAAAGAATTATTGAATCTTACTTAAATCTCCTTTTAAAATAACATCAGCCATTGCTTTTATTTCATCAACATACGGGGCTTCTTCTGGTATAGGGTTTAATAAAAATACTTTTTTGTTATTAACGTGAGCAAAACCAATTTCTATCAAAGTGTTGCCTCCAATATAGTTTTTTATTCCATTTTTATCATAATTCAAAACCAAAATACCGTCACTATTTTTTATAGAATCATACCACCATTTTATATAACCATACTTTCTTTTAATCTCACTGTGTTCTATATTATTCCTAATATCTTCTAATTCTTTTGCTGTTCCATCTGCAACTCCAAACATATCTTCATGCATCATTGGCTGATGACCTAATTTCTCCAATTCTTGATAAGCATTAACAAGCTTATCGGCAAATTTTATACTTCCGCAAAGTGTAATTTTCATAATTAAAAAAGATTAATGTTCTTCTTTATAACCAATTTCTTTTAATATTTCAACTATCGTTTCCAACGGAATGCCTCCTAAAAGATTATGGTAACTTCCTTCTATTCTCTTCACAAATGAAGCGCTGTAATGCTTTATAGGATCATATCCTAAAGCATAAGTATTAAAATTAGGGTCTTCATTAAGGTATCTATTAATTTCTTCTTCAGAAAGCTCTCTCATAAAAACATCTGTTTTAACAATTTTTGAGATTATCTTGCCTGAAATTGTGTTAATCATATGGACTCCTGTGTAGAATTGATGGTTATTTCCGGAAAAAGCTTTTAATCTTTGGAAATCTTCTTCTTTTGATTTGGGTTTTTCGAAAATTTGACCGTTAAAGAAACCAACAGAATCCATTCCGATAACAATGGCGTCTGAATGATTCTCTGCTACTGCCTCGGCCTTCAATCTTGAAAGTCCTTTTATTAATTCTTCGGGATTATTTCTTCTTAATTGAGATTCGTCTACATCGCTTCCTTCTGCTTCAAAAGGAATTCCCAAATATCCAAATGTTTCCCTGCGATAAGGCGAAATTGTAGCTAAAATTATTTTTGTCATATATCTTATTCTATCAAAAAATCGCCTCTTTGGCAATTTTACTGTTTATGTTTAATTAAAGTTCATACTCCCAATATGGTTGCCATTTGAACGACAC
>Ga0315538_1000042_pt1 | contig 80300 bp, 72 predicted proteins | sample SalMarSW160230MG_2_FD_203834 | JGI IMG/M metagenome (GOLD analysis project Ga0315538, IMG submission 203834) | Salt marsh sediment microbial communities from the Plum Island Ecosystem LTER, Massachusetts, United States - Salt Marsh Sediment SW1601-230 ...
AGATGTTGAGGGAGCTGTGACAAGATATCCTTTTGGATCGGATACCAGAAAATCGAGACAGAAGCGGGCAGCACCTTTCATCAGAGGCCATGCATAATCCCTTAGCCATGTTGTATCGCAGCTAAATGCGAAATGTTCCCAGAGATGGAGGCTGTACCAGGGTCCTGCCATCGACCAGTTAGCCCAGACAGGATCGCCATTCCCGAAATTACCAACTGGATTGGTCATTGCCCAGATATCGCTGTTGTGGCTGCAACACCATCCATTACAATTATAGAAGGTTCTGGCAGTGATTTCACCTGTTTCAGGAAGCCTGCCTATGAATTCCATAAGGGGTTCATGCATTTCCTGCAGATTGGTCACTTCCGCCGGCCAATAATTCATCTCTGCATTTATGTTGGTAGTGTAGTTGCTGCTCCATGGAGGTCTTAGATGAGGATTCCATATCCCCTGTAGATTGGCAGGAATCCCGCCGGGGCGTGATGAGCTTATGAGCAGGTACCGGCCAAATTGAAAATACAATTCTTCAAGCCCATAGTCTGTAATTGAATCGCCATAATTAATAAGTCTTTGATAGACAGGGTGATCGGGTGCTCTGGCATTATTTAATGACAATGAAACCCTGTTGAACAATGAGCTGAAATCGTTTATATGTCTTATTTGTAGTTCATCGTATGAGAAAGGTGATGCTTTTTCCAGATACTCTGAAGCTGTTTTTTTCTCGTCTTTACCTTCCAGCCCCGGATCTTTATCAAATCCGTTATAGCTGGTAGCAATTGAAAGAATGATTATAGCTTCCGAAGCGTTTTCTACATGCAGACCGGTAGTGTCTGAAGATGTTTTTCCATCAGTCTTCACAACTCTTGCAATCATCCTGAATCGCATGCCTCTTCCGGCAGTGTCATATACTACAGGATCAGAAACGTTTCTGTTGTAATTTGGTTCAGCATGTACAGGGGCAAGTCCGTCCATGATCAGGTCTGAATTCTGAAACTCGGTTTTATATTTCAGCAGGCTTGTAGAAGACATTGTGAAGTTCAGTGATCCGGGAGAATCTCCCCGAAGCAGAATAACAGCCACATGGTCGGGATTTGAAACAAAGTACTCTCGGTGAAAACGGTTATTTCCCGATGAATAATCAACAGTGGCAATTCCTGTGCTTAAATCGAGAACACGTTGATAATCAATAATTGAATCGGCATGGTTGAATCTTAACCACAGATTACTAAGCGGAGCAAAGGACTCGGAGAATTTCCCCTGCATTTTCCTGACCAGCTCCTCTGCCAGCCGGTAGTTTTCAGAAAAGAGGGCTTCCCTGACATCCTCAAGGTTTTTCCAGGCATCAGGATTCATATTGGGATCGACCGGTCCACCGGTCCAGAGGGATGATTCATTGAGTATCAGGTCCTCGGAGGGCACTCCTCCTTTTACCATCATTCCGATAAAGCCATTGCCGAGAGGGAAGGCTTCTTCAAAATATGTTGCGGGTTTGTCAAACCATACAAATTTCCCGCTCTGTTCACTTCTTTTACAGGCAGTAAAAAGAACAATTAGAAAAATTAAAAGTGAAATAAGAGGCTTTTGGTTTTTCATAGGATGTGGTTGGTTAATAAATAGGGATTGCAAGTTACAAATTATCGTGGATGAAAGAATATTTGGTTACAGGTAAAAATGGCTAATTTTCTTCAGACGATAATCTGTAACCGTCTTTTTTCAGGGCATTTATTGCCTTATCCAGGTTTATCTCTTTAATAAGTATGTAATCGGTGTTATAGGTGGAAATAGTGAATAAAGGTATTCTGTTTTTTGCCAGAATACCGGAAATACCGGCAATTATTCCTGTTAATGACAGGTTAAGAGGACCATTGACTTTAATAATTCTCCAGTTTTTATCAATTGCAATGTAGCCGGGAATGTTTTTGGTATCCTGTTTGCAGACTATTGATATTTCATCCCGGGTTCTTGTAAATGAATAAAAATCAGGGCTTTCAGTCCAATCAGGATTTTCATAAGGATTGCTGTACCTGAAGATAGCATATAAGTCTTTTATGACGATAAGATCGGGTTTCATTAGTATGGGGATGAGATTGACTATAACAGAATTCGATACAATTTAAAATATTAACGAATTAGATGGGAGTGAATCAGCAAATAACTGTATTAGTGAGATTTTCGAGGAATTCCTGTTTAATTGTTGCACCCAGTCCGGGTACATTGGGTACAATAATCATTCCACCGCTTTTATAGTTGATACCCCCATTTACAGGATCTTCGGTCAGCATAAGAGGTGTATCGAAGTCGCAGAATCTGACATTCTCACCAGCCAGGGCAAGATGTGCTGATGCAGTAAAACCGAGTCTGGTTTCGAGAAACCCGCCCATTTGTACTTTCATGCCCGTCTGTGCGGCTAAATGGATGATTTTAAGTGCATCATATATACCTGCTGATTTACCCAGCTTGACGTTAAAAAGAGTGCAGGCCCCGATATCTATCAGGCGACGGGCATCGTGACTGTCACAACATGACTCATCTGCCATCACCGGTACCGGGCTTTTCTTACTTATTTCGGGAAGATCCATAAAATCCCAACGGGGTATTGGTTCCTCACAGAACTCAATATTATATGGTTCAAGAGTTATGAGTGTTTCTATAGCTTCGGATTTATTCCAGCCCTGATTTGCATCGATCCGCAGAGTTATCTCAGGACCGACTTTTTCCCGTATCATCCTTACCCTTTCAATGTCTTTCCTGCCTGTTTCACCCAGCTTTATCTTGATGATACGAAATCCTCTTTTCTTAACTTTTAAGGCATTCTCAGCCATACAAGCGGGATCACTAAGACTGACAGTATAATCGGTAAAGAGTTTTTTTCTGTTATTTCCTCCGAGAAAGGAGTGTAAAGGGACATTTGCATTTTGAGAAGCGATGTCATATAATGCTATATCGAAAGCGCTTTTTATGCTTGAGTTGCCGTATATAGTACGGTCCATAATACTGTGACATTCCGGAATATTTAATGGATCTTTTCCAAGCAGATTTTCTGCAAGGTAATGTCCCACAATAAATCCTGTATCAATTGTTTCGCCGTTGATCATACTGAAAGGACTGCATTCACCATAACCATTAATACCTGTATCAGTTCTGATAATAACTATAATATTTTCAGCATAATACGCAGGTCCTAAAGATATTATGAAAGGTTCTTTAAGCTTTACAGGAGATTTGTATATTTCAATCTGCTTTATCAGCATTTATCAATAAATACTATCTTGTGATTGATGAACTAATGCTCGTAAATTCTATTATTGTAGCCAATTCACTCCACTATTGCGTTATACAATTCTTCTCTAAAATCTTCTTTTTCCATTTGACTGGCTACTTTCTGCGCTTTCTTTTTGAAGGAAGTATTGTTCACTAATTCAAGAATTTTTGGTTCTAGATTTTTCGTAGTAATCTTACTTATTTTTACACCTTTTGGACCAGCATCCATATTATAAATAATCTTATTCCATACAAATTGGTCAATTATATGCGGGATAATCATTGTTGCACATCCATACTTAAGCCCCAAATGAGTTGTTCCTGAACCTCCATGATGAATTACGCCATACATTTTTGGAAAAATCCAGTCGTAAGGAATTTGAGAAACAAAGTATATTAATTCAGAATCAAATTTATCAGGTTTGGATAGGCCACCGGATGCTGTATTAATTATTGCAGGAATTTTATTTCGTTCAAGGATATCAATAATTACTTTAGTTTTTTCTTCCGGTTCAGGATTGGTCATACTGCCAAAAGTAATTAACAGTATTCGATTGTGTTTTTCTAAAAAATCATTTAAGTCTTTATCCGCACGCCAGCTTATTACCTTATTTCTCTCGTGATACCCCAATACTTTAAGATTCTCATTCCAGTCATCCGGTCTTGAAAAAAGAGAGGGAGAAATTGTATAAATAGCCTTATTCGACAGAAGGGCATTTTTTATTTGTTTTCGGGTTATTTTTTTTGTGATTTTCAACCACCTTTTAGTTATCATTACTGTCGTGATCAACCCGAAATTCGCTAATGAATAGGTTAGTTTATTTAGAAAAGAACCATAATTACTATTAAAAGCAATATGTGTATGATTTCTCACATAGTGCATATAAGGTAAAGGACTTATAAGAATATTCTTTTCTCTATTATTTAATCCCCAAATTATTGGGTAAATGGCTTTTCCATTGTATACAATTTTATCAGGGATTTCGTTTTCAATTAATTCACATTGTTTGGCAACCAATTCTTTATTGATTTCTGTTTGATGTCTGGCAAGTTTTATATAAGCGAACATTTTCTTTAAACCTGAGCCACTCCCTCCAAGAGCAGCTTTCCCATCATCACTATCCAGCATTTCAATAAATTTTGTTCCCAAAGAAGCGAATACCATATTTGAATTTTCCACAAGATTTCTAAACTGCTCCGGGAAAGCACATATTACTTCATTCCCTTTTTCTTTCAATATTTCCCCAATTGCTAAAAAAGGTTGCATATCTCCACGGGTTCCGATTGATATTAATATTATCTTCATCTATTGTCTAATTTGAGCTTATGCATAACGTTAAGTATATCTTTCGTGCAGCTTTATTATAATAATACTTTATATTAAGCGGCAAGTTGACAATAAGCAGTATTCTCTCCAATTAGAATATACGGCATTAAATATAAACAGGGATTTCATTATTGTAATATATTTCTTATTATCTCATTAGTCTCGCTCGTTTCCATGGAGTACGTAAGTTTTCAAGTTTCTCACCAATGATCTCTATTGCATCTTCCCGTATTTCTCCCAATCCCATTTCGAAACCCATTTCCAGTTGTTTTATACTCGGGATCCTGTGGTTCATAATACGTGCTGCTGAGGCATCTGCTGACATAATATCTGTGCTGGCTATCAAGGCCCATGTGCCTAGCTTGTCTTTCATATCTGTTGTAGTTCCACCATTATTTAGTGTAGGGCCATTACCTTCTATTCCGATAGAGAAATCAATAATTGATAATACAGGCCTTATAGTTTTTACAATATCCAGGTATACCTGTCCGATCGCCCTGGGGCTGCTATGGTCAAAGCTTCCACGGTTCCACCATGTATTATCAACCAGCTGGGCATATCGTGACAGTGGTGTTATGCCAATGAAATTCTTTGTCGCAAGCGAGAGCTGGGCCCATGAATGAGTCTTTGCGACCGGAAGTGAAATTACTTTATCTGCTGTTGTAACCAGACTCGAGATTGCAATTTTACCATGTGGCGTAACTGAGGGAACTTCAACCCATCCGGGAGAGTCGGTCTCAAGGCATGCAAGGCTTACTCTGGCATTATATTTTGAGCTCAGCTTTTTTGCTTCATTTACCAGGTTGGTTTTATTATCAAAGGTAACTGCATATTTACAGTCGAATGAAGGAAGGTGTGAGCCTTCACCAATGATGACTTCTGAAGCACCTGCTTTCAGGCACTCCTCAGTTGTGGCAATAATGATTTCAGGCTTTGTACACTCTCCATTCTGGAAACAATTATCGTATTGTGCCCAAGGGAAACTGACAAAATTAGGTTTTATAAAAACTTTATCACCCCTGGAAATAATTGTTTGAATTCCACCCAGTGCATCAATAGCATCACGGGTCATTGAACTTAAATCATCTCCTTTTATAGCAGCTACTTTTGAAGTCTTGCTTATTGATGACTCAGAAGCTGATTTTTCATTCAAAAAGCAGGATGTAAGAACAGGAGTTGCCAGTGCAAGACTTGAGTATACTCCAACCTTTATAAATTTGCGTCTGTTTGTCTTTTTCATGATATATTGGATTGTTGTCTGTTTAGCTCTTTTCCTATTGAATGAACTTCATTTACCAGAATTACAGAAACTTCCTTTTCAAGATATTTCAGAAATACCTTTCTGCATTCATCTTTAATCCTGTAGTAGTCTGATTTAATGACTTTCATCTTCCCCTATACTAAAGTTATGGTCTTCGCAACCATTAGTGCATTCGTGGCTTATTTTTTTGCCACTAATGCACTAATATACAATTAATTAATATTAGTTCATTTGTGGCTTATAATATAATCCTTTTGTAATTTAGTTTCAATTCGCCGAAATTGACTATTAATGCTAATTTGTTACCTGATACTTTTAAATAATTTATAGCCTGGGCAATAAACTCATCTGCTATGCCTGATACTCCCTTTACTTCCAGAATTATTTTATCAAAAACTACAAAATCAGCATAGAACCTATGAGGCAGAATGACATTTTTGTATTTTACTGAATATTCTTTTTCTCTTTCAAACAGAATATCTGCTTTTCTGAATTCATATTCGAGTGCGTCCTTATATACAATTTCAAGAAAGCCTGCCCCCAGATTATTATGAACCTCAAAGCACTTACCAATTATGGAAAAACATTCTTCCTTGTAGATCAGGTCGCTCATGCAAAAATTTTTAGTATGCTAATTTAAAAATAATTAGTGCATTCATGGCTTATTTTTTTGCTACTAATGCACGAATGATAAATCTCTTTGGACCTGATTATTTACTGCAGTTGTAATTGATATCTTTTATAATAAACTCCCCATAACAAAAATCAGCTTGCGGCCGGTGCCAGATTGCTTTTGCTTTACAGGGTAACCGGAAACCGTTAAATTCTTTATATTCTTCGACAGGAGTTGAAAATGGATAAATCCCGGGTGATTCAGGATTTGAAAGATCATATCTGTCATAACTGATAAAATTGGTTAATTCACCCTGCTCATTAAAATACAACTCTGCGGTTATTGTTATATCTTCATTAGTGAAATTGGCCCTAACGGCAAGGAGATCAATCACTTCCCATGAAATATTTTTATCAATCAGTGTTGCGGGGGCCATCAGACACATATCATTAAAGTATGTAACGGTTTCTGCCTTATTCATTTCCTCCCCTTTGACATCCGTAATTTTAAAAAGACCTGCTATCTTAATTACCATGCTTGCCGCAACATTTTTATAAATATGAAGACCTGTTGCGGGAATTCCCGATCTCAGGGCTTTGAGGTAAAAAAGTCTTGTCGGATTATAAAAAAAACTATATTGTCTGGCCTTAAATTTCATCCATTTTTCTTCAGGTTTCATTCGTATCCTGCCTCGAAAATGCACCTTCATGTTGAATACCTTTTCCCTTCCTTTTACCTTAACAAGTTCCAGGTATTTTTTAACAATATCAGGTAAATGTTCAAGATCTTTTTCAGTAATAATTTCATTTCTTCCTGAAGTAATTAATTTAAAGCCTTTTGCAGCTTCTGATCTGAATGATCTTTTCATATTTACTTAACTTTAAATTCACGGATGCTTTTAACGGACTCTCCCTGATAGTCTATTTCTGCCTCGAGTCTGTAATTTCCTATTTCCATGGGCATATCCACCTGAAAAGTAGTTATCAGCCGGTCCCGGGCTGTAATCTGCACTTCTCTGCCCTGAGTTAAAAAGACCTTATCATCTTTGCATATGGTTACCTTTAGAATGCCTTTCCAGGTATTATCCGGATCATTGATGACATATACGTCAATTTCTTTTTTTGATCCTGGATTTACCGATATGTCCCAGAAATCGATCATCAGTACGGATGGTGAAAAAGCAGGCTTCATATATTTTACAAAAAGCGGCTCATAAGCAAGGTTCTCAATATCGATGAAATGGTCACTGGTCTGCCCTCTTGGTTCTTCCGGCCTTGAATAACCCAGGCCGCAGAAGTGGAGCACTCCGGCGCAATTCCGGTGTGCACGCCAGTACTCCGTCAGCATGCCCAGATGCCTAGTATACTGGTAGATCCTCTGCTCCTTTGCAAGGTTTTTCCCGAAAGCCACATCATATACCCTGTCAGTAAGTGTCGTGGTTGATCCGTCGCGGTTGAGCCAGAGCCAGCCATATTCATTAATAATTAATGGATTAGGGTATCGTTTTTTGTTTTCAGGAGGGTCGTGGTCGTTGGCGTCATTGCCCGGAATCCTGACTATGCCTAAGAGATCCTTTAAAGGCCCCTCTGCCGAGGGCACTGCTTTGTTCCTGTACCTCGAAAAAAGATAAGGATGTGTTTCAAGTGGATCGGTGGGCAATCCTGGTGCTGACCAGCCATTTTCCCACGGACGGTCCGAGAGGTCAAGCCCCCTGACCATTTTAATCGCCTCACCGGTTACACTGCATACAGATTCGTTTTGGGCATCCCAGATCACCACGCAGGGATGATTCCAGTGCTCCTGCATCCACGCGCGGTACTCATTTGCCAGGTGATTTGCGGTCACTTCCGGGTAGATCATATCATGTTGATTCAATGTCCAGACCGGATATTCGTCCTGTATCAGGAAGCCCAGACTGTCAGCAATCCCATACCAGCGCTCCGGGGGAAGGCCTATACAATACCTGATCGAATTCCAGTGCATAGATTTAAATTGATTATGCAGCTTTACAACCCACTCATCGGTCCATGGCAATAAACACCTGTCAGGGTCTTCAAAAAAGCGAAAGATACACACATTTGTACCCCTCATGTAATAAGGTTTTCCATTTAATAATGCCCTGCCTGAAACTGTATCGAAAGAGAAGGAACGCATACCGAAGGAGACTGATTTATCATCGGATCCGGTTGAAAGATTCAGCTCATACAGGAACGGAGATTCAGGTGACCAGAGATTGCATCCCGGAATTGAAATACTAAAGTCATTTGATTTTGAAATTCCCCGGGCAACCGTTTTACCTGATTTTTTTTCTTTGACAGAATATGCCAGCCGTTGTTTCCCCTGCACTCCGTTATTATCTATATCAGCAACAACTCTAATTTTTTCTTCTGTAATAATTGGGGCGGTCTGGATATTGCGGATAAAGGGATAACCGCTCAGGATCAACTTCACATCATCATAAATACCGGGAATATAGGTTAGTTTTTCAAAATCATGCCCCCTTATCACCGTGTCAGGCATATTGTTATAAGTGCCTACTGCAATCATTAGTTCATTAACCTCTCCGGGAGGATTCAGGAACATGCTAATATTGAAATAACCCGGCGTAAAACAATATAACAGCTCTCCTGCAAACTGGTCATTAACATAGACCTTTGCATGGTATTTTGCCTTGCCTATTTTTAACTGGATAAGATCCGGGTATTGCCGGTCGATGACGAAAGTAGTTTTATACCAGTAAACACCTTTATTGAAGGCTTTGCTGGTATCGAGGGAAGAAATAGCCAGATCAATCAGCCCCGGAAGAGGCACTTTGCTCTTGAATTCAGCAGGGAATATCTCAAATGTGTCAGTTCTGGCAATTGACCATTCCCCGTTCAGGTTTATTTCTTTTCTTTTATTACTTTCATTGTGACAGCCGGGAAGAAGGACTGACAGAGCAAAAATTGAAATAAACAATTTCATGGCAATAGTTTTCATTTCTTAATGTTTTACAAGTTTTTTCTCCAGCTCTTCTAGGGTCTTTCCTCTTGTTTCAGGGACATACTTCCATACATATAACAGGTTCAGTAGACAGATAAACGCGAAGATCATGAAGGTAATGTCACCTTGCAATGCTTCCAGCATGACCGGAAAGGTAATACTTACAATAGTGCATGCTGTCCATAATGCAACAACAGCCACCGACATACCTTTGCTGCGCAGGCGGTTCGGGAAAATCTCGGAGATCACCACCCAGACTGCCGGCCCAAGGGAAAGGGCAAAAAATGCAATATATCCGAGGATAAAGATCAGCACCATGATTCCTGCAGTGTTACCGGTATAGTAAAGAAGTGCAAGGCATACGAACATGGCGCTCATTCCGGCTGATCCTGCAAGAATCAGGAATCTTCGTCCGATACGGTCGATGATCAGCATTGCAACAACGGTAAAAAGAACATTTGTACTGCCAATGGCAACAGTCTGAAGCAGGGCTGTATCATTGCCATGCCCTATACCAGTAAAGATCTTCGGAGCGTAATAAAGGATAGTATTGATACCTGTTATCTGCTGAAAGACCGCAAGCATGATCCCGATCCACAGGATCGGCCTGATATTGGGTAAAAACAGCTCATGATAACCTGCTTCCTCCCTGTTTTGAAGAGTTTGTTTTATATCGTTCAGGCGGTCGCGGGCATCAGTTTCACCAACGGTTTTCATCAATACCTGCAATGCTTTATTCTCTGAATTACGGGCCACCAGCCAGCGGGGGCTCTCCGGTACCAGGAACATACTGACAAAAAGCAGGATTGCAGGTGCAGCCATTACCAGCAGCATCCACCGCCAGTTATTCTCACCGGTATTAACCAGAAGGTAGTTGGTAAAAAAGGCCATTAATATTCCTGTTACTATCGTTAACTGATTCATGGAGACAAGGAGTCCGCGATACCTGGCCGGTGCTATTTCGGCAATATACATGGGAGACAATATGGAGGCAACTCCAACGGCAAGCCCGCCCATTAATCGTGCAATAACAAATAAAAGTAAACGGGTAGATAGAGCGCTTACTACAGCCGACACAAAGAATAATGCGGCGGCCAGCATAAGCACTTTTTTACGCCCGTACCTGTCGCCCAGCTTGCCGGCTATGCTTACCCCGATTATACATCCGAACAGCAGACTGCTGACGGTCCAGCCGAGGCCGGCCTCTGACAGACCAAAATAAGGTTGAATGAAATTAAGAGTTCCTGAAATTACTGCAGTGTCAAAACCAAATAATAATCCACCGAGCGCTGCTACAAGAGATATCAGGATTACATAGGTTTTCATATATTTTTATTATATTCTTTTATTCGTGCATTAGAGGCATTTTTTTTTGCCACTAATGCACTAATATTTAATTAATAACCAATTGTGTTTAACCATAAAGTTTTATATTAATGAACCGACATTTTTTATCTGACAATCATCTTAAGACTATCGAGAATTATTTTCTGGTTTGCAATGATATCCCGATATTCAGATGAATCAATAAGGTTATCAATCTCTTTCGGATCTCTTACAAGATTGTAAAACTCCTGGCTGCTGTCGGGTAATTCGTAATAGTTGATATATTTATAATCCAGACTGATCAATGCTTCCGATTTTGGCAGACCGGCATGCTGGAACCGGTGCTCGTAGAAAAACATCTTACGCCATTCCCGGCTATCCTGTTCCCAGGTTTTCTGTAATGGTTCTCCCTGCATGCCCTTCTCTTTTTCAATTCCGGCAAAAGCAAGAATTGTCGGTGCAATATCAATATTCAGGGCAATATTCTGTATCCTCCTACCCATATGAATCTCTTTCTCCACAGGATTATAAATGAATAGCGGAACTCTCACCGATTCTTCATAGGGGAACCATTTTCCGGCCAGGCCGTGTTCCCCAAGGAAGAACCCGTTATCTCCCATCATTATGATTATTGTATTATTATCAATACCAAGTTCTTCAAGCTTACTTGTGATGTTGCCTACCACATCATCAACACCCTGTATCAACCGGTAATAGCCCCTTACACTCTCCCTGAACAGACTATCTGTCTCAAAGCGTATTTCCCATCTCCTGCGGGCTTCATTGTTCAGCCTGAATTCTTCAGGAAACAATTTCCAGTATTTATCACTGCCCGATTCAGGCTTTGGATAATTAAGGTACTTGTAGTTTTTCGAATATCTTTCATTATAAATAAACTGTCGTGGATCTGAATCTTCCACATGGGGCGCCTTAAAGCTTACAGAAAGACAAAATGGACCGGAATTGCCATATTCTGAAAAGAATTCTTCAATGAGTGAATTCACCAGGTCGGTATAATGGGTCATTTTGCCTGTTGAATCGTAATTCTCATACCTGGGTTGTGTAATCTGCTCGCAACCCCAGTAGTCGTAACTGTCTTCAGGATGCTCTTTAAGCCCGACACCATATTTCCCGATAAAGCCGATCTTATATCCTGCCCGGTTTTTGAGTATCAACGGGTAGGTCCTTAACAATGCTGAATCAGTAAAATCGGTATTAAAGTCATTAATCCCATGTCTCGAGGCATACTGTCCGGTAAGAATGCTTGCCCTGCTGGCACAGGATATTGAGGTTGTGACATATGCATTTTCAAATATGATCCCCCTCTCAGCAAGCCTGTCTATATTGGGTGTTCTAATATATGGATTGCCTGTATAACCCATAGCATCGAAGCGCTGGTCGTCAGTCAGGAGAAAAATAATATTGGGTGGAGGTTGTTCTTGCCGGCAACTGGTGGCAAGAGGCACTAATGTCAGAGGAATATAGCGTAACAGAGAGTTGGAAATTTTCATTTTATAAAGATTAGGGGATTAATTCATTTTGGCTATTTCAATGTCCTGCTCTGCGTATTCAGAAAACTTCACCCAGTCTACATACCCTACACGGTTCGTCCAGAGAGGATTATGGTTCTGTTCCATGGCTGCTACGGTATACAGTTTCCAGGCATCCAGTGCTTTAGTGAGTTGCTCAATTGCTTCATCCTGGTATGTTTTCTCTTTTGTTTCACGGTGAAGGGCAACATTAGTTGAGCCTGCAATTTTCCAGGCATAGTATTTCCCAAGGCAGGCCATTGTCCGGATATCATTCAGGGTTACTTTAAGCTCTTTGTTATTTCCGGGATTCAAAGATTCGAGGATTTCCAGAGCCTTATCTGCATGCTCATGTAGTTTCCGGGAAACCTGGAAAGGGCTTATTAAATCTGATTCTTCCTCTTCCATTGTCATCTTAACAAAATCGGGGATGGATTGTGCCCCTGACCCGGTATGAGGTCCAAGAGAAATAAAACGGTTTACATCATGAAATCCAGTTTCGTTCTGAGCATACCCCGGTGTACTCTTGCATCCTTCTATATACCACTGAAAATCAAGCGAACCCCAGTGAAAACCTGTAGTTGTAGGATAGATCATAGAAGCTTCCTGCCATGCAATAAATAACTTAACTGCATCTACCTCCTTAAAATGACTCTGGAGCATTTTGATAAACCATTCATCTGACAGTTGAGGATTATAACCAAGTCTTCCCCACATCATCCAGTGGTACCAGTGTTTTACAATTTCCAGCTGGCGGGGTGATTCAGCATCTTTCATCAGGAATTCGCGTCCCCATATCCACTGGTCCGACCCGTAGTAAAAACCACGCGACACGTCGTAAGGGATATTCTGAATGAATTCCCTTACAAAACCGGGAGCGCCCCACCGGAAAAAGTAATTATCGTCATTCCTGAGTGTCCAGATAGTTTTCATACCTGCAATGTCTTTGACAAAACCTTTATGAAAAGGCTGGCTGGTTGAGCTCATCACATGTGCCTGCGCATATTTGAAGCTAAACAGGAATTCAACATTATTCTGATCTATAACAGGTTTGAATTTTTCAATAATATCTTTAGCGCCTGTCATATGTTGCCTGTGAATTAAGGTAAATTTCCGGTCGGGCATTTCATTGGCGGCATCCAGAACACCCTTAGCATAAGTTTCAAAAGCCCAGTCTTCCTTCTCATTGAAACCCGAACCAGGCATGTTTTCACCGGTCGTCACGCCAATTCCTGCAAGATCGGGGTAGGTTACAAACATCTGTTTGACACTTTTCCTGAAATAGTCGCGGGTGGTTTTGTTATGAATATCATCATTAATCCCGTACTTCTTCTGTGTCCCGTTAACAAATATATTCCAGGTAACCACATAAAAATCAATATTACGGCTTTTCCCGTATGCCATTACCTTCTTCCAGAAATCGATCTTCTCATCAATGGTGATCTCTTTTATTAATTCAGTATTGTTAATGATTTCGGGAGCATCAAAACCAGTACCGTTACTGTTGTATAATTCCTGCCATTCAGTGATTGAACGTTCAACATTGTCAAGGGCAACATCTTCATATCCCGGCACTTTTACCATTGAAGGAAAAGGATGAAGGCTCCAGAGTGAAATAAAATTGTACCTGTAACGGGCCAGGTTGTCAATATATTCCTTCCAGAAACTGAAGTTCCACATTTCAGGCATATTCTTCTGGGCAGCATCGCACGGATCAGTATAGCTTGGTGTGCGAACATCGAGCGGAATATTAAACTTGGTTCCACGCATTTCCATATAGGGATTCTGACGGGTTTCCTTCACCTCATCAAAGCCATAAAGGTTTATCTGCTCTGCCAGTTCAAGCCCTCCGTACATTGCCCCGGCCTCATCGGACGCCTTGATACTGATTGCACGGCCTGCCATTTTTTCAAGAATGAATCCTTCAGGTTTTATCAGATCATTTCCGGGTTGGGTAATAAAAAGGATATCAGCCTTCTTCTCCTTGCCCATTGTTGTTTTAATTCCTTTGTCCAGAAGAGCCGAACTTATTTCTTCAATGGCAAACTCAATTCCCGGATCTGCTGAAGAAGAATATACTGTCAGTTCTTCCGGCATTTGCCGGCATCCGGCTAACATTACTGTACCTGCCAGGACCAGGGAAGAAAAGTATTTGAAACAATGTAATAAATAGCTCATATTTAATTATTAAAGTGCTTTTATCTCAAGCTGCTTACCAACTTCTCTCAGGGTCCTGACATCCTCTTCCGGTATCGAGCCATCACCCAGCGGACCGGTATTCAGCAACAGGTTTGCATATTTCACCCCCAACGTTCACTTTGTTCAGTCGGGGTATCCGCTACGCTCCAACTTTCACCTTTCGCTCCCGCCTTGCGGGATTTCGTCACTACGTTCCTAAACTTTCACCTTTCTCCTTATTCAATATCTCCAGCTGGTAAGATCAGCTCCGGGAGGTGCTGTTTGCTTTATCCTTTCAAGGATAATTGGAACATACATTTCGTTATATCTCAGTCTTGAGAGATAATTCGGACGTTCATAATCTCCATTCCAGCAATGTTCAGCCCTGTCGCCATAATCCACTTCACCGGCATAATACGGATCAGTAGTGCTTTCGAGAAATTCCTCCATAAGATACACTGCGTTATTCAGGTAGAAGTTATCCATATCGCCGCAATATACCCTGATCTTTCCGTCGAGTTTCGGACCCAGTGTTTTCCAGTCACGCTCAAGTATATACCTCAGGTCGTAGTTCTCTTTCCAGTAAGCAGCAACCTCTTTGTCGATAATCCCGGTCTTCTTATCCCATATAGGCTTGGGATAACCATCGTTACCCTGAGGGGAGAAGACCGCCTGCCAGATATCCCATTGTCCGCCTGAGCGGCTGTTGTCACCGATGACATTTTCCATAAGGTTCTGTCCTCTGACTGTTGAACTTACCTGCCCCAGCCAGTCGCGGTGACCCGGTCGTTCGATCCTGCCGAAAGGACCTATCTCAAAATATGCATTCTCATCTTCATAAATGTTTACAAGGCAATATGCCCTGAAATCAATAGGATCGGGACATGCGGCAAAGCAACCGTTATATTCGTCGGGATAGAAAACCTGTACTGCCAGAGCTTCCCAGCCGCCTGTAGAGCCTCCATAGAGAAACCGCGCCCATCCTTCTCCTATTCCCCTGAAACGTTTTTCAATTTCGGGGATGAGCTCATACGTTATTGCATCGCCATAAGGACCAAGGTTTTCAGAGTTTACGGCATAGGAATCATCATAATAGGGATTTGCATGCTGAATTTCAACAATCAGCATCCTTGGAAAATCTTTTGATATCCATCTTCTATAAAAGTCATACGAAGCCTGTTGCTGAATTATGTTGTACCCCCCTATTCTGAACCTTTCGCTGTAATCAGGTTTCAGGTTTTCATCAGGAGGTTCTGTCCTGAAACCGCCAAAATCTGCAGGGAAATGGCCATGAAATATGCAAATTGGATACCTGGCTTCGGGATGATCATCAAAACCCTCAGGGACAAGAACGTGAGCGCCAAGATACACAGGTCTTCCCCAGAATTCGGAAAGCAGTTTGCTCTCGATTTTGATGTGTCTGACGTATCTGGTATCTTCAGGTTCGGGTATGGGAGGATTGATCTCTGTAAGCTCAATATTATATTTTTTCCTGCCGTTTTTTTGAATGGTGATCTCAACCGGCTTACTGCGAAGATTCCCAGGTGCCCTTCTCCAGTTCTGCCCTTCTCCACGATCAACAGGTAGTTTAACAGTGAGCCCTGAAGAAAGATTGAATGTTTCGTACTTGTGAAGCAAGGCCTGTACATTATATTCCCCCGGGGGAATATCTTCCATGGAGCTTAAAGGTGCTCCGTCTTCAGTGCCAATAAAAATTTTTGTCTCATCCTGTTTCCAGTGGTTCACATCCATTCCAAAAACCTGTGCGGATCGGAAATCATCACGGACAAGGTTCTTTGGTTCCTGACCAAAACTGTCAGATAATATCAAAAGAAGTCTTCCGTCGAAGGGATTTACATGCAAGGAATCAGAAATGGAGATAACAAATCTTAAATCCGATGGATTCGAAATCTCTTTACACCCGCACATTAACAATATGCTACAGGTAATTACCGGAAGTAACACTTTAAGTTTAGATTTCATAACAAGAATTTATATTAATCTTTTCTGACCCATACCGGGTGCTTATTAAGCTCGTTTGTTAAAAATACAAAAGTAACTTTTTCAGTTGATGATAATGAGTCGCCGGGCAGAGGATGTTTTTCAGCCAGGTCGTTTGATAGATCAAAGAACCGGCCATCGCTGTATAGCTTATAATCAATGGTTCTTACAAACTGGTTCCTGTATTGGTTAACATTCTTGCTCCACCTGGGATCATAATGAACTGACAGGGTTTTTCTGGGTTTATAAGCAGAGCCTGTAAGCAACTGATAGAAACTTCTGCCATCGCAATTAACCTTTTTGCCTGTTATTTCCGCCAGTGTCGGGAAGAAGTCGCTGAACTCAATCAACCCATCATAAACAGATCCCTTCTCAATGGATTGTGGCCAGTAAATTATCAATGGGACATGTGTCCCGGCATCAATTGTGTTACCTTTGCCACCCCTTATTATTCCTTTACTGGTCCTGGAATAAATTGACCTGTTGGTGCCGTTGTCGCCGGTGAAAATCAGGAGGGTGTTGTCATCAAGCTCCAGATTCTTAAGCTTTGCGGCAATTTTACCGACTATCTTGTCGGTATAAGCGACCATTTCCTTAAAGTATGCAGTATCTCTCCTGTAACGCTGATCCCTGCTTTCCCAATCTTTTGAGGCAGGTGTTGGAACAAAAGGATCATGCACCAGAACCATAGGGTAATAAATAAAGAATGGTTTATCTTTTTTCCGTTCGATGAAGTCGAGGATGTAATACGAAAATATATCCGGGCCATAATCATCTTCGTCTGTATCAAGTGTTATTCCGTTTTGTCCGAGAAGCGGTCCGGAATACCTTTCTCCTTCTTCGCGGGTCCTTGTATACTGCCAGAGGCAATACTCTTCAAATCCGAATTTATTTGCACGTGTAATATCGTTCCAGTATGTGATACTATCTTTATACGATAAACCGTTAAGTTGCCATTTTCCTGCAATGCAGGTTGAATAGCCTGCCTCTTTCATAAGTGAACCAAAGGTATACTGGTCATTGTTCAGATGCCCGAAATAGTCATAATTGCGGTAATTATAAAGTCCGGTCATCAGTTTTACTCTCGATGGAGTGCTGAGAGGCTGGGAATGGCACTGACCGAAAAGCATCCCGTGAGATGCAAGTGAATCAAGTACCGGTGTTTTGTATGACTGGCTTCCGTAACAGCTCAGGCATTCATAGCCCATGTCATCGGCCATGATAAGTATTACGTTAGGCTTGCTTTTGACTTTGTTTTTATCACAGGCCAGGATGGTCAGGCATGAAAAAAAGAGTGATGTTATGGTTCCTATCCTCATCTTTTCAGACAATTATAGCATTTTGCCAGACACCTGTTATTATTCATAATTTTGGTTATTATTATTAACTTTCAATTTATGAAAATTATGAGAATCGGTAATCAAGAAAAAGACAATTAATATTTAAATATTTTTACCCACATCCCAACCTTCTCCGCCAGCTGGCGGAGGAAGGAGCACCAAATAAGGCTTGTTCCCCCTGGGGGAAACGAGAAAGGGGGTGTTTAGAAAATTAAATATTTATGAATATCAAAACGAGAATTATTGAGGTAACGGCAGAAAATTTCACTGAACATCCCGGGGCGATATGTTTTATAAACCCTAAAAATGAGTATTATCAGCTCAAAGTGAACTGGCTCAAAGAACAATTTAAGAACGGACTGAAGATAAAATTGCTATATATAGAAGGAGAAAAGGGTCCGAAAGGATTTATCGAATATGTTCCGGGGGAATACTGCTGGAGGACGGTTGATGCAAAAGGATATATGTTTATTCACTGTCTATGGACAAACGGGAAGAAGTACCAGCACCAGGGATTGGGTAAGCAACTGATAACCGAAGCAGAAAAAGATGCTTCTGATATGAATGGTGTTGCTGTTGTAACCAGAGACAACGCTTTTATGGCCAGTAAAGAGATCTTCCTGAAAAATGGATACAGAATCATTGCTGAATCAGGTAAAGAACAACTCCTCATTAAACAATTCAGCGAGGCTCTGTTGCCTGGCTTTATTAAATCCAGCCTTAACTTGTCAGGGCATAAAGGCCTGACTATCTTTTATTCGAAGCAATGCCCATGGGTTGCCCGTTTTATCAAAGAAGTGAAACCGATATTGGAAAAGGAAAACCTGGTACCTGAGATCATTGAGATAAAAACACCAGCTGCGGCACAGAGTGCTCCATCAATTTATGGTGTTTTTAATTTGATCTATAACGGCAGATTGCTTGCTGACAGGTATATATCAACAACACGTTTTGTCAATATTATTAAGAAAGAAATAAAATAAGCTGAACGATCCGGATTACATCATTTATTTCGGATGCCGGCCGAAAAAATTCCTGATTGCCCTGTGAAATTTATGGATGCCAGTGGGTTTATAATGCATTAGTATACATTCTTTTGTGATATAATTAATTACGGATTCTTCCAGCTCTTTTACTGCCTCTTTACTATCCGACATTTGCTGGATCCAGATATTTTTTATCCCTTTTTCTTTTGCTTCTTTCACAACCGCAGCTGTCTGATTCTTTCTTGTCATGATAATAATACTCTGAACTTCGGATGGTAATGTGGTTACATCCTGATATACTTTCGTCCCGAGGATTTCTTCTGCAGAAGGATTGACAGGAATAATTTTCAATCCCTTCTCCTTTAGCTCCTTAAATGCTACATGGCCGAATTTCTTTGGATTGCGTGACACTCCGATCATTGCTATCGGTTCAGCATTAATGAAGTCTTCAATCTGTTTTAATGTAGTCATAATTGTCCGATATTGAGTTGTACTATTTACCGATTACTAATCCTTTGACAGGGATCATAGACCATATTCCCGAGAGTGACAGACCGGATAAAATGTGCCACACCCCCCACCATGCAGTTACAACTGCCATTCCGCCAATCATAATATCTGGTGGAAAGATGTTTGGATTAAAAAGTAATACCAGCCCAAGTCCGGAATTCTGAATGCCGGTCTCAATGGTTATCGCTCTTCTGTCATAAGGTGTACGTCGTGTGATCGTGGCAAAGGTAAACCCTGTTGTAAGGGCAATGAGATTATGAATAAAAACGAGGATAAAAATATATTTGATAAAGCGGAGGAAGAAGTCATAATTGCTCCTGAATAGGATTATTACCATTGCAAAAAATGCGATTATGGATAATATTCTCAGAGGTTTGATAATAGCTTTGGTTATTCTGGGCAGATAGTATGTGAACAACATCCCCAGAGCTATTGGAATTCCAAGAAGGATGAAGACTGTCTTGAACATTTCCACCGGATCTATCCTTAATGGCTGGAGCAGGTCAGATGCTGTCCGCTCGTAAACATTTAGAAAGAGGCCTCCCCATAATGCAAAGTTAAGAGGTGTCATAAAGATGGCTGACAGAGTAGCCAGTGCCGTAAGACTTACTGACAGTGCCGCATTCCCTTTTGACAGCGATGACATGAAATTAGAAATATTGCCTCCCGGGCAGGAAGCAACCAGTATCATTCCCATTGCAACATTAGGGGTAATAATATTGCGCAGCAAGATAACTATGACAAATGTAATTGCAGGAAGAAAAAAAAACTGAGAAACATAGCCAACAATGACTGAACGTGGATCTTTTACGAGCCTGGAGAAGTGTTCAACCTTTATTCCGAGAGCGACACCAAACATTATAAAGGCTAATGTAAGGTTAAGTATCAGAAGTCCATCCTGCGAAAACCTCAATGATACTGTATCCATAGCTTTTAAAGCTTCGTACATGGGCAGATCAGTCTTTTATGATTTAGGGCAGGGCAATATACATAAAATAAATTATTTATGAATAAGGAGATTTGTTCCCCCTTTTGGGGGGAACACAAAAGAGTATAACTCTTTCTTTAAATGTACTATTTATCTCTGGAGGTTGTAAAAAGGACAAAGTCCCATAAGGATTTTTTAACTTCCGAATCGGGGTAGGAATCAAGTATTGCAAGTGCTTTATCGCGATATTGGTTCATTTTAATATCTGCATATTCCATACCTCCGTGATCCGCTACAAAACTTATAACCTCTGCAATTTCCGATTTTGTCTTCTTTTTATTTCTTACGATGGCAAGTATTCGTTTTCTTTTTGAATTATTGGATTGATCTAATGCATGAATAAGCGGTAAGGTTATTTTCCTTTCTTTAATATCGTTACCCGGAGCTTTTCCTGTAAGACCATTTCCTTCATAATCCAGAAGATCATCCCGTATCTGAAAAGCAATTCCGACATTCTCACCGAAATCTTTCATTAATTGTATTGTTTCAGTATCGTTAGTGACAGACCGGGTTCCGCAGGCAGTACATGATGCGATCAGTGCAGCTGTCTTGCTGGATATGATCTTGAAATAATCTTCCTCCCTGATGTTTAACTTGCGCGCTTTCTGTAATTGTAACAGCTCCCCTTCGCTCATTGATTTTACTGCTTCAGATACAATCTCCAGCATGTCATACCGGCTCTTTTCAAGGCTGATCAGCAATCCTCTCGCTAGCATATAATCTCCTACCAGAACAGCAATTTTTGAATTCCAGAGGGCATTTACAGAGAGGGCTCCACGCCGTTCATGAGCATCATCAACAACATCATCATGCACGAGTGAGGCTGTATGAAGAAGTTCGATAAAAGTTGCCGCAACATAAGTAGCCTCAGATATTTCACCATTAAGCTTTGCGGTAAGGAAAACCAGCAGAGGTCTCATTTGCTTTCCTTTCCGACGCAGGATGTAATTCAGAATTATCTTCAACAGAGGGATCTCACTTTGCATTGTCCTGCTGAAATAGGATTCAAACTGAGACATCTCCTTTTTAACAGGATACTTTATTCTGGTGAGATCAGACATATTGGGTTATATCGTGTAAATGAATCTTAGCTAAGATCCTTAAACATTTTTTTCTGGAAGAGTAGAATTGCCAGAACGCCACAGGTTATTGCAGAGTCAGCAATATTAAAGACCGGTCTGAAGAACACGAGTGATTGCCCCGGTCTTACAGGTGACCAGTCGGGCCATGTGGTATTGATGACAGGGAAATAGAACATATCGACCACTTTTCCGTGGAGAAAAGAGGAATAACCACCACCAGGCGGGAATAATACCGCCGGCTGATGGAAACTTTCACTGAATATCATACCATAAAATGCGCTGTCAATAATATTTCCGATTGCTCCGGCCATGATTGAACTGACGGCAAGTATAAGTCCCATATTGGATTTTCTTTTGATAAGCTTTGTAAGAAACCACCCAATACCGATTATTGCTATTATCCTGAAGATACTCAGAATGAATTTACCTGGCCTACCTCCCATTTCCATTCCAAAAGCCATCCCATTATTTTCGATGAAGTGCAGCTTGCCCCAGTTACCGAACAATTGAATTTCATCCCCTATCTGCATGTGGGTTTTAATCCAGATTTTCAGGACCTGGTCAATCACAAGGATCAGAAGTATCAATATTAAGGATTTTTTCCCCGTTGACATCGCGTGCTTATTTGAATTCAGCTGCGCAAAGTAATAAAAAATCCCGGTTTGACCGGGATTTTATGTCGTATTTTACTTTTTCAGGTGCATACAATATTTATATAATTTTCATCCCAGCAATACCACTCGGAATCGGGGAAAAAGTCCTCGCATCTTACTCTACCGTACTTGCCTGTTGTACTCCATTCAACGTCAAGATCGGAAAATTGTTGCCCGTTATAGTAATGGATAGTATAATAGGCATTCAATTCAAATAAATTGGTTGTGAGGCCGTATTCTATATAACTGTTCTTAAAGGGATCTGCCACCCGGTCGTTGTTAAGGGTTCTGATATAGGTATATTTTACCTGTCCGGTAGAGGTCCCGCCATTTGTCCAGTCGATCTGCAGAACCGGCTCCTGGTATTGTGGACTATGATTAAGTATCCATTGTCCTCCGGGAACATCAAGTGTGCATGTACCTTCAAACCAGAGGAATTCAGCGAAACCTACGGTTCCCTCCTTTGCAATATACATCTTCCACAGAACATCGGTTGTCCGGGTTTGGCCGGTGAGCCTTGCTTTATATGTCACACTCACCTGGTCAATAGTAATATTGGCATCATAATTCCATTCCCATGTTTTATCTCCGATATAAACAGGGGTCTTATTAACTGCTATCTGGAAAGCTGTGGCAGGAACAGCCAGAGTTGATACAATAATTCCCTTCCATAACATTGCAACAGTTGCTGCAAATCTCCAATTACTGTCCTCAACACCCTTTTGATCCAAAATCTGAAAATCTGTTTTTGTCGTCAGCTCAAAGTTGCTGAAATCAATTGCCATCGTTTCGATGGGAGGAAGAACAGGAGGATTTCCTTCATCTTTCTTTTTCTTACAACTGGTGAGAAGACTGGCGGAAAAGGCTATTAATAATATTACAACAACAAACTTTTTCATAAATAATAGTTTTGATTATTCCATTAACGACAAAATTAAATTAAAAGTGTGATAAAATCTAATTTAATTTTGTATATTATCTGGATAATCAACTTACTAAAATGAACAAAATCGTTCAATTCATGTTTAACGATAAATTTGTTTAATCATGAACCGAAAAGAATTTCTGAAAAACGTGGGTCTCGGCACTGGGGCACTGCTTTTTGCTTCAAGATCATTTGGAGAAGAAACTAATAATCTAAAAAACACAACTATGGAAGCATTTAATATTCACGAATTTCCGGCATTACCATATGCCTATGACGCTCTGGAACCTTACATAGATGCTCGGACAATGGAAATCCATTATGATAAGCATCACCGTGCATATTTCAATAATTTTACCGCTGCCATTAAAGGTACTGCGCTGGAGAATAGCTCAATAGAAGCTATTTTTTCAAACGTATCCAACGCGGGCGACGCTGTAAGAAATAACGGAGGCGGATTTTATAATCATGTGCTTTTCTGGAATAATCTTGGAAAAGGATCGGCTGGTCCTTCACCTGAATTGTCAGGTGCCATATCAAAGGCTTTTGGCTCTTTTGATAAGTTTAAAGAATTATTCAGCACTGCTGCTAAAACACGGTTTGGAAGCGGATGGGCGTGGCTTTATCTTACACCTGAAAAAACACTTGCAGTTGGAAGCACTCCTAACCAGGATAATCCCCTTATGGATGTATCGCCAATAAAGGGATTGCCGCTTCTTACCATTGATGTCTGGGAACACGCATATTATCTTAAGTACCAGAACAGAAGGCCTGAATACGTAGATGCTTTCTGGAATGTTGTGAACTGGGATGAGGTAAATAAAAGATACAGAGAGGCTGTAAAATGATAAAAAGTAGGGGCGTTGCACGCAACGCCCCCCACTATATTGATATACAAAGCATTAACTACGTATAAAGAAACCTCTTGATCTTAAGTGTTGGAGTTTTCTGAAACGGTACTGGCTGTATAACAATTTTATTGATCCGGCTGTATTTATTAACTTTAGAGTTAACATATTCCTGCAGTTCAAACAGAACATCATCAATTCTCCCCTCAAGCTGTTTGGTCATATCCTCCTTCAGGGTATGATATTTTTTCTCGAGTTCTTCAATATTGAAATGTACCAGGGCAACAAGCTTGCCTTTTTGCTGTACAACAAGCGATTCGATCACAAAACGGAAGTTGTTGATGATTGATTCTATCTCTTCGGGATATATGTTTTCACCGCTTGATCCTACGATCATATTTTTTAGTCTGCCTTTAATATAAAGGTTTTTGTTCTTGTCAAAAAACCCCAGATCTCCTGTCCGTAACCATCCATCAGCCGTTATCACCTCTCTGGTCATTTCAGGTTCCCTGTAATAACCTTTCATAATATTTGCACCTCTTGCCCATATTTCTCCCTCACCGGTTTTTGGATTGGGATTGTGTATTATAAGCTCAACATCCTCGATAGCCGGGCCTGTTGATTCAAAGACTGATTTTTGAGGATTGGATCCTGCCAGTAACGGAGCTGTTTCAGTGAGACCATATCCGATTGCATATGGGAACTTTGCTTCAATAAGAAACTTTTCGACCAATCTGTTAAGTTTAGCACCACCAATACCATAAAACTTTAACTTTCCGCCAAATGTATCAAGCAGTTTTTTCCCGGCAATCCTGTTCAGTGTTTTTCTGAAAAGGGGAATCCTGTAAAGAAATCTTATTATTATTTTATCTCTGAATGATGGAAGTATCTTGTTAAAATAAATCTTTTCAATAATAAGAGGTACAGTCAACATTATTGTTGGTTTGATTTCAGCCAGTGCAGGAAGTAATACTGAAGGAGTGGGAGGTTTTCTGAGGTAATAAACACATGATCCGCATAACATGGGAAGAATCAAACCAAGAGTGTTTTCATAAGTATGTGACAGGGGCAGCACCGAAAGAAAACGGTCATTCTCATCCAGGTACTGAATTTTCTTTCCTTTCAGTGCATTAAATGAGATGTTTTTGTGGGTTAGCATGACTCCTTTAGACCGGCCTGTGGTTCCTGAAGTATAAATAATTGAGGCCAGGTCTTCTTCTTTCACATCATAGCTCCTTGAAGGTACTGCAGAAGGATCATACTGAGTAAATCCGTTAGCGGAAAAGACTATTGAGAAATCTTCCATGAGGATAGCCGTTACCAGATCTTCTGACTTAAATCCTTCAATCTTTGGTAACAATCCGGAACTGATAAAAATCATTTTTGCTCCTGAGTGAACCAAAACATTAGTGACTTCAGTGTTTGAAAAATCAGGCAGAATGGGTACTGCAACCGCCCCCATAAAGGTGACGGCATAATATGTAATACTCCAGTTCGGCATATTCGTGCCAAGAATGGCTATCCTGTCGCCCGGTAAAACATTGTGATTTTCAAGGAAAGCAATCAATGCTCTTGTCTCCCTGTTTACCGTTTCATAACTCTTTGGTTCCTCTCCAACAAATGCACAGGCATTATGTTTTCTATGCCTGCGCAGTATTTCAGCAAACAGGGCTGGAAGTGTTAACCTGATATCCTTTTCGTTCATCTTTTCCTGCTATTATCTAACAACTTACACAGGATACAAATTTAACCAATTATTACATTATCAAACTGAAAATATGATTTTTATTATTAGTTAATCGGGAAGCATATCAACAAGTAATCTTTTATCAGGAAGAATGGTTAATTTTGTATAATCTTTATTTTAAGAGTGAGTTTTTTATATACCTCAAAAACATAGAATATGACTCCAGTAATCAGGATAACCAAGGAATTCACTTTTGAAATGGCTCATGTTTTATGGAATTATGACGGACCATGCAGAAATGTGCATGGTCATTCATACAAACTTTTTGTCACACTCTCGGGGAAACCTGTGAATGATGCGGATAATCCTAAGAACGGGATGGTTATTGACTTTAGCGATCTCAAACAAATCGTGATGCGGGGGATAATTAATGTTTTTGATCATTCTGTTGTGGTTAGCAGTGATTATGATAAGGTAAAAATAAAAATGTTTACTGAGATGTTTGGAAACGTTGTGACCGTTGATTATCAACCCACTTGTGAAAACCTTGTAACAGATTTTGCGGGGAGGCTTGCTGATCAGCTTCCTTCCGGAATAAAACTTCACAGTCTTAGACTATACGAAACGGCCACCTCATTTGCCGAATGGTTTGCTACAGATAATGAATAACCCATATATGTTAGAGAATCAAACAAAAAAATTATTTCTGCTGGATGCTTATGCACTTATTTTCCGGTCTTACTATGCATTTATTAAGAATCCAAGGATTACATCAAAGGGATTGAATACCTCTGCAATATTTGGATTTCTTTTGACTCTTGAAGAGGTTCTTCAAAAGCAAAAACCTACCCATATAGCTGTGGTCTTTGATACTTCTGCACCTACATTCAGGCACGAAATGTTCAAAGAATACAAGGCTACCAGAGAAGAAACGCCGGAAGATATAAAAAAAGCGGTTCCTTACATTAAACGTCTGATTGAAGCGTATAAAATACCTGTTATTGATTGTCCGGGTTATGAAGCTGACGACGTAATAGGTACACTGGCAAGGCAGGCTTCAGAGCGTGGTTTTACCACATATATGATGACTCCCGACAAGGATTTTGCACAGCTTGTTACTGATAACATTTTTATGTACAAACCTGCACGAAGCGGTGGTGAATCAGTTTTATGGGGATTGAATGATATCAAAAGGGAATTTTCTGTGCAGGATCCCGAACAGGTTATTGATATTCTTGCTCTGATGGGAGACAGTGTTGATAATATACCAGGTGCTCCCGGGATTGGCCCCAAGACGGCAATGAAACTTATATCAGAATATGGAAGTATTGAAGAATTGTTCAGGAATACTGACAAGCTTAAGGGGAAACTGAAGGAGATAATAGAAAACAATAAAGGGCAAATTGAATTATCCAAGAAACTTGTCAGGATAGAATTGAAAGTCCCTGTTGAGCTTCACGAGAATGACCTTCTTACAGAGCAACCCGATACAGGCAAATTACAAAACCTGTTTGAGGAACTGGAATTCAGAACTGCTGCTGCCAGGATACTTTCCGAGTATGGCAGGCCGGTAAAGCAGGAAGATCAGATTCAAATATTCGAATCACCATCAGGATCAGATCAGGGTTCATTGTTCAAAGCCGAAGGCAACACTACGGTCACAACAAAATCAACAATTGAAAATGTGGATCACAATTATATCCTTATAGAAGGTGAGAATGAATTGAAGCAATTCATAAATAGAGCACTGACAGTTAAGGAGATATGTTTTGATACCGAAACAACCAGTTTAAGTGCGATTGATTCGGAAATAGTTGCTCTTGCCTTCTCATGGGAAAAAGGGAAGGGCTATCTTGTGCATTTCCCTGAATCACAGAGGAAAACAAGGACTTATCTGGAGATTTTACGACCTCTTTTTGAGGATCCGGCGATAGTCAAGATCGGACAGAATCTGAAATTTGACATCCAGGTTCTTGCAAGTTACGGTATTAAAGTAAAAGGCACACTGTTCGATACTATGATTGCCCATTATCTTCTGGAACCGGATATGCGGCACAACATGAACCTTCTTTCAGAAACATATCTTAAATACGTTCCGGTCCATATTGAATCGCTGATTGGTGAAAAAGGCTATAATCAGAAAAATATGCGGTCGGTTCCGGCTGAAAAGCTTAAAGAGTATGCTGTGGAAGATGCTGACGTTACTTTTCAGCTTAAAGAGATTTTCGAACCCCGGCTGAAAAAGGAAAACCTGTGGGATCTGGCAATGAATATTGAAATGCCGCTTATAAGGGTTCTTGCAGTAATGGAACGAAACGGAGTGAAACTGAATCAGGATGATCTTAAAGCTATTACCGTGGATCTCCGGGAGGATATTATATCTCTGGAAAAGGATATCTACTCTCTTGCAGGAACTGAATTTAATATTTCATCCCCAAAACAGCTTGGTGATATTCTCTTTCTGCGGCTTAAACTTGATGATAAGGCTAGAGTTACTAAGACGAAACAATTTGTCACAAATGAAGAAATACTGCAACGTCTTGCCAGCAGACATCCGATTATCAACAAAGTGCTCGAGTACAGGGGGCTCAAAAAGCTTTTGTCTACTTATGTGGAGGCTCTTCCCCAACTGGTAAATCAGACAACCGGACGGATACACACATCATTCAATCAGGCTGTTGCCTCAACCGGAAGACTCAGTTCAAACAATCCCAATCTGCAGAATATTCCTGTACGGGATGAACGGGGCAGAGAAATAAGAAAAGCATTCGTTCCTGAAAAAGGCCATATCTTCTTTTCAGCTGATTACTCTCAGATCGAGCTTAGACTGATGGCACACCTGAGCAAAGATAATAACATGATTTCCGATTTTTTATCAGGTAATGATATACACGCTGCAACAGCATCGAAAATATTTAATGTGGATATAAGCGAAGTAACGAGGGAGATGCGTAGCAGAGCCAAGACGGCGAACTTTGGAATTATTTATGGTATTTCTTCCTATGGTCTTTCGGAAAGACTCACAATAGGCAGAAAAGAGGCAAAGGAACTGATTGATGGATATTTTAGTTCTTACCCGGGGGTTAAAATATATATGGATGAAAGCATTAAGAAAGCCAGGGAACACGGATATGTAACCACAATGTTCGGTCGCAGAAGATATTTACGTGATATTCATTCCCGCAACCAGGTAGTTAGAGGTAATGCAGAACGAAATGCCATCAATGCACCTATACAGGGTAGTGCAGCGGATATTATCAAGATTGCAATGGTCAGGATCCACGATAGACTTATATCCGGTAACTTTAAGTCAAAGATGATTTTGCAGGTACATGATGAGCTTATTTTTGAAGTGATTGCAAAAGAACTGGATAAACTTAAGGAATTGGTTATTTTCGAGATGACCAATGCTGTTAAGCTTGATGTCCCGCTTAAAGTTGACTGTGGTAAAGGAAAAAGCTGGTTTGAAGCCCACTAAGATTTGAGCCCCCAAGCCCCCCCGATAGGGGGGATTAAGAGTAACATAAAATTGCTACAACGTCCTTTGTACGTTACTTTCGGATTTTGATAGATATGATATATAAATATGGAAATTAAAGTCCTCTTTTTTGGTGTTCTGGCAGAAGTGACAAATACCAGCCTGAAACACTACCGGGATATAACATCATTTTCCGATCTTATGCACAGAATACAGGATGACTTTCCTGAGATAATCCATTACAATTACCGGATATCAGTTAATAATGAAATCATTAATGAAGATCCGATGTTGAATGACAGTGATGAGGTTGCCTGCCTGCCTCCCTTCGCGGGGGGGTAAATTAGTAATATAATAAATACTTATAAAATATGCAAATGTGTTTAACCGAAGGCCCTGTAAGGATTAGCGATATTTCCTCAATGATTGCGAAGATTGGTGAAATATTTGATGCAGGAGGTCATTCGCTATTCCTCGGACAGGTAAGAGCTGATATGATTGACAATAAAACAGTTATAGCAATAGAGTATACTGCTTATGAACAAATGGTAAAAGCTGAAGCTGAAAAAATAAAAGCTACTATAATTTCTGAGTATCCTGATGTAAGGTCAGCGGAAATAATACATTCTGTCGGAGTTGTTAAAGCCGGGGAAATCTCACTTGTAATCATGATCTCGGCAGGTCATCGTCATCAGGCAATGGAGGCCTGCAGCAGAACAGTAGAGATGGTAAAAGAACGATTTCCTGTCTGGAAGAAAGAAATTTTTGATGATAGCTCTTTTCAGTGGAAACAGGATATGTAAATGTTAAACCGGAATAAGTTCTTTCTGATCGGGAATGGTACTGGCAAACACAGAGATCCCTTGGTTTTTACCTGTTACCAGAGTTGAACCTTTAGTACCACGGAGTATTGAATTATACTCTGACGGATTATTAAGGATCTCTAACGCCTTTAATACCTGTTCATCATTTGTTATTGTCCACGCAATGGCACCTTCTTCATAGAAATAGCGGCTTATGATTTCATCTTCGAGGAGTTCCGTTATTTCATTTTTAAAGATTGCCAGATCCTGATCAAGGTTGTGCGTGATCTCATTTTCCAGTTTTGTCAGCAATTCTTTGTGAAGGTCGTAGTATTTTTCACGTTTTGCATTGGTAATAAGTTCATTGATGGATGTTTCAGTAATAGTTTTATAGTTAAAGTTCCTTTTTACTAGTAAGTCCCTGAAATCAGAATAATCCTCATCGGAGAATAAGAATTCTTCCGGGCTATTAATTTGCGGATGCTTCCAGTAATAATGAGTAGCGTAATCAAAAATAAGGTTTCGGAGATAGAGTTCTGTAGTAACCTGGCTGAGAGGTTCCGGCAATATTTCTATATCGGGTGTTATACCTCCTCCATCTCTGACTATTCTGCCATTTCTTGTTTTAAATTCTGAAATAAGTGAATCAGGGATTATACCAACACTACCATTTTCATTCGGGTGTGAGAAGTCGAGGGCCTGGATACACCTGCCGCTTGGAATATAATACTTTGCTGTTGTGACCTTCAACTGTGTATTATAACTTAACGGGCGGGTAATCTGGACAAGACCTTTCCCGTATGATCTTTGACCTACTATAATACCTCTGTCAAGATCCTGTACAGCTCCTGCTACTATTTCTGCTGCTGAGGCAGAGCTTCTATTTATTATTACTGCAAGAGGAATTTTTTCGTCAATTGCTTCTTTAGTTGTTTTGAAATCCTCGTCGAACCGCTTGATTTTTCCTTTTGTGGATACAACTTCATTTCCCGGACCTACAAAAAGATTGACTACCTCAACAGCTTCAGTCAGTAATCCTCCGGGATTACTCCTGAGATCGAGGATTATCTGTTTTGGATTACCGGTTTTAAGAGTAACCAGTGCATTTTTTACATCAACAATACAGTTCTGTGTGAAATTGATAAGCCTGATGTAAGCTGTATTCGCGTCAATCATCCCATAGTAGGGAACAGGTGGCACAATTATCCTCTCTCTCTTAAGTGTATAATCGATTTCTTTTCCATTTCTATCAACTGTAACATTAAGAGTGGTTCCCGGATTGCCCTTAAGTCTGCTGCTGACCTGCTGATTAGTCATTCCCTTAAGAGAAATACCGTCTACTTTTTTAAGCAGATCACCTGCTTTGATCCCTGCAAGATCAGCAGGGAAATTTTTATAAACGACATAAATAACTACGTAATCTCCACTTTTGCGTACCAGCGATCCTATACCTCCGTACTTGCCGGTTGTCATGAAACTGAATTCATCAGCTTCCGATTCGGGGTAATAAACAGTATAAGGATCGAGAGTCTTAAGCATATTGTCGATTCCGGACTTAATAACCTTATCTGGATTAATCTCATCAACATAGAAAGTATTAAGCTCCCTGAAAAGAGTAAAAAAGATATCAAGGTTTTTGCCTACCCTGAAATCTCTGGTTTCCTGGTTTAAAAGAAAAGCAGAACTGATACCTGCAATAAATAAAATCGTAAAAATTAATACAATTCTCCCCTTGCTTATCTTTTTCATATATCTTGAATCTTTGATTTGAATGGCGAAAATAATAAGAAAATTCGGGAATGAACCTGAGGAAGAAATATTTAAAGGAACTTTAACATTTTTTATCATTCTTTTTAACTCTGATCATGATCTGATCGATCATTGCCAGAACAGATTTTTCAATTGTAAAATAATCCGTGATCTTATTACACCTGAAAACAACGATAAGAGAAATTTGGATATTTTCTGAAATCAGGTAATCGTAAAGTCTCTGTTTATTCAGACGGTATGCTTCCCTGATTCTTCGCCTGATAAGATTCCGGGTAACTGCTGATTTGAATGTTTTTTTTGAGACACTGATTACCACCTGTACAGGGAAGGGGATTTCAACCGGACTTTCTGCCCATATTACTTTTAAATGGGTCGTGTAAAAGATATTCCCGTTTTCAAACAGATCAGCAATAATTTTAGTACTGCAAAGCCTTTCTTTTTTATGAAAAGTATTTCTCATCCTGTAGCAAGATATCGCAAAGGTAATATAGATAAACTGAAACAGTTTCAGGGATGAACCAGTATGGAAAGGGAACTGTTATCTGCAATTTCTGTTGTGCTCCTTAAGAAATTCATCCAAGGCCATTGTCATCGATGGAGCCTTTGGATTTGGAGCGTTGATATCAAGTCTGAGACCTTCGTGCTCAACTGCACATGCTGTTGTAGGACCGAAGGCTGCAATTTTAATATCACCCTGTACAAAATCAGGGAAATTCTCTTTCAGGGATTTGATTCCGGTTGGACTGTAAAAAACAAGTATGTCGTAATCGAAGTTTTTTACATTTGAAAAATTGGTGCTGATTGTTTTATAAAGAGTCCCGATAGTGTGACGGATATTATTCTTATCAAGTAGTTCAGGAATCTCAGCATTATGAGGTTTGGAGAGAGGAACAAAAAAGTTGTTTTCCCTGTGTTTGATGATAACATCAATAAGGTCCTGAAATTTAGCTTTGCCGTGAAATATTTTACGTTTTCTGTAAACAGTATATTTCTGCAGGTAAAAAGCAACATTTTCAGTAATGCAGAAGTACTTCATTGTATCAGGCACGGTTATCCTCAGTTCGTTACATATCCTGAAGAAGTGATCTATCCCTGTTTTACTTGTGAAGATAACAGCAGTAAAATTAAGAATATTTATTTTCTGCTGACGGAAATCTTTGGCAGAAATCCCTTCAACCTGAACAAAAGGTTTAAAATCGATTTTCAGATTGTATTTTCTGGCCAGCTCGAAATATGGTGATTTCGGATTCAGAGGCTCTGGCTGCGACACTAAAATCTTCCTTATTTTCAAATCTATACAGTTTAAGGTTTACTTCCAAGGTAACACTTGCCAATCTAAATAAGGCCTGTAAAATATTTCAATGAAATCAATACAGGCAGAATTTCCAGCGCACAAAGGTATAAAATCAAATATAATATTGAAATATCCTGCCTCATAAAAATTAAAAGGAGTCTTACAATACGGAAAAAGTACATAACTAAAAGAACAATCATTCCCGTAATAAAATATACTCCCGGGGGAAGGATCACTGTATATACGATAAGGGCAACAAGAATAAACAAAACCAGGGAGCTGAGTCTGTATGAGTGGTATATATTGATAATATATTCATTAAAAAGTTCGGTTCTTCCACTGAGGTTGCCTGTAATGAGACAGGTGAGATGCCGTAAGGTTACCACAACAATAACAAAACAAAACAGAATAAACCATACCAGAATATTCGGGATTCCTTCCGGGATTATGTCATACCAGGTTGCAGCACAAAATCCGAAAAGCCCTAAAATCATAAAGGAAATAAGATTTAATAATGTTGATTGCCAGTTGAATAAGCTACTGATATCACGTGAGGCGGGATCGTGTATACCGCGGAATAAGAAATACCTGGTAAGCTCAGGTAACATATTCTTTGATGTTGTTTTTAAAAGTGAGAACAGAAATGCAGCAATAAGAATAATTCCAAGTATCCAGTCATTATGAATAGGCTTAAGAGGCCGTTCCTCTCCTTCTTTCAGTATTGTTATCAGGGCTTCCCCGTCTTTAGTTTGCCTTTGTATGTTTTTATCAGCAACGTGAAATGGAGCAGTGTCGGTAACAGGAGTCTCATGCCCTTGGCCGACAGAAGTTGTATCTATAATGGATTGTCCGGGAACAGAATCTTGTATTCCGTTCTTAACAGGAGACTGTGAGATTGCGGGAGGAATAGTGTCTTCGGACAGTTCAGGTAATATAGAATCGGATAGAGGTATTAGCGTATCAATATCGATAACAAGCTTTGTCTTGATCGTATCCTGTTTAATTGTATCCTGTTTTATTGTATCCTGATTATCAAAACCGGTTATCATTGTCTTCAGGTAGTGTTAAAATACAAAAGTAGCGATAATACCAGGAACTGGATTCAAAAGGGGGCACTAATCGAGGATCAGAAGTAATCGTTGCTTGTACCTGAAATTCCGGCAATAATATTATTCGCCAGGCGGCTGGCACCAACACGGAAAAGTTTATTATTAAGCCATTCCTCGCCCAGGCAATATTTTACAATATGATAATAGTCTAAAGCGTCGCTTGGGCTTACAATACCGCCGGCAGCTTTAAATCCGACCCTGATGCCTGTTTCCGTATAGAAATCCAAAATTGCCCTGCACATAACAAATGCTGCTTCAGGAGTAGCGGAAACAGTTGTTTTCCCGGTTGATGTTTTGATAAAGTCAGCACCGGCATCCATGGCTATCATTGATGCTTTAAATATATTTTCGTAATCTCCAAGCAGCCCCGATTCAACAATAACTTTCAGAAGTTTTTCCCCTATGGCTTGCTTTATCTCCCTGATTTCATCAGCTACCATCGCAAAGTCATTTCCAAGAAACGCCCCGACAGATATTATCAAATCTATCTCATCGGCACCTGCTTCTATTGCCATTTTGCATTCAGCCAGCTTAATACTTCTGAATGTCTGTGAAGACGGGAAAGCTCCTGCAACTGAAGCAATTTTAACGTTCTTAACTGTCAGCTTTTCCTTAACGACTGATACAAAATTAGGATATACACATATGGCTGCGACATTCGGAATATTGGAAAACCGTCCTGAAAAGCTGTTTACCTTACCGGTCAGATGAAGTATATGACTTTTATTGTCTGTGGTATTCAGGCTGGTCAGATCAATGCAGTTTAATATATTCATTAACAAATGTTTGTCTGGAAATTCAGGGACTGTTGAAGACACTTTTTTGAGCTCTTTTCTGATCTCGGTTTCCGATGGGCAGAGTTTAATCAGTTTTTGATAAAGCTTCGTCATGGAATAGTCGGTTATTAAAAATTTAACTATACTGGATTATAAAAAAGAACGGGTTCAATATAATGTTTTTTGTCTTCATAATTATTTTAATTATGATTTTAAGTTTTACAAATATTTTTGTCCGGGAGAAGCAGAAGAATGGAGACAGCAGATTTGTTCCTGACACAGGCACACAGGGATTGCCGGAAAATCCGGATTACTACTGACTGAAATTTTAACCTTGGGTAGCCCTGAATTTTTTATGATCTTCTTTGCATAGTTTTTTGATAAGCCTCTCAGCCGACATGACACTGGTGGGTAGTCCGCCACCAGGCTCAACCCACTGCCCGCACATGTAAAAATTTTGAAGACCTGACAATGTCTGCGACATTGGTTTCATCATAACATGGGAATTCTCCGGGGTGATTAGCCAGCCTTCAAAGCTGCCTTTCCAGTTGCCCGTATAGCGTTCAAAGGTAAGAGGTGTTGCCACGTCAATAACCTCTGTCTGCGATTTAATACCGGGGAATCGCTGTTCGAGCAGATCAACAACGGTTCTTCCTATTTCTTTTTTCTCCTGATTGTAGGATGCCTTATCATGGGCCAGCTTTTTCCAGTATTCATAATTGGTTGGCATCATCAAAGTCAGGCTGGTCCTTCCGGCAGGAGCAAGTGTAGGATCCTGGTTATAAATATGAACCCACAGTCTCTCTCTGGTTGCATCTCCTATCTTAACAGGTTGTTTAAGGTAATAGCACAGACCTGATACAGAAGGTGTCACGTCATCAAAAGTACGGTTAACTCCCAGCCCTACGAAGATAAGTGGTGGGAAGACAGGCCATTTTTCATACGGTTCCCGTGTTTTTTCATCCCCATATTTTCCATCAAGCATTTTAAAAATAGTGGTATACCCATCGGCAGCAGAAATAACTCTTCCGCAACGATGTTCGGTTCCATCTGCGAGGCGGATTCCCACCGCATTATTATTTTCGACGAGTATACTTTCGACGCGTTTATTGTAGTGCACGAGACCACCTATTTCCAGATATCGGTCTTCAAGAGCCTGCGACATAGGCCTTGATCCGCCGATGGGATATCCGGCATTTTTATTATGGAGGTAGGCAAAAGTAAACAGCATGAAAAACATTGAAAACTCAGGGACCCACATTTCAAGGAAGGCCTCCCTGAGCAAATGATCCTTGAATTGCCGGGCAAAATCCTCTGAAGTAAGCTTCATCCATTGCTGCATTTTTCTTCCGTTTGCCATGAAAGTAAACACAACCTTCAACTTTTTATACAATTTTTTAAGCGGAGAATCGAGCCTTGATGCATGGTCAAAAGGAAGGCACATTCGTATCCCCCTGATAAATTCCATGATAGGTTTTTCATCCTGTGGCGAAAACTCCAGCAGATGCTTTTCGAGTTTGTCAACATCGGTGTAGAAGATTAGCTCTCGTCCGTTTGTGTCCTCAATACGCATATATTCATCCATATTAATAAACTCGCGTCCCCGGGCTATGCCGACCTCCTCCCAGAGGTGATACATTCCGCTGTGAGGAGAGGAACCGACCAGCCAGTGAATACATCCGTCGATAGTATATCCTTTACGTTTCCATGCAGTGCAGAGCCCGCCCGGATGGTTGTGCATCTCGAAGATCTGTGTCCTGTAGCCATTTATCTGAGCATAAATACCGGCGGCTAAACCGGCAAATCCGGCACCAATGATGATAATGTCGCGGTCGTTATTGTGGCTTTTCATTGTGTTATTTGTTGATGATGAAGACAAATTTAAAGTTTATTCGGAAAGAAGGATCCCTGTAACATTTATTTAACCGGAATTTTCGGTAAATGGCAGAATCAAGGCAGTAGAGACGCCATGCATGGCGTCTCTACTGCCTTGCAAGAGAAGCAAAAATCCCAAGGATACAAAGCACTGAAAATATCGCAAACCCTGTTCGCATTCCTGCAAGGAGGCCGGGATAAGTAGACGGAATAATGGCTTCATGCCCCATATAAAGAGCCAGAAGCATCATTGCTATACCCATACTGAGCATCTGACCGACCATCCGCATTGTGCCGACAACAGCCGATCCAACACCAAGGTGCTTTTTCTCTACGGAGCTCATAATGGCATTTGAATTTGGTGAGGAGAAGAGTGCAAAACCGACTCCCATTATTGTGAGTATTGTAATAATTAACCAGAATGGAGTACTTTCATTCAAAAAGCATAGCATTATTAGCCCTGTTGCAGTAAGACCCATACCATAAGATGCAATAATACCAGGATTATATTTATCCGAGAGTCTTCCTGCCATAGGTGATAGCAATGCCATTGCCACAGGTTGTGAGATCATTATGAATCCTGCAGTGCGGGCATCCAATCCTTTAAGGTATTGGAGGTAAAGGCTGATAAAGAATCCTGTTGCTGCAGTTGCTGAGTAATGGATTAGTGCTGCTATTCCGGAAAAGGCAAAAACTCTGTTGCGCAGAACAAGCCTTATATCAAAAACAGGATTGTTGGTCTCTTTTTCAAAAAACAGGAAAAGCAATCCGAGAATTAATCCTGAGCCCAGGAAGATCCATCCCGGTGCCGACGGAAGCTTTGAAAAGCCATACATGAATGAGGCAAGGGAGACACCATAGATGGCCGATCCCTTCCAGTCGAACTTTTCACCTTTTGACTCAGCCCACTCAAACTTCATTTTTTTAAATATCAGATAGAGGCATATTAATCCGATCGGCACAAGAAATCCAAAGATGCTTCTCCATCCGAAATACTGTGTAAGAAGTCCCCCGATCACTGGCCCACCGGAAAGGCCGGTATAAACAGCAGTTATATTAATTCCCATAGCTCTTCCGCGTTCACCGGGTCCGAAAACGGAAGTAATAATAGCCAGGCTTGTCCCAAAGATCATGGCACCAGATATTCCCTGGAAGATGCGGAATATCAATAAAGAATGAAAGTTCCATGAGAAAATAATAAGGAAAGTTGAGACTGTGAACAGAAGTATTCCCCAGGAGAAGATCTTTTTTCTTCCGATAATATCAGCAAGCCTGCCGAAGGGAAGAAGAAAGATGGCTGACGAGAGGATGAAGCTGCTGGCGATCCAGCCAAGTTCTATAGCACTGGCATTCAGATCTTTACTTATCGAAGGCAGGGCAAGGTTAATAGCTGAGCCCAGAAAAGGGGTGAGAAAAGCAGCGGATGCAGTTACAAGTAAAACAGATCTTTTAAGTGTTTTTTCATCAACAAGGTGGATTTTTTCCTGCATCAGCTCCTATTCTTTGTTTTTTGTGTCAATAATTATTGTAACGGGACCATCATTTATAAGCTCGACCTCCATCATCGCACCAAATTTACCTGTCCCAACCGGTTTACCAAGGAGTTCCGAAAGCCGCAAAACCAGCTTTTCATACATTGGTACAGCAATGTCAGGGGGTGCCGCTTTGATATATGAAGGCCTGTTTCCTTTTTTTGTTTTCGCATGAAGGGTGAACTGACTTACTACAATGATATCTCCACAGGTCTCCTGCACCGAAAGGTTCATTACTCCGCCACTGTCGTTAAATATCCTGAGCTGGATTATTTTATTGCACAGCCATTCAATATCTGAGTCGTTATCTTCATTTTCAATTCCTATAAACACCAGGAGTCCCAGGCCAATTTCAGACAAAGTTTTGTTTCCGGTTTTTACGGAAGCTGCACTGACACGTTGAATAACAGCTCTCATCCATACCATTATTTGGTGCTCAAATATATGCAATCAATTTGAAAAAGTATAAAAGGATGTTTTATATTATATTTACCCAATTCTTTATGATTAATGGATTTTGTAACAATAATTGCTGTCGCTCTCGGATTATCGTTTGATACATTCGCCGTATCCCTTTCATACGGTCTTATCCAGAATAAAATAGTATTCTGACAGGATAATTTATTTCCTGAGAGTTCTTATTCCGAAAACAGGCCCCGCCATATTGCCCGGATGAGCCTGGAATTTAATATTCACTATGGATTTTTCCTTTAATATGTCTTCCGGGATGTCGTATTGGACTGTTATGAAATGACCATCTTTTTTGTTTGAAATGTTTTCGGTCGCAATAACTTTATCATTTACAAGGATATCAAAAGTTTTTGCCCCCGGAAATCCTCCCCAGTATTCAACAGCAAGAGCCACGGGAGTGTTTGCATCTATTTTCATGTCGAATGAGAACCATCCACTCCGCGATTCACGGTTAGCCTTCTCATTGAATCTTCCCGGCGTTGTCCTCTCTCCCCGGAAATTATGATTGCGTTCAGATTGCATTTCACCAGGCAGGACTAAATCAATTGTAGCTTCATTTAATGCTTTGATTTGTTCCTGTTCTGCCCTGTACTCTTCCTGCTTTTTATTCCATAAATACTCATTAAAGAGATCCCAGTAGACAGTATATCTGCGATTGTATATCGAGTAGAACGGTTTCATTTCTATATCACGCGGACGGCCTGTGTTTACTGTTAAAAATGTATTGATCTTACCTTCAACAGGCTCCATCCATTGTGAAGGATCCCTGTTATCTGTCATCAAAACCGGGACAAACATGGGATCTTTTGATCCCGGATCATTTAAGGGACCAAGATCACCTGCCATAACAAGTGGCCCGTACATCACGGCGACCCTGTTACTATCGTCAGGCATGGATTCAAGCCTTAATGAGAAGGGGAATTTTACTTCAAGTACATCGCCTGTTTTCCAGATTCTATTAATCCCGACAAAGCTTCCTGGGTCCTGTTTAGCCCGTTTCCTGCTGCCGTTAACAAAAATTTCTATTCCATTTTCAGCCCAATAAGGATATCTGACCCGGATTGTAAGTCTGACAGGATTATCACATTCAAATTCCAGAGTTGTTCCATGTTCTTCGGGATATTCAGTTCTTTGCACAATTTTCATCCCCTTCTCAATCCATGTAAGTTCAGAAGCAATAAACTGGAAAATAAAGAGCTCATCATCATTATGATAGAAAATATTCCTGCCGTATTTGGAATGGTTTTCCATCCCTGTTCCGATGCAACAGGTAAACCAGTAAGGATCCTGAAATTCCTTGAATCCTCCCATATCGAGCGACAGGTTATAAGTCACATTTCCGGTCACAGGATTCTGGGATGAAATTATATGGTTAAACAAGGCTCGTTCATAGAAATCCGCGGTGACAGCTGAACCATTCCACATGAAAAGATGTTCGGAAAGTTTCAGCATGTTATATACATTACATGATTCGGTAGTGCCTTCACCAAGTCGATCCCTTAATTTATCAGGCTGACCAAAGTATTCGTTGTTTCCATTTCCTCCTGTAACATATGAATGATGGTTGGCAACTGTCTCCCAGAAGAATTCTGCAGCTTTGCGATCGGTTGTATCTCCTGTAAGTTCATGTAAACGAGCCAGGGCAATCAGTTTTGGAATGTTGGTATTGCAGTGTTTGCCTGGTAATATATCTTTTCCCTCTTTCAGAGGATCGAGAAAGGATTTCTGATAAAAGATCCTTGAAATTCTGAGGTATTTTTCATCGTTTGTGTCAGCATAGAGGTCGGCAAGAGTTTCACTTATCCCGCCATGCTCGCAGCGAAGCATATTCTGGACCTGTTCATCATTCAGCGGAGTTACTATTGTGTCGAGCCAGTCGGCGAAGCGTTTTGAAACTTCAAGGGCAGTATTGTTTCCGCAAAGATGGTATGCATCCCGTAATCCTGCCATAATTTTATGCTGGGTATAAAAAGGGGCCCAGATTCCGTTAAGATCAAAACCCTGAGATCTTATATTTCCTTTTGCTACCTCCTCTTCGAATGTTTTCTTACCATTGGGGAAAGCACCTATATAACCGTCACCGTCAGTGTCCTGGACTTTTTTCAGTTCAGCGACTATATAACTGACTCTTTCAAGGAACCGGGGATCTCCTGTAGTCTGATACATCTGAGCACATGCACTCAGATGGTGACCGAGGCTATGTCCTGCCAAGGTCTCGTTTTCCCATCCACCATAGTGATCAGCTTTAGGAGTCAGTCCTGCTTCAGTATAAAATTTGGAAAGCAGACGGTCAGGTTCATAGTTCAGAAGTATTTGAATATTAAGCTCTGTCGCATCAAGAAACGGCCCGTCAAGTAGTTTTACGTCACTTAGCTCAAATGGCAATGCACGAAAAGAGATAACCTCCGGACCATCTGTTCTGACACTGCTTTTCTCGGGGGATGAGCATCCTGATATAGCTGTTATTAATACCAGGTAAATTACCAAGGTTTTGAACGGATATTTCATAATTTAGTATTTACAGTAGATAGTATTTTGTGTCAAAGGGGCACCATATGTCTATTTCTTTTTTCAAAAACAGCCATTTCGGTATAACCGGCATCTCTTAACAGCTGATAAGCTTCGTCGAAATATTGTCCTACCCTCGATGGCATATGAGCATCGGAATTGATACATACAGGAACATTCTCTTCCCAGAATATATGAAGGAAACGCCGGTCGGGATAAAAATCGCCGAGAGGCCTGTTTCTGCCATTGGTATTCAATTCAAAAGCTACATCGTGTGTTTTAAGGTTAATTGCAAGTTTTCTGTAAAGGGATGCAGGATCGAAAGAAGGTCTGAAACCATAGATCCGTACCAGGTCGCAATGGGCTATAATATCATAAAGTCCGGAAGCAGCAGCTGCAGAAACGAGATCAAAATAGGATTCAAATAATTCGTCAAGGTTTTTTCCCTCATAAAACTCAGGACCTCTATCTACACTCTCGTCCCCAAGATAATGAACGGATCCGATAATATAATCCAGTTCCATTTTACTCAAATATGATTGAATCTCTTCGGCCTTTCCTGCAAAAAAATCCACTTCCAGACCAGTTCTTATTATGATGTCCCTGGTATTCTCCTTCAGATTCTTAATATGCGTCAGATATCCCTGGACGTCCGAAATATTCATGCTCCAGTCCAGAGATTCACTGAATAAAACCAGGTGTTCCGAAAAACCTATTTCGTTTAGCCCGGCCGCAATAGCAGGTGCTATATAATCCTCAGGGGCTGCCTTGCCGTCGCTGAACCATGAATGTATATGATAATCTGTTCTGTATGTCATTTTATTTTATCAGGTTATACATACGTTAATAAAAGTTTCAAAATAGGGCCAAATTTGTAAATAAAACAAATTGAATTTTTATAATGATTATGTTTAAATAATAAATTTGCAGAAAACTTGGCTGAGTGAAAAAGAGTACAAATTGTATCTGTGAGAACTGTGAATTCAGGAATGTGGTATTTTCCTGTCTTGATGATGATACAATTCTTGAGTTATGCAAACATAGAGAAGAACAATCCTACAATAAAGGGGAAATAATAAATCATGAAGGAGAGGAGATCACCGACTTTAAATACCTTAAAACAGGTCTTGTAAAATTATTCAGACATTCTTCAGGCGGAAGCGAACAGGTTGTTACTATTAACCGTCCGTTTGAGTTCGTGAGCAATATGAGCATTTTTTCAGAGGGAAAATACCGTTATTCAGTTGCTGCTCTTGAAGATTCGGTTGTATGTTCGGTTAAGCTTGAGTTTATCAAAGACCTTTTCATGAAGAACGGTCGGTTTGCTTTAGAAATCCTGACGAGAATCTCAAGCACAAACGAAAAAATAATCACCCAGGCTCTCGACATCAGACAGAAAAATCTTGCAGGAAGAGTTGCGTATGTTTTGTTGTTTTTTGAAAAGGAGATATTTAATTCCAGGGTATTTGATCTCCCGGTATCACGAAAAGAGATTGCAGACTATATTGGGATGAGTACTGCAAATGTGATCAGGACCCTTTCTGACTTTAAAAAGGATGATATTATCAGGGTTTTTGGCAAAACAATTGAGATTGTTGATATTAAAAAGCTTGAGATCATTGCGTTAAGAGGGTGACTTTAATTATCTGCATACTGATTGACTACCAGAGTATATGAGAATTACTCCGTGATATGCAGCTTTATTTCCTTAAATTAATTTTTTTTCTTAAATTGATTATGTGTTTAGATCTTAAATAATAACGCTCAAAGATGAAAAGAATAGTATTTATTTTCCAGGTGTTGTTAATATGTGCAAATCTTGACAGTCAGACTGACCGTCAGCCAACATTACCAGGATCAAATGATTCAGAAAATAATGACAGGATTTATACTCTGACAGGATTCAGGCATGGCGTAAGTTTTTTCCCAAAAGTGAAATTATCGCATGTTCAGTACCAGGCAGGCGATAGCCTTAAATTCGATACTTATCATTCGCTCGAGGTAATAAATACCTGGCTTGAAAGGTGGGCAGAAAAGTATCCGGAAATTGTTGATCTGTATGAAGTCGGCAAAAGCTTTGAAGGCAGGCCAATACTGCAGATAACCGTAACAAACCTGAAAACAGGAAAGGATACGGATAAACCTTCTGCATTTTTTGAAGGTGGCCGTCACAGTGGTGAAGTAACAAGTTGTGAGTCAGTTATGTGGCTTGCAAAGTATCTTATCGAAAACTATGATAAAGATCCGGAAGTTACAAAGCTTATTGACTCAAAAACGTTTTATCTGCGGCCAGTCAATAATCCGGATGGGCATAATCTTTATATGAATACTGCGCAGAGTAACAGAAGCACTGTTCGTCCGTTCGACAATGACCTGGATGGTCTTCTCGATGAAGATCCTCCGGATGATATTGATGGTGATGGTATAATATTGACTATGAGATGGAGGGATGAAGAAAAGGGTACACTTATACCTGATACTCTTGATTCAGCCGGGAGAATTATGACGCGGGTTCCGCCAGGTGAAGGAATATATACATCAGCCTCTGAAGGAATTGATAATGATAACGACGGCAGGATAAATGAAGACGGTATCGGGGGCCTTGATCTCCACCGCAACTACCCCGAAAACTGGAGACCTGTAACAGAGGAGACAGGTCGGGGATTTACCCAGGGCGGTGCAGGGGAATACCCGATGAGCGAAACTGAAACCCGGTCTGTGGTGACTTTTCTTCTTACTCATCCAAATGTATATGTTGTCAACTCTATGGATACAAGAGTACCGATGCACCTGAGACCACCTTCCACTTCTCCGTCTGAGGAAAGAATGTATCCTGAAGACCTGGAATGGTATAAGGAATTTGATGAGATTGGGAAGAAGATAACCGGATATGACCGTGCCGGAGATGTTTACAATGATTATGGAAGAGGAAATCCACTTTTTGGACATGGTCCTGATTTTGGATACTGGTATTTTGGTGCTATATGGTACGGTGATGAATTATGGAACGGGGCCAGATTTAAAGATTATAACAACGATGATAATATTGACCAGTACGACATTCTGAAGTGGGATGATGAGGAAAATGATGGTAATGGGTTTATCGAATGGAAACCTTCGAAGCACCCGGTTTACGGTGATATTGAAATAGGTGGATTTGATCCCAAGTTCCTTTCACAGAATCCTCCGTCAAAACATCTTGAACCATGGGCAAGGAACCAGGCATTTTTTAATCTTGAGATGGTGAAGGCTTTGCCGGAACTGGCATGGGAAGATATTAAAGTTAAGAAAGTCAAATCATATAAATCAGACTCTGCAGATTATCAGGTCAAAGTGAGTTTCAGAAATAGAGGTAAGTTGCCAACTGCATTGAAACAGGCTCACCTGGTTAAAATAGTCAGGGAAGACAGGATTGTACTGGATTTTGATACGACAGGTTTTGCCAAAGGAAATCTGTTTTACAAAATATTGCCTGAATCCAAATCATCCGGGCAAAGCGAAACCAGAGAAAGATATGCAAACAGAGAACGAGATCGGTTACTTACCACAGTTACACAAAATGTCTTCTTTACTCAGGGTGGTGACATTACGGCGACAGTTTTTAAAATAAGAATTTATAATAACAGGGAACTGACAGGAAAGGCAAGCCTGTTTTCGACACGTGGCGGCGTTCTCAGAGGCAGAGAATTTACAATAAGATGAAATATTATTGTTATTACCAATTAAAATATACTCTTAAGAATAATAACTCAAAATATTTGGTATGAGTATGGAAAAACATTATGTAAGGGATATCCCTAGAAGAAAATTTATTGAACTGAGCATGAAGGGAGGATTGCTAATAGCTGCAACACCGGCACTTATGACCCAGTTAATATCATGTCGTAACGGTGCACGATCTGCACCGGGATTGGACATGGACAAAGAAATACTTGCAGGAATCATTGCAAAAGCTCTTGAAAAAGGAGGGGATTTTGCAGATGTGTATCTTGAAAACAGGATCTCGAGACAAATCGTTATGGAAGAATCGAAGTTTAAAAGTGGTTTGTATGGAATCAGTCAGGGTGCCGGAGTAAGAGTCGTATCAGGCAATAAGACCGGGTATGCATATACGGATGAAATAACAGAAGAGAAACTGATAAGAGCTGCAGAGGTTGCATCGTATGTTGCCACAAACGGGTCCCGGTCTGAACCTGTAAATATTTCCGAAGCCACCAGACCTTCTTATATTACTGTTGAACAGCCGCTTGGAGAAATAGCCGATGAGAAGCGTATTGAAGTAATAGCGAGGGCTGATCAGGCAGCAAAAGATTATGATCAGCGTATTAAAATGACGATGGTCGATTATTATGATGAAGTCAGAAGCAGAGTGATTGTAAACAGTGAAGGTATTTACCTCAGAGATGAACTTCCTCTTTTATTTTTCATTGTTCAGGCAATGAGTGATAATGGCAAAACCAGGCATATGGCAAGGGAACGGTTAAGCAACCATTCAGGGTTTGAAATGTTTGAAAATGTAACTCCTGAGACTATTGCGGAAAATGCAGCCAGAGAAGCTGTAGTCATGCTGGCCGCTGGAGATGCTCCGGCCGGCATAATGGACGTTGTTATGCAAAACGGCTGGGGAGGTGTACTTGTTCATGAAGCTGTAGGGCACCCTCTGGAAGCTGATAATATTGCAAAAGGGATAGGTGCTTTTACCGGGAAGATGAGTCAGAAAGTGGCCACCGACTGTTTTACAATGGTTGATGACGGTACTCTTCCTAACTTCCGTGGCACTGTAAACTTTGATGATGAGGGTACACCTGCACAGAGAAATGTTCTTATTGAAAATGGTGTACTGAAAGGATTCATGACGGATATTCTCAGCGCCAGGCAACTTTCAATGGAGCGTACAGGAAACGGGAGACGTGAATCATTCAGGTATATTCCAATCCCAAGAATGACAAATACCTTTATTGAAACGGGTAAGGATAACCCTGAAGATATTCTTGCCTCAACAAAAAAAGGGATCTATGTTCAGAGTCTCAGCGGAGGAAGTGTCAATCCTATAACTGGAGTATTCAATTTTACATGCCGCGAGGCTTATCTGATAGAAAACGGAAAGAAGACAAAACCTGTCAAAGGAGCCACTCTTATCGGATCATGCATGGATGTAATATCCAATATTGATGCGGTAGGGAATGATCTGGCTTTCGGGCCCGGAATATGTGGAAAAGGACAGGCTGCCGAAGTTACAGCCGGTCAGCCCACAGTCAGAATAAGGGGAATTAATGTTGGAGGAACCAAAGCATAATAAAATATTCAACAATCAGAAACATGAATTATATAGATTTGACCGAAAAGCTGGTAAAAAAATGTCTCAGAATAGGGGCAGATGCTGCCGAAGTATATCTGGAGACTACCAGAAACCTGTCGGTTCAGGTTTTAAAAGCAGAAATTGAGACTATTGAAGAAGCATCATCTCAGGGTGTGGGATTCCGGGTTTTTGTTGACAATAAAATGGGATTCAGTCATTGCAATGATTTTACTGACAGAGCACTGGAGGATACAATATCAAGGGCTGTTGCCTTCGCAAAACTGTCATCACCCGATGAAAATAATGTGCTGACAGATGACATGGGGATTACAAAAATTGATGAATTGTACGATCCGGGAATCGTATCGGTGCCAATGGATAATAAAATAAAGATGGCATTGGAGCTTGAAAGCCTTGCTCTGGGAGTTGAAGGAATAACCAAAAGTTCAGGAGCCGGGTACGGGGAAGGTGAATCAGAGATCTTTATAGGGAATTCTAATGGGATAATGAAAAGTTATAAATCATCAGGATGTTATCTGGGTGTTTATGTTGTTGCAGAGAAAGGTAATCAGAAAAATACAGGGGGAGAAACATGTTCAAGAGTGTTCTTTTCTGATCTTATGTCAATAGAGGAGATTGCTGAAAGAGCAACAAAAAAGGCATTGGAACTTCTTGATCCGGTTATGATAGAAACTCAGAAAGCCGCAATAATCTTTGATCCTGCCGTTGCACGATCACTGTTAGGAGGGGTAATTACAGCCATAAACGGTGAACGTGTTCTCCAGGGTGCAAGCTTTCTTAAAGACTATCTGAACAAACAATTTGCTTCACCACTTCTTACACTAATTGATGATGGTACCAGAATTAAAAGCCTGGGCAGTTCACCATTTGACGGAGAAGGTGTTCCGACAAAACGAAATGTACTGGTTGAGAATGGAGTTCTTAAGAGTTTCATTTACAATACCAAAGCAGCAGCCCGTGCAGGAGTAGTAAGTACCGGGAATGCCTCAAGGAGTGGTTTTACGGCTCTGCCCGGGATTGGTGTTCATAATGTTTCCCTGGCGACAGGCAATCATTCTCAAAGCGAAATAATTGCCGGTACTGCTAAAGGACTTTTTCTTAAAGAGGTCACCGGTTATGGTATCGATGCAGTAAGCGGAAATTTCAGCGGTGGGGCTAGCGGCCTCTGGATTGTTAACGGGGAGATAATACATCCGGTAAAAGGTGTTACAATAGCAGGAAGAGCTTTTGAAATATTAAACGGAATAGATATGATGGGTAATGATATCGATTTGAACAGAAGATTTGCAGCTCCTGCTTTCAGAGTTGCAGAAATGCAGATAGGAGGGAAATAGGAAAAACGGATCAGTCACCGTTGATAATATCATCCAGAGCGTCATAGAGGCTGCTAAAAACGAATTGAAAACCGGCTTTAGTTATTTTTTCTGACGAGACTCTGCTGCCTTTAAGAATTACATCCGACATTTCCCCAAGAATTGCTTTTATCAGAAATGCAGGAACTGGCGGAAGAAACAGAGGACGTTTCATTATTTCAGCAATGGTCTTCATAAAATATTTGTGGTCAATATGTTGGGGGGCAACAGCATTATAAGGACCTGTTAATTGTTGGTCTTCGATTGCCTTAAGGTATATTTTGCATAAGTCAGAAATATGTATCCAGGGCATATACTGATTACCGTCTCCCAGACGGATAACAAAACCATATTGAGCCGGTTTGATAAGTTTTGATAGTCCGCTTCCTCTTTTTGCAAGTACGAAAGCAGTTCTGATTATTACTGTCCTGATTCCTGATTCTCTGAAACGACCGGCCGCTTCTTCCCATAATCTGCATGTAGTTCCCAGAAAATCTTCAGATGGTGGATCTTCCTCAGTAAATATTTCGGGAGTATTTGCTGCGCCATAGTATCCAACTGCGGAAGCGGAAATGAAAGCTTTAAGTTTTATTCCCCTTTCAGTAATGGTGTCAAAAAGGAATTTTGTGGTATCCACCCTGCTTCTGATAATCTCAGCTTTTCTATTCCTGAACCATCGCTTAGCTCCTATATTGGCTCCTGCCAGATGAACAATAATGTCAATATCTTCAAAAGCGTCTGTATCAACAACTCTTTTTTCAGGATCCCATCTGAAAACAGGAACCTCCTTATTATGCCCGGAGCTTCTTGAAAGATGGACTACCTTGTATCCATTTGATAACAACAGAGATGTGAATTGTTTGCCAACAAGGCCGCTGCCACCTGTTATCAGTACTGCTGATTTATTATTTGTTTTTTTTCTGTAATTCATAGTGATGGTAAAGATCCATTATATTGGTTATTATGGGATAATAATTATGAAGTTTAAAAAATATTTACAGTTAAAATTATGTTTTCAAAATAGTAACATTAGATCACCAATAAAAATATTATGAAAATGTTTTACTTTTGAGGTCTTAAGAATTAAATATTAGTATAATATAAAATTAAAAGCACATGGTAAATATCAAGACAAAAAAAGGGATAATTGCTATTCTGACCGGTGGAGGCGATGTGCCGGGGCTTAATCCTGCAATCAGGGCAGTTACTATTCGTGCTAACCGTGAAGGTTATAAGGTAATCGGACTCAGAAGGGGATGGGCAGGTATAACAGAACTGATAAGAGATAATAAAGCCGACAACACCAACTGCTATCAGATCCTCACGGATGATATTGTGAATAAGGCCGGTCGTACAGGCGGAACTTTCCTTCATACATCACGGACAAGACCAAGCCACATGTCAAAGGAAACAGTTCCCGAACATCTTCAGGGTACTTATAACGCGGAAATGAACGATCTTACACCAGAGGTAATTAAAAACCTTGGATGGCTAAACGTTGATTATCTGATCCCTATAGGAGGTGATGACACTCTCAGCTATGGAGTCCATTTGTATAAAAAAGGGGTAAATGTCGTAGCTATCCCGAAAACCATGGACAACGATGTCCCGGGAACCGATTACTGCATTGGCTTCAGCACATGTGTGACCAGAACCATTCAGATGACAAACAGTCTCAGGACTTCAGCAGGATCGCACGAAAGACTTCTTGTTCTTGAAGTATTCGGAAGATATGCCGGATTTACCGCTATGCTGCCTACTATGGCAGGAGCAGCAAACAGGTGTGTGATCCCGGAATATGAATTTGATATTGAACTGCTTACCAGGCTACTTGTTGAGGATAGAAACAGTAATCCAAGCAAATACTCGGTTGTTATTGTTTCTGAAGGAGCCATGTTTAAGGGAGGAGAAATGATTTTTGCTAATAGTGAGAAAGATGCTTACGGACATGCAAAACTTGGAGGAATTGGTGATATGGTTTCGGCTAAGCTGAAAGATTTGTCAGCAAAATACAATAAAGGGAAAACAATTAATACTATTAACCAGAAGCTTGGTTATATGGTACGCGGAGGTGATCCTGACGCTCTCGATTCCATTGTTCCGATGGCTTATGGGAACCTGGCACTTGACCTGATCCTTAAAGGAGTACACGGAAGAATAGTAGTGTTGAAGAACGGAAGATATGATAATGTGCCTATTGATGTTGTCACATCATCAAAAAAGGTTGTCAAGGTTTCTGATTATTATAATACAGAAAGACTCAGACCGTATTACCACAGTTTTGAAATGAAACCTTTCCTGTTAATGGCTTCCGATAATTAGAATAAATAAAATGGATTTTATTGAGTAGAGGGTATCTCAAAAGTTTAATTTTGCCCCCTAACCCGCTACCTTGCTCCGCCGTCTTCGTCGGCCGTAGATCGACTTCGACGACCGAAGGCGAAGAAGGGGGGATTGAGGGGCAATAAACGGGAAAGGGGCTTTTGAGACACCCTCTACATATTTTTGCATCAAATAATATAGAATTGGAACAGGGCATTGTCATAAAATCGACTGGGAGTCGCTATAAGGTTCTCTGTGAAGGAGACAGAATTATTGAATGTATCATCAAGGGTAAATTCAGGGTCAAAGAATTAAGGGCTACTAATCCGGTAGCTGTGGGGGATAACGTGTTACTCAAACCTGATAAAAGTAATTATTCAGGTGTTATTACTGAAGTGCTTGATCGTAAAAACTATATCTTAAGGAAAGCATCAAATCTATCTAAACAAACCCAGATAATTGCAGCGAATATTGACCAGGCTTTTCTTATGGTTACAATTATTTTACCTGAAACTCCGGTTGAATTCATCGACAGGTTTCTTATAACAGCTGAGGCATATAGGATTGCTGCCAGGATTATCTTCAATAAAACTGATCTTTACGGTGACAATGAAACTACCAGAATGGAGTATCTTATCTCTCTTTACAGAAAAATAGGGTATGATTGTCTAAAGCTATCAATAACTGAGGGTACAAATCTTATGGTCATTGAGCATTTACTGAAAAACAAAATAACACTTGTTGCTGGTAATTCCGGTGTTGGTAAAACATCATTGATTAATGCACTGAATCCCTCTCTTAATCTTAAAACTGAGGAGGTTTCGGATTATCACAAGCAGGGCAAACATGTAACTACATTTCCTGAGATGCACCGTATGCCATATGGAGGATTCATAATTGATACTCCGGGTATCCGGGGCTTTGGGATAGTTGATATGGATAAAAATGAGATTTACCATTTTTTTCCTGAAATTTTCAGTATGGCCAGGGAGTGCCGTTTTTATAATTGCCTTCACCTTGATGAGCCTGGCTGCGCAGTAAGGAGAGCAGTTGAAACAGGTAATATTGATTTTCTACGTTACAGGAGCTACCTTAGTATAATTAATGATGATGATTCCAAATACCGGTAAACTTAAATTTTTAGTATCTTTATTTGATACTCAGGATAATAATTTTATAAAAAATGAAAAGAATTCTGATAATTGCATATTCGGCATTTCTGATACTATTAACGTTAAATTTTTTCTATTATCGAAGCCTTTATAGAAAGCAAATGAGCTACCTTGTTGAATTACTTGACCGACAGGTTGAGATAGTGGGACTTTCTGTAGATAATGCAAATAATGGATTCTTGAGCGATCTGAACCAGGTAATCTTTTTTGAAGATTTTTCACGTTTCTTTGATGATGCAGAAAGCCAGTTCAGTGCAAAAGAAAGAATGAAATTGTTTTTTTCGAAATACCAGGATCTTGTAACAGGTATTAAACTGAATGATAACAAAAAGAATGAATTTACGCTGAAAAAAGATGAAACAAGCAACAATTGGCTTGAGCAAACATTCATCCTCCATGTGCAGGGAGAAATATTCAGGATGGAAAAACTGGCACATGAGAACATGAGATTTGAATATTATCTGCCTGTTATTAAAGATAATATTACTATTGGTAATATTGCTGTTACCGTTGATTATAAGAAATACTTTAGTGAAATCTTTTCAGCTTTTAATCTGAAGGATTATCAGTGGGAATGGGTTTTAAGTGAAACAGGGGAGATTATTTATACCAATAGTGAGGAAGAGGTAGAATATTCACAAATCGAAAAAATAATCGACCGACTGGACCAGGGTTCTAAAGAAAACATCTATCATAATGCCACTATTAATGGTAAAACTGAAACAATAATTTCATCATATTATTCCACAAATCTTCTACAGCGGGATATTGGTCTTGTTTTTTCAGCACCTGCTGATGTTTTCCAGAAATCTATCATTAAGAATTCCATTTTGATTGCACTGGCAACCTTACTGATAGTCCAGACTATAATCTTTATTTTCTGGAGATACATACGATCACAGAAATCTGAAATTGAACAACTGAATGCCGCAGAAAAGACGCTGTTCCAGATGATTGAAGAAATGCCTGTCGGAGTTATAATATACAATAAAGCCGGAGAGATTATCAAAGCTAATAAAGTAGCTGCAATTCAATATTCATACGACAATGCGGAAGAGATAAAGGGCAGCATATTTCAAGAGAAAACATTGTCGGATGACAATGATTATTTTTCAAAACATCTGGGAGGGACTTTTACCCCGGACCGCTTTATAATATTAAAGAAGGATAATGAGGAGATAATACTTTTCAGAAATAGTATTCCTTTTAAATTCAAGGGTGAAGATGCAAATATGGAAATTCTGATAGATGTCACAATGCTTGAAAGAGCAAGGAATCAGGAAGCTAAAGCTAATCTTGCCAAATCTGAGTATCTGGCAAGAATGAGTTATGAGATACGAACCCCGCTTAATGGAATTATTGGAATTACAGATGTTTTGAACGAGCACAGGCTTCCGGAAGAAACAAGGGAAATTGTGAAACTACTGCAACGTTCCACTGAAGTACTGCTTAATGTTGTTAATGATATTCTCGATTTTTCAAAGATCGAAATGGGAGGAATGAAACTTGATGAAATTCCATTCGATCTTAGAGAAGAGATTAACTACTGTGCAGATCTGGCCAGGACCAAAATTGATTCAAAGACAGTAAAGCTGACATATACAGTTGAGAATAATGTTCCGGAAAAAATTATCGGAGATCCTTTCAGGATAAGGCAAATACTTACTAACCTGATTAACCATTCAATTAACAATACGAAAAAGGGGGAAATCCGCCTCAAATGTATGTTAAAAAATAATCAGAACAGAATTTTAACTCTTGGATTTGAATTACTGGACTCAGGTGATCCCTTTGATAACGCGAGTCTTAAGAAAATTTTCGGCGATTATATGAATGGCGAATCAAAAGTTCTATGGGATCAGGACGAATCAGGTTTTGGAACGATTCTTTCCAGACAGCTTATTGAACACATGGGAGGGGAGCTGAATGCTGAAAGTCCTTCAGGTATTGCCGGAGATCAGGGAACCAGAATCACTTTTACAATTACGACCTATTCAGGTGACAGACCAGTTAAAAACATAATCACTGACAAGATTAATTCGCCGGATAAAATAAAAACACTTGTTATCACCGGGGACAAGGTCAGGGATGAAGAAATATTGGGAATATTGCACAAGCTGAGGCTTTCCCTTAATGTTACAACGTTTCATAAATCTACAGTAAACCAGATAAAAACAAACCTGGATTTTCCGGATGAAAGATATCACCTTGTAGTTATTTTTGATGATAGTGATTTTGACGGCTTTGATGCCGCAAGGATTATTAATGAAAATGGTCTTTCAGATAGTTTTATTATGATTCTGATAAGTTCAAATGATAAGAAGAGTAATTACCATAAATGCTTTACTTTAGGGATCGATCATTATATCATTAAACCGGTAGAAATTAATAAACTTGCTGAAATTATCAGATCAAGTTTCCCTGGAATTAATAATATGACCTTTTTACAGGAAAAAGACAATACAAGGAATGATATTAAAATTCTGGTTATTGAGGATAATAAGATGAGTCAGAAAGTTTTAGGCGCTTTACTTAAAACTCTTGGTTATACCTTTGATGTGGCTGATGATGGTTATTCAGGGTATTTAAAAGCTAAAGACAGAAAATATGATGTTATTTTCATGGATCTGATAATGCCTGAAATGGATGGTTATGAATCAGCAAGGAAAATTCTTGATTATGACAGATCTGTTCTGATTGCAGCTTTCACAGCGGATAACCTGCCGGAAACAAAAAGAAAAGCCGAACTTTCAGGAATAAAAGAATTTATTTCCAAACCCGTAAGGATTAATGATCTGAAAATTCTTTTTGCCAAATACTTCAATCAGAATTAGGATTTGAAGGCAGGATAATACTGTGCCGGCAAAACAACTCCAAAACACGGGAATAAGCTTTTTAACTATTGTTAATAAATGACCTTACAGGTAATAAAAAAGATTGATATCAAAAGTTTTCTTGAGCTCTCCCTGCAAATACCTGTTGTTGATGTCAGGTCTCCATCGGAGTTTGAAGCAGGACATATTCCCGGAGCCTTCAATATTCCGTTGTTTAATGATAAAGAAAGAGAAGTTGTAGGCATAACGTATAAGAAGGGGGGACGCACCAAAGCGATTCTAAAGGGATTGGATATAGCAGGGCCGGCAATTACAGCAAAACTAAAAGAAGCCTTGAAGATCTCAGTCGCGAAGAAGCTCCTTATATATTGCTGGAGGGGAGGTATGAGATCTGAAACAATGGCATGGCTTTTTTCTACAGGCGATATCGACACTATTGTTTTACAGGGAGGATATAAATCGTATCGTAATTTTATTCTGGAAAGTTTTTCCGAGAAAAAGAAATTAATTGTACTTGGCGGGTTGACCGGAAGCGGCAAAACATATATTCTAAAACACCTGAAAGAGTCTGGCCACCAGGTTGTTGATATGGAAGGACTGGCAAACCATAAAGGATCTGCTTTTGGCGCCCTTGGTCAGTTACCGCAACCTTCCTCTGAACATTTCGCAAATCTTTTATATGACGAATGGAGACAAATCAATATCAGTAAATCCGTATGGCTCGAAGATGAGAGCAGGAACATAGGTACTGTTTTTATGCCGGATAACTTTTATTCAAATATTCAGAAGAGCCCTTTGATTGTCCTCATGATGGATGTAAAAACCAGAATACCCAGATTAATGGGTGAATATTCTGTCTATCCACCTGAAGACCTGAGGGCATCAGTTATTAAAATCAGTAAACGGCTTGGTGGGGATAAAACAAAAGAGACTCTTAAGGCTATCGAAACAGGTGATTTTGCCAAAGCAATTGAAATTATTCTTCAATATTATGATAAAGCCTATTTATACGGGCTGAAAAGCAAACGTGCAGAAAACGTTCATTATGTTCATACAGACACGGATGATATTAAAATCAATGCTTTTAAAGTACTTGAAGCTGCAGATAAGTTAACCTGGGAATAAGCTTTATTTACTGGTTATTATACTCGTTAAAATCTATCCATTTATATATTTTGTCCGAACGTCTCAGATATTCTTTTACCTTTATTGAACATAGTTCTCCTTTATGAGCTTTTTCTGTCTCTTTCAGGTCGACACGGATCTCTCCGACAGTGTATTCTATGACCCCTGTGGTAGGACCAGTTATAAGTATTATATCTCCACGGGAAATATCACCATTTTCGAGTTTGATTTCTGCAACATTCAGTTTTGTGAAATAGTTGGTAACCTTACCGAGGTAGATCTTTCTTCTTGTAGCACTGGAGCCATAACGGGAGTTCCATTCCCCCATTTTCTGTCCGAGATAATAACCATCCCAGAAACCGCGGTTAAATACCGTGGATAGTTTTTTTGTCCATGCCTCAATTCTATCTGAATTATATGTCCCGTCAATTACGGATTTTACAGCTTCATCATAACAGGTAGTAACTGTTTTAACATATTCTGCAGAACGGGCCCTCCCTTCAATTTTGAATACCCTGGATCCTGCATCAATTATTTTATCGATAAATCCGATTGTACAGAGATCCTTTGGAGACATAATATATTCATTGTCTATTTCAAGCTGATAACCAGATTCTTTCTCAGTTACTATATATGATTTACGGCATGTCTGGTAGCAATTACCGCGATTGGCTGAAGTATTGTTTTCATGGAGACTTAAGTAACATTTTCCGGAAATTGCCATGCAAAGAGCACCATGTATGAACATTTCAATTTCCACAAGTTCACCTCGAGGACCACGGATATTCTGCTCCTTAATAGCATCATAAATGTAGCGTATCTGTTTAAGATTGAGTTCTCTGGCAAGAACAGCAACATCAGCCCACCGGGCATAGAATTTCAGTGCTTCCAGATTTGAGATGTTTAGTTGTGTTGACAGGTGCACCTCAATCCCTGATGCGAAAGCATAATTAACGTGAGTTCGATATAAAGTTAAAAATATAATGCCATTGATTGATCGATAATTTCCAGATTAAGAGATGGTTTCTTAGGCAGATAAGAATAAGCAATTAACCCGGATAACAAATTGACAATAAAACCTTCCTGACTTCTATGACGAGTATGTTCTATCTGGCAGATATTTTTAAGCTCATCACAAACAGACTCAATCAGTGCCCTCTTGCGGAGCAGGATTTTGTCTGAAATAAGCATCAGGGAGTTTTTCATGTTCTTTCTCAGTTTAGTGATCATGTGTATTCCATCTATGAAAAGTTTTTCAAAAAGGGATTGTGAGATATAACCTTTATCTCCGAAGAGCTTACCATAGATTTTAGCCAGTAGGTTGCTGCCAGTAAGAGGATGCCTGTCATCAACATTACCGGGGGTTAGGACAAAATCAAGTATCTCTCCCTTATCGTTGATGATAAAATGTAGCTTAAGCCCAAAAAACCATCCAATGCTGCATTGACCCTTGGAGGCAAGCCCTTTTAACACCTTATGGGAATGTTCCCTTTTGATATGACAGGCCCTCAGAGGTGTTGAATCCACATAGGAGATGCCCGAGCATTTACCAAGGCATCGAGTCTTAAGATAAACGGCTAATGGTAATAAAGCTTTTTGCATTAACTCAACAAAACGATTATATGAGACAAGTCCCGGAAAATCACTGCGCATATGTTTGCACACATGAAAAAGATAATAATGTTTGAAATCTCTGTAACGCATTAAATGAAAATAAATTACAATGGTCATCACTTCGCTTTCATTCAAACTTGATGGTTTGATCCGCTTACGGGAACCATCGGTAAGCTGGTGTGTTTGTAACTCGTTGATGAATACTTTATTAAAATCATCGATATGACAAAAAATTTCTATAAGTTTGTTTTCAAGATTTTTCATGGATTCTTTCTGTTTTTGTTAGTGCTCAACAACAAATTTGGAAAGAATCCTTTTTTATAACATGTTGTATATCAAATAGTTATTAACAATATAGCATTAAGTTATTAACAATTAATATTTTATATAATTTCCTTATGTCGAACTCACGTTAATGTATTATTCCATTAATTAATTCCTTAATAGCGTTTGCCACCTTGTTTATCTGATTGCGGTATTTTGTTTTATTAAGGTTTAATTTTTCATTATCATCCGGTTTTAAAGGCCTGTTGACACCGGGTTCTTTATAAATAAATTCTATCCCCCGAAGAACGGAACTGAGTATGGATTCACAAAGCTTAATATCCTCCATATCCAGATCGTAAATGTGAACCGGAAGGACCCTATTTGCCACGTTACCATTAGGCAGTCTTACCTTCAGTCCATATTGATCCTGAGAAGCCTGCTCAACAAATACTTTAAACTCATGTTCCCATGCAAAAGATTTGGGGTCACAGTATGTACGAGAGATAATCGGAATAAAGACAAGACACTTAAGTTTCTCTTTAAGAGATTCATCTACATCATGTGTCTCTAAAAGTCCGTCATGAGGATTAATGTCAAAATAAATACTTATTTCTTCTTTAAAGGTAGATTCGAGTTCATCCTTCAAAGCATTAACAAACTCACTCACCCACCTGTCACCTTTGTTGTCTTTCTGGCGGTAGCTGATGAAGATATCATAATTATATCCTGAAATGGTGCTTGGCATCTGTGGTCTATTTATTTAATAATCAAAGTTAAACCTTAGTTGAACTAAATGCAAATAATTTATTTGCTACTGTAAGTCAGAATCTGAAAGTCAGATTTTACGGTTTAAGTTATAATATTAAATCTGTATACCTTCGATATAGTTCAGATGAGGGTAAAAAAGGGGGGTGTTGTCTTGGTTAACACTCTCAATATAACTGAAAGACTTGCTTATTCTGCTTATTTATCTCAACCAGGAGCTTCTCTTTTATGGGGATCAAATAAAGGGATAAAAGTTAGGATAGCTCAGATTGTCCGGAATAAGTGGCTCAATTTGATCCGGATTATTCAACCATGTACAGCACACAACAAATAAGGCCCCTCGCGGAGCCTTAATACTATTCATCTCTCATTCTCAACCAACTATTTCTTATCATAAACCAATGTGGTTTTTACTTCACCATCCCGACCTTGTCTTGTAGATACAATTGAAAGAGTTTTTGCATCAATCAGACGCCAGGCTTCAGTTGAGGTCCTTTCATTCCCATCGAAGGTTAACTTAGTAACGATTGTAAGTGTCTTTCCGTCGTCCGACCATTTTGCAGTAGATTTGCTTTCACCCCCGCCGAATGTGTTTACACTCTCTTTTCCGTCGAGAGTATATTTGGTGACTCTGGACGTACCATCCTGGCTGGTTCTTGTTCTGGTCAGAAGATTAGCTTCCTGTGTAACAACGAAATTGCTGCCACCCATTCTCTGACCACCACCCCCACCTTGTGGTAGGGTACTTCCCTCTGTATTCAAAACCCAGGTACCTGCAAAGTTAGCTTTATCAGCCTGAGCATGTATCATTACTGGCGTAACAAGGGCCAGCACAACTGTCAATGATAATAACTGCATTAAATTCGATAGATTTTTTTTCATATTCTTTAAATTTTGTGAGTTGATAACATATTAAACAACTAATCAAAGGTAGATATTCCATATGAATAAAAAAATATAGAAGGTTTTAGATTAGAAAGTATATAAAATGAGTAAGAATTTGATCCAAAAAAAGTTACGAAATACCTTTAATAAAAGTCAAATTTATTTTCCACCAACCAAGTCCCCCTATTCAGAGAACCTAGTGAATGGTTTAACGCGGTTAGTTTTTTAGTGGATTTGAAATTTTGCTTTCCGAAGAGGCTTTTTTATAGGTCTGTTGACAGTATTTCTTTCGGGTAATGGTTTATATCACCTAAGGGGAGATAAATTTTTTCACTGTGCTTTTTTAACGATGGTCTAAGTAAAAATAGCATTAAAATGGCATTCTCCTTTGTCCAGTTGTCCAAAACCTTAGGAAACTGGACAGTTGGACAGATAAATGATTCTTTAAAAGAGCAATCCGAACACATATTTGTAAGAAATAATGCAAGTTATCATTGCTTTTACTTTAGCAGGATAAAAAAGAATGCTTATTGCTTGGGTGTGGGGAAGATATTATCGTTTCCCTTTTGATCAATCCACCCCTAAATTCAGTATGGTCACTTCCCTTGTGGATGGTTGTTTGTTCGTCTTTCCCTGGTTATTCTAATTCCGTCTCATAGCCTGCAATACAAGCGTGGTAATCGTTCCGGTCTTTCAATTCTGTATGGCTGATCGATTCTTTGGTCTCGATATCAATTATTTCGATATAGTTCCTGTCTGTTTCAAAAGAATGAGCTGAAAAACTCCAGTTAACATCCGGGATCATCAATAGATATCCATTTCTAAAATCCGGATTACAAATATTTGCCTGGACTTATTATCGGGCAGAAATAATGATGCAAATAATATTACAGAAAATGTGTGAATGATGTAACTTTTATATTGAATTGTGTAATGCTTTCTGCGACCATTTGTATTACTTTTATTTAAATAATTGAACTCTACATAATTACGTATAAAAAGAAAGGAAATTGAAATGAACTATTGGTATTTAATAATTCCTATTGCACTAATATTTTTTGCTGGAATCAGAATTGTACGGCCAACTCAACGTGGCTTAATTGAACGGCTTGGGAAGTACCATAATTTTGCCAATCCCGGATTTCACTGGATTATTCCAATTATTGACAGACTATTTTTGGTAAATATAACCGAACAAATGATAGATGCTCAACCACAGGAAATAATCACTAACGATAATCTGAATGCAAGTGTCGATGCGCAAGTTTATTTCAGGGTAAAAACAGATGAAGAGAGCGTAAAAGGATCAACGTATGATGTTGATCAATATAAATGGCAGATTGTTAATCTTGCCCGCACTACACTTCGTAATATAATCGGCACACTTAGCTTAAGATCTGCCAACAGCGAACGGGGGAAAATTAACACAGAGCTTCTTGGAACCCTTCTTAAAGAAACTAAAGGTTGGGGAATTGAAATTATCCGTACAGAGTTAAAACAAATTGATCCCCCTACCGATGTTCAGGAAACCATGAATAAAGTGGTAAAAGCTGAAAATGAAAAAATAGCGGCCATAGATTCTGCAACAGCTGCTGAAACTGTTGCCGATGGTGTAAAACGCGCTAAGATTAAAGAAGCTGAAGGTTTTAAGCAATCGAAAATATTGCACGCTGAAGGAGAAGCTGAAGCCATTAAACTTGTAAATGAAGCGGCAGATAAATATTTTATTGGAAATGCCCAATTATTAAGGAAGCTGGAGGCTCTTGAAGCATCACTCGGGGGAAATGCGAAAATTGTAATTCCAACGGGAACTGAATTGGTAAATATTATTGGAGAGATGGCAGGAATAGTGCCATTAGAAAGAAAGCAAAAAGAGAATTAAATCAGGGAACAGTATTTTTTGATCCTGTTTAATTGGAAATATTAAGAACAGAGTATCAAAACTACCTGAATTAATTTCTTCTTTGAAAAACAGATGCCGGACAATTAGAGTTGTAAGAAATTCAGATAGAAAATCATTTTCGACAAATAAAATGAAAAAAGTATTAATTGCACTTGATTTTGATCCAAGCGCACAAAAGGTAGCAGAAACAGGATTTTCAATAGCTAAGGCTATGGGAGCTAAAGTGACGTTGTTGCATGTAATGTCAGACCCGGCGTATTATACTTTAACAGAACATGTTACTATAATGGGATTTGCCGGACACATGGATACTAGTGCAGTGCCATTAGAACAAGTTGGTGTACCCGAAAAATTATCTAAACAGTTTCTTGATAAATCAAAACTCCATCTTGGTGATAATGACATTCAAACCATAGTAAAAAAAGGTGATTTTGCTGAATCTATCTTAAAGGTTGCCAAAGATATGAAGATAGATGTTATTGTTATGGGCTCTCACAGCCGGAAATGGTTTGAAAATACAGTTATGGGAAGTGTTACGGAAAGAGTTTTGCTTTACACTAACATACCAGTATTAATCATTCCAACAAAAAAACATATTTAAACAGTAATCCCTTCAAAATAATAAAATTCTCTCTTTGAATGTAATTCCGAAAGTTTTCAGGGGAATAGCCTGTAAAACGGCTTTAAAGAGTACCTGCGTATTCCTTATACCAGATAGGGGTCAAATTGCACTTCCTTCATACCCGCTTTTAATAACAGTCGATATCATTTTGAACCGTTCATTTGCTTTGACCATACTAGATGAATGAGCCGGTATAATAATGGCTTGACCTATTTGAAGAATACTTGGTTTTTCATCGATTACTACTTCGGCTACCCCTTCAATAACCTGAATGAATTTGTCAAAAGGCGAAATTTTCTCTGCTAAAGCCTCACCTGTATCAATAGCCACAACACTTATATTTCCGGTCGTTTTTCGGATTATAGTTTTACTTACAATTGAATTGGGGACATACTCAATTATTTCAATCAGGATATGAGTTTTCGATTTTTCAATTTCGGTTGTTTGCATGTGGTTACTTTCTGAAGTACTCAATAAAGGTACTTCAATAGATTCATGGAAATGTTATATTATTGATGATTTAATTTACATCATTCACACATTCCGGGGTTTTTCAGGGTAATTTAGTTTTTAAGCCCGTATACCTTCCTAAAATGATAACCATAAACAGCATGAGTGATTGCCTCGACAAATAATCCGGGACGATTGAAAAGGGTCCAAATGACTAATTTCCAGTATTCGAGTCTGCCTTTATTCATAAATCCGATAATAAAAAATGATTTAAAGAAGGCTATGATAAGCGGAAAGCTGATTCCTATTTTCCTGGTATAAAGACGATTATAGTTTAATAACTGCTGCCGTAACCTTTCATAATAAGGCTTGGTTGTATAAATATTCTGAATTATTTTTCTATACCCTTCCAGTAGTTCTTTGTAGTTCATTTTGGGAATAAAATTCATTGAAGAATCAGTATTATCCCCGGTAGCTTCTGTTGTTAATCTGTTTTCTTTTTCAAGTCGCTGGTATAACCTGGTGTTTTTTGGTGCATTCAACAGCCCTACCATAGCAGTTACAATTCCGCTTTGCTGGATAAAATCAATTTGCCGTTGAAAGACAGAAGGAGAATCGCTGTCAAAACCAACAATGAATCCTGCTGAAACCTGTAATCCGGCTTTTTGCATCTTTTTTACGCTCTGGAGCATATCTCTGTTTTTATTCGGAATCTTATTACAACTATGGAGAGATATTTCATCAGGTGTTTCAATACCGATAAATGTGGCGTTAATACCTGCTTCAATCATCAATGACATTAGTTCTTCATCGTCAGCAAGATTTATTGTGGATTGGGTCGTAAATTCAAATGGATATTTATGTATTTGCATCCATTTTCTCATGGCCGGAAGCAAGTTATTTTTTATTTCCTTTTTGTTTCCAATAAAATTATCGTCAACAATAGATATAGGGCCACGCCAATTAAGATTATAAAGCGCCTCAAGCTCCTCTATAACCTGATGGGTTTCTTTTATTCTGACCTTGTGACCCAAAAGGAAGGTAATTTCACAAAAATCGCATGCAAAGGGGCATCCGCGAGAAACCTGTATATTCATATTGGCGTATTTTCTCCTTGCTAACAAATGGTAATCGGGCACAGGTGTTAACGAAATATCAGCATATTCACTGGTCTTGTAAAGCCTTTGGGGACGCCCAGAATTTAAATCATTTAAAAAAAGCGGCATAGTAATCTCCGCTTCGTTCAGAATAAAATGATCAATCTCGGGATAGTTGTTATATTCCTGAGTGAAGAGCGGGCCACCGGCAACAACTTTTTTATTCAATTTTTTACACTCTGCAATTACTTTCGCCACTGATTCTTTTTGAATGTACATTGCACTTATAAAAACATAATCAGCCCATAGGATATCACTTGTACTAAGTGCTGTAATATTCATATCCACCAGCTTTTTCTCCCATGACGATGGCAGCATTGCAGATACGGTTATTAAACCAAGCGGTGGTACTGCTGCCTTTTTAGATATAAACTTTAAAGCATGTTTGAAACTCCAAAAAGAATCCGGACACTGGGGATAGATTAATAATATTTTCATCATAATAAAATTGACTTAAAGTTATGAAGAATAATAACACAAGTCAAATAAAAATCCACCCACCCAGATCCCCTGTAAAGAGGACCTGGTGAATGGTAAGCACGGTTGATTTTCAGTGGTTCTTGAGATATTAAAGTCGAGGTGAACCGTCTCCCAACAACCGTAAAGAAAATGCAGCGTGACTCGGCTATTCCAGGATTATCTTGAAGTAGATGATATAATACGCAATGCCTCTTATAATGAACACTTCCTTGACTTCAACAGTGAGTGAAGTAGCATCTGTAGACACTTTCTTTCTTTGTCTGATCTCAGGAAGGTCACAGGACGGACTACCTTGAAAGGGAGTAAATGCGTCGCAAAGCAAAAAGCCGGCTAAGGAAGTCGGCCATTTAGTTGCTCCGTCAGGACTCGGACTATTTTTACACTACGCTTAAAATCAATTAAATATAGAAGCCTGCCTCCTATAGGTGTCGAAAAGGTGTCTTCTCTGCTTACATCTGCTTTGCAAAGTTAATTATTTTTTCGACTGGCAACAGCCTTTTTTTACTTCCTCGAGATGAAGAATTATTTCTTGCCCTTTAGTAGTCCAGCCCCCTTTCCTTGAGCAGTGCCATATACTTTGATCCTTCAGGAATAAGAAAACGATTTGCACGGTAATATGGGATAAATGTATCTTTTTCATCACAGGCTCTCTTGAGCCAGTGCAAAGCCATTTTTTCTTCTCCTCTGGTTTTATATATAAGATAAAAAGAGGTTGCAGGTATATATTCTATTTCTACCCTTTTTTTTAAACTTACATATAATTTATCTGCCTGATCTTTTTTACCAATTCTATAATAATTACTAACAAGCAATGCTAATAAATATGGATTTCCACCCGAAAGATCGACTGCTTTTTCATATTCAGCTATTGCCTCTTTATGCATTCCTTTCATACGATAGGTAAATCCAAGTTGAAAGTGTGCCAAAAAGTAATTTGGATTTATTTCCAAAGCGATCTGATATTCTTCTATCGCCTTATCATACTGACCAGCAAAAGCAAAAGCATCACCTGTCTTTGCAAAAATATAGACTGAGAGAGGATCAAGTTCTTTGGCTCGCATGGCCTCTGAAATAGCCTCTTCATTACGTCCCGTAATTGTCAGGAAAATGGAATAATCAGAATGAATCAACGATGAGTTTGGATTAATCTGTAGAGCATGTTTATAATGCCTTTCAGCTTCTGCCATGTTCCATTGATAATACAGCTCAAAACCGCCAAGTACCCAATAGGCTTCAGCAAAGTTGCTGTCGATTTTCAGAGCCATATTTGCATATTCTTTTATTCTGGGAAAAGCTGCTTTTGGAGGAACATTTCCAAAAAATGTACCGAGCACATCTAGTACAGCTAACCCAAGATTGGCAAGAGGATAGTCCGGATCAATTTGAAGCGCTTGTTTATAATATTCTGAAGCTCTTATATATCCATCCAATGTAAACATTCGACTATGATAATTGCCTTTCAAATACAGGTTATACGCTTCAAGATTTTCAGTATGCCGTTTCGCAATCATAAATTTTCTTTCGCTTAAAAGCTTAACTTTTAGGTTTTTTGTTATTTCCAGCGATATTTCATCCTGTATAGCAAACACGTCTTTTAATTAACGATCAAAGCGTTCTGACCAGATGTGTGAACCATCAGCAACCTTAATAAGCTGGGCGGTTATACGAAGCTGATTGCCCGCCTTGCGTATACTGCCTTCAAGTAATGTCTCAACATCAAGCATTCGTCCTATTTCACGTATATCCACATGTTTATCCTTGAATGCAAAAGCAGAAGTACGGGCTATAACCTTAAAATTCTCTACATGAGCAAGGGCATTTATGATCTCTTCAGTTATGCCATCACAGAAATAATCCTGTTCTTTCTCAGGACTCATATTCAAAAATGGCAATACTGCAATGGATTTTTCTGCTTCTGATACTTCTGAGAAACCGGTATCATGTGTTTCTGTTTCTGTCTTTGGCTTACCGGTAACATTGAAATTCTTATATTTCAGGTACCACTTTATGATTATATCAAGATTATTAAGAACTGGCTTTATTTGTTCAGGATCAAAATCTTTTGGATGAGTACCATAGGTTGAAAGTTCATTCAATCCGTGCATGGAAGTTATTATGTGGGAAGGAACTTTTTCCTCTTTATGAAGTTTATCAATGATCCCTTTCAGAGGTTCAGTTTTTCGGGGTCTTTTTAATTCACACTCGCATAAATCAGTTATTATTACTTCCAGGCATCTCCTTGAATACAGTAGAATGACATTAGGATCATCAAAGTGGATCAGTTGCTCCAGTTCCTTCTCAAGATCGGGTAACTAACCTTTTAGGGATTCATAAAGTATCTCAAGTTCTTTTATTTCAGCAGACCAAAGAGTCACTTGCTCAAATATTTTTAGTCAAAAAAGGATAATTATATTGTAAATTTACGCCATTCTGGACCCAATGTCAAGTAAAAGGCAATTTGAAAAATCTATTTGTAATATATTTAAAATCAAGGCTCGTCTGATCACCTAATAATCCAGAAAAACTGATAATTACTTGAATCCCCGCGAGCGCATTCCCCGCTGCTTGCGGCGGGGTAAGCGAGCAAAAAAATAGAAAAATCCTTATTGGGGATCGAAGATTCCTCGCAGCTTGCTGCGAGGATCTTCAATCTAAATTATATGTTTCATTGATTTTATCAACATTACAAACCACAGTAACCAGAACTACAGAAAGGAATTTCTTGTTTTGGTTTTCCTTTTTTGGGTTCAATTTTTTCTGAGCATTCTTTATGACACTGAGGGCAGTATGCTACATACTTTGAACAAGGACCATAAATAGGATGCTGGTATTCTTTTTTTTGTCCCTCAGCAGAGAAAATGAACTCGCAATTATTACAGTAAAAATTTTTCCCCATAATGGTTGAATTAATATTTTTCAAAATTAAGAAATTAAATAAAAACAAAAAATAAAAATTTTAATAGATAATATTAAAAACTGGCGGATTATTTTCGGTTCATCCCAAACATTGTAAATCAAACGATCCCTTATGGAATCTGGCAGATATGAAATTAGAAGATATTGTAGAAGAAATAGAAAGTGTAAAGTTTTATTTAGAGAGGAAATTTTTAAAAGACTCATCCATGATGAGAGTTATAATATAGGATATATTCTTAATTTTAAAAAAAAGAGAAATAAATTATGAATAAAAACATCACAAAAGAAGATATTCGTGAGGCAATAGCAGGGATAAAACATCCTGCAATCAATCATACTCTGCTGGATTTGGGAATAATAAAAGATATAAGTATTGAAAATGATAAAACCAAAATCATCTTGGCATTTCCATTCCCAAATATTCCTATCAGAGATTATCTTATAAATAGTGTGCGAGAGCCAATAGATAAACTTGGTATAGAAGTGGATATTAAGGTAACAGTGATGAGTGAAGAAGAACTTCAAAGATTTTTGGTTTTGGAGCAGGATGCATGGAAGGGTAATATATAGACAATAAAGTCAAATATTTGGAGAAATATTAAATGGAACCGATAGAACAAATAATAATATACCTCCTGATTGGTCTTTTTGCTGGATGCATGAGCGGTATGTTCGGAATAGGCGGTGGTTCTATAAGAACACCCTTACTTTATGTTGCTGGATTGCCATTGCTAAGTTCTTTTGGAATAAATTTATTAGTTATACCATTGTCTTCTTTCATAGCTGCTATAAGCCACAGAAAGAATATAGATTTAAAAATTGCTCAGCCTGTAATAATTGGTGGTATTTTAGGTACAGTAACAGGTGCATTTTTAATAGGGTTTATATCAACCTTCGTTCTGGCGATTATCTTTGTTATTGTTTCTATCATAACGGTATTTGGAATTTATTTTGATAGGATTTTCCCGGAAATCGCTCAAAAAATTAATCCTAGCATGATGTGTATTATTAGCGGAGCTATTGGCTTATCAATCGTAAAACTTGAAAAAATAGAAAACGGCGTTCTGTATGTTTCAGGTGTTGATGCGTTTGACGGAACCCCTGTTCTTGATATAAAACCTTATCTGCCCTCAATTAATTGTGTAAAAAGCGTGCAAAACGAACTGATCGAAAAAGAATTGGGGCATCATGACGAAATTTTTATAAACGATTCAACATTTTATAAATAATAAGTATATGGAAATAATAAAAAATTTAAGGGATAGGGCAAAAATATTAGAATTGGGAAAGGTTAAAGATAAAACCTTGCTTGATATTGGAACAGGACCTCTCGCTAAAATTGCCGTCAAAGATTTTAATTGCCATGTTACAAGTATCGATATTTCTAATGAGCAATTGGAGAAAGCAAGAGAGGAAGCATTAAAAGAAAATATTAGTAGTATTCATTTTGAAAAAAACAATGCAATTGATATGTCTTATGAAAATAACATGTTTGATGTTGTTATTAGTTACGGAACTTTGCATCATATTCCTGTAAATAAGAGGAAAGATTTTTTAATTGAGGTCTGCAGGGTTGCAAGGGAGACAATTATCATTGCTGATTTTAATGAACAAGGATTCCCTCATTCTGATAATGAATATAAAAAAGTAGATTTAAAATGGCTGGAAAATGAATTAAAATCATTCAATTTTGAAATTGAAAAATATAAAGGTGAGGAAATGGAAGTTTTTATTTGTCATAAATAATAAAAGCATTAAAATATAAAATTTTGCTAAATATTCAAAACACATGATACAACAATTATAGGAGCCAATATTAATTACACAGACAGTATTACCATAGATAAGGTATTACTTATAAAAGCAGGTTTTAATATATGGCAAAAAAGTAACTGTCTATGATATCATAAATATAACGAGGGATTAAAACCTAATTATCCGACTTCACTTATCTTTTGTAACAATGATCTGTTAAGAATTTTAATATGTTTATTATTAACATTTATTATCCCGTCATTTGAAAATTTCATCAATGCCCTTGACACACATTCCCTGGATGTACCTATTAGGCCTGCTATATCACTTCTGGTAACAGATAACCTGAAATGATCTTTTTCATATATTTTGTCTGCAAGATACAAAACAGTTTCAGCAACACAGCCGTGTAAACATTTCTGAACTTTATTAACACAATGGTGAAAATTATTTATCTGGTCTTTACATACATACATTAATATCTGGTATGCGAATTCACCATTGCTTTTTAGCAATTTTTTCAAAATCTCACTATTAATAAAACATACAGTAGTATCTTCAAGAGCAGTTGAGGAATAGTGATTTACCCTGTCACTGAATATAGAATGAATTCCCAGGAAAAACGGTGCTTTTGCTATCTGTAATATTTCTTCCTTTTTATTTGGCCCGGTCATATGTTCTTTTACTATGCCTGATTTAATATAAACTACATTTGTTGTAAGTGCACCCTGTTTTATAATTATTTCATTTTTTTTGAATTTTACTTCTGCATGATTATTACATAATAACCTGATTTCCGATTTGCTCAGAATCCCAAAAGCACAAAATTTATTGTCACAATCCAAACATTTACAATAACTCATAAGCTTCTCAATTTATAAGACCATGAATATATATATAATTAAATTACTAAAATGTGATAAAAGTCACAGAATTTAAATATATAAGTCACATTTTATATATAATTAAATTAAAAGTAAATATCTAAAATTGTAATAAATCTTATTTATTAATAAAAATAACTTCAAGGAGGATAAAAAATGGCAAAAATGGTTATTGGGCTTTTTTCAGGCAGTATCGACAGATTAACAGGCGCAGGTGTAATTTCAAGCGGTGCTGCTGCTCTTGATATGGATATTGAAATTTATGTCTTGATTATGGGAGCAAGGGCATTCATGAAGGAAAATTCAGAAAAAATAAATGAACTATCAGAAACACCACATCTTCAAGATCAATTTTTTAACGGATTAGACAAAAATAAAGTAAAAAAATGGCATGAATTTCTTAAAGATGTAAAAGAAATAACAAATGTAAAAATTCTTATATGCGGACTTGCAGGTAAAATCTGGGGAGGAGAAAAAACCGATGATTTTATTGATCTTGTTGATGATATTTGTGGTGTAGGTGAATATGTTGATGCAGCAACTAATGCTGACCTGCATTTATTTATTTAATAATTCTTATTTCATATTAAAAAACAAGGAGGAAAAACCATGACAGAAGATGAATTAAAAAACCTAACTGCCGACAAAGTAGTAGATGCAAGAGGAACTGCATGCCCGGGTCCGCTTCTTGCAGCAAAACAAAAGATAGCTGAAGTTCAGTCCGGACAAGTAATGGAAGTTCAGTCCACAGATGTCGGCACAAAAAGGGATATCCCTAAATGGTGTAATAAAATGGGGCATGAATATCTTGGTACGGTTGAAGAAGCAGGCTATTTTAAGATATTCTTTAAGAAACAATAAGTTTAGACTTCATAATATTGTTATAATTTAAAATTAAAAACTTAAAATTGGCAATAGGTAATGAGTGACCAGTGATCGGTCGGCTATCTGAATTACCTGATACTGAATACGGATTGCCGAATACCGGTTACTGAATACTTGCTTATTGTATTCTTTAAAATTCAAATATGCGACGCATTTTAAATAAAGTTATATTACTGAGTTCAGAAGTGAAAAAGCTATGGAGAATAAAAAAGATCATATACCCAAAATACTTGTATTTTCTACTGATAAAATTTCTGATCCGGGCATTGACCTTGCCGGGCAACAACACGTGCATTACCCGCCAACGGTATATACTATAATTGTCCCATGTTCTTCGGGAGTTAAACCAAGATGGATTTTAAGGGCTTTCAAAAAAGGTTTTGACGGAGTATTTATTGCTGCTGATGGTACAGATTGCCCTTATGGTCCGGCTTGTCCTGAAAGGACAGGTAAATTGGTTTTTCATGCACAAGAACTGATGAAAAAAGAAAAAATAAACCCTGCAAGGCTTAAAATGGCTGCTATATGTTCTGTTTGCGCAATACCATTTGCCAATCATATGAAAAATTTTTATGAGGCACTGGTTGGTTTGGGAGGTCTAAAGCAATAATACATACTATAATTAAATTCCAATCTTATTGAAATTTAAATAGTATTTGTATATAAATTCATAAATAAATGGATTATGAATAAGCTTTTATCTGAATCTGTCTTTAACTCAACTTAAAAAATTACAAATTTTAAGCACTAAAATACAAATAATAACAACCGAGTGAAACGAGTTCATGAACACCTTTAAAATAATCAATCTTGTGAATAATCACCGAAACACCAATACTATAAACAATTTTGAAAATTTGGTAATTGATAATTGGAATTTATTTGTTATTTGTTTTTGAGATTTTATTATCAAAATTACTTGACTTCATAGACAAACAACAATACTTGGGGGAAAATCAAAAAAAAGATATGGAATACGATGTAATGATAATAGGTGGTGGAATAGCTGGCCAGGAAGCATCCCTGAACCTTGCCGGCATGGGGTTTAAAGTCCTTATAGTTGAGAAGGATTTCTCAATCGGAGGAAAAATGATACAGTTAAGTAAAGTGTTTCCCACACTGGATTGCGCGGCTTGTATCGCCACACCTAAGATATCTGAAACAGTAAGGCATCCTGACATCACTATCATGACCAACACCAGGGTGAAAGACCTTGAAAAGACAGGAAAAACCATACAAGGGAAGGTAGTTGAAAATCCAAGGTATGTGATACAGGAATTATGCACCGGATGCCAGGAGTGTGAAGGAAAGTGCCCGGTGGTGGTAGATGACCAGTACAACTATGGTATGGCAGGAAGAAAAGCGGCTTTTATTCCGTTTGACCTTGCCAGTCCAAGAATTGCCGCCATAGATATTGATAATTGCCTGAGGTGCGGAGCTTGTGAAACAGTATGCCCTGCTGATGCGATTGACTTTACCCAGGAAGTGAAAGAATATGACCTTGAGGTAAAATCGGTGATCATTGCCACCGGCTTTGAGCTGTTTCAGCCTGACCAAAAGAAAGAATACGGTTTCGGCAAGTTCAAAAATGTCATACATTCGATGCAGATGGATCGCCTGCTGGCTCCTACCAGACCCTATAATTACGTGCTCCGGCCGCTGGACGGGAAAAGGCCTGACAATATTGCTTATGTGTTATGTGCCGGCTCAAGAGACAGGTCTGTGAATAATCCCCTTTGCTCCCAGATTTGTTGTATGTACTCTATCAAACAGGCACAGTTGCTCATGGGTGCATTGCCTATTGCTGATGTCACAATCTATTATATCGATATCAGGGCCTTTGGAAAAGGTTTTGACGAATTTTACGAACAGGCAAAAGGTATGGGTGTTGAATTTATTAAAGGAAAAATTGCTAAAATAGATGAAAAAGAAAACGGAAACCTGACCCTGAAATACGAAAATATTGAAAATGGAGGATGTATGGCAGAAGCAGATCATGATCTGGTAGTGTTGGCAGTGGGTGCATTGCCAAATACCGAACCTGCTTCTCTATTCAGGAATAATGCATTGGCTTTAAATGAATATTATTATGTGAAACAGACAGATGAACTGCTCAGCCCGGCCAAAACAAATATCGAAGGCGTGTTTGTGGCAGGTGCAGCTTCAGGACCAATGGATATCCCGGATTCGATTTTATCGGCAGGCGCCGCTTCATCTGAAGCAGCAGCTTATATAAGATGTTTAAAATAAAGGAAATATGAAGGAAAAAATTGGCATTTATATATGTCATTGCGGTGGTAATATTGCTGACTACGTGGATGTTAAAAAAGTGCGCAAAATTGTTGAGAAAGAAGAAGGTGTAGCACTTGCAAAAGATATGATGTTTACCTGTGCAGATTCGGCACAGAAACAGATCACAAACGATATAAAAGATCAGCAGCTGGATGCTATTGTTGTGGCTTCCTGCTCTCCCAAGCTTCATTTATATACATTCAGGAATGTAGCGGAAAGGGCAGGTCTGAACCAGTACAACTATGTTCAGGCCAACATACGTGAGCAATGTTCATGGTCCCATACAGATAAACCTAAAGAAGCCACTGAAAAAGCTATCAGGATAGTCAGGGCTGCCATTAACAGAGCCCGCCATTCCGAGGCACTGGCACAAATTACCATAACTGCCACCAATGCAGTGCTTGTCATAGGTGCAGGAATGGCCGGTATGAGAGCTGCTTTGGGCCTGGCAGATATGGGAACGGAAGTGGTGCTCATAGAGAAGGATCATTTTGTGGGGGGCAGAACAGCACAGATGGGAACTCTCTTCCTTACCGATGAACGAGGGGAAGATGTGGTTGAAAAATTGTACAACGAGATTAAAAAAAGAAAAAAAATTAAATTATTTACAGGAGCCGAATTGGAAAGCATATCCGGATGCATAGGTAATTTTAAAACAACAGTTAAGGTCAGTCCAAGATATGTGGCTGTGAATGCAGATAAAAACAGACTCAACGAAGCTATTACAGAGAGTTCAGGTGAAGTGCCGGATAAATTTAATTTCGGATTGACCCAGCGAAAAGCTGTTTATAAACCCTACGAAAAAGCACAGCCGAATATACCGGCCGTTGATATGGAACTGTTAAAGGAAAATCCTGAATTTATCAATAAATATAAAGACTGCATTAACACCAACCAGCAAACAGAAACCCTGAATTTTGAAGTAGGTGCAGTGATCCTTAGTACCGGATTTGATCCTTATGAACCGAAAGAAGGGGAATACGGGTATAAGAAAGTCGCCAATGTAGTAACTCTTCAGCAGTTGAAAAGGCTCATCGAGGTCAGTAACGATAAACTGAAATATAACAATAAGGAAATAAAAAATGTCGTATTTATTTATTGTGTAGGTACACGTCAGGTCGAAGGGGAAAACAAATATTGTGCACGTTTTTGCTGTACTGCAGCGGTTCATACTTCTTTACTCTTAAGGAAAAATTTCTTCGGAATAAGAAATTTTCATCTATACCGTGACATGCGTACGTACGGGAGACAGGAACTTTTATTCGACGAAGCTTCCAGGCTGGGAGATTTGTTCTTTAAGTTCGATACGGATAATCCGCCTGTGGTAGAAGAAAAAAACGGCAATGCCCTGGTTAAATTTAAAGACCTGCTGACTGATAACGAAGAGATGGAAATTGAACCTGATCTGGTTGTCCTTGTGACGGGTATGGTGCCGCGGGAAGACAGTGATACCATCGGTGGTATTTTAAAAACTCCTATCGGCAGCGACAAGTTTTTTAACGAGGTGCACCCCAAGCTAAAGCCGGTGGAAACAGTGATAGCAGGGACATATATATGTGGTGCCTGCCAGGGGCCGAAAAACATTTCCGAAAGTATGGCGTCGGCACTTTCTGCTGCAGCCAAAGCCAATGCTACCTTAGGCAGCGAAAAGATCGTGCTGGAACCTAACATCATAAAAATTGATCCCAAACTGTGCGAGTGGTGCGGCAAATGCCTTGAAATATGTCCCTATGATTGTATAATGGAAGTAGACTATACTGCCGGAAATGGAAAGAACAAAAAGATAGCCGGGGTGAACGAAGCTACATGCAAAGGCTGTGGCATGTGCACACCAATTTGCCCATATAACGCGATAGATATTATCGGTTTTACCGATAATGAAATAGAATCCATGATTGACGGATTATTAAAGGAGGTATAAACGATGTCCGGGGAAAAGACAAAAAAAATCACAATCACCGGTTTCAGGAACCTGATCATATATGAATATCCTGGAACTGATTATCAGATTATCCGGCAAATCATTCAAAATAGTTTGAAAAGGTTTATAAATGATATTAATTAAATTAAAAATAAAACCAAATAATAATATTGATCATGAGTAGTGGAAATTGTGATGTAAAAGCCGTTAAAAGCATTATAAAGAAATGGAAAAATGACAGGGAGTACGTCATCGAGATGATGCAAAACCTGCAGGATGATTTCCGATATGTTTCCAGGGACGCACTGGAAGTGCTTAGCCATCAAACCGGTGTACCACTGGCAGATCTCTATCATATTGCTACATTCTATAAAGCATTCAGTCTTGAACCCAGAGGCAAACATGAAATACAGGTCTGCACCGGAACAGCATGCCATGTAAAAGGCGCCCCCAGATTGATAGAAGCTTTTGAAAGGGAACTGTCCATCAAACAAGGGGAAACCACATCCGACAAACTTTTTTCCCTTGAAGGCGTGCGTTGCATTGGGTGTTGCAGTATGGCGCCTGTAATAACCATAGACCATGACCTCTATGGGGAGGCACGACCCTCACAAGTGCCAAAATTATTAAAAAAATATGGATAGGATGGAAAACACTATGGATCAATTAACAATAAACGATATTGACAGGATTAAAGAAAAATGGCTGGCTGAACAGGATAAATATAAAGCTATGCTGATGATATGTGCCGGTACCGGATGTGTTTCGGCTGGATCCATGACCTTATACGACCTGTTTGTCAAAGAGCTTAAAGAAAGAGGGCTGAAAAATGAATATTTGCCTGTTCCAACAGGTTGCAATGGTTTTTGCGCCAAGGGGCCGATCATCGTTATACAGCCTGAGGGAATATTTTACCAGAAAGTCAAAGAAAAAGACATACCGGTTATTATTGAGCAACACCTGAAAGGCGGAAAGCCAGTGGAGTCCCTTTTATATAAAGACACTGAAAGTGGTGAGGCTATACCCCGGATGGATGATATCGGTTTTTTCGGGAAGCAGATGCTCATCGCCCTGCGAAACCGAGGTGTTATCAATCCTGAGGCCATCGAAAGCGCCATTGCCAGGAATGCATATAAGGCCATGGGCAAAGCGCTTACACAAATGAGTCCTGAAGATATTATTAAGGAAATCAAAGCATCTGCCATTCGCGGCAGGGGTGGCGGCGGATTTCCGGCAGGTATAAAATGGGAAAGCTGTTATGAAGCTGCCAAAAAAAGAAACGAAAAACCTTATGTAGTGTGCAACGGAGATGAGGGAGACCCCGGAGCCTATATGGACCGAAGCATTGTGGAAGCAGATCCGCATTCTGTCATCGAGGGTATGGCTATATGTGCCCGCGCCATCGGGGCAGAAAAAGGTTATGTTTATATCCGCAAGGAATATCCGTTGGCCCTCTACCGGCTGCACAAGGCAATTGAGGACGCAAGGGCACGAAGGCTACTCGGGAAAAACATCATGGACACAGAATTTACATTTGACATAAATATTCATCAGGGAGCAGGTGCCTTTGTATGTGGTGAGTCCACAGCACTTATGGCATCTATGGAAGGAAGAGTGGGAGAACCCAGGGCCAAATACATACATAATGTGGAATATGGATATCGAAACAAACCAACAGTCCTGAATAATGTCGAAACATTAGCAAATATTCCCGTGATTATTGAAAAAGGAGCAAAATGGTTCACTTCAATTGGTACGGGAGATGTTTCGCAAAATCCGTGGAACGGCAGTTCCGGCACCAAGGTATTTTCACTGGTTGGTAATATAGTAAATTCAGGTCTTGTGGAAGTACCTATGGGCATTACACTTCGGGAAATCATTTTCGATATCGGAGGAGGAATACCCAATGGCCGTAAGTTCAAGGCAGTTCAGACAGGTGGACCTTCCGGCGGATGTATTCCTGAATCCCTGCTCGATATGCCGGTTGATTTTGACAAGCTGACTGAAGCCGGATCAATGATGGGATCAGGGGGAATGATCGTCATGGACGACCATACCTGCATGGTGGATATAGCCAGGTATTTTATTAATTTTCTCAAGGATGAATCATGCGGTAAATGTACCCCATGCAGGGAGGGATTAATCCTGCTTGATGAACTGCTCGGCAAAATTATCGAAGGAAAAGGGGAAATGAAAGACCTTGATATTATAAAACAAATATGTGAAGCCATGGAAACAGGTTCCCTGTGCGGTCTTGGCCAGACTGCCCCATATCCTGTACTTAGTACATTTAAATACTTCCGGGAAGAATACATAGACCATATAAAAAATAAAAAATGCCCGGCCGGAAAGTGCAAGGCCCTGATAGAATTTTCAATCAATGACAAGTGTACCGGATGTGCAGTTTGCGCCAAAAACTGCCCGAATGAAGCAATCACCGGTGTGCCGAAAGAAACGTATAGCATTGACCAAAACAAATGCATTAAATGCGGTATTTGCGAAGATGTATGTAAATTCGAGGCTGTAACTGTTCAATAGATAAGCTAAAATCCACCCTCTAAGAAGGTGGCTTTAATATAAACACATAAAATTTTTAAGATACAAGAGCACAGGAATTATGAAATATTATGCCATGGCACTCCCTATGACCACGTCTCAGGAAGGTGGATTTCCAAATTTAATTGAAATATGAGATGATTGAAATAACAATTAATGATCAGAAGGTGCAGGTTGAAGAAGGATGTACTATCCTGGATGCCGCAACAAAGATCGGGGTGGATATACCGGCTTTATGCCATCATACGTCATTGGAACCTTATGGCGCTTGTCGTTTATGTACCGTAGAAATTCATGACGGACGAAAAACTCGCATGGTGACGGCATGCAATTATCCCATCAGAAATCCCATTACTGTAAATACTGTTTCCGAAAAAACTGTGAACACACGAAATACATTGATCCAGATGATGATGTCGCGCTGGCCTAATGTGGCATATATTAAGGAAATGGCTAAAAAATATAATGTTATAATGCCGGATTATACCCATCCCCAGGTAGATTATAATGAAAATGCATGTGTGCTTTGCGGATTATGTGTAAGAATATGCAAACAGGAGGGAATATTGAAAGGCATCATGGGATTTACCGGACGAGGTTCATCACGTGCAGTGAAAGTGGACATGCCTTTTGAAGAACACCCCGACCAGTGCCAGGAATGTCACAAATGTGAAGCGGTTTGTCCCACCGGGGCTATTACCATTCCATCAGAATTTATCCGTATAAAAGAAGAAATCACTGCTGCTCTTGAATCCGGGCCCAAATCAATACCCGAAGTGGCAAAAGCAACCAATCTGCCTTTACCTGTTGTAACATATAATATTATGTCATTGCGAAAATTCGGTTTTATCACTGAATCTGACGAACCCAATGACGACGATTACTATTTGTATGAATTTTTAAAAAATAATTGAGCAATGTTGCATATAAATCCTGATTTTGTTAAAAAACTGAAAAAGTACGGTTCTGTTGACATCAATGCATGTTACAATTGTGGAAATTGTACTGCCATTTGCCCCCTCTCTGAAGGGAACAATTCTTTTCCCAGGAAAATGCTCAGGTTTAGTGTGTTGGGTGCGGAAGACAAGATAAAAGTGTCACTAGAGCCATGGTTATGCTATTACTGCGGTGAATGCAGCGAAACCTGCCCGCGGGAAGCAAATCCGGGAGAACTGATGATGTCATTAAGGCGTTATCTAATGAAAATTTATGACTGGACAGGCCTTTCCGGACTTTTCTATACATCATTGCCAGCATTAATCATCACTCTTATTTTGGTAGCTGCTTCAATTATTGGTGTTGCTTTTGTTAAACAATTCAATATTGAATCAATAATGAATTTTGGACATCATTTTGAAATGGCCGCAATTATTTGCGTTTTTACTCTGATAATCCTTCCAAATGTTATCCGTATGTTCTGGTTTACAATAATAAAAGAAAAAATCAAAGCACCACCTTCTTCATACATCAAAGGACTTAAGGATTTAATTATTCATATGTTTACCCAGAAAAATGCCTTGAAATGCGAAAACAATACATTCCGCTGGTTCGAACATTTCCTGATTGTTATTGGTTATTTATTATTGCTCTTTACCACGGTTTTTCTCAATTGGTTTTCAACTGAAAACAACTTTATTATTTGGTTAGGGTATAGTGTAGGCGCAATTATATTTATTTTTACATTTGACTTTATCATTGGGAGATTTAGAAAAAACAAAGAAATAAGTAAATTTTCCCATCCAAGTGACTGGCTTTTTGTTATCTGGCTTTTTTTACTGGGATTGACTGCATTTATAGTGCGTATTTTCATTGACATAGATTTTATTAATAATAATGTATGGTTATATTTAATACATTTGATTATTCTTGCCCAATGGGCTGTCATAATTGTTCCGTTTGGAAAATGGACGCATTTTATTTACCGGTCGTTTGCAATGTATTTTAATAACCTTAAAAAATCAGCCATAAAGCAGTAATCGGTAGTCTGTGCTTTAAAAAGACTACTAATAATTATTGTTATTAATTCAAATTTTTAATATTACTATATGCACCCATGGAAATGCTTTATCTAGTTTTTCTTTTGGAACCTTTAAAGGTTGGTGTCGCCAAACAAGTTGATTAATCCTTGAATAACTTCTAAAATCATCTGTTTTTACCACTGCCTGCTTGCTGATGTTCGCTTTCACCTTATCCATCATCGTATCGCCTTGCAAATCATCGATCACCAACATTTTTACATACTTCAACTGAGTCGGTTTCGCATACTTGTCTAAATTCATTTGAAAATTTACAAAAAACACTTACAATTGGTCTTGTAAGTGTCTGGTTTTGTTCAAAATCCGTCCTTCTTTGACCACTTCAGAAGACGGTCTGATAACACTTAACATACAAAACGAAACAACAAGGATTTAACTCAGTATTGATATGGTCAATTTATCTCTAAAAACATCCCATTTGCTCACGTATTTCATTAGCATGGGAGTTTCATTCTTTTACACAGATCCTTGAAACGAGGATCATTTCGGACATTATCGTAAACAGGCAATAATAGATATGGCAGATTGGGATCTTTGAATTTATATGACTGTTCCAGCCAGTAAATGGATTTATCGGTTTCATGGCCTGCTGAATAGTAAGTGGCAATATCAGTCGGATTAAAAAAATGATTTTGATTATTTGTCCATAACTCCCCTAACCTGTCAGCCAGGGATAACAATGCTCCCCTGAAGCCATCTTTCAAATATCCTTGCTCAAGAGATTTCCCCGATTCAGGATCTACCATGCTCCAAAATGATTTTAAAGCAGCATATGCTTCTTCATTTCGTCCAACCATATAAAATGTAAACCACAGGTTTGCCAAGGCAAAAGGATATCCTGGTTCAAGACTTAAAGCAGGATTGAATGCTTTGATAGATTCATCATACTTTCTGGCCATAATAAGGTCAACCGCATTAAATGTCATGATAAAAGGATTCATAGGATCAAGCTTGAGAGCTATATCAATCTGTTCCAATGCTTCTTCAGGCCTTCCCAGAATATTTAAAAGATGGGAATACGCTGCATGTGTCATAGCATTATTGGGATTGAGCGAAATGGATTTTTTAAATCCCGATTCACCACCTTCCCAGTCGAACATTCCCCAGGTCTTTTTATGTGCTAAACTATACTGTACTACCGCATTGTTACTGTCCAAGGCATAAGCTTTCATGAGAGCCTCCATTGATTTGGGATTCCCTTCAGCAGGTGTGACGAGTCCCCATTGCTGACGATAAGCCCATACATCACAAATCCCTGTATAAGCAAGAGCATAATCAGGGTCTAGTTCTTTAGCAAGCTCAAAGTATTGCATGGCAGAATCCAGATCTGCAGGAGTGAATTTATTGAGGTAGAACTGTCCCTTCAGATAGGCCTCATATGCTATGAGATTATCAGTGGGCAGTTTTTCAATCAATTGTTTCTCCTGCGGAGTCATAACTGCTTTTAATTCTTTAGCGATTGATTCTGCAATATGAGATTGTATAAGAAAAATATCTTTTGCGTCCTGTAGTTCCTGTTGATATGAATCACCCCAGAGATGACTTTCTTTTGCTGCCATAATTAACTGTGTCCTCAGACGAAAAGCATTGCCATATTTTTGTCCGCTGCCTTCTACAATATAATTTACACCCAATTCCCTGGCAATTTCAGGAATTGGTTTTGTCTGATTTCTG